>OLGM01000020.1_pt1 | contig 113374 bp, 112 predicted proteins | sample 1606001 | NCBI WGS metagenome assembly OLGM01 (sample SAMN03283294) | human gut metagenome | biome: human-associated habitat; material: feces | host: Homo sapiens | place: Peru | collected 2012
ATGATATAGAATTAAATTATAAATAAGTGGTGCGGTTGAAATTACAAAAAAGAAAGAGCCAAACTTTAAAAGTCTAGCTCTTTTTTTATACATTAAATCTAAAATAACAAATATCGCCATCTTGCATCAAATATTCTTTTCCCTCAAGACGAACACGACCTGCTTCTCTTACTTTCTTTTCTTCTCCATATTTTTCTAAGTCATCGTAGCTCATTACTTCTGCTCTTATAAAACCTTTTTCAAAGTCAGTATGAATAATTCCTGCACATTCAGGAGCTTTCATACCTTTTTTAAATGTCCATGCTCTAACTTCATCTTTACCAGCTGTAAAATATGTTGCAAGCCCAAGCAAAGAGTATGTAGCTTGAATTAATTTGTCTAATCCACCAGATGAAACACCTAAATCAGATAAAAACATATCTCTTTCTTCATCATCTAATTCACTAAGCTCTTCTTCTATTTTCGCAGATACTGTAATTACTTTAGCATTTTCTTCCTTAGCATATTCTCTAATTTTATCAACATAAATATTTCTGTCATTAACTAAATCTTCTTCACTAATATTAGCCATATATATTATAGGTTTAGCTGTTATAAGCCTAAAAGAATTAATTATTTTCATATCGTCTTCTGATATATCTAATCTTCTTACTGGAATATTTTCTTCTAATCCATTTTTTATTCTTTTTAATATATCTAATTCCTTTAATAAATCTTTATCTTTAGTTTGTGTTGCCTTCTTCTCTATTCTACCAATTCTAGCATCAACTATCTCTAAATCCGATAACATTAACTCAACATTAATAATTTCTATATCTCTAATTGGATCTATATCATTTTCCACATGAATTATATTTTTATCTTCAAAACAGCGAACAACTTCTACTATAGCATCAACTTCTCTAATATGTGATAAAAATTGGTTGCCTAATCCTTCACCTTTTGATGCACCTTTCACCAAACCTGCAATATCAGTAAATTCAAATGTTGTAGGAACCAAACTTTTAGGTTCATATAAGTTATTTAAAAAATCTAACCTCTTATCAGGCACTGTAACTACCCCAACATTTGGATCAATAGTTGCAAATGGATAATTTGCTGCTAAAATATGTTTTTTCGTAATTGCATTAAATAAAGTCGATTTACCTACATTAGGAAGACCAACAATTCCTGCTGTTAAACTCATAATATCCCTCCATAAAAAAACTATGAATAAATTCATAGTTCATATTATACCACGTTTATTAAAACTTAACAATTATAAAGTAGTATATCCACTTATACCTAAAGGGAATCCTGATAAATACCAAATAATTATAAATACAATCCAGAATGCTAACATAATTAATACTGTCGGTAAAATAAGTTTTATTGTACCAAAGACAGAAATATCATAATCTTCATCCGCATTATTGTGATGCATAAATCCTAGTAACACAATAAAGAATGCATATAAAGGTGTGATTGATTTTCCAATACCGTCTGCAACTTGGAAAATAAATTGTGTTAAATCAGGAGTAATATTTGAACGCATAAATAGTGGAACTATTAAAGGCGATACTACAGTCCATTTTCCTAAAGTTGATGGCATTACCAATGTCATTACTACAACTAAAATAAAGAAAACAAATATTAATAATGCTCCCGAAAATTGAAACATACTTAGTACTTCTACTATTTTGCAAGTAACTAATTCTCCTAATCCTGTCCAATCTAATATCGCAATCATTTGTGATGCAAAGAACATTAAAGCAAATAAATAACCTGAATTATATAAACTTTTTGATAAGCTTTCGGTAAAACCTTTACTAGTTTCAATATTCTTTGAAATTTTACCATATATAAAACTACATACCATCATCATTATTAAGAATATTAACATAATTCCTTCTTTGAAAGGAGCTCCTGTTGTAAATAGTTTAGCAATATAAGTAGTTTGATTATTATCAAGTAATATTCCTGAACCTAAAAATCCTGGAACAATCAAATAAACTACTATTAAAGTCATTATAGCAAATGCGATAGTACTGAATATAAAACCTTTCTTTGAGTAATTAGAATCACTTTCTTCTAATAATGGTTTTTTAAATTTAGGTGCTATTTTAACATCTATTAATTTAGCTAAAATAGGAACCATAACAGCCATAGATGCTAACATTATATATAAGGTTGAAAAATTATTATATGTATAATTAGGATCTACATCAATAGTAGCTGCCATTTGTGTAAGTGTTCCAAGTAAATATGTATCATAATTAAATATAATACCAGAAGCATAACCTAAAGTAATCCCAAGGAACACCGTTACTATTCCTAAAACAGAATTTCTATTAATATATTTATATAGATACCCTACTAAAGGCATTAAAATAACAAAACTATATTCACCAATCATTGTTGAAACAAATCCTAATAAAACTACTAACATCGTTATAAAATATGGTTTTATTCTTCTAAATGGTTTAAATAACATCTGTAGTAATCCACTAGCATCCGCAATACCATACGCTATTAATGATATTATAAATAAAACTAATGGTTCAAACATTTTAAAGTTAAGTAAAATATTTGAAAATAAATACTTAATTCCATCTACACTCAAAATATTATTAGGAGTAATCAAAGAAGTTTCAAGTTTACCATTAACTATAATAGTTTTTTCTGCTCTTACCCCAAGTGATGAAGTGATTAAACTTGTAATCATAATAACAGCAGATATTATCAACATTACAGTTATAGGACCTAATATTTTTTTCTTTTTCTTATTATTTTTAAATCTCATCTTTTCCTCCTAAAAATTGATAACTTTTTTTAGTTTTTTATTAAATTCTATTCTAGGTAACATTATGCTTTTTCCACAATTCAAACATTTAATTTTTATATCCGCACCAATCCTCGTTATTTCCCATTCGTTACTACCACAAGGATGCTGCTTTTTCATAACTACAATACTACCTAATTTATACTCTTTTTCCATCATGAATCACCAACTGTGGATAAGGAATACTAATATTATTCTTATCTAAAATTAATTTTGCTTGTTTATTAAGTTCACGTTTTACACCATAATGTTTCATAGGCTTAGTTTCGCAAACTATTCTAATATTTACTGAACTATCGTCAAGTTTTTCAACCCCTAAAACTTGAGGTTTATTTATTATTTCCGAATTATTGTATTTTTCACACATATTTGATAAAACCTCTATAGCTTTATCTATATCACTTTCATAAGCAACTCCTACATCAACAATAGCCATTGACTTAGTTTTGCTATAGTTTGTAACTTCACCAATTAAATGGTTTGGAATAATATGAATCTCTCCAGTATAAGCTTCTAATCTAGTTGTTTTTAAACTCAAAAACTTAACCCAACCTTCATAACCATTTATCTTAACAAAGTCACCAATTGTGTATTGTTCTTCAATAATAATACTAATCCCTGCTACTATATCTTTTAAAACATCTTGAACAGCAAGACCAGCGACTAAACTAACAACACCTAATGATGTTACTAATGCTTTTGTATCTATGCCATAAATATCCATAATAATTAATGATGCAACTATAATTAAAAAATACTTAGTAATGCTAATGATTAAATCACTTATCATTTTTCGTCTGTTATCATTTTTATTATGTCTTACTCTAAATAATTTTTTTACAACAGATTTTAATATACGATAAACAAGATATGAAACTATAATAGTAACAATAGGTGCTACTACTTTTCTAGAAAGAATAACATCTAATATTTTCATACTATCTCTCCTTTACATCAAGCACTTCTAATATTCTATTTAAATCAGCTGTATTAGTAAAAGATATCTCTATTTTATGATTTTTAATTTTTACTTTAGTATCCAATTTATCTCTAAATAAATCTTCTACATATTTATATTCATCATTACTAGTATTTTTGCGATTGATTTTTACTTTTTTTTCTAATTTTTCCTCTGATGTAATATTTTCTAAATCGCGAACAGGCATTTTATCTTCTACAATTTGGTTAGCCATTTCAATAATTTTAGCATCAGATTCTAGTTTACTTAAAACTCTAGCATGTCCCATACTAATTTTACCATCCGCAACCATTTGTTGAACAGATGAAGGCAATCTTAATAATCCTAAAATATTAGTAATATGACTTCTACTTTTACCAACTTTTTTAGCAAGCTCATCTTGCGTCAAAAATAATTTATCAAGCATGCTTTTATAAGCTAATGCTTCTTCTATTGCATTTAAATTTTCTCTTTGTAAATTTTCAAGAAGCGCTATTTCCATCATTTGTTCATCAGTAAAAGCTCTAACAATTGCAGGTATTTTAGTAAGCCCTGCTAATTTAGAAGCTCTATATCTTCTCTCACCTGCTATTATTTCATAACCCTTAATACTTTTTTTAACAATAATAGGTTGAAAAACACCATGTTCTTTAATTGAAGATGCTAATTCGTTTAAAGCTTCATCATTAAAATTCTTACGTGGCTGATAAGGATTAGGTCTTAACTCATTAATATCTATATCAATAATTTCTTCACTAGAGGCACTTTCATAAATTTGTTTTTCCATTGTGTTTAAATCTAAGTTTTCGTTATTAAATAATTCTTCTAATCCTTTTCCTAAAGCTCTTTTTCTAGTTTCCATTTCTTTCAATCACTTCCTTTGCTAAATTAAGGTAAGCCTCTGTCCCTCTGCTATGTGGATCATAAGCAAGTATTGGTTTCCCATGGCTTGGAGCCTCTGATAATCTTACTAGTCTAGGAATTATTGTATCATATACACGTTCTTTAAAGTAACTCTTAATATCTTCTACAACCTCTAATCCAAGATTAGTTCTATTATCAAGCATTGTTAATAAAACACCCTCAATATCTAACGTTGGATTTAAATTCTTTTGCGCTAACATAATAGTATTTAATAGTTGCATAATTCCTTCCAAAGCAAAGAATTCACATTGTACAGGAATAATAACTGAATTAGCAGCTGTTAAAGCATTTGTTGTTAAAAGACCCAAACTAGGAGGGCAATCAATTATAATATAATCAAACATTTCTTTAGCTTGATCTAAATACTTTTTAAGTTGATTACCTTTAACAAAGCCAGGTTCCTGTCTACTCTTTTCCATTAACTCAATATCAGCACCTGCCAAATTGATAGTCGCTGGCATAACGTATAGATTTTTAAATTTAGTTTTAACAATCACTTCACTTAAAGTAGCATTATCGATAAGTAAATCATATACACTCTTTTTAATCTCACTTTTATCTATTCCAATACCAGTAGTACTATTACCTTGTGGATCTAAATCTACTAATAGTACTCTTTTTTTTAATACACCTAAAGAAGCTGCTAAATTAATACTAGAAGTAGTTTTGCCTACTCCTCCCTTTTGATTAACTAAGGCAATAACCTTACCCATAAACATCACCATTTTCTAATACATTCTACGTATAACTATTTTATCACACTTACAACCATAAATCTATATTATATTTTTATTTGATTCTTATTTTCTAATTTTTTATTTTCTTTTTCTATCTCTTTTAAACTTTTGTTTGGTGTTGGTAAGTCCTCTGGCAATGTCCCACCATTCTTTACGATAACTTCTCTAATATTTCTACCAATTGTATAATGCGTGTCACTAGCTATTATTTCTGTTTTCACATTATCTTTTTTTAGTTTAGCTTCTGTTTGTGATATTCTAAATAGATTTGCTACTAGTTCTTCGCTTCCCATATTATCTAATATATCTTCTCTATATCTCAAACCTTTTCTTTTAGCTATATCATTAGCAGTTTCTCCATTATAAAGCCCCTTATAACCACAATTATGAAACTTGTCAAAATTCTTAACGCCACAGTTTCTAGCCGTTATATTAAGTGAATAATTACCCTTTCTTGTTAAATTTCTTTGATAAAATCTTTTCTCATCTTCTGTAAGCTCATTATACTCTCTCTCACTTAATTCTTGTTTTCTGGTTTGTATCGCAAAATAAGTTTGACCTAACGCAACAGCTTTTTTTCTAGAATCTCCGTTTTGGACTATTAAATAGCATGCATACCTAGATAATTTATAATCTAACACACTTCTTTTAGCTCCTTTGGCAAGTTTTATCATTTTCCCGACCCCGGGAAAATGTTCCTCAACATTATAACCACTATTTTCACATGATTTCTTTGCATTATCAATTGCATTAGAAAATCTTTCCCATTTACTATATCCAAGTAAAGGCATCAACTCTCTTGCTTCCCAGTATTCATTTCCTTTTTCATCTATATGTTTTATTTCTTCAAATATCTTTTCAGTATATTCTTTTGTTTCTTCCATCTTTAACCTCCTCACTTATATAATTCCACAAAACTTTCTTATTTCCTTTTTAATATCAAAAAAATCATAGAAATTTGTTTCTATGATTTACTATTTAAATAAATTACTTCTCCATTTGAATTTATTGTCACCATATGAGATCTTAATTTTATAGTACCATTACTTAAGTTGCTATAAACCAAATTATTAGTATTGCCATAACTTAAATGCCCTTTATAACTAGCTAATACCTGATTATAATCAAATTCACTTAATTTATTTTTATCTAACAACTTGTTATATACTTTAATCTTACGTTTAAACCTCTTTTTCGTACTATTCTTAACTTTCATTATAGCTTTATTATTTTTGATAATATACCTAAACCCTAAAAATTCGAATCCTTCTTTACAACTGTAAATTTTTGTTTTTTTATTTAATTTCAATTTATATCTTTCCAAAATCTTATTTATTTCTTCTAAACAATACTGTAAATATTCTTTGTTTGGTAAATTATTTACTTAAAGTCACGTTTTATGCGACACGCGAACTTAACTTTTAACTTTCACACTTTTTGGAGCAAAAAAAAGAAGAACTAGTCTTCTTCTAAAGCTTTAATCAATTCTTCTTTATTTAATTTGGAATATCCTTTGATGCCTTTTTCTTTAGCTAATGATTTTAAATCTGCTAAAGAAAGATCATCTAGAGTAGCATCTTTTGCTTCTTCTTCTGGCATATGACCATGTTCTACTAAATATTCAATTTGTTCTTTCGTAATTGTTTCATATTCAAGAAGAGTATTTGCTATTAAATCAAGTAATGGTCTATTTTCTTTTAATATCTTAGTTGCTACTTCATATTGTTCACCAATAATTTTTCTAATTTCTTCATCAATTTGGAAAGCAACTTGACTAGAGAAATTTCTACTCTTATTATAATCTCTTCCTAAGAAAACGCTTGATTCTTGATGTTCAAATTGAACTGGCCCTAAAGAACTCATTCCATATTCTGTAACCATAGCTCTAGCTATCTTAGTGGCTTTTTCAAAATCATTATGCGCACCAGTTGTAATTTCACCAAATACTAATTCTTCAGAAACACGTCCTCCTAATAAACCACTTATTGTTTCTAATAATTGATTTTTAGTTGATAAGAAGGTTTCTTCTTTTGGTAACATCAAATTATACCCACCAGCTGCACCACGAGGTACAATAGTAATTTTTTGTACATCGTTAGCACCATCAAGTTTTAATCCAATTACAGCATGACCAGCTTCATGATAAGCAACTATTTTCTTTTCTTTATCTGTATATTTGTGACTCTTTTTAGCCGGACCCATAAGTACTCTATCATGAGCTTCATCTATTTCTGCCATTGTAATAACATCTTTATTTCTTCTTACAGCAAGTAGTGCAGCTTCATTTAATAAGTTTTCTAAATCAGCACCACTAAATCCAACTGTTCTTTTGGCAATATTAGCAAGTTTTACGCCTTTAGCAAATGTTTTTCCTTTGGCATGAACTTCTAATATTTCTTCTCTACCTTTAATATCAGGTAAATTAACTGTTACTTGTCTATCAAATCTTCCAGGTCTTAAAAGGGCTGGATCTAAAACATCAGGTCTATTAGTTGCAGCTATAATGATTATTCCCTCATTAGCTCCAAAACCATCCATTTCAGTTAATAATTGATTTAATGTTTGCTCGCGTTCATCGTGACCTCCACCTAAGCCAGCTCCACGTTGACGTCCTACAGCATCTATCTCATCAATAAAGATTAAGCAAGGGGCAGATTGTTTAGCTTGTTTAAACATATCTCTAACACGACTAGCACCAACACCTACAAATAATTCAACAAATTCAGAACCACTTATATAGTAGAATGGTACATTTGCTTCACCAGCAACAGCACGTGCAAGCAAAGTCTTACCTGTTCCTGGAGGACCAACTAGTAATACACCCTTAGGTATTCTAGCCCCCAATCTTTGGAATTTCTTTGGATTTTTTAAGAAATCAATAAGTTCAGCAACTTCTTCTTTTTCTTCATCTAATCCAGCAACTTCTTTAAAAGTTACTTTTCTAGCATCTTCATTTAAACGAGCTCTACTGCGACCAAAATCCATAGATTTGTTAGCACTACCCATTTGTCTTGTGATTATGAAGAATGCCCCAAATATTAACAATGCTGAAGGTAAAATGTTTACTATAAAAAGTAAAACAGTACTTGAATCTGGATCTGCTACTGCATTCATCTTAAATCCTTTTTCTTGTTGTAATGTAATTACTTGACTCATTACTTCATCAGAATAAGGTGTTCTAATTAAGAATGATTCATTTTCTTTATACCCTTCCATTGTTCCTTTTAATTCATATAATCCTGCATTACTACGAGGAACAATTACTATTTCAGTAATTTTTCCTTCTTTAGCAGAATTTATAAATTCATCATATGTAAGTATATTTATTTTTTGATTAGCAATATTAAAGAAGTACATAATTCCTAAAATTGCAATTACTAAAAATAAATATGGTAATAACCCTTTTTTTAGTGTTTTTTTATTCATCAACAAACTTCCTTTCTAATAGTACTTTAGTATTATATCATACTTATCATCAATTTTTTTATCAAATTTTGATTTTTTTAAACCAGGGAGCCAAACAATATTATTCTTTGAATCAACTACTACTGGCCATAAATCTCTTTCATTTTGATTTATTTTTTCATCAATAAAAATATCTTTTACTTTTTTACTACCTAACATTCCTTTAATATATATTTTATCTCCATTCCTTCTAGAACGAACATGCAAAGGTAAACAAATTTCATCACTTGATAATCTAATTACATTATTATCAGTTAACTTGCTCTTATCTACTACCTCTATATTTTTACCATTAGGAAGATTTACATATTTAATAATTTCTATTTCATATTCATTAGGACTAACATCTTCATTAGTTAAAGTAAGCGTATTATATGATTTTACAGCTTTAATATTATTAGGTAAATGAATAGAAACATTAGCTCTATTTGAATTAATTAATTGATATATTAGTTCCGCATGATGATCAGTTATCAACATTAAATCATCTTGATATTTTTGTTCTAACATATAATATATTATTTTCATAGCTATAACTCTATCTAGTTTTTCAAACTCTTCGATATTTAAAACATTCTGAGGATAAACTTTGTTTAAACATCGTTTCATTTGTTTATCTATGTACTCATTATATTCAAGTAGAGTCTTACTAAATTTATAAAATTTAGCATTTACGTGTTTATCTTCTTTTTTAAACTGCGGAACAATATACTTTCTAAATCTATTTCTTGTATATACATCCTTAGTATTAGAAGAATCTTCTCTAAACGGTACTCCATTCTTTTTATCATAGGATAAAATATCATCTTTACTCACTTCGATAAGTGGTCTCACTATTTTATAAGTTCCCATATCAACAATCTTAGAAAATCCACTATATCCTCTTAAGGTAGATCCTCTAACAATACGCATTAAGATTGTTTCAGTTAAATCATCACCGTGATGAGCCGTAAAAAGATATTTAGCTTTATATTTTTTTACTATTTCTCCAAAATAACTATATCTTTTTGTTCTAGCTTCATTATGAAAATTATCATCACCATAGTCTTCAATTGTCATACCTTCAAAAGTAAGACTATGATTACGGCAATAAGCTTTAACAAATTCTTGTTCTTCTGCTTGTCCATTTCTTCCGGTATTATGATTTACCTGTGCACAAACCACTTCTATATCCAAGGCTTTTTTCAATCGATAAAGCATATGTAAAAGCGCCATAGAGTCTGGCCCGCCAGAACACGCTACTACAACTGCATCACCATATTTAATACCTAATTCATTAAATAAAAAATCATATGCCTTATCCATTATTAACACCTCTACATTATTTTATATCAATTACAATTTTATATCAAGTTTATTACCATTTTATTGGCAATAAACCATCGTTTTCTAAATAATTATTAATTTTAGAAAAAGGACGACTGCCAAAAAATCCTCGTGACGCAGAAAGTGGGGATGGATGCGCTGATTCTATAATATGATGCTTAGGATTAGTTATAAGATATTTTTTACTCCTAGCAAAGCTCCCCCACAAAACAAATATTACTGGTTTTTCTCTCTCATTTAATTTCTGAATAACTGTGTCAGTAAAAATCTCCCAACCTCTTTCTTTATGTGATAAAGGTTTATCTTTTTCTACTGTCATGATTGCATTAAGTAAAAGAACCCCTTGCTCTGCCCAATCTATCAAGCAATTATTAGTTCTAACTATACCCAAATCAGAATAAAGCTCTTTAAATATATTGTTTAATGATGGTGGTCTTTTTACTCCAGGTAATACCGAAAAAGAAAGACCGTGAGCCTCACCCTTACCATGATAAGGATCTTGACCTAGGATAACTACCTTTACATCATCATAGTCTGTATACCTTAAAGCGTTAAAAATGTTTACATAATCTGGATAACATTCATGAATTTTATATTCATTTTTAACAAAACTCCCTAATTTACGAAAATATTCCTTTTCCATCTCATTTTGTAAGACTTCATCCCATTTTTTATTTATCATACTACATCACCTTTAATCTATTTTATCACATTTTTTTATAGTTTCATATTCTAATTCATCCTTTACATTTTTTCTAAGTGATATTAAAGCATAAATATTGATAATAGCAAGCAAAGACATCATTATATCAACAAATGACCATAACTTTTCCGAAGATAAAACACACCCTAAAAACAGTACAAAAAGAGAAACTATCTTTAGTATGATCAAATAAATATTTTTTACATTTTTAAAAAAATACTTTAAACTAGATTCACCATCATAATAGCCAGTTAGAATTGTTGTGTATGAAAAAAGCAATACTGAAATAAAAAGAAGTATATCACCAATATTACCAAGGTGGTAACGAAAGGCATATTGTGTTATTTCTATACCATTAACATCATTCAAAGAAAGAGTAGTATAATCTGAACACATGATAATAATTACTGTAGCTGTACAAATTAATATTGTTGTAACATATATTCCAAGCATCTGAATATATCCCTGTGATACAGAACTATCAGTACTAGAAGTTGACGAGGTAATACTCCCCGTTCCTAAGCCAGCTTCATTTGAAAAAATTCCTCGTTGAACACCAATTATCAAACTTCCTAAGATTCCTCCATACGCTGATTTCAAAGAAAAAGCCGACTTAACAATATTTAAAAAAATGCTTGGTAATAAAGTAATATTTTTAATTGCTACAAATATCGCTATGCCTACATATAAAATTGTCATAAATGGAACAAACTTCTCTGAAAAAGCTGCAATCTTCTTTAAACCTCCAAATATAACAATAGAGGTTATTAAAACCAAAACTATTCCTATAATAAATGGTGAAATATTTATGATCTGTAAAAACGATTTAGTTATTGTATTGCCTTGAATACCAACAAACCCAAGTACATAACTAACAAGAATTAAAATAGCGTATAATCCTCCTAATTTAGGTTTACAAAGACCATATTTTAAATAATATGATGGACCACCTTTATATTCATCTCCATCTTTTTTTCTATATACAATTCCTAAAACTGTTTCTGCAAAGGTATTAGCTGCTGAAAAAAATGCACTAATCCACATCCAAAAAATACTTCCTGGACCCCCTAAATATAAAGCAAGTGCAACACCAGCAATACTACCAACACCTATTCGTGATCCTAGTGTCATAAGAAAACTTTGAATAGGACTTATTCCTCTATCATTACCACTACTAGTAAATAAATTTTTAAACATCTCTTTAAAATTTAATTGAACAAATTTTAAAGAACAAGAAAAATAAAAACTTGATATTATTATTAATGAAGTAGCAATTACCCACATAGCTTTATTTATATTTTCTAACATATTATCACCAAAAAACATTTTAGGCTATTTTGTTGTCCTAAAATGTCTAATTATAAATTATTGGCTATTTCAATAAATATTTCTGTTGATAACTGTTCTGCACGAACACTCAAATCTAAATTGTGTCTATTTAACACTTCTTCTATTTTTTCTAAATTATAACCTTTTAAATTATTGCGTAACGTTTTTCTTTTTTGAGTAAATGAATCCCTAATTAATTTAAAGAATACTTCTTCATTTTTTACTGCTAATAAATTTTCCTTCTTAGAAAATTCCACAATAATACTATCAACATTGGGTTCCGGCATAAATACATGACGACTAATATCAAGTATTTTCTTAACATCAAAATAATAATTTAAATAAACTGATAATGATCCGTATTCTTTGCTTCCGGGTAATGCTTTAAAGCGATTCCCAACTTCTTTTTGAACCATAAAGACCATCTTATCTACTGGGATACAATCTTCAATAATCTTTATTATTATTGGTGTTGTTATATAATATGGTAGATTTGCAACAAAATATAATTTTTTATATTCATAACCTTTTATATCATCTAACACATTAGCTTTTAAAAAATCTTGATATATAATTTTTACATTATTTAAATCACGAGTATTTTCTTTTAATACATTTTCTAGAGTCGTATCTATCTCATAACAAATTACATTTTTAGCAGATATACCTAATTTGTATGTTAAAGAACCCGCTCCTGGGCCTACTTCAATTACTAATGTATCTTTATCTATCTTACTTTTATCTATTATTGAGTTAATTACATTCTCATCTATTATAAAGTTTTGACCAAACTTTTTCTTTAATGAAAATCCATTTTTTTCTAATAATTCTTTCATTTTTTTAGGTGAATACTCCATAATATCTCTCCCAACCACTACGATTATACTAAAACATTAATTTTTTTTCAACAAAAAAGATGGTTACCATCCCCATCTTTGTACATTAAACGAAGCATTATTTGATGTTGCTTGATAAACAATTTTATCCTTTTCTGTTGCATGAGCTATATCGATATGAACTAAACCATAACTATTCCAACTGTTTACCATAGCAGAACCTGTATCCATAACTATTCCTAGGAAAGGTTCTAATCTTCCGTTATCTATTTCAATTATAGTACCACATTTAAACATACTTAAATTTGCAGCTATAATCCTAACATCACCATATTGAACATCATGGTAATACTCTCCACTCTCATTGATATTGTACTTTTCTCCTTCTCTAGTCTTACAAGAAACCCTTCCGGAACATCCTTTACAATCAGCACCATATCCTGTTGTATTACCTTTATAAACACCTTTAGGACCTGTTCCAACCTCAACTACTTCCGATACAGAAGCATTTAATTCTTTTTCTTCCCCATTTTCATTTTTATAACCCAAACCGTTCTTACCTTCTACCAATGTGTTCTTTTTATTAGAAGGTAATTTATTGTTATATTTTACAACAGTATCATACTCAACAACTGTTGATATAACAGGAGTATCATATATTTGTTTTTCTATAACTATCGTTTGTTTAGAAAAATTATTTCCCATTAAAGAAAACAATGACATAAACAAAACACTTATTACGCGATAAAATACTTTTAATATAAATAAATTCATTTATTCACCTCTATCACATAGTACAAAAATCTTATCACAAAATATCTTTCAAGTCAAATTGTCTAATAGCCACTACGGTTGTTTCTTTTAATACTTCTTCTAAAGAAATTCCTTTTAATCTAGCAATCTCTTTAGCAACATAATATATATTATAAGGTTCATTTTTCTTACCTCTAAAAGGTTCTGGAGTTAAATAAGGACTATCAGTTTCCAGCATTAAATTTTCTAAAGGGATATTCTTAACTACGTTCTTTAATTTTTCACTATTTTTAAAAGTTAAGACCCCACCAATTCCAAGTTTAAATCCCAACTTTATAAATTCTTGAGCCATTTCTAAACTTCCACTGAAACAGTGAATATCAACTTTTAAATCAGAATAATTTTTTAAAATATCATAAGTTTCTTGAATAGCATCCCTACTATGAATAACTACACTTTTTTTATATTTTCTAGCTAATTCAAGTTGTTGAATGAAATATTTTTTTTGAATATCTTTATCTACATCATTATAATGATAATCTAACCCTATTTCTCCAATACCAACTATTTTAGGATTGTTTATATTATTTTCTATAAATTCTAAATAAGTATCTATTGATTCATCAATTTCTTCTGGGTGAATACCTATTGTTCCATAAATATTTTCAAACTTATTACAAAGCTCTACAACTTGTCTATTCGATGAATCGCTAGCACCACTCACTATCATTATATTCCCATTCATCTTTTTTATAACTAAATCTAAATCAGGATAATCTTCTTTATCAAGATGGCAATGTGTATCTATCATCATTTCTATCACCAAAAAAATTATACCACACTTTGTAGTATAATTTTATTTTTTTGTTTTAACAATTATATATTTTACTAAAGAGCCTATACATATTATAAAATAAACAAAATCATATATATCAAACTTACGTAGTAAATTAATTAAAACAATTAATGATACTGCGACTACTACAGAAACAACTACTGTGAATTCTTTCTTTTCATCTAATGTCATAATTATCTCCTTTATGTTCTGCAACATCTTCAGTATATCATGTTTTTCCTTATAAATTCAAATATATTCATTCCCTAAATTATGACATTTTACAACATTTGACAATATTATTGTTGTTGAGTATTTATTTCCTCTAATTTTGCATTTTTATCAATACGTGCAAATAAAGGTTCTGGTGCATTTAATTTAATTTCTGCATTCATGCCTTCAAAATCATCTATTGAATCATAATACCTATTTTCAGTATTTAATTGTTTAAATATTGAAGTGGCAGTTTCTGGTAAGAATGGTTGAAGTAAAACAGCTCCATGACGAATAGCTTCTAATAAATTGTAAATAACTGCAACTAACTCTTCTTTTTTAGATTCATCTTTTGCTAAAGACCAAGGCATTGTTTCATCTATATATTTATTGCTACGTCTAAATAATTCAACAATTTCTTCTAAAGCATCAGCTACTCTTAAATCTGTCATTTTAGCTTCTACCTTATCTTTTACCGATAATACATCAGCCCTAAAACTATTATCTAAATCACTTAGTGTATTTGGAACAAGAACATTACCATCAAAATATTTTTGAGCCATACTAATAGTTCTATTAACTAGATTACCTATAACATTAGCTAAATCAGAATTTATTCTATCAATTAATAATTCATAAGTGAAAGTACCATCACTAGCAAAAGGCATTTCATGAATTAAATAATATCTTACTGCATCAACACCAAAGTACTTAACTAAGTCATCAGCATATATGATATTACCTCTTGATTTACTCATTTTATCTTCACCCGATAATAACCAAGGATGCCCAAATACTTGTTTTGGTAATGGTAAATCTAAAGCCATCAACATAATTGGCCAATAAATAGTATGAAATCTTAAAATATCTTTACCAATCAAATGAACATCTGCTGGCCAGTATTTTTTAAACTCTTCACTATGATTACCATCTACATCATATCCTAAGAAAGTAATATAATTTGTAAGAGCATCAATCCAAACATATATAACATGTTTAGGATCAAAAGTTACTGGAATACCCCAAGTAAATGATGTTCTTGATACGCAAAGGTCTTGTAAGCCTTTTTTTATAAAGTTATTCATGATTTCATTCTTTCTACTTTCTGGTTGAATAAAATCAGGATGTTCTTCAATATACTTTTCTAGTCTCGTTGCATATTTACTCATCTTAAAGAAATATGCTTCCTCTTTTGCAGGATGAACTTCTCTTCCACAATCTGGACATTTTCCATCTACTAGTTGAGATTCAGTCCAAAAAGATTCACAAGGTGTACAGTATAATCCTTCATAAGTCCCCTTATAAATATCTCCCTGATCATATAATTTTTTAAATATTTTAGCAACCATTGCTTCATGAGCAGGATTAGTTGTTCTAACAAATTTATCATAACTTGTATTCATAATGTCCCAAATTCTTCTGATTTCTAACGAAACATCATCAACAAATTCCTGAGGATTAACACCCTTTTCTCTTGCTTTCTCTTCGATTTTTACTCCATGTTCATCTGTACCGGTTTGAAAGTATACATCATATCCTACTAATCTTTTATAACGAGCAATTGCATCTGCTAAAACTATTTCATAGGTATTTCCAATGTGAGGTTTTCCCGATGTATAAGCAATTGCTGTTGATATATAATATTTACCTTTATCCATCTTTATCATCTCCTAATTATTAGTTGTGGAACCAATTCCACCGTTTCTTAAAGTTTTGATTTCTTCTTCATCATCTACCGTTAAATATTTTATAAAAATTCCTTGAATCATAGCTTGACCTTTTTTTACCGAATAATCCTTGTCACCTTCATTTTGAATTTTAATCCAAATATGGCCTTCATTATCGCTGTTATAATAATCAGCATCAATTACACCAACTTGGTTGCACATTCGAACATTATATTTAAATCCCATGCTACTTCTATCAATAAGGAAAAGCACATCATCACTATTCATCTGTACTCTTACCCCTGTCGGTATTTTTTTTATTTCTCCAGGTTTTAAAGTATAATCATACAAAGCAAAAAAGTCATACCCAGCACTATTCATAGTACTTCTTTTTGGTAATTGATACTCATTATATGCATCAATATCATCAAATATATCTTTTTTAAATTGTTCTAAACTAATTTTTTCAAATTTTCTCATTTTAACCTCCATATAAAAATCACGCCCGAATAAGGACGTGATTAACGTGGTACCACCTTAATTTGTGTATATACACCTCAAACAATTAACGCTTGTACACGTATTTACCTACATATCGATAAATCAAAAATTGAAACCATTCGAGATATATAATCTTGCTTTTTTTCACCCTACAAAAGCTCTCTAAAAAGACAAATATATCCTTCTTTTCAATATAATCTTTTCAACTGGTGATATTATAACACAACAATACTCTAATCTTCAAGCATTTTCGACAAAAAATTAGCAGCAAACTGACAAATTTTGTTATCTTCTTCTGTTATTTTTTCTGTATCAGAAAGTACTATCACCATACCAAGTGCATCTCCATTCGATATAATTGTCGATAAACAATAATTACAATTTATAGAATGATCATTTACTAAATATAAAATTTTTTCATTATTATCACCAATATTTGTCCTGTTTTGAAGATAATCTATAAGTTGATTACTAATTTGTTTTTCAATAATTTCTTTTTTTAAATTACCAGCTACAGCTATAAAAATATCACTATCACAAATAATTACATCTTTTTTTAATAAATTATGAATTGATTCAACTAAGTTTTCTGCCATTTCTGTAAGTCTATTCATTTCTGAAAACCTTTTTAATATTACATTATCGTTATCTATTAAAATTTCTATATTTTCCCCATCTTTTATCCTTAAACTTTTTCTTATTTCTTTTGGAATTACTATTCTTCCAAGTTCATCTATTCTTCTTATTACACCCGTTGTTTTCATAAATTCCTCCATCCAATTTTATTTTGTCTAAATGTTCAAAATTTATACTTAACATTTACTAATCTTTATGTTATAATTATTAAATATTTTAGGAGGCTTAAAATGAAAAAAATACTTATTTTTGGTCATAAAAAACCAGATACTGATAGTGTTGTTGCATCTATTGCATTATCATATTTAAAAAATAAATTAGGATTTAATACAGAACCAAGAATTTTAGGAGATATTAATAATGAAACAAAATATATACTAAACTATTTTAATGTTCCAGTCCCTAAATACTTAAATGATGTTAAATTACAAATCAAAGATGTTAACTATTCAAAAGGATATGAAATTGATGAGAAAAAATCTATTTTCAATTGTTATAACTATATCAAAAATAACAAAATAAGTACTTTACCTATTATTAATTCTAAAGGAGAATTTTTAGGCGCTACTAGTATGAAGGACATAGCTAGAGATTTAATAGAAAATAATAGCGAAATACTAAACACTTCATATCAAAATATTATTGAAACTTTAAATGGAAAAGCAATAACTTCTTTTGATGAAGAAATAGAAGGAACAATATTAATTGCTGGATATAAAAGTACAACATTTATTGAAAATGTAAAGCTAGATCGAAACACCATTTTAATCGTAGGAGATAGACACAGTATTATAGAATATGCAGTTAAACAAGGAATAAAAATGATAATTTTAACTAATGGCATTCAAATTAAGGAAGAACATTTAAAAATTGCTAAAGAAAATAAAGTTAATATTATTTCTACAAATTATAATACATTTAATGTTTCACAAAAAATTAGTTTATGCAACTATATTTCAGCTATAGAAATGGATAAAAATGTAACATATGTGTATGAGAATGATGAATTAAGTGACTTTATAGAATTAGCTAATAAAACTAAATTTAGTAATTATCCCGTCTTAAATAAAGATAATAAATGTTTAGGAGTAATTAGACTAGCTGATGCTTCCGAAAAAAATAAACAAAAAGTTATTTTAGTTGACCACAATGAATATATGCAAAGCGTAGATGGGATTGATGAAGCTGAAATACTAGAAATTATAGATCATCATAAAATAAGTGTATCTGATACAAAAATCCCAATTAACTTTAGAAATATGACTGTAGGAAGTACTAGTACAATCATTTATTTACTTTTTAAAGAAAATAATATTGAGATGCCTTACGAAATTGCTGGAATATTAATGGGGGCTATTCTTTCTGACACATTGCTATTTAAATCTCCTACTACAACAAACCTAGATAAAGCGATAGTTAATAGTCTTAGTGAAAAAACAAATATTGATTATGAGAGTTTTGCATATGATATGTTTAAAGCTGGATCTAACATATTAGATAAAACACCAGAAGAAATAATATACTCTGATTTTAAAAATTTCACCATTAACAATAAAAAAATTGGAATTGGCCAAATTTCTACATTAAATCCTGAACATATACTAACAAATCAAAATACTTATATAGAACTATTAAACAAAATAAGCAAAGATTTAAATTATGATATTGTAGCTTTATTTATTACCGATATTATGAATAATTGCTCACATTGTTTATACAATGAATCAGCAAAGAATATTTTAGAATCTTGCTTCTTCAATAATTTCTACCAAGGAATTTCTCTTCCTGGCGTTATATCTAGAAAAAAACAAATTATTCCAACTATAATGGATGTTTTAGAAAAAGAAAAAGCGTAATATTAGTATGAAAATACTATATCTACGCTTTTTCTAATATATTCAATAAATCTATCAAATAATAAATAAAATGTTTATCCAAATTAACAATATCCAAAGTTATAACAAGTCTTTTAAAACGCATACCAAATCTAAATTTTCGCGATACTTTAGATAAATTAATGAATAAATCATCAATTTTTATTTTATTTGTTAAATCTAATGGTAGCCATATTTCTATATTATTTTTATTTTGTTTTATATCTTTAATACCTAATTTTTTAGCTTTTTTCTCAAATAATTCTTCATACATATAAATAATAATATCTTCATTTAATTTACCAAAGCGATCTTCTAATTGATTTTGAACATCATTTAATTCATCTATATTATTAATATTGTTTATTAACTTATGAATATAAATTTTTAAGTCATCTTCTTTTACATAGTTATCAGAAATATTTGTTGTTACTTCTATTAAAGGTAACGTTTCACTCTCATTAGTTTCAGGAGTAACAAATCCTTTTTGTCTGTTAATCTCATCATCAAGTAATTTCATAAACATATCTATACCAACAGAATCTATAAAACCTGATTGTTCACTTCCCAATATATCTCCTGCACCACGTATAGAAAGATCTCTTTTTGCAATTGCAAAGCCACTACCTAGCTCTGTAAATTCTTTTATAGCTTTTAATCTTTTTTCAGCTACTTCAGATAGTATCTTATGTTTGTTGTACATTAAATAGCAATAGGCAATACGATTACTACGACCAACCCTTCCTCTTAATTGATATAATTGTGATAAGCCAAAACGATCTGCATCTATAACAATTAAAGTATTAACATTAGGTATATCAATACCTGTTTCTATTATTGTTGTACAAATAAGAACATCACTTTCCTTGTTGATGAATGCCATCATAATATTTTCAAGCTCTGTTTTATCCATCTGTCCATGTGCACTAGTTATTCTAGCCTCAGGGACTAATTTTTGAATCTCATGAATTTTTTCATCCATATTATTAATTTTATTATATAAAATAAATACCTGTCCCTGACGTGCTAATTCTTTATGAATGGCATCTTTAATAATTTGATTATTTTCAGATAATACATAAGTTTGTACTGGTAATCTATCAACTGGAGGAGTTTCAATAACTGATAAATTTTTAATTCCCGACATCGACATTTGTAAAGTCCTTGGTATCGGAGTTGCAGAAAGTGTTAAAACATCAATATTACTTTTTATTTGTTTTATTCTTTCTTTATGTTTAACACCAAATCTTTGCTCTTCATCTATAATAAGTAAACCTAAGTCTTTATAGGATATTTGGTCATTTAATAACTTATGTGTACCAAACACAACATCTATTTTACCTTCTTTTAATCCTTCTAATATCTTTGTAGTTTCTTTGGCAGAAACAAAACGATTAAGCAAAGCAATATTTATTGGATAATTTTTAAAACGCTCTAAAGCATTTTTATAATGTTGATTAGATAATATAGTTGTTGGACATAAAAATGCCACTTGTTTACCTGATAGAACAGCCTTAAAAATAGCTCTAAATGCTACTTCTGTTTTTCCATATCCTACATCTCCACATAACAATCTATCCATTGGAACAATTCTTTCCATATCGTGTTTAATTTCTTCTGATGCTTTTAACTGATCCTCTGTTGGCGTAAATTCAAATTCATTTTCAAATTCTAATTGATTTTTATCGTCTTTCACAAAGGCAAAACCTTGAGTATTCTCCCTTTCAGCATAAAGTTTAATAAGATCTCCAGCTATACTTTCAACCTTCTTTTTAACTCTTAGCTTTGTCTTTTGCCATTCTGTTCCATTTAATTTATTTAATTTCGGAACAATTCCATCCCCTGATGAATATTTTGTTATTAACTCTATCTTCTCGACAGGAATATATAACTTATCACCATCTTTATATTCTATTTGCAAATAGTCTTTTTTTAAACCATTTTTATTGAGTGTAGTAAGTCCAAGGTATCTACCTATTCCATGAGCATAATGAACAATATAATCACCAGGATTTAATTTATCAATATTCTTTATTTTTGTTCCAATTCTAAAATTACTTTTATACTTTATATTCTTATCTTTTGTATTAAAAATGTGACGAGACGAAATAATTATATAGTTTTCGCATTCAAAACTATCATTTATCTTTTTTATGATTAAATTTATTTTATTATCAAATATTTCATCTTCATTTGTAACTATAATATTATCATTATCTAAAATCGCCTCTAAATTTGTTAATTGATATCTATTATCAAGACAAATAATAATCGTTTTTTTGTTTTTAATATATTTCTTTAAAGTATTATTTAACTCCAATTTATCTTTAAAAAAGTTATCAAAATCTTTAACATCATAAATTTTTTTATTAGATAAATTTAAATTATCAAAAGACACAAAATTTATATATTTCCCAGGAAATAATTCTTCCAGTGAAAACATATATTTTTTATCTTTCTCTAATCCTTGGGAAATATTATATTCAACTATTTCATTTAAAGTTTCTTCATATCCTAACTTTATTTCATCATAATCATTAAATACAGTCAAATCAGAGTCTAAAAAATCTCTAACATTACTATTTTGTGTACTATTAACAATTATATTATCTGTATTAGGATATACATATATTTGATCTAATTTTTTTAGACTTAGTTGAGTATTAACATCAAAAATTCTAATACTTTCTATTTCATCATCAAAAAATTCTAATCGCACTGGATTTTCCATAGATACAGGATATATATCAATTACAAAACCTCTAACAGCAAAATCACCTGTTTTTTCTACCAAAGTTTCCTTTTCATATCCTAATTCTACCAAACTTTCAACTAATTTATTAAAATTAAATGTCATACCTGCTTTTAAATCTAAAATACCATTAAGAAATCTATGTTTGTCAGGAAGATATTTTAAATATCCCATTAAATTAGTTATAACTATATAGTTATTATTTTTAGATAACTCTATCATAGTTTCAATTCTTTTTATTTTTAATTCAGGCGATGATGCTAAAACTTCACTAGTTAAAAAGTTATCCATGGGAAATAATAATACTTTTTCTGTATAATTATTTATATATTGATACAAAGTATTAGCTTCATACAAACTATTTGTTACAACTAAAAAACCTTTATTTTTCTTTTTAAGTAATTCATAGCAATACATAGCTTTTAGTTCACTATTTAAACCAACTATATTTGAAGCGTCAAAATTAAATTTTGAACTTATTATTTTCATTAATACTCACCTCCTAACGACAAAAATGATACATTTGTATCATTAGTTCTTTTTATTATATTTATTCATTAATCTATCAAAATCCATTGAAAGAAAATCATCAATTATATTAGCGCTAATTTTAATAGCATGTTCTAAAATATCATACTCTTCTCTAGAAAATTTTCCTAAAACATAATCTTTTGTTTCAATACTTTTATCATTTGATATACCTATCTTTAAACGTTTATAATTATTACTTCCAAGATTTGATTCTATATTTCTAAGTCCATTATGTCCACCACAACTACCGTGTTCGCGAAGTTTAATTTTTCCGATTGGTAAATCTAAATCATCATTAATAATAAGAATATCGTCAATATTTATTTTATAAAATTTAACATAATCTCTAACCACTTCGCCAGAAAGATTCATATATTTTTGAGGTTTCAAAAATATAACTTTTTCATTATTAATTGAAGTTTCACAAGATAAACCGCTAAATTTATTTTTATTAAACTCTAAACCGTTATTTGAAATATAATTATCAACAACCATAAATCCTACATTATGCCTTGTTTTTTCATATTCACATCCTGGATTACCTAATCCAACAATTAATTTCATAATTCACCTACTTACTTATATTGTGATAAATATTATATATTTCTTTTTTTGCAACATTTCTATCTTTCGCAACCAATTTTATAGCATCATTAACACTATTTCCTTCTTTTATATAAGCAGTAACATGCTCTGCTACACTTATATTTGTATAATCAACACAATCAGTATTTCCTTCAACAACTACAACAAATTCACCTTTTATATTATCAAATTTATCTATAACATCAACAATTGTTCCTCGCACGACTTCTTCATATTTTTTACTTATTTCTTTAGAAATAGAAATTCGCCTATTTCCAAAAACTTTATAGATATCTTCCAAAGTTTCTTTTAATCGATGAGGTGATTCGTAAAAAATTATAGTTGCTTTTTCTTTTTTTAATTCTTCAAGTTCTTTGTTTCTTTTAGATTGTTTACTATTTAAAAACCCATAAAATAAAAATGGCGATGGATTAAGTCCAGACGTAATTAAAGCAGGAATAAGTGCCGTAGGTCCTGGAAGACCAACTACATTATATCCCTTTTCGATAGCAATTTTTACTAAATCATAACCGGGATCACTTATAATCGGAGTGCCTCTATCTGTAACAATACCAACATCATGCCCATCATCTAAATATTTTAAAAACTTATCTTTATTTTCTTTTTCATTATATTCATAACTTGATATAAGTTTTTTCTTAATATTTAAGTGATTTAGTAACAATGATGTAACTCTAGTATCTTCAGAAAAAATTACCTCAACCATTTTTAATGTATTAACAGCTCTTAATGTAATATCTTCCAAATTTCCGATTGGAGTTGGAATTAAATATACAGTTGGGCTTCCATCGTAACTTTTTTGAAACATACTTTTCACCTCTCAAAATATTTTAAAACTTCTTTTGTATATTTTCCATTTTCATCATGAACAATTAAATTTTCTAGAATTTTTAAACCTGGATTTCCATTTTTTCTACCTTCAACCAAGACCATATTAGCCTCTTTTCCTATTTTAGGATAAATAAACCTTATTTTTTTAGGCTCGATATTATGGTTTCGCATTGAACATAAAATATCTACTAATCTATCAGGTCTATGAACGATTGCGACCACACCATTATTTTTCAATAATTTTCTAGATATTTTAAATAAATCTTCTAAATTTAATTTTACTTCATGGCGTGCGATTGTTTTTGCATCATTTTTATTTAATTTAGATTGTTCACATACTTTAAAAAATGGAGGATTACAAGTTATCACATCAAATGAATCACTTTCTATATTTTTACTTAACTCATTTATATCATCATTTATTATTGTTATCTGTTCTAAAAGATTATTCTCTAAAACTGACTCTTTTGCTAGTTCAGCGATATCCTTTTGAATTTCTACACCAATTATTTTAGCATTTGTTTTTGTAGATAAAATAAGTGGAATCGGTCCATTTCCACAGCCTATATCCATTATTTTTGTTATATTTTTATTTAAAGTAACAAAATTAGGTAATAAAACCGAATCTAAAGAAAAATTAAAACTTTCTGTATCTTGAAAAATATACATGTCATTATATCCTAATAAATAGTTTTTAACTTTCATCTTCTAATTGAACCTCTATAACTCCTATTTTAGGAACATCTACTGAATATCGTTTATTTAGTATATCTAAATTTATTACTTTTCCTTCACCTTTTTCTGTTGAAACAGTTTGTCCAATTTTTGGCAAACCTTTTCTACAACATTTATAATTTTCATCTTCATACTTTAAACAACATAATAAACGGCCACATAGACCATTTATTTTAGAAGGATTAAGCGCTATATTTTGATTTTTTGCCATATTAATAGATACTGAGTCTAAATCCTTTAAGAATCTTGAACAGCATAATTGTTGACCGCATAAACCACATCCACCAACTTCTTTAGCTTTATCTCTTGATCCTATCTGTCTTAATTCAATTCTTGTTTTATATTTATTGGCTAATTCTTTGGCTAAATTTCTAAAATCTATTCTAGAATCTGATAAAAATCTAAAAAGTAATTGTTCACGATCAAAGGTATAATGTGCATCAACTAAAGTCATATTCAAGTTATTTTTTTCTACTAATTCTTTACAATAAATCAATGCTTTCTTTTCAATTTGCTGATTTTTTTTGTTTTTTAAAAAATCTTCTTTTGTGGCTATACGAACTATTTCATTTAATGGCTTATTATACTTCTTTTTATCGATATTATAATTTTCTAATTCAACCGTACCAAATTCTAAACCTTTTTCTGTTTCTACAATTACAGTAATTCCCCTTTTTAATTTTTTATTTCCTGGTAAGAAATTATACACAGTTTTGTTATTATTGTTAAATTTAATTCCAACTACTTCTATCATTTAATCACCTTCTAACATTAAAATTAATTTGTCTAATACTAAATTAAGATTACAATTATACTTTAATCTATCTTCTATTTTTAATATTGTTAATATTTTGTTTGCTAATTTATCAGTATCATTTTTTGAAGCTATTAATTCTAATATATCTTTGTTTTCTTCAAATATTTTTTCAGATTTTATTATTTTATAATTTAAAGCCTCATTGTATATTAACAGCAATATTTTTAAATACTCTTGAAAAAGTAATTTATCCTTTAAAATTATTGAACATATTGTGTTTTCTTTTAAAAGTGTTTCTTTTTTGTTATTTTCTATAGATTTAATAAATTTAATAACAGCATTTAACAAATTTTTGCTTTGTTCATTTTGAATAAATTCCATTTGCTTTGTTTTGTCATCAAATATATAATTTGCTACACGTTCTAAATCTGTATTTCCTATTACATTTTTTTTATTTATTAATTTTATTTTTTGACATCTTGAAGAAATTGTATCGAGTAACATCTCGGCATTATTTACAACTAATATTGCAACTATATTTTCTTCTGGCTCTTCTAAAAATTTCAAAATAGAATTTGCTGCTGCTTCATTCATTTTTTCTGCTTGATCTATAATATATACTTTTGTTGATGCTGTAACAGCTTTAGTAGAAAAATCTTTTTGAAGGCCACTTAATTGGTCTTTTTTTATCCACATACCATCTGGTTTTATTATTTCCAACTCTGTACTATTACCATTATCAATTTGTGTACAAAGATCACAATCACCACAAAGATTATGTTCTATATTTTTTGTAGGACATAGTATGGCTTTAGCAAACGATAAAGCAAAATCATAACCTCTATAGTAATTATTAGTTTCTATAATATATGCATGAGAAATATTTTGATTTTTTAATTGTCTATATAATATTTCACAAGCTATATGATTATCTGCATAATATTCACTAAGCATATCATACTCCCTTTCTATCAAAATACAAAAAATATCAATGCAATTAATGATAGTAATGCTGGCACCCCAAATATAGCAACATATAGGACAGTCAATATATTTAAAGGTACCAAAATTCCTAGTGGTACTGCAATTAAATTATAACCATAAATTAAGAACATTGAAAAAACTATTTTTTTTAATATTTGAAATATTTTTTTTAACATATATCTTCACCTCTATAAATGATATGAAGATAAATGCTTAATTAGATATTTTTTTTCTGTCTTCTAAAGCTAATTCTAAAGTTAAAGTATCAATATAATCCATATCTGTTCCTAATGGAACTCCATGAGCAATTTTAGTAACTAGTACTTGAGTGTTTTCAAATATCTTTGAAATATATAATGCTGTTGTTTCTCCTTCTATACTAGGTTTGACTGCGATAATTATTTCTTTAATCTTTTCTTTTTCTACTCTATCCACTAGAGATTTGATATTTATATCATCTGGTGTTATTCCATCTAATGGAGAAATTAACCCATTTAAAACATGGTATTTTCCCGAAAATGATTCCGTTCTTTCAAACATAATTATATTTTTAGGATATTCTACAACACATAGAACATCATTTTTACGATTTTTGTCACTACATATTTCGCAAATATCTTCTTCCGAAAAATTATTGCAAATTTTACATTTTTTAATTTTATTTTTTACATCTAATAAAGATTTAGCAAAAAATTCAACTTGATCTTTATCTTCTTCTAATATTGATAAAGCCATGCGTTCTGCTGATTTTTCACCAACACTAGGTAATTTTTTTAAACTATCTATTAAATTTCTTATACTTTTTGGATAACTATACATTAAAATAAACCTGGCATTCCTTGAGTATATTTACCTAATTTTTCTTCAGTTTCTGTTTCTATTTGTTTTAAAGTGTCATTAACAGCAACCATAATCATATCTTCTAACATTTCTATGTCATCACTTTCTATAGTATCAGCTTCAATTTTTACTTCAATCAACTTTTTAGCACCTGTCATTTTAACACTTACTAAAGACGATTTTGATTCAAATACTTTATTGTTTATCTCATTTTGAGCTTCTAGCATATCTTTTTGCAATTTTTGAGCTTGTTTCATTATAGCTTGCATATTCATAATATCTTTCCTCCTAATTGTAATTTATTGCATCACTAAATAAATTTTCTATTTCATTTTTATTTTCATTTTCATTTTTTAATATCTGATCTATACTTTCTGTTTCTTCAACATATGTATATTGTTTAAGATGTGAATTAAATTCTTTCTTAATTATTTCCCAGGAAATATTATCCGTTGAAATAACTTTATAATTATGTTTAAAAACTTTAGCAACTATTTCTTCTATTTTTAAAATATTTTCGTTAAATAGGTCACTATCAGTTTCTGTATTAAATACATAAATAAGATAATTTTCACTTGCTGCCTTTAAATTTCCATCTAGAATAATAGAAACGTATTTACTATAATCTAGATTTATCAAAAGAGGCTTTAAATCATCTTCTAATGATTTTATCTTTGTTAATTCTTTTTTATTAAATTTTGCTAAAGTATTATTGATTCTTATTTCCTTTATTTTTTTTAATTTTTCTTTTATTTCTCGGTTAATCGGTGTAAACGAATTATCAACTTTATATGAATTATTTTCTTTTTTTATTACAGTTTTTGATTCATTTTTATTTTCTATTGGTCTTACTGAAAGGTTTTCTTTTATCAAATTTGATACATATTGTTTGTTTTGTGTTTTTTCATAATTGAGTAACTTTAAAATCAATAATTCAAATTGTAGTCTTTGTACTGTACCTTTTTTTATAACAGATAAATTTTGATTCATTGTATCTATCAAATCAATTAATTCTAATTTTGACAATATTCCAGACATATTTTTATATACCTCAGTATCATAGTTACTATCAATTAAATATTGTGGTGCTTCTTCAACTATTAATACATTTTTAAAAAACAATATTAATTCCTCTAAAATTTTAGTAAAGTTTTTACCAGTTTCATCAAAATTATCAATTTTTGTTAAAACTTCATAGACATTTTTATTTAAAATTTCTATTGCAAATTTAGATAATTCTTCTTGTGTTAGTGTTCCATTAATCAAATGAACATCTTCTACTGTTATTTCATTTTGTGTAAAAGATGAAACTTGATCAAGAATACTTAAAGAATCTCGCATTCCACCATCAGCTAATCTTGCTATTTCTCTTATACTATCATCTGTTATTTTTATATTTTCTTTATTACAAATATCTTTTAATCTTTTAAAAATACAATTATTACTTATTTTTTTAAAATCAAATCGTTGACATCTTGATAAAATAGTTAAAGGTATTTTTTGAGGTTCAGTTGTTGCTAATATGAAAATAGCATGTTTTGGTGGTTCTTCTAATGTTTTTAATAGGGCATTAAAAGCACCTGTAGTAAGCATATGGACTTCATCAATTATATATATCTTATACTTTCCTAAAGAAGGTACTAAATTAACTTTATTACGTAATTCTCTTATTTCATCAACACCATTATTTGAAGCTGCGTCTATTTCTATAACATCCACGTGATTTTTATTAATATTTTGTGTACAATTAACGCATTTATTACAAGCTACACCATCAACCAGGTTTTCACAGTTTACTGATTTTGCTAATATTTTTGCTATACTTGTTTTACCTGTTCCTCTAGGTCCCGTAAATAAATAAGCATGATTTATATTACCAAGTTTTAAAGAATTTAATAGTGTTTTTACTATTATATCTTGGCCTACCACATCAGAAAAATCTATCGGTCTATATTTTCTATATAATGCTTGATACATATTAATCACCTCTTGTTTTATTATATCATTTTGAATATCATTTTTTAATTATTTTACCTCTTTTCTTTAAAAAAAGATTTTATATAATCAATATATTCATTCGATATTTTACATTCACAAACTTGTAATTTTGTTTCTATATTATATTTACTTTTAAATCCAAAATTCATATTTTTTAAGCCATAATAAATTTTACTTATTCGTGACTGTTCTATTGCACCGTAGCACATTAAACAGGGTTCCATCGTTGTATATATTTCACATCCATCTAAATGCCATGTTTTTAATTTTTTACAAGCTCTTTCTATAGCAATAATTTCTGCATGTTTAGTAGTTATTTGTTTATTTTCTTTTTTATTATAAGCTTTAGATATAATTTTTCCATTTTTAACAATAATGGCGCCTATAGGTACTTCTTGCTTTTTATATGCTTTTAGTGCTTGTTTTAAAGCTAAATCCATAAAATTGTTCATTTTTTATCACCTTTATAATGTTTCACGTGAAACATAAATCTATTTTGCAATGTTCCACGTGGAACATCATAAAAAAAGCACACACATTTAGAGGATCTTAAGGCTGCTATTTTCCAATTCTGACCTGGTTCAAACATAAATGTTGTGCATTAATAATATATTATATTTTTAATATTTTTTCAACACTTATATGGTCTAATTTATAATTAAATTAAAAATTACTATATATGTTTCACGTGAAACATATATAATCTCTTATATAAATTATTTCCCAGGAAATAATTTTAAAAAGAAAAGAATGTTTCACGTGAAACATTCTTTTTATTTTTCATTTGTTGATTCAACGACATCTTCGGTTCCATCATTATCATCTTTTTTTAATATTGATATATTTCCGACCTTTTGGTTATCTTTTAAATTTATCAATCTTACACCTTGAGCTACTCTTCCAGTGTTAGATACTTGCGTTAAATTTAAACGTATGATTATTCCAGAATTAGTAACAATCATTAAATCTTCATCACCTTCAACCATTCTGAAAGCAACTATATTACCGTTTTTTTCTGTTATATTTAAAGCTTTTACACCTTTGCTACCACGATGTGTCATTCTGTATTCATCTATGCTAGTTTTCTTTCCGTATCCATTTTCAGTAACTATTAATACGTTTTTATTTGGATCAGAAACTTCACATCCTACAGCTTTTCCATCATCAACTTCAATTCCCTTAACACCGGCAGCACTTCTACCCATAACTCTGATTTCATCTTCTTTAAATCTGATCATTCTTCCATTTGAAGATGCTATTAATATTTGATTATTTCCGGTAGTTTTCTTAACATCTAGTAATTCATCATCTTCTCTTAGTGTTATTGCAAATTTACCGTTTGATCTAATACTATCAAATTCTTCAAGCTTAGTTCTCTTAACTAAACCTGTTTGTGTACAAAATACAATATATTTAGATTCGTCATTGTTTTCTATCTTTAACATAGCTTTAACAACTTCTTCTTTTTCTATAGGTAATAAATTAATTATTGGAATTCCTTTTGATTGTCTATTAAATAAAGGAATTTCATAACCTTTTAATCTATATACTTTTCCTTTATTTGTAAAGAATAATATATAATCATGAGTTGTCATAGAAAGTAAATATTGTACAAAATCTTCTTCATTTGTAGACATTCCTTTAATTCCAACTCCACCTCTATTTTGAGATTTAAAATTATCACTTAATACACGTTTTATATATCCCTTGTTAGTCAAAGTAATTACAATATCTTCAACCGGTATTAATGATTCATCTTCTATATAATCTATAGCTGTCATATCAATTTTTGTTCTTCTATCATCACTGTATTTATTTTTAATTTCAGTTAATTCTAACTTAATTATATCTAATACTTTTTGTTCAGAACCTAAAATTGCCTTTAATTCTTTAATACGTTCTAATAAATCATTTAATTCATTTTCAATCTTATCTTTTTCTAGACCAGTTAATCTTCTTAACTTCATTTCCAAAATAGCTTCACATTGAATTTCATCTAAAGGAAATTTAGACATTAACTGTTCTTTAGCTATATCATCTGTCTTTGAAGCTTTAATTATCTTAATAACTTCATCAATATTGTCTAAAGCAACTTTTAATCCTTCTAAAATATGAACTCTAGCTTCACATTTGTTCAAATCAAATCTTGTTCTTCTTATAATAATTTCTTTTTGGTAGTCAATATATTTGGTTATGATATCTTTAAGTCCAAGAGTTTTTGGAACACCATTATCAAGCATTAAAAATATAATTCCATAATTTGTTTGAAATTGAGTATGTTTATATAAATTATTTAAAACAACTTGTGGATTTGCATCCCTTTTTAATGTAATAGTTATTTTAATACCATCTTTTAAGTCGGTATGATAATCAGAAATACCATCTATTGTTTTATTATGTACTAATTCTGCAACTTTATTTTTTAATTCCATTGTATTAACACCATATGGAACTTCATCAATTACTATATAATTTTTTCCATCTTTTTCTTCTATAGTAGCATTACTTCTTATAGTAATAGTACCACGGCCTGTTTCATAAGCTTTTTTTATACCACTATTACCTAAAATTATGCCACCAGTAGGAAAATCTGGCCCTTTTATATATTCCATCAAACCTAAAGTATCAATGTCTGGATTATCAATATAAGCAATACAACCATCTATTACTTCACCTAAATTATGTGGTGGAATATTAGTTGCCATACCCACAGCAATACCCATTGTTCCATTAACTAATATGTTAGGAAACCTTGATGGTAATATTGATGGTTCTTTTTCTGATTCATCAAAGTTTGGAATAAAATTAACAGTATCTTTATTAATATCTCTTAGTAATTCTAATGATATTTTTGATAATCTAGATTCAGTATAACGCATTGCTGCTGCTCCATACCCTTCAATATTACCAAAATTACCGTGTCCGTCCACTAACATATGACGATAATTAAAATCTTGAGCCATTCTTACCATTGCTTCATATATTGAAGAATCTCCATGTGGGTGATATTTTCCCATTACATCTCCGACTATACGAGCTGATTTTTTATGAGGTTTGTCTGGTGTATATCCAGATTCATACATTGACCATAAAATTCTACGATGAACTGGCTTTAAACCGTCACGTAAATCTGGTAAAGCACGTGATACGATTACACTCATAGAATACTCTAAAAATGATGATTTTACCTCTTCTACTATGTTATTTTCTTCTAATCTATCTCTACTATGATCCATATACTACACCTCCTAAATATCCAAATTTTCTACATATACTGCATTATTTTCTATAAATTCTCTTCTTGGTTCTACTTCATCACCCATTAATTTAGAGAATACTTCATCTGCAGCTATTAAATCATCTACAGTTATTTTTCTTAGTATTCTTGTATTTATATCCATTGTTGTTTCATTTAATTCTTCTGCATCCATTTCTCCTAAACCTTTCATACGAGCTATATCATATTTTGTATTAGGATTTAATGAAGCTAAATAAGAATCTCTCTCTTCTTCATTTAATACATATTTAATTGTTTTACCATGTTTTATACAAAATAATGGTGGTTGAGCTGCATATACGTGTCCTGCCTCTACTATTGGTCTAAAGAATCTATAAAATAAAGTTAACAACAATACTCTAATATGTGATCCATCGACATCGGCATCGGTCATAATTATTATTTTATGATATCTTAACTTACTTAAATCGAATTCAGTTCCTATACCTGTTCCAAAAGCTGTTATTATTGTTCTAATTTCTTCATTTGATAAAGCTCTATCTAATCTTGCTTTTTCCACATTAAGTATTTTACCTCTTAAAGGTAAAATAGCCTGAGTCATTGAATTTCTACCTTTAATAGCGGATCCACCAGCCGAATCTCCTTCGACTAAAAATATTTCGCATATTTTAGGATCTTTATCCTTACAATCAACTAATTTTCCACCAAAATTAACAACATCCAAATCACTTTTTCTTCTAGTTAATTCTCTTGCTTTTTTTGCAGCAACTCTAGCACGTGCTGCTGTCATTGTTTTTTCTATTATTAATTTAGCTTCATCTGGATTTTCCATTAAAAATCTTTCAAATCCCGCAGAAAAAACATTATCAGCAAGCTTTCTTACTTCAGAATTTCCTAATCTTCCCTTTGTTTGGCCTTCAAATTGTGGATTAGGATGTTTACAAGAAACAATCATCGTTAATCCTTCTTTAACATCATCACCAGTTAAAGAATCATCTTTTTCCTTTAAAAAATTATTCTTTCTTGCATAATTATTTATTATACGAGTTAAAGCTCTTCTAACTCCTTCTTCATGAGTACCACCATCATGAGTGTTAATATTATTAACAAATGAGTAAATACTATCTGTGTAACCAGAATTATATTGCATAGCAACTTCAAACATAACACCATCATCTTCACCCTCTAAGTGAATTATTTGTTCATGAATTGGTGTTTTATTTCTGTTTAAATATCTTACATATTCACTTATTCCACCTTCATAATGAAATACTTCTCCAGTTGTATCTTCTTCATCTCTATCATCTCTTAATGTTAATCTTAAACCTTTATTTAAAAAAGCTAATTCTCTAGTTCTTGTTTTTAATGTCTCATAATCATATATATCTGTATCAAAAATTTCTGGATCCGGTTTAAATGAAACTGTTGTTCCTGTTCTATTTGGATCACAATCACCTATAACGGTTAATTTTTGAACGATTTTTCCTCCATCAGCAAACTTTGCTTCATATATTTTTGAATCTTTGTAAACTGTTACTGTTACCCATTTAGATAAAGCATTAACAACGCTAGCTCCTACTCCATGAAGACCTCCGGATACTTTATATCCTCCTCCTCCAAATTTTCCACCAGCATGTAATACAGTATAAACAGTTTCTACTGTGGATAATCCCGTCTTAGGATGTACTCCAACAGGAATACCTCTACCATTATCCTTAACTGTAATAGAATTATCTTTATTAATTATTATTTCAATATTATTACAATATCCAGCTAAAGCTTCGTCTATAGAGTTATCTACTATTTCCCATACCAAATGATGTAATCCCTTTACATCTGTTGTTCCTATGTACATACCAGGACGTTTTCTAACGGCTTCTAAACCTTCCAATACTTGAATATCAGATGCATCATAATGTTGATTATTTTGTTCCATTTTATTCCACCTCTTCTATTTTTCCACCATTTATCTTTATTAGATTAGATGTATTAATTAAGTTTTCATCTAAATTTGATAAATCTGTTGTTGTTATAATTGTTTGAATTTCATTGTTAATATAGTTTAGTAAACTATTTTTTTTATTATTGTCTAATTCACTAAATACATCATCTAAAAGTAATATAGGTTTTGTCTGTTTAAAATCATTAAAAATATTTATTTCGGATAATTTAAACACTAAAACACCTAAACGTTGTTGACCTTGTGAACCATACAATTTTAAATTTTTACTCTCGTATATAAACTCAAAATCATCTTTTTGAGGACCTAACAATGTGATTTTATATTTTTTATCCCTATATAAATTCTTTTTATATTCCTCTTTTATTTTAGTTTTAATATCTTCATCATTAAAATCAAAATGATCAAAATTAGTTTTATATACAATTTCATAATTATCGCTATTATATATTTTTTCACTTATATGCTTACTATATTGATTAATTTTATAAATGTATTTTTTACGCATTTTATATATATATATACTTTTATCAATTAAATGATCTGTTATAATATCAAAATAATTATCATCAAAATCGATTCTATCAACATATTTTTTTAGATAATCATTTCTAATTTTTAATAATTTATTATAGTCGCTTATATTTTTAAAATATATACTTGATAATTGACTTAATTGGATATTTAAATATCTTCTTCTTACTTCTGGATTACCTTTTATCAAATTTAAATCATCAGGATAAAAGAAAATTGTGTTAATGTTAGATATATAATCACTAATTTTATTAATTTTATCATCATTTATTTTTAATAATTTTTTGTGATTAATTAATTCTATAGAATATTTATTGGTTAAGTCATTATCTTTAATAATACCTTCAACAAATAAACTATCTTCTCCATTCTTTATTAAATTATTATCCAAAAAAGAATGATGTGATTTAGTTACCGATAAATAATATATAGATTCTAATAAATTTGTCTTCCCTTGAGCATTATTTCCATAGATAATATTAATGCCAGGAGTAAAATCTAATACTAATTTTTCATAATTTCTAAAATTATGTAATTTTATCTTGCTCAAATACATATAACACCCCTGTTTTTGATATTTTTAAGGCTGTAGAAGAAAAAAAGTACATTTTTAATATTCCTATACATCATATATATTATATCATAAATTTGATAATAAAAAGCAAAAAAATAGGTAAAAGTACCTATTTTTTTTATTATTATTGGTTTTTTCGACTTCTTAAAATTGATTCTAAACGAGATGCACGTAAAATTTGACTTTCTAATGTAAATATAGAAATATCTAAATTCAAATTAGTATCATTTTTAAAAGTAATATTGGAACCCTTATTACATCTAACATAATTTTTTAAATTATTTAAAGAAATCCAAGCACATTCTACTAATCTTGGTGATGCGGTTGGAAAAAAGATAATACTTCTACTCTCTTCTACTATGATAGGTAATTTATAGCTCATTCCTAACATATTTTTAGTACCTTCATATCTACCTTGATAATTACTCCCATAATAACAACAGCTTTCATTTATAATTTCAAAAACAGGTTTATCAATTATGTATTCATTTCCTATTTCTATTATTCTAGTTGTGGTTTCATCTATAGGAACGATTGCTAAAGTACCAATATTAATTTCATAACTATGCAACATTAAATTCACCTCCCTACTTATAAATTTCCACAAAAAATGGAAATTTCCTTTCTTATACATTAATTTTTTGTCAAATTTTGTCGATTTTTGTCGAAAAAAAAGGAAAATTTAATATTTTCCTTAAAATTTATCAACTAATATGTTCTTATAGGTAAAATTAATTGTATCAAATCATCATTAGATGCATCTTTAATAATTATAGGTTTTATTTCACCATTAAATAATAATTTAACATTATCACATTCCATTACTTTTAATGCATCCATCATAAATTTAGAACTAAAAGCTATTTTTATATCATTATTATTACTTTCTATAATATCTAATTTTTCTTCTACATTACCAATTTCAGGAATATTAGATCTTAATAAAATTTTATTATCTATTATACTTAATTTTACTGTATTTTTATCTGCCTCATTTGTTAATAATGATGCCCTATCAATAGAATTATATAAATCTTTTAAATTTACTATTATTTCTGTTGAAAATTCTTCTGGGATTAATTTTGATGTATCAGGATAAGAGCCATTTATCAATCTTGACATAAATATAATTGTATCAAACATAAATATAATTTTATTATTGAATATATGAATTTTTATTTCTGCTTCATCATCATTTAATAACTTTAACAATTCATTTAAATTTCTAGTTGGAATTATTATATTTATTTTTTCATTACTTTCAAATGGTAATTTTATTTTTTTACTTGCTAATCGATATGAATCTGTTGCTGTACATTCTAAAATATCTTGATTTATTTTTAAATTTATACCAGTTAATACAGGTCTTGATTCTTGTGTAGATGTTGCAAATATAGTCTGATTTATTATGTTTTTAAATACTTTTTGATTTAAAACAATAGGATTTTTATTTTCTTCTAATTCTAATTTTGGAAAATCGTTTACTAAATTACAATTTAAATTAAAAGAAGAATTTTTTGTGTTAATAAAGATTTTAGAATCCATAACTTCTTCTATATCAATTATTTCATTTGGTAATTTTTTAATAATATCATATATATATCTACCAGATACTACAATATCACCAAGTGTATCAATATTCTCAATATCTTCTTTTTTGATAAATGTTTTTATTGAAATTTCATTATCAGTACTTAACAAGTATAAACCTTCACTTTTTAATTCAAATTTTATACAATTTAGAATTGGTATCAAATTTTTATTTGATATTCCCTTAATAACATAATTTAAATGCTCCATTAATATATTTTGTTTAATTTTTAATTTCATAAAAAACCTCCCTAATTTATTATTATTTTAATTATTATCTTTATTATTAATGTGTAAAATGTTTAAAACTTAATTATTTGTTAAAAAATAAAGTAATTTACTATTAGAATAACTGTGGAAAACAATTTTAAAATTTTAAATTTTCCACTTTTTATTTAATTTGATTAACAATTTTATTAATTTGTTCTTCTAATTCATGATTAGTTTTTATTTCTTTTTTTATTTTATCTACTGAATGCATAACAGTTGTATGATCTTTTCCACCAAATTCTAATCCTATTTTAGGCAATGATTCAGCTAAATAAGTTCTACAAATATACATTCCTACTTGCCTTGGTACAGAAATACTTGCCATCCTTTTTTTACTTTTAATATCTTCAACAGATATATTGTAAGCATTTGCAATTAATTGTTGTACTTGTTCAATCTTATTTTTTGATATAATACTTTTTACAAAATAGTCTTTTAGTGCTTCTGTTGCAAGTTCAATTGTAATATCAGACCCATTCATTATGGTTGCATAAGCGAAAACTCTAGTTATTGCACCTTCTAATTTTCTAATATCAGATGTACAATTGCTGGCAATATATTCTTTAACCTCTATAGGAAAATCATTGCACACATCATTAGCTTCTATTTTTTTGTCTATTATATCCATTCTTAATTTAAAATCTGGTGGTAGAATATCTATTGTTAATCCCCAATTGAATCTTGTTCTAAGTCTTTCTTCTAATTTTTTTAAATCATCTGGTGATCTATCAGAAGAAATAATTATTTGCTTATTATTACAATGTAATTCATTAAATGTGTTGAAAAATTCTTGTTGTGTTTTGCTAGCTATTTCTAGGTATTGAATATCATCAATCATTAAAACATCAACATTTCTATATTTATTTTTAAATTCATCAACAGCATCAAAATTATTTTCATCTTTATTTTTTCTATAAATATTTAGAAAATCATCAACAAATTTTTCACTTGTGACATATAAAACTTTTTTATTACTATTTTTAACAATATAATTACCTATCGCGTGCATTAAATGTGTTTTTCCTAGTCCACTACTACCATATATAAACAAAGGATTGTACATAAAACCAGGTTGTTCTGCTACCGCTAAAGAAGTAGCCTTCGCAAATTTATTACTATTTCCCACAATAAAATTATCAAAAGTATATTTAGGGTCGAGATTAGATTCATATAGATTATTAGATGGAACCCCTACTTTATCAACGTCAATTGTAACATTTTTAACAATTTCTTCTTCTAATAAATATTCAAATTTAAAATTGCTACCAGTTATCTCTGTGAAAATTTCTTCTATTAAATTATTATAATTTTCTTTTAAATGTTTCTTATGTACTTGCATGGGAACTAAAATTTTGGCTGTATTATCGTTTAGTTCTATTAATTTAGTGTCCATAAACCATGTTTCATATAGTATAGGATCTAATTCAGCTTTTATTTTTTCAAGAAACAAGCTCCATATTGTATTAATATCCACACAAAACACCTCACTTTAATAACAGTTAACATTATTTTACACCAAAAAAATATAAAAACCAATATTAAACTGTGGAAAAAAGCAAAAATCGACAAATTAACACAATTTTCCACACAAATTGACATTAAATAATAAGATAAAAACATACTTTTCAACATAAGATGTGGAAAAGTAATTAACATATAATTTTGATTGTTATTAAGTTTTCCACATATACTGTGGAAAATATGGTTAGATATTATAAAATATATTAAAAATACTTGTGGAAAAAAGTTATAATAATAGCTAAAAAATATTTGACAAATAAGAAAAATATCTATATAATGGTTAAAGCGATGAAATATAGGCTTTAGGAGGTGGAATATGAAAAGAACATTTCAACCAAACAATAGAAAAAGAAGTAAAAAAATGGGTTTTTTAGCTCGTATGAAAACTAAAATGATCAATTCTAGAAGAAGAAAGGGTCGTAAAGTTTTATCACATTAATTTAAGGCCACTGCTTAACAGTGGCTTTTAGTTTAAAGAAGGTGCCTTATGAAAAAAGAAAATATAATAAAGAAAAGCTTAGATTTTGATAGAATAATAAAAAATAATAAATCATATAAATATAAAGATTATATAATTTATTTAGAAAAAACAGAAAATAATACTTATCATTTTGGTTTATCTGTTGGTAAAAAAATAGGTAATGCTGTAACAAGAAATAAAATCAAGAGACAGTTAAAAAATATAATTGATAAAAATAACTATGAAAAAGGAATTAATTGTATTATAATAGTAAGGAAAGGTTTATTAGAAAAAACTTATCAAGAAAAAGAAAAAATTTTACTTGAAGCATTTCACAAATTAAATATAATTAAGGAGAAAAATAATGAAAAAAAATAAATTAAAGATACTTTTAGTATTATTTGTTGTTATGATATCATTAACAGGGTGTACTAAGATTTTAAAAAATGATGAAAAAAAAGTAGTTCAAAATACAGTTACAGGTCAAAATTTGGTTGAAAACATATTATGTAAGCCAAAAGATGAAAAAACTTTAAATCTATATAAAGAAAATAATGTTGATGTTGACTCACTAGTTGATTGTGAAAATTTTAAAATTACGTCTGGTGGATACGAGGGTATTTGGACAACAATATTTGTTAAACCATTAGCGTGGATTATAATAAAGTTAGGTAATTTAGTAAAAAATTATGGTATTTCAGTAATATTAGTTACTCTTGCAATAAGATTAATTTTATATCCAATTACTAAAAAAACAGCTTTACAATCTGAAAATATGAAAAAAGCCAAACCTGACTTAGACAAATTAGAAAAAAAATATAAAAATAGACAAGATAATGAAGCGATGATGCAAAAATCACAAGAAATGATGCTTATTTATAAAAAATATGGAATAAGCCCATTATCAGGATGTTTATTTTCATTCATTCAAATTCCGTTATTTTTCGCTTTTTATGAAGCTATGAACAGAATACCTGCGTTATTTGAAGAAAAATTATTATGTTTTCAATTAGGAACTAGTCCTTTAACAGCAATGACAAACGGCAAATTCTATTATTTAATATTTGTTATTTTAGTTATAGCTACAACATATTACTCATTTAAATTAAATGCGACAGCTACAATGAGCGTAGAACAAGAAAAACAAATGAAAATGATGAGTAATATTTCAATCATATTTATTTCAATAGCATCATTATCAATTTCATCAGGAATTGCATTATATTGGATTTTTAATAGTGGATTTACTATTTTACAAAATTTATTAGTTAAAAGGAGTAAGAAAAATGCAAATGTTATATAAATATGAAGGAAAAAATAAAGAAGAAATAGAAAAACAAATGTTAAATGAATTAAATACTTCTAAAGAAAATTTATTTATTCGTGAAAAAGAAGAAGATGGTTCATTATTTAAAGCTAAAAAATATATTTATGAAGTAGCAAAAAAGGAAGACATTATAGTTTTTGTAAAAGATTATATAGAAGAACTAAGCAATAACTTTGGAGTTCAAATTAAAAGTGAAGTTAGATTTAAAGAAGATATCTTATATATTGTTTTAGTATCAGATAATAATGCTATTATAATAGGTAAAGAAGGAAGAACTTTATCAGCGCTTCAAACCTTAATAAAAAGTACGATTAACAACAAGATAGGATTTAATATCAAAGTAAATCTTGATGCTTCAAACTATAAAGCAAAAAAACAAAAAAATTTAGAATACGAAATAAAAAAAATAGCGAAGGATGTTTTAAAATCACATGTCGATGTTAAATTGGATCCAATGAATTCTTACGATCGCAGATGTGTACACAATGTTGTTGCAAAATTTGAAGATTTAAAATCAGAAAGTTTTGGGGAAAATCCAAACAGATATGTAGTAATAAGTTATAAAGGGGAATAAAACCCTTTATTTTTTTGTTGACTAAAATACTATTTAATACTAAAATATATCTAGCAAAGGAGAAATTATTATGGAAGATACTATAGCTGCAATTGCAACATCACTAGGTGTAGGTGCAATATCAATTATTAGAGTAAGTGGTCCGGAAGCAATAAAAATAGTAAATAATATTTTTAAAGGTAAAGATTTGACAAAGCAAAAAACACACACTATAACCTATGGGCATATAATTGAAAATGATAAAATTATAGATGAAGTTTTGATATCTATTATGAAGTCCCCTAAAAGTTTTACAACAGAAGATACCGTAGAGATTAATTGTCACGGTGGAATATCAACAACAAATAAAGTATTAGAGTTATTATTAAATAACGGTTGTCGTTTAGCAGCCCCAGGTGAATTTACTAAAAGAGCTTTTTTAAATGGGAGAATCGATTTAATAGAAGCTGAAGGTGTAATGGATTTAATTAATTCTAAAACAGAAAAAGCTCGAAATTTAGCAATAAATCAGCTAAGTGGAACTTCTTCTGAACTTATTAAAAAATTAAGAAAAGAAATAGTTGAAATCCTTGCTAATATAGAAGTAAATATTGATTATCCAGAATATGATGATATAGCCGTATTATCTACACAAATAATTAAACCTCAAATAACTAATATAATAAAAGAATTAAAAGAAATAATAGATCATAGTGAAAATACTAAGATTATAAAAGATGGTATAGATGTTTTAATTCTTGGTCGTCCAAATGTAGGAAAAAGTAGTTTATTAAATAGATTACTAGAAGAAGATAAAGCAATAGTGACCGATATAGAAGGAACAACACGAGATATAGTTGAAGGAAAAATAAATTTAGATGGAATTATTTTAAATATAATAGATACTGCAGGAATTAGACAAACAGAAGATGTTGTTGAAAAAATAGGTGTAGAAAAAAGTTTAAGTTTGATAGATAAAGCTGATTTAGTATTGTTTTTATTAAATAATAATGAAGATATAACCCCAGAAGATAAAAATATAATAAATCAGTTAAAAAATAAAAATCATATAATTGTTATTAATAAATGTGATTTAACTAAAAAGTTGGATTTAAACGATAATGATTGCGTATATATAAGTGCTAAAGAAAATATAGGTATAGATGATTTAAAAAATAAAATAAAAGAACTTTATAATCTAGAAAAAATAGAAACAGAAGATTTATCTTATTTAAGCAGTGCTAGAAGTATTTCTTTATTAAAACAAGCTATGCAGTCTTTAAAAAATGCCGATAAAGGTATAGATGATAATTATCCAATAGATATGGTAGAAATAGATATTAAAGATAGTTGGAATATATTAGGTGAAATAATTGGGGAAACTTATGAAGAAGAGTTAATAGATCAATTATTCAGTCAATTTTGTTTAGGAAAGTAGGTGAAACTATGGAATATGAAATAATTGTTGTTGGTGGTGGACATGCTGGGTGTGAAGCCTCTTTAGCAAGTGCTAGAAAAAGCCATAAAACATTATTAATAACAGGAAATATAAAAAATATTGCAGATATGCCATGTAATCCATCAATTGGTGGCAGTGCTAAAGGCATAGTTGTAAGAGAAATTGATGCTTTAGGTGGTGAAATGGGTGTCAATGCTGATAAAGGTCAAATTCAAATAAAAATGTTAAACAGTGGAAAAGGTCCAGCAGTACAAGCTTTGCGTGCTCAAGGTGACAAAGTAACATATCCTAAAGAAATGTTAAAAACATTATCATCAACACCAAATTTAGAAATTAAAGAATCTTTGGTAGAAGATTTAATTGTTGAAAAAAATAAAATAAAAGGTGTTATTTTAGAAAATGGAGAAAAAATTTATGCCCAAGCTGTTATTTTAACAACAGGAACATATTTAAAAGCTGATATTTTGGTTGGTGATACAAGAACAAGACAAGGTCCTCATGGCGAAAGACCAAGTATGCACTTAAGTGATAATTTAGAAAAATTAGGTTTTAAAATTATAAGATTAAAAACCGGAACACCACAAAGAATAGATAAAAATACAATTGACTTTACAAAAACAAGAGAAGAAAAAGGTGACAATAAGTTATTATCATTTAGTTTTGATAGAAAACCACAATATAAAATAGAAGATCAAATATCATGCCATTTAATTTATACAACACCGGAAACACATAAAATTATCAGAGATAATCTTCATAAAGCTAGTATGTATGGTGGATTAGATGATATAAAAGGTATAGGTCCAAGATATTGTCCTTCTATTGAAGACAAAGTTGTAAGATTTGCAGATAAAGAAAAACATCAATTGTTCTTAGAACCAGAAAGTTTATACTATGATGATATATATTTACAAGGTTTTTCTACAAGTATGCCTCACGATGTTCAAGAATTAATGGTTCATAGTTTACCAGGGTTAGAGAATGCTAAGATATTAAAATATGCCTATGCTATTGAATATGATGCAATATATCCAACACAATTGAAACAATCTCTTGAAACAAAGTTAATAGATGGTCTATATACAGCTGGACAAATAAATGGAACTAGTGGTTATGAAGAAGCTGCATGTCAAGGTTTGATTGCCGGAATAAATGCATCTTTGAAATTAGAAGGAAAAGAACCATTAATTTTAAAAAGAAATGAAGCTTATATAGGTGTTTTAATAGATGACTTAGTAACAAAAGGGGTAAGAGATCCTTATCGTTTATTAACATCAAGAGCAGAATATCGTTTATTATTAAGAAATGATAATGCCGATTTAAGATTAAGAGAGATTGGTCATAATGTTGGTTTAATAGATGAAGATAGATATCAAAAATTCTTAAATAAAAAGGAAAAAATAAAAGAATTAAAAGAACTATTACAAAATAATAAATTAAATCCTAATGCTGAAGTAAATGAATTTCTAACATCAATCAATTCTGCAATCTTAAAAGATGGAATAACTTTTTATAATTTATTAAGACGACCTGAAATAGATATGAATATTGTTAAAAAATATTTGGATATTGATTATAGTGAAGAGGTAATAGAAGAAGTTGAGATAGAAATAAAATATGAAGGATATATAGTTAAAGCATTAAAAGAAGCAGAAAAGCTAAATAATTTGGAAAACAAAAAAATACCTGATGATATTAATTATGATGCAATCCATAATATAGCAAGTGAAGCAAAGCAAAAACTAAAAGAAGTAAGACCTACAACAATAGCTCAAGCCTTAAGAATAAGTGGTGTAAATCCTGCCGATATTTCAATTTTAATGGTTTATTTAAAAAAGGAGTATAGTCGTGAATAAAAAGGAATTTATACAAGAAATAAATAAATTAGGTATTCAATTAACTGATGAACAATTACACCAACTAGATAAATATTATCAACTTTTAATAGAATGGAATAAAGTTATGAATTTAACTGGGATAACAGAAGAAAAAGAAGTATATTTGAAACATTTTTATGATAGTTTGACAATTGCTAAAGTTATAGATTTAACAAAAGAAAAAAGTTTGTGTGATGTAGGAAGTGGAGCTGGGTTTCCTGGAATGGTATTAAAAATAGTGTTTCCTAATCTAAAGGTTACATTAGTTGATTCTTTAAATAAGAGAATAAAGTTTTTAACAGAAGTAGCTAATGAACTAAATTTAAAAGATATTGCTTTAGTTCATGCTAGAGCAGAAGATTTTGCTAAGAATAACCGTGAAAAATTTGATGTTGTAACAGCTCGTGCTGTCGCACCAATAAATGTGTTATTAGAATATTGTTTACCTTTAACAAAAGTTGGGAAATATTTTATTGCCTTAAAAGGAAATATTTCCCAGGAAATAATTTTATTAAATAATTCATTAACAAAAATAGGTGGGAAATTAATTAATTCACAAGAATTTTTACTACCAATAGAAAATAGTAATCGTTCATTATTAGTAATTACGAAAGAAAATCCAACTTCAAAAAAATATCCACGTCATCCAAAAGATATAAAAAATAACCCTCTATAGGGTTATTTTTTTTATTTCCCAAAAAACTATTGTAATATTTCCCAAACTATAGTATCATATTACTATAAAAGAATAAGGAAGGGGAATTATTATGGATAATAATAGAAAAGTGGTAGAACTTCCTTTAGATGATGTTTTACCTAATAGATTTCAACCAAGAATTAAATTTAATGAAGAAGCAATAACAGAATTATCAGAATCAATCAAAGAACACGGTGTTATTCAACCAATTGTTGTACGCCCTGTAGGAGATAGATATGAAATAATAGCAGGAGAAAGAAGATTTAAAGCTTCCACTTTAGCTGGACTTTCAACTATTCCAGCTATTATAATAAATTTAAATGATAAAGATAGTGCTGAAGTTGCTTTAATAGAGAATGTACAAAGACAAGATTTGACACCAATTGAAGAAGCTATTTCTTATAAAAAAATCTTAGATATGGGGTATTTAAAACAAGAAGATTTAGCTGAAAAAATAGGAAAAAGTCAATCTGCTATAGCAAATAAATTAAGATTATTGAATTTAGATGAAGATGTTCAAGAAGCTTTATTAAATGGTAAAATTTCAGAAAGACATGCCAGATCTTTATTAAAATTAACAAATAAAGAAGATCAAGTAAAATTATTAAATAAAATCATTACAGAAAGATTAACTGTTAGAAAAACAGACGAGGAAATAAACAAGATGTTAAATGGAGAAAACAAAGAAGTAAATAAAGATATTGAAGTATTAAATTTAGATGAGCCTGTTATTATTCCTTCTTTTGAAGCAGATAATAAATTTAATATACCATCAAATCCGATAATTGAAAATGAAACATCCCCACAAGAAAGAAAAGCACAAGATATAATTAATCCTTTCTTAAATGTAGATTTATCTTCAGAAACAACTACTAAAGAAAATGAAGATAATCTACCAAAATTTAATGATTTGATTAAAAATACTGATGAAGTTCAAGAACCTACGGAAAATAAAGAAAAAGAAGTTAGTAATTTCTTTAATATTCCAACATCAGAAGAAATAGATAATATGTTGGCATCTCCTGAAAAAGTTTCTGAAAAAGCTGATAATTACCAATTTAAAAATGATTTTGTTCCACAAGACGAGAGTACTTCTACACCGGATTTTACAATATCTCCTAATTTTGGAATTCCAACTTTTGATGACTCAATTTTTAATAATTCATCATCAAATTCTAATTCTGTAAAAAATGAATTGCCAGAAGTAAAAAGAACAGATACTTTTGTAACTGGTGACATAAAAACTGTTATTAATACTTTAAGGGATTGTGCAAATACTATAGAAAAATATGGTTTTGATGTAGATACAGAAGAATTTGATTTAGGTGATATGTACCAAGTAGTATTTAAAGTTCACAAAAAACCAAATGAATAATAAAAAATGCGATGAATGTTAAAACTTCATCGCTTTTCTTTATAAATAGACAATAATTGTGCAATGTTTGAAATAGCACTATATGTTTTCATTAATTTTATGCCGTAATAAAAAATATTAATAGTATAATGATGGTTGAATATCAAAAAGTATATTATTAATTTGATATTTATATTAAATTTTTATAGAATAATTCATGTGTTCTTTTGTTCTTATTTATGATAAAATAACTCTAGTTGAGGTGGTAAAATGTTTAAATTAAAATCAAAATATAAACCAAGCGGTGACCAACCAGAAGCTATAAAAAATTTGGTATCAGGTTTACAAGAAGGAAAAAAAGATCAAGTACTACTAGGTGCTACAGGAACAGGTAAGACTTTTACAATAGCCAATGTTATTAAAGAAGTTAATAAACCAACTCTAGTTTTAGCTCATAATAAAACTCTTGCCGGACAACTTTATAGTGAGTTTAAAGAGTTGTTTCCTGAAAACCATGTCGAATACTTTGTTTCTTACTATGATTATTACCAACCAGAAGCTTATGTTGCTAAAACAGATACATATATTGAAAAAGATGCCTCAATAAATGATGAAATAGATGAATTACGTCATGCAGCAACAGCTGCTTTACTAGATAATAAGGATGTAATTGTAGTTGCTTCTGTATCTTGTATATATGGTATTGGAGAGATAGAAGAGTATAAAAATAAAACTATCACTTTAAATGTTGGTCAGCAAGTAAATAGAGATGAAGTTCTAGAAAAGCTTGTAGAAATGTTGTATGAACGTAATAACATAGATTTAAAAAGAGGAAGCTTTAGAGTTAGGGGAGATATATTAGAGGTAGTGCCAATAGGTGAACATGGTAAGGCAATTAGAATTGACTTTTTTGGAGACGAAATAGAAAGTATTTCAGAATTTGATACTCTAACAGGAGCTGTTATCAAAAATAAAAAAAATTGTACTATTTTTCCTGCTAGCCATTTCGTAACTAATGAAGATAAATTAAAAATAGCTGTAGAAAATATTAAAAAAGAGTTAGAAGAAAGATTAGATTATTTTCAAAAAAATAACAAATTACTAGAATACCAACGTTTAAAAGAAAGAACTAATTATGATATAGAAATGTTGAGTGAAACAGGATTTTGTAGAGGTGTAGAAAATTATTCACGTCATTTAGCTTTAAAAGAAGTAGGGGCGACGCCAGTAACCCTTCTAGATTTTTTTGGAGATGATTATTTATTAGTTATAGACGAATCACACGTAACAATACCTCAAATTAGAGGAATGTACAACGGTGATAGAGCTCGTAAACAAGTTCTAGTTGATTATGGTTTTAGATTGCCAAGTGCTTTAGATAATAGACCATTAAAATTTTCAGAATTTGAAAAAAAAGTTCATCAAGCAATTTATATTTCTGCAACACCTGGAGAATATGAATTAGAAAAAGTAAATAATAAAGTAGTAGAACAAATTATTAGACCAACAGGATTGTTAGATCCAAATATAGAAATAAAACCAACAAAGAATCAAATTGATGATTTAGTGGAACAAATACATAAAGAAAAAAATAAAGGTTTTAGAACGTTGATTACTACATTAACTATTAGAATGGCAGAAGAATTAACAAATTATTTGAAGAGTTTAAATATAAAAGTAGCGTATTTACATAGTGAAATAAAAACTTTGGAGAGACTTCAAATAATTCATGATTTAAGGATAGGAAAATATGATGTTTTAGTAGGAATAAATCTACTTAGAGAAGGATTGGATATACCAGAAGTTAGTTTAGTTGCTATAATGGATGCAGATAAGCAAGGATTTTTACGTAGTGATAGAAGTCTTATTCAAACTATTGGTCGTGCTGCTAGAAATGCTAATGGTCATGTAATTATGTATGCTGATGAAATAAGTGATTCTATGAAAATTGCAATAAAAGAAACTGAAAGAAGACGTAAAATCCAAGAAGAATATAATAAAAAACACAATATCATTCCAAAAACAATAAATAAAGAAATTAGAGAAGTTATAAGTAATAATGTGGAAATAAAAGAGAAAACTTCTAAAAAACTTACAGCTAAAGAAAAGATTAATATGATAAATGAAATTGAAGTCGAAATGAGAGAAGCTGCTGCAAATCTAGATTTTGAAAGAGCTATGGAATTAAGAGATATTTTATTTGAACTAAAAAGTAGTAAATAAATAGTAATCAATGATGTAAGTACTGATATTTATTTATATACGTGGTATAATGTAAGTGGTGATTAGATGAAAAAAGTAATAATTGAAGAAAATAAAAAACGTAATTATTTTATAGATTGGTTAGCGCATATGATTGGTTATGCAATTGTATTAATACTAGCTTCTATTATTTTTAAAAATACAATTTATATTGATAATTCATTATTTGGTTTTTGGGCCTTATTAGCAGCTATATTGACATCACTTTTAAATGAAACAGTAAAGCCAATTTTAGTGTTATTAACATTACCAATAACAAGTTTAACTTTAGGACTTTTTTATCCATTTATAAATGTTTTAATACTTAATATTGTTTCATTTATTTTGGGTTCACATTTTAATATTGGAAATTTATTAATGAGTTTTATTGTTTCAATTTTTATATCAATAATGAATATATTTATTGATAGAATGGTAGAAGATATACTTAGAAAGGGGTAATTTATGAATCCTATATTATTAGATTTGGGAGTTATTAAAATTTATTGGTATTCAGCAATGATTTTTTTAGGACTTTTAATAGGTGGTTGGCTAATTTTAAAAGAAGCTGAAAGATTTAATATATCTGAAGATTTTATTGTTAATCTTTTCTTTTTTACTATTCCAATAGCAGTAATAGGAGCAAGACTTTATTATGTAATTTTTAATTGGGATTATTATTCAGTTAATATGTCTGAAATTTTTATGATTTGGGAAGGTGGCCTAGCAATTCATGGTGGAATGTTATTTGGACTTCTATGGATTATTTTTTACACAAAAAAATATAAAGTTAATACTTTTCGTATTTTAGATATGATTGTAATAGGACTAATTATTGGTCAAGCTATTGGTAGATGGGGAAACTTCTTTAATGGGGAAGCTCATGGTACTGCTACAACATTAGAACATCTCCAAAGTTTACATATTCCAGAATTTATTATAAATGGCATGAATATTGGTGGAACATATTATTTACCAACTTTTCTTTATGAATCAATTTGGTGTCTGCTAGGATTTATAATTTTATTAGTAATAAGAAGATTAAAATATATAAAAATAGGTCAGACTACAGCTGTTTATTTAATTTGGTATGGAATAGGTAGATTTATAATAGAAGGAATGCGCACAGATAGTTTAATGATAGGCAACTTCAGGCAAGCACAAATTATTTCTATAATAATGGTTATACTAGGTATAGTAATCTTTATTTTAAAAGGAAAAGGATCGAAACTAGATAATCAATATAATAAAATGGGTGATATAAATGAAATTAAATTTTGATTGTGTAATTGTAGGAGCAGGCGTAGCAGGAATGACTTCTGCTTTATATTTAAAAAGAGCAGGTCTAAATGTAGCGATAATTGAAAAAAATTATGTAGGTGGTCAAATTAATAAAACCTACACTATCCAAAATTACCCAGGGTTTTTAGAAATTGACGGACCTACTTTGTCGTTAAATATTAAAAATCAGTTAGATGAATTAAAAGTTCCTATTATTTATCAAGAAGTAATCAAAATAGAAAGTAGCGATAAATTAAAAAAAGTAATAACTACAAAAGAAGAATATAATACTAAAACAATTATAATTGCTACAGGTAGAACAGAAAGAAAATTGAATCTATCTCTTGAAGAAGAGTTGGTAGGACACGGTATTAGTTATTGCGCAACCTGTGATGGGAACTTTTTTAAAGGAGAAGAAGTTGCTGTTGTAGGTGGCGGAAATACAGCAATGGAAGATGCGTTATATTTGAGTAATATTTGTCCAAAAGTACATTTAATAAATAGAAGTAGCAATTTTTCTAAGGCAGATAAAATATTATATGAAAAAGTTAAAAATAGCAAGAATATTAATATTTTAACAGATTGTGTTGTAGATACACTAGAACAGAAAAATGGTTCTTTATCAGGAGTAATTTTAAATAATAATCAAAAACTTAATATTAAAGGTTTATTTATTGCAATAGGAAGTGTTCCTGATATAGAATTTTTAAAAAGTTTAGAGTTAGCGACAGATAATAACTATATTATTGTTGATGAACATATGGAGACTGGTATTAGTGGAATATTTGCTTGTGGTGATATAATAAAAAAAGATTTGTATCAAATAATAACTGCCGCAAGTGAAGGAGCAATTGCTGCTAATTCTGTGAAAAAAAATTTATTAGAAAGATGATAAAATGAAAAAGAAAGTCGTTATATTAGGAGGAGGAACAGGAATGTCATCCCTTCTTAGAGGCTTAAAAGAGTTTCCCTTAGAGATAACATCTATTGTCTCTGTTTGTGATGATGGAAAAAGTACTGGTAAAATTAGAAAAGAATTTAATACTCCAGCACTAGGAGATATAAGAAAAGTTTTAGCAGCTTTGTCCGAAACCGAACCACTTTTTGAAAAAATGTTAAATTATCGTTTTCAAACAAATGGTTCTTTTAATGGCCACACGGTAGGTAATTTACTATTAGTTGCAATGAGTGAAATAACTGGATCTGTGTCAAATGGAATTGAATCACTAAGTAATATTTTGAATCTTAAAGGAAAAGTTTTACCTCTTACAGAAGAAAGTAATAATACTTTAGTAGCTAGAATGGCTGATGGTAAAGTTATAGAAGGTGAACATAAAATAACTAAATATCCAAGTCCTATAGAGGAAGTATGGTTTAAAGATAAAACAGAGGTAAATAAAGAGACAATAACAGCTATATTAGATGCAGATTTAATAGTTTTAAGTATGGGTAGTCTATATACAAGTGTTGTACCTAATTTATTATGTCAAGATATAAAAGATGCAATAGATAGAAGTAAAGCCAAAATTTTATATGTCTGCAATATGATGACTCAACCAGGGGAAACAGATAATTATACTGTAAGTGATCATGTTAAGGTATTAAATAAGTACTTAGGAACAAAAAAGATAGGGGTTGTTGTAGCTAATAATGGCTATATAAGTAAAACTTTGGCCCGTCGTTATTACACTTTAGAACAAAAAGATCCCGTAAAATTAGATCGTGATGAATTAAAAAAATTAAAAGTTAAAGTAATAGATGATAATTTTGTTAGCATTGAAGATGGTCTTTTACGTCATAATGCAATTAAAGTATCAAGTCAAATTTTCTCTTATTTATTATAAAGGAGGTACTATATGTCTTTTACACAAGAAGTAAAACAAGAAATAATTAGTTTGCAGACACTTGAAACAGAAAAAATATCTGAATTGTCAGCAATTATACATAATTCCATCATTACTGATGATTGTATAAGAATAGTTTCTGAAAATAACTCTGTTGTTAGATATATATTTTCTTTAATAAAAGACATATATCAAATAACCCCAAAAGTTATAGTTAGACGTGGTTATAATTATAAAAAAAACTATATATATATTCTTGAAATTTATAATAAATTTGATGATATATTATTAGATTTAGGAATAGAAAAAAATAATAAAATATTAGTAGTGCCTCAGAAGTATATTGTAGATGATGATTCTTTATTAAGAAAATATCTTACAGGTGTATTTTTAATAACAGGAAGTATAAACGATCCTAAAAAATCACGTTATCATTTAGAATTTCTAGTAAATAATAAAGAATATTCGGAATTTCTAAAAGAATTATTAAATAAATTTAATTTAAATAGTAAAGTAATTAAACGAGAAACAAAATATATGGTTTATATAAAAGAGGCAGAAAAAATAGGTGATTTTTTAAGACTTATAAACGCTACTAAAAGTCTACTTTACTATGAAGATATAAGAATATATCGAGATCATAAGAATATGACAAATAGATTAAATAACTGTGAGCAAGCTAATGTCGATAAAATAATTAGTGTTGCAAATAATCAAATTAATGATATAAAAACAATAATGGATATAGGAAGTCTAGCCTTACTTGATGAAAAAGAACAAGTAGTAGCTAAATACCGTCTTAAATATCCAGATGCCTCACTACTTGAATTGAGTGAAATAATATCTTTAGAAACAGGTAAACCACTTACTAAGTCAGGGGTAAATCATCGTATGAAAAAAATAAAATTATTAGCAGAAAAAATAAGAAAGAACGAAAAATAGCGTTCTTTTATTATTTTTAACGACAATTTACTTATTTTATAGTATAATAAATGTGATTAAGAGGAGGTATATATGAAAGTTATATTTCTTAAAGATGTAAAAAAACAAGGTAAAAAAGGTGAAATAAAAGAAGTTGCAGACGGTTATGGTAAAAACTTCTTAATAAAAAATGGCTATGCAGTTTTAGCAACTCAGACAGGTGTTAAAAGATTAAATGCCGAAAATGAAGAAAAGCGTTTAGAAGAAAATTTAAACATTAAAAACTGCGAAGCATTAAAACAAAAGTTAGAAAAAGCAAAGTTTAAATTTAAGGTAAAAACCGGAACTGGTGATCGTGTTTTTGGTAGTATAAGCACAAAATCAATTGCAGAAGAGTTAAAAAAACAAGGATTTGACATAGATAAGAAAAAAATAAAATTAGATAGTCCTTTAACTTCTTTAGGGTTTCATAATGTACAAATAGAATTACATAAAGAAGTATTAGCACAAATAAAAGTAGAATTAACGAAGTAGGTGATATTATGCAAGAAAGAAATATGCCGCATAATTTAGAAGCAGAACAATCTGTACTAGGATCAATGTTCTTGTCAAAATATGCATTACAAAAAGCTTTAGAGTCCTTAACAAAAGAATCATTTTATTCTGATAGTAATGCTAAAATATTTGAAGTTATTGATTTTTTATCAGAAAAAGGTACAAGTATAGATTTAACAACAGTAACAGCAGAGTTAGATAATAGAAAATGGTTAAAACAAGTAGGAGATATTGAATATGTAACTGAAATAGTAAATATTGTACCAAGTGCTGCTAATATCGATGAATATATTAAAATTGTCGAAGAAAAAGCCGTTTTAAGAAGATTAATTAATGAAGCCACAGATATTGTAAGTAGTGGTTATAATCAAGCGGAAGATGTTAATGATATTCTTGATAATGCTGAAAAAAAGATACTTAATGTCGTAAAGACACGAAAAGGAACTGAGTTTAGAAGTATTCAAGATGTATTATTTAAAACCCAAGCTGATTTAGAAAAACTAGCTCAAACAAAAAATGAAATTACGGGGTTAGTTACAGGTTTTTATGATTTAGATAAAATCACATCTGGATTACACGGAAATGAATTAATAATTATAGCTGCTCGTCCAGCCATGGGAAAAACAGCATTTGCTGTTAATTTAGCTACTAATATAGCTATTCAAAATAAGAAACCAGTTGCCCTTTTTAACATGGAAATGGGTGCTGAACAACTAGCAATGCGTATGCTTTCTTCTGCTGGTCAAATTGATGGTTATAAATTAAAAAATGGAAGACTTGAGCATGATGATTGGAAAAGGGTTAATGAAGCAATAAGCCGTCTTGCAGAGACAAAGATATTTATTGATGATACTCCTGGAATGACAATAGGTGAAATAAGAGCTAAATGTCGTCGTTTAGCAAGTTCTGAAGGTGGATTAGGGGTAGTAATTATCGACTACTTACAATTAATCACAGGTTCTGCAAAATATGCTGGAAATAGACAACAAGAAGTATCTGAAATATCGCGTTCTTTAAAGACACTAGCTATGGAATTAGAAATACCAGTAGTAGCTTTAGCGCAGTTATCCCGTACTGTTGAAGGAAGAGAAGATAAACGCCCTTTATTAAGCGATTTAAGAGAGTCTGGGTCAATAGAACAAGATGCAGATATAGTTGCGTTCTTGTATCGTGATGATTATTATACAAAAGAAGTATCAATTGATGAAAATACAAGTAAAAGTGAATTTATTATAGCTAAGCACCGTAACGGTCCAACCGCAACAATAGATTTAATTTTCAAACGCAACACAAGTACATTTGTAAGTATGTTAAAGAGTGATAAACAACATGAAGGTTAGTTTATTAGCAAGTGGAAGCAAAGGGAATTGTTGTTTTGTTGAAACAAAAAATAATTCTTTTTTAATAGATGCCGGAATGACTTGTGCTTATATAGATAAAGAATTAAATAATGTTGGAAAAACAGGAAAAGATATAGATGCTGTATTTATAACACATACTCATACAGATCATATAAATGGTTTAAAAGTATTTGTAAAAAAATATAATCCAATAATATATGTAAGTGAGAAAATGTATCAGGAATTAAGAAATATTGTTTGGTCTGATAACTATGTAATTATAGATAAAGAACTAATAATAGATGATTTAAAGATAACAGCAATTAAAACTTCTCATGATGCTGACGATTCAATGGGATATATTTTTGAAGAAGATGGTCATAGTTTAGTATATATTACCGATACGGGGTATATTAATGCTAAAAATCATCAAAAGTTATCTAACAAGAATATGTATATATTAGAAAGTAATCATGATATAGATATGCTTATGAATAATCCTAAATATCCTTATCACCTTAAACAAAGAATACTTGGAGATAAAGGACATTTATCAAATAAAGATTGTTCTTATTATTTATCAAAGTTTATTAGTGAAAATACAAAGTGTATTATACTAGCTCATTTAAGTGAACATAATAATACTCCCGCTTTAGCACTAGAAGAATTAAAAAAAACTTTGCAAGATAATAATAAAAAATGTGATAATATAATTGTTGCAGAACAAAAAGAGAGAACTGAGTTGGTAGAAGTATGATAAAAATACTATGTGTTGGAAAAATAAAAGAAAAATTTTTTAAAGACGCTATCTCTGAGTATAGTAAAAGATTATCTAAATACACAAATCTTCAAATAATTGAAGTAGATGATATTAATAGTGATAATATAAACACTATTTTGGATAAAGAAAAAGATTTAATTATAAAACATATATCATCTAAAGATTATGTTATTACTCTTGAAATAGAAGGTAAACAACTAAATTCACTAGAATTTTCTAAAAAGATAGAAGAACTTCAAATTTATAATTCAAGTATTGTTTTTATAATTGGAGGTTCTTATGGATTACACCAACAAATAAAAGATAGAGCTGATTATAAATTATCTTTTTCTAAACTAACATTCCCTCATCAATTATTTAGAATTATTCTTTTAGAACAAATTTATCGTGCCTATAAAATTATAAATAATGAATCTTATCATAAATAACTAAGGTTGTGTCACAAAAAAATGACACAACTTTTTATTAAATTTTCACTATTCGTCTAATCAATTATTTACATTTTAAATATAGCTATGATATAATCGGTTTGAAAGTAACAGCAGTATCGTTATTTTCATATGGATAAGGAGAGAATTTAACGATTGGAGGAAAATAAATGAAATTAATTAAAAGTATTATGTTTGTTTTCATGGTTAGTACCTTTTTAGCTGTTACTGGTACAAATGCCTCTGGGGCTTCTGTTGGATATAGTGATATAACAATATCTGCCCTAGGAGGAACATACACTACTTCTGCTTATGACAAAACAAAAAGTGGACCTAAACAAAGAATTTATACAACAGATATGACAACCAGCATGAAAGCAAGAACTTATGCAACATTATCCCCATCTGGTTATAGTGATTGGATTAATCTTCAAAAGAAAGCTGAACAAGATTGGGGAAATCAAAATAGTGATATAAATCAATATAAACTTCAAATAAAATGTACAGGATATAATTTACTTAACGAAAAATACTGGGGTATTTGGAAATATAACTGGCCAGAATAATTAAAATAAAATTCTCTCTTTTATCTTATTTGGAGGAAAAAATGAAAAAAATAAAACAAAATTATATATTAATATTAACAATTATAATTATTGCAGTTTTAACATTGCTAGCGGTTTATAACAATATAAAAGAATATAAAATGAATGTTTTTTCATATAAATATCATGTTAATCAATGTAATAATGAATATAAAAATGATAGTTCTATGCAAGAATATTGTAACAATTTAAAATTATGGGGTGGGCCTAAAAGGTCAGATGCATTTTTTACTTTTTTTGATTTACTTTTTGATGATAGGCTTATGATTTTAGAATTATTGCTTCCCTTGTTAATAATTCTTTGTTCACTAGATAAATTTCTAAAAAAACTTAAAAGTGGTTATTTAAAAAATGAATTAACTAGGATGCCATATAAAAAAATTATAATTAAAGAGTGGTTAAATGGTGCTAAAATTATTTTTATAATACCTTGTTTTTTCATAGTTTTATTTATCATTTCCTTTTTTATGACAGGAAATATAAATTATAAAGAGTCGTTGAATAATTTTGACCCTTGGGTTAATCCACTCTTCTTTAATAATTTATTTACATCAATTATAATTTATTTTTTAAATTTCTTTCTATATGGTGTTTTCTTAGTAAATATAGGTTTTATTGTTGCTAGAGATAGCAAAAACATTATTTTAACATATATAACAAGTTATTTAGTTTATTTTGGTCTTTGGCTTTTATCTGAAACAATATTAGGATATTTTATATTTAATGGCTTATTAGGTAAACCCGAATGGCATAATTATTTTTCATTTACATCAATATGGGGTTATCCAAATATAAATAATTTTTATGTTCGTACTTTAATTCAGTTCTTATGGACGCTTGGCTCATTTCTTGTTTTAATAAAATTTTATAAAAAGAAAGAGAAGGTGTTAATTAACAATGAGTAAAAATTTTAACTTAGAATTTACAAAGAAAATTTTATCTTCAAATAAATCTGTATTATCTATTTTGTTATTAATAGCAACTAATTTTCTTTTAATCCCAAAATATTCAGCAAATTTTGAATATATAGATGCCTTTATATCTGTGAACAATCTATTTATTTATAATACTATCATTGCTGCTATTTTGCTTTTGAGTACACTAAACACAATTAAAATATTTGAACAAAACAAAATATTGATTATTAGGCTTCAAACAAAAGAAAAATATTTTTTAGAGTTATTAAAAACAGTTTTAATAGTTAATTTAGTCGTAATTTTATTGAATTTTATTTTGTTACTAACAAATTTAAATTTTTTTGCTAATTCTCTTAAAATTCAAAATTTTGTTGTATATAATATACCAAATATTTTGTATGCAGTATTTATATTTTTGAAGAAAATATTTCTATTTGAATTTTTATCTGTAATATTTTTAATAAGTAACCAAAAACTTAATAAAAATTTATCTATAATAGTATCTCTTGTTATTGTTCTATTATTGTTTGTCGCACCATATAGCGACATTTATATAAATTCTATATTTAATATTAGATTATTTTATTGGGATTATTTTGTTTATCATAGATATTCCTCATTTTTATTAGAATTATCGCTTACTAGTATCTATTTTTGTGGATGCTTTATGGTTTGCTATATATTGTCAAAATATATTATTAAAAATTTAAAAGAAATTGGTGATTAATGAAATATATATTTAGAAATGATTTTAATTTTTTTAAAAAATTTTTAACAATAGCTTCAGTATTCTACATATTACCACTAGTTCTTTATTATTGTGTATACTTATTGACCGGTGGAGCTCTAGATAAAAATTTAATTAGTCAATTTTTATCATATAATGTAGAATTTAATTCTTCAAAATGGATTTTTATAATAATCAGTATATTAAATATTTTAACTTATTTTAGCTTAATAATTAATTTAATTATTAGAGATCTCACATATGGATATGAATATATTTTTTTAAGATTAAATATTAAATCATGGCTTCTTTATAAAATAGTTTCTTTATGTTTTTACATTTTTATTTATACAGTTTTAAGAAGTTTATTATTTGTTATTATTACAAACATTAATATAAATATAATTGGATTCGATTTAGTATATATAACAATTTATCAATTTATTTTATTTTTGTTTGTTGCTATACTATTATTATTTTTGGTAATAAATTTTAAAAATAATATATTACCATTGTTAGTTATGGTTATTCCAATGCTAAATTTTAATTTATTTAGTTTAATAGTTATGACTATTATTATAGTATTTCTGTTATTACTATCTATAAAAAACAACAATATTAACATTATTAGAGGAGGGTGTAAATAATGAAAATACAAATTAAAAATCTTTCTAAAAGTTTTAAAGGAATTACCATTTTAGATAATGTATCTATTGAATTTGAATCAGGTAAAATATATGGACTAATAGGAAGAAATGGAAGTGGGAAAAGTGTTTTTTTAAAGCTTCTTTGTAATTTTTATGTTCCTACTTCTGGCGAAATATTATATGATGGATTAAATATAAATGAAAAAAATATTTTTCTTCCAGATACTAGAGCATTAATAGAAAAACCATCATTTTTACCGGATTTATCTGGATTTGATAACTTAAAGTTATTAGCGTCTATTCAAGGAAAAATAGGTGATAAAGAAATTAATGAAAGTTTGAAAAAAGTCAATTTGTTTGATGATAAAGATAAAAAGTATAAAATATATTCGCTAGGTATGAAACAGAAATTAGGAATAGCGCAAGTGTTGATGGAAGATCCTAAAGTAATGATACTTGATGAACCATTTAATGGAATTGAAGAAAAAACTGCTGAAAAATTAAGAAATATCTTAAAAGAAGAAGTTAAAAAAGATAAAATTATAATTATTGCATCACATATTAAGGAAGACGTATTCGAACTAGCAGATGTAGTTTATAAATTTGATGATGGTAAAGTTGAAATTTGTAATAAATAAAAAATTATTCAATTGAATAAAAATTTAAAAGATTGCCCACTATTAAATAGAAAGGACAATCTTTTTATGAAAAAAACAATATTTATTTTAATAACAATATTTTTAATTTATTATATAATTGGAGCTTTAAGTGAGGAGATAATAAGGATTCCAGACGAGGCAATTAGATTTAGAGTAATAGCTAATAGTAATACAAAACAAGATCAAGATGTAAAATATAAAGTAAAAGATGAAGTAGAATCATATATGGCTTCTATTTTACAAAATGTTGATACTATTGATGAATCTAGAGCTATTATTTCTACTAATTTAGATAGTATAAATAGTAAAGTAACTAATGTATTTAATAGAAATAATTATAATCTAAATTATAAAGTTAATTTTGGATTAAATTACTTTCCAGAAAAGGAATTCAAAGGAATAACTTATGATGCGGGATATTATGAATCATTAGTTATTACTATTGGAGAAGGAAAAGGGGATAATTGGTGGTGTGTATTATTTCCTCCACTTTGTATGTTAGAAGCCGAAGAAAGTACAGAAGTTGAATATAAATCTTTTGTAAAAGAAATTATTGATAAATATATATAGTTAATAATTTTTAAATCACTTAATGTGATGTATAATTAAAACTTCCTATAATAAAATGTTATAGGAGGTTTTTTCATGCAGATATGTATTATATTAACAATAGCGGTAAGTCTTAGTATGGATGCTTTTTCTTTATCCCTTGCGTATGGAACTTTAGGAATTACCAAAAAAGAAATATCAAAACTATCTTTAATTGTTGGCTTATATCATTTTTTTATGCCCTTATTTGGATATTATCTAGGTCGTATATTATTAAATATAATTCCTCTTAATCCTGATTTTATTGTTTTTGTTGTTCTTTCTTTTGTTGGTATAGAAATGATTATTGAATCAATTAAAACAGAAAGTATTGTTAAAAAAACTAAAATTATAGATTTATTATTATTTGGTTTAGCAGTAAGTATGGATAGTTTTTCTATAGGAATAGGTTTAAATGCAATTTCTCATAAAAAAATATTATGTGCTTTAATTTTTAGTATAACCAGTTATATATTTACATATCTTGGTTTAAATTTTGGTAAAAAAATAAATCAATTAATTGGTAAAATATCTACTATAATAGGAGGTGTTGTGTTAATAGTAATAGGAATAATATATTTGCTTTAATTTTCCTTTTTTTGTTTTTCTTGCCTTTTCCTTCTAAAAATAATATAATTAAAGTGTAATAGGTGGTATTAAAAAAACACCAAAAGATAAAAAAAACATATAAATATAGTGATAGTAGTGGAGGTTTTAAATGAAACAAATAAAAATAGAAGGTAAACATGTATTAGAAGGAACGATTAGAATTAGTGGAGCTAAAAATAGTGCTGTAGCACTTATTCCAGCCTCTTTACTTTCTGATGGTGTTGTCACTATAGATAATGTTCCTAATATATCAGATATAGATGCATTGTCTGAAATATTGGAATTTTTAGGAGTAACAGTAGAAAAAAAGGAAGGATTAATAAAAATTGATTCATCTAATTTAGTTAATAGAGAAATACCTGAAATGATTTCAAGTAAGTTGAGAGCATCATATTATTTTATGTCTGCTCTTTTGGGAAAATATAAAAAAGTTGAAATGTATTTTCCAGGAGGTTGTTCGATTGGAGCTAGACCTATTGATCAAACTTTAAAAGGTTTTAAAGTTTTAGGAGCCGAAGTAAAAGAAGAAGGAAATAAATATACTATAACCGCTGAAAATTTACATGGTGGTCACGTTTATCTTGATATGCCTAGTGTAGGAGCAACAATAAATACAATATTAGTTGCAGTTAGAGCTAGTGGTAAAACAATTATTGAAAATGCTGCTAAAGAGCCAGAAATCGTGAATGTTGCAACCTTTTTAAATAATATGGGGGCTAAAATTACAGGAGCAGGAACAAGTGAAATAAGGATTACCGGTGTTAATCATTTAAATGGGTGCTTTTCTGAAGTAATTCCTGATAGAATAGAAGCAGGGACATATATTATAGCAGGTGCCCTAACAGGCCATAATTTAAGAATAGAAAATATTATTCCTGAACATGTTGAATCATTAACATTGAAATTAAAAGAAATAGGTGTTCCAATTGAAATTGGTGATGACTATGCTATTGTAAGTAAAACAAGCAATATGAAAAGTGTTAATGTTAAAACTTTAGGATATCCAGGATTTCCTACCGATTTACAACAGCCATTAACTACATTACTAACTCAATGTACTGGTAAATCGATTTTAGAAGAAACAATTTATGAAAATAGATTTAAAAACGTTAAGTATTTAAATAAAATGGGAGCTAATATAGAAATTAATGACCGAAAAATTTATATTCAAGGTCCAGCAGACTTAAAAGGTTCAGAAGTAGTAGCTACTGATTTACGCGCAGGTGCTGGTTTAATTTTGGCAGGTCTTATAGCAGAAGGAACAACTGTTGTAAAAGAAGTAGAACATGTACTAAGAGGTTATGACAGTATCATTAATAAATTAACAACTGTTGGTGCAAAAATAGAATTAAGCGAAGAATAAATTAATAAAATTTTAATATAATTTAAGTAGGATTAACCCTACTTTTTTTGGAGGTAAAATGAAAAAAATTTTATTGATTTTAATAGTTTTTATTACTGTTTTTTTAATTTATTTATTCAATATTGATACAAAAATATATTATTTATCGTTAGAATCACTTAATGAATATAATGATGAAAATGGTGATTACGATGAATCAATCATTAATTATTTAACAACTAATAAGAAATTAGAAAAAGCGGTAGTTGAATTTTCTAAAAATAATTATCTAGTTAATGATTTATCAAAAGATATTAAAGATAATAAAAAAACAACTGTTGGTGGTAAAAATATAACTTTAAAAAATACTTTAATAAAAGCCGATTTAGTAACTATGTTTGTTGGAATGAATGAAATAAATAATCAATTATTATTATCAAAGACTAGTAATTTAAAACAATATAACTATGTTGATAATTTATTGATAGATCTAGATAAATTATTAAGTTTAACAAGAGAGTATTGCAAAGAAGATATTTTTATAATAGGTGTTTACTATCCTTATCAAGAATACAAAACTGAATTGGTAGATTTATTTTCGTACTATAATGAAAGGTATAAAGAATTGGCAAATAAATATAATATGAAATATATAGATATATATAATCCATTTCTAGAAAACGCCTCTTATCTTTCTTCCAGTGGTAATATTTCTCCATCACTTAAAGGATACAAATATATTTCTGATCAAATAATTATTACAATTAATGAAACTGTTTTAAAAAATGGTTGATTTTATAAAAAAAACTTGTTATACTATATGAGTATTAAATTTCTATGGCATGAAATTGCTATGGCGGAAGGAGATAACTATGAAAAAAGGAATACATCCAAATTATGTAGAAACAGAAGTAACTTGTGCTTGTGGAAACAAATTCACAGTAAAATCAAATAAACCTTCTTTACATTTAGAAGTTTGTGATAAATGTCATCCATTTTTTACAGGTGTTCAAGGAAAAGCTGCAAAAACTGGTAGAGTTGAAAAATTCAACCGTAAATATGGTTTAAACCAAGAAAAATAAGAGCTAGTATTTAGCTCTTATTTTTTGTGTATTCAATTATTTGTTCTGCAAAAAAGTTAAGAATTTCTTTTCTTTTTTTTCTGTCAGCTATAAATTCCAAAAACAAATTAGGATCCAAAAGTTCAACTTCCATTACTAAGAATTTCTTTTTTTGTTTTACAAAATCAATTCTTAGGAATAGATTATCTTTATATTCCTTAATGTTTAATATGTTATTAACTATTTCAATAATTTTATGATCGATTTTATCAGCTGGTATATACTTTATCATATTAGTTTTAGTAAAAGCATTTTTATATTTAATAATTCCGTGTGTAATCTTGTTATTAATACAACAAATTGAGTATTCACCATCAAAAATTTCTTTCATAAATGGTTGAACCATTAATTTTGATTTATTATTCTTGTATTTGTTATAAACTTCATTAATATCTATAATATTATTAAATTCATAACGATTATCCCCTACTAAGTAGACATCTTTACTTCCCTCTGATATTGTTGGCTTTAGAACAATTAAATTGTTTTCTAAATCATTATTTGTTTTTAAATCTAAAATACGTGATTTAATATTTTTATTTATAGGTAGAAAGAATGTTTTAATTGTTTCAATATTATATTTGTTCAGAATATCAAATTGAATTTCTTTATCATAATTATTTTTAATAACATTAATAGGATTTAAAACTTTTATTTTTTGAGTTTCAAGCATATTAAGCCAGTTTTCAAATTTAGTTTTATTTTCTTGAAATCCCCAAATGCTCCTTATTATAATTAAGTCATATTTTGAATAATCAATTGTTTTGTCTTCCCATGATATTATATCTACTTTGCAGTTTTGTTTGTTTAAACTATGTTTTAAATATAAATCCTCTAATGATTTATTTTTCCATTTATCACAAGAAACGATTGCTACTAGTTTATTATAAGAATTAGATTTTAATAAATCATAGACAATAAATAGTTTTTTTTCAATAAAAACAATAATTTTTTTTATCAAGTTTATTATTTTTCTCATTATTCTAAACCTTCCACTGCTTTTCCTATTAATTCAAAATTTAATATTAAATCATTAATATCTAAAGAAAATCCTACTCTTATAATAATTTCATCTTCGTAAGGCCATGATATATTTAATCCAGCAATACATTTTATTCCTGTTTCTTTATAAAGAAATTTTAAAAAATCTGCATCATTATTGATAGTTTCACCATTGTATTTCTTTCCTTTTAGTTGAGTAAAATCAGCAATAGCAAAGAATCCAGAATCTGGATAAACATCTTTTCTAAGCTCAACACCTGGTATTCCTTTTAATAATTTATTTTGTAAATTTTTATCCTTTGTATATTTATTAATATCTTTTATTATTCTTTTTTTGCATTTTAAAGAATTAATACTATCAATGCCATCAATTAATGCTTGCAATAAATTTAAATGGTATATATATCTTTTAATTAAAGGCTTAAAATATTTTTTAGCGATTTTATAACGTCTATTAGTTCCATTAAAAGCTCCTGCAACTACCTGTGTTTGTAAAAGAGAAATAGAACCCATATCAGAAGAAATAATATCACAAATTCCACTGCATATAGGAGCGGGAGCAACTATAAATCCTGCTCTAACAGATGCTAATCCATACGATTTTGATAATCCTAAAAAAGAAATAGTATTGTTAAAATATTTAGGCATACTGGCCATTGGTATTGCAAGATCATTTTGATCATATGTTAAATCTCGATATATAAGATCATCAATTACAAAAACGCCTTTCTCTAAACATACATCTCCAATACTTTTTAGAAGATCAATATTTTTAGAGTTCATAACTCTACCAGTAGGATTATGAGGATTCATATTAAAAAATGCTACAACTTTTGGAATATAATCTAATTTACCTTCAAATTTTTCTTTTAAATTTTTATTTATTTCATCAATTTTCTTTTCTAGACTTTTTGGATTTACGTACCAATCATCTTCTTTTTTTAAGTCAAGTATTTCAACATGAGCGTTTATTTTTTCAGTTTCTACTGTAAATAATCCATAATTAGGTCCTGTCATAATTACAACATCCTCTGGTCTACAGATTGTTTTTATTATCATACCATAGGCATGTGTTGTAGAATAAGCAAAAACAATATTTTCAACACCAAGTCCGTCATAATTTTCACTCTTTTCGGCTTTAAATCCTTCTCTAATTAGATAATTAATAACATTTTGACATCCTAATGATTTATCGGTTACAGATGGATAACGGTATAAATATTTGCTTAATAATAAGCGCATAACATATTCTTCACACATAGGAAATGGCTTACTTCTTAGTGGAATACCACTTCTAATTGATCTATGTTCTGTCAAATTATATTTACTATTAGTGCCAATTTCTTCAAGATCACGATATAATAAATCAAACCCAACAGCAATTTTTTTAGCAGCAGGATAAAAATCTTGTTTATCCTTTCTTTCTCCAATACTTTTATATTCAGAAACAGATCTTGGGTTTAATTTAATATATTGTTCTAAAGCTTTAGATGCATTTTCTTGATGAAAGTTAACACTTTTAACATCTAGGTCTTCATTTAAACATTTTTTTATTACTGATTTTAATTTGGTCTTTAAGTTGATCATAAAACAACCTCCGTATTAATTATAACACGTATATTATTAAACATAAAGAAAATTTTATGTGCTTTTTAAATACAAAAAAGAAACAACGTTTGTTGAAAGTGTTGGGAAATTCTTACTTTTAACTAACTTTGCTTCGTTATTTTTTAATTATTTTTTTAACTGTTTTATAAGTCTTAAACATGAAATTATATAAACAATATTTAGGTTTTGATATTATTAAGTCAAATTCTCCAATTAGTTCAACAACTCGTCCGCCAAAACCTCTTTTAAATTCATAAACACCATACATATCATTGTTTTCTTTTTCAAAATTACCACTTATACCATAGAAGTTATATATTTCACATCCTAAATTTAAGGCTTCTTTCATCGTATGCCATTTTATCAAATATTGAGCATCATAATGCATAAATTCTTCATAAGCTCCACCAAATAAATTTAAATATTCTTTTCCACATACAATAGACATTGTGCCTGCCAAAGGGATTTTATCACCATATTTTTTTTGGTAACTCTCGTATAGTTCTATTTTCTTTTTATAATCTTCTATATCTTTCAAATGATAATCTTTAATATCTTGGTACCCTTCAATCTTTTTTATTTCATCTTTAAATTTATTTATACCTAAATTTGTATCAAGGTAGCACACATTTATTATTAGGTTCTCTCCAATTTTATCATACATGTTTTCATAATACGAATAAGGTCTATCAATGAAATCACGTCTAGAACTTGTGTGTTCCATTATTTTTTTGTAGTCCATTAGTTTATCTTTAGAAATTCTTTCAACAACTAAACCTTGCTTTTCTGTTCTTCTAATCGTTTTTCGATAATGTTTACTAAAGTTAGAAAAAATTTCATCTTCGGTCTTACCTTTTAAATCTAAAACGTACATCCAACGAGGTTGCAATTCTTTAGATATATCTTTGTTAAAACCATAATGTTTAAAGCCTAATTTCTTTAAATTTTCTACTACTTTGGAGTTGTCAACTCCACCTTCAACGATATTTCCATCAATATCTCTTGTTTTGTATTCAACATAGGGATCTATTTTCAAAATAAACCCGTTTTCCCTTTTTACATATTCTTTAATTTCCAAAACAAACTCTTTTAATAATTCTTCATCATTATAATCAATTAAAAAACCTCTTGGTGAATAAAAAAGCTTTAATCCTAGTGGGAGATTTTTAAATAATAATAAAGTTGCTCCAACAATTTTATTATTTTTCTTCATTCCTACTAATTTGTAATTCCAACCACCATCTTTTTTTAGTTTTCCCCAATATTCTTTTTGATAAAAAGTTGTATATTTATTTTTTGAGATATATTCTTCATATTCGTTACTTTCTAATTCTTCTATTTTCATCATATCCCTCCAAGCCTAAGGCAATTATATCACGCCAACAAAAATCTGTAAATAAATATAGGTTAAAATAACTGACACTAGTATATCTGTTTTTAATGTCGTTTATTGACTAGTTTAGTGATTTTCTTTAAAAAACTTTTATTAAAAATTATTTTGTAGTATGATATTAATAGTTATGATTGGAGGGAATTTAATGAAATTCGAAATATTAAGTGAAGATGAATATAATAATTTTTTTGACAATCATGAACAAAAAACATTTTTAAATAGCCCTAATATTGGTAAAATTCGCAAACTAGAAGGTTGGAATTATGAATTTGTTGGTGTAAAAGATGTCGACAATAAAATAATAGGCGTTACTATGTTATTGTCTAGGAAAGAATTTCTAGGTAAAAAAGAATTTTATGCAATTAGAGGTTTTTTGTTAGATTACAATAATTTTAAGTTACTATCCTTTTTTACAGATAATATTAAAAAATATATAAAGAAAAATAATGGCTTTATATTAAGAATTGATCCCTATATTATCAAACAAGAACATGACTTAAATGGAAATGTTATGCCAAATGGAAAAAATAATATTATGGCTATAAAAAATCTATTGAAACTAAATTTTAAGGAACATACACCAGAGCAAACAAAGTGGATGTTTGAACTTAATACTGAAAATAAGACTATAGATGAACTTTTAAAAGATATGAAAGCTAATACTAGAAATTGTATTAAAAGAACTTTTAAAAATGGAATTAACATTAGAGAACTTACTTATGATGAGCTACCTCTCTTTTATAAAATAACAAATGATACTAGTAAAAGAAAAGGTTTTGAAAATAAAACTTTAGAATATTATCAAGACATGTATAAATTTTTCAAACCAAGTAATCAAGTTAAATTTTTGGTGGCTGAATTAAATACAAAAAATTATAAAGAAAACCTAGATAATCAATTAAAGACAGAAGAGAATATTTTAAGAGGAATAAAAAATAATAATAGTGGAAAATATAAAGAACAACTAGTAAAGATTAATAGTATTAAAAAAAATCTCAAAGAATCATCTGAGTTGATAAAAAAAGGAGATATAATCATTTTATCAGCAGCAATGTTTGTTATGTATGGAAATGAAGTTATTTATCTTGCTAGTGGAAATTACCAAGAATATTTTAATTTTTTTGCTCAATATAGAATTCAATATGAAATGATTAAATATGCAACAGAAAATAACTTTAAAATATATAATTTTTATGGTATAAGTGGTAATTTTGATATCAATGATGATAGAATTGGTGTCTATGAATTTAAAAAAGGATTTGGTGGATTTGTAGTTGAATTAATTGGCGAGTATAGATTAGATATTAATAAATTATGGTGCATTCTTTATGATTTTGTTAATGTTATTAAAAATAATATAAAGAAAATAATAAATGGGAAGTGATATTATGAAATATGAATTTATAGAAAAAATTGAAAAAAAAGAGTATGAAAAATTTGTGGAAAATCATCCAACTAAATCACATTTTATGCAATCGTGGAATTTTGGGGAAATAAGTAAAGAAAAAGGATTTATTCCTCATTTCGTTGGCGTTAGGAAAAATAAAAAGTTAGTAGCAACAGCTTTACTACTTCAAAAAAAATTATATAAAAATATTTGTTATTTCTATAGCCCTCGTGGTTATGTTTTAGATTTTAAAGATTATGAATTATTAAAATATTTTACTAATCAAATTAAAGAGTATACCAAAAAATATCATTCTATTTTTACAGCAATAGATCCTGATGTACAACTTCAAAAGTTAGATATTAATGGAAATGTTGTAGAAGGAGATCATAATTATGCATTAGTTGAATATTTAAAATCGCTAGGTTATAAACATCTTGGTTTTAATAAAAATTTTGAAAATAAAGAACCAAGATATACATTTAGATTAAATTTAGAACCAAGTATAGAGGAAATACATAAAAATATGCATGCAACAACAAGAAAAATTCTAAATAAAGGTAATCAGTATAACTTAGATTGTTATATTGGTGATTCTTCAGATTTAGATGGATTCTATTTTACGATGAAAGAAACAGCAGTTCGAGAGGGTATAACACCATTTAAATATTCATACTATAAATCTTTTTATGAAACATTTAATAAAGATAATGAAAGTGATTTATATATAGTAAGAGTTGATATTAATAAATTAAAAGAAAATTATAAAAATCAAATAAAAGACATTGAAAATAGTATTGACAATCTAAAAAATTTAAAAAATAAAGAAAAAGCTAATAATTTATTAAAAGATTACAATAATAAATTATCTAGATTAAATAAAGATTTTGAGTTAATAAATAATATAAAGGAAGATAAATTAGTTTTATCATCAATTATAACAGTAAAATATGGTAATAAAGTTTGGACTGTTCATGGTGGTAATTGCAATAGATTAAGAGAATTGAATGCCAATTATTTAATATACGATAAAATCATTTGCGATGCTAAAAAGGAAAATTATCAAATAATTGATTTCTTTGGAACAACTGGCGCAGACTCAGATGATAATAAAATTCATGGTATCCATTTATTTAAAAAACGTTTAGGTGGAGAATATACTGAATTTATAGGTGAATTCCATTTAATAACAAATAAAGTTTTATATGTTTTATATCAAAAATTATTACCATTATATTCAAAAATGCGTAAAAAAATTGCTAAAAAATAAGTATCAATTATAATAGTAAAGTGCCTTTTTATAAAGGCATCTTTATTATTTACACAATTTTTAATTAATGTTATAATTATATTTACAGAATGGATAGTGAAATATGAAAAAGAATACTTTTATAGAAGGTGCCTTTATATCCACCTTTTCAATACTAATTTGTAAAATAATAGGATTATTATATGTAATTCCTTTCTATAGCCTAATAGGTAACAAAGGTGGAGCCTTATATAGTTATGCATACTCTATATATGCTATATTTTTAAGTTTATCAACATGTGGTATTCCTTTAGCAATTTCTAAAAATATTAGTGAATATAATGAGCTTGGATATCATAAAGCTAAAAATGATGTATACAAAATAGGAAAATATGTCATTCTAGGTTTGGGATTATTATCATGCTTAATTTTACTAATTTTTGCGCCTAATATAGCTTACTTAATTATAGGTAATGTAGAAGGAGGAAATACAATTGAAGATGTCAGTACTGCTATAAGAATTGTATCTTTATCATTGCTTATAGTTCCCTCTTTAAGTGTAACTAGAGGATATTTAAATGGACACAAGATGATATTACCAACAAGTATATCAGAAGTTCTTGAACAAGTAGTAAGAGTATTAGTGATTGTAGTTGGTAGTTTTTTAACAATAAAAGTTTTTAATCTCCCAACTAATGTGGCAGTATATATAGCTGTAGCTGGTGCTGGAATAGGTGCTTTAGTTGCTTTAATATATTTAAAATTAAAATTAAAACGTAATAAAGATGCTATTGTAAATGAATCTGAAAATGAACCTGAATATAGAAAAAAGGATATATTTAAAAAAATCGTTTTATATGCCTTACCTTTTGTAGTTATAGATTTGATTAGATCTGCTTATGGTATGGTTGATTCATTTACAGTTGTAAAAACTATGGTTAATCTTGGTTATGATGTAAGTGTTGCAGAAACAACAATAGGCGTTTTATCTACTTGGGCAACAAAATTAAATATGATCGTAGCGTCTGTAGCTTTAGGTTTTGTTACTAGTTTAATTCCTAACATTGCAGGAAGTGCAGCAAAAAAAGATTTAAAAGATGTTAATAACAAAATTAATGAATCATATAAAACTCTATTATTTGTTGTTTTACCAATGACTATTGGCTTAAGTTTCTTAGCTCAACCTGTTTGGGTAGCATTCTATGGTTACAATAGTCTAAGTATAGGAATATTTAAATATTATATCCTTCAAGCAATAATATTCTGTGTTTATACAATTGCTCTTAATTTAGCGCAATCTATGAATCAATCTAAAATATCTTTAGGATCATTGCTAGTAAGCTTTTTATTGAAAGTAGTTTTAAATATTCCAATGATGAAATTATTTGTAATGATGGGAATCGAAGCTTACTACGCACCAATAATTACTAATATTCTAGTTCAAGGTAGTATAACATTATTTATTATGTTGGCTTTAAAACATAAATTTAAATTTGATTATAAAGATACTACTAAAGCAATATTAAAAATGCTTTTAACGTTAACTATAATGGTGCTAATACTTTCAGGCTTATCTTTAATTATCCCACTTACAGTAACTAGTAGATTAAAAGCAATTTTAACAATTATCCCATATATTCTTGTTGGAGCTGCTATCTATATTGGTATGTCTTATAAAATAGGACTATTAAACGATATGTTTGGTGCTAAAAAAATAAAGACAATTATAAATAAAGTGAAAAGTAAAATTACAAAGAAATAACATTTATTATGTCCAAAAATTGTTACCGATAAAAAATTGTCTAAAAATGGCATTATTAAAATCTCAAAGATATGATATAATGTTGATAGTAGGAGAGGTGAAACATGAAGATTATCAAGAAGTTTTTAAATATTTTTCTCGTTTTAATGCTCTTTTCAGCATCAATTTTTGTCCCAGAAGTAAAAGTTGATGCTAAAACATTAGGTGATTTAAAAAAAGAACTCGCTGAGATGGAAGCTAATTACAAAAGTAATCAACAAAGTAAAAATTTGACAGAGCAACAAATCAATACTGCAAGATCAGAAATTAATGCAGCTTCTGCTGAAATAGAAAATTCTCAAACAGAAATAAAAAATTTGAATGACGAAATAGAAAAATTAACAGAAGAAATAAAAAATAAAGAAGAAGAAATAAGAGAATTTATTCGTTATTATCAATTATCTAACGGTGAATCTGCTTATTTAGAATATGTTTTTGGAGCTGCTGATTATACTGATTTTATTTACAGATTGGCTATTACTGAACAACTAACAAAATATAATGATAATTTGGTTAAAAAATATAATGAAACTATTGAGCAAAATAAGAAGAACGCTCAAACGTTAGCAGATAAACAAGTTGAACTTTCAAAAAAACAAGATACTTTAGCTCAGAAGATAGAAAATTTGGGTAGTGAATTAGCTGCCATATCAGATGAAAGTATATCAATAGAAGAAGAAATAAAAATGCAAAAAGAAGCAATTGATTACTATCAAAATCAATTAAAATGTAAAGATACAGAAAGTTTGAGTACTTGTGGAAGAGATCAATTGCCAGCAAATACAGCTTTCTTTAGACCTATAACAAGTGGTTATGTTACAAGTGAGTTTGGTCAAAGAACATTTGATTTCCACTATGGTGTAGATTTATCCACAACAGCTGATAAAGCTCCTGTATATGCTGCAGCATCAGGAGTTGTTATAACAGTTATGTATAAGACAAGTTGTGGAGGTACCAGAGTTTATATTCACCATAATGTAAATGGTCAAATGTATACAACTTCTTATGGACATTTAAGAGAAGCTCTCGTTTCAAAAGGAGATAGAGTAACAACTAATACTCAAATAGGAATCATGGGAGGAAATCCTAATAGAGAGACTTGGGATAAATGTTCAACAGGACAACATGTTCATTTCGTAATTGCTAATGGATTATACCTAAAAGATTATATGTATTGGAGTACATTTTTATCAAAATCATTCAATCCAAGAAATCTTGTGAATTTACCATCTGGTAAATATAATTGGTTCTATAATAGAACAACCAAGTACTAAAAAAGTCAGAACTATGTTTTGATTTTTTTTTCGTTTTATGTTATATTAACTATACGAGGTTGATGATATGAAGAAAGTATTTTTAATTATTTTTATTTTAGTTCTTTCTAGTGTTACTGTTTTTCTGGGACTTTCAACCCAAAAAAGTTCACAACCTAACACATATTATCAAGTAACTCTAGATGGTGAATTAATTGGTAATATCAAGTCTAAAAGACAGTTAGAAAAATATATAAGCAATACAGAAGAGTATTTAAAAAACAAATATAATATAAATGAAGTATATGCTCCTAATGGATTAGAAATAAAGAAGATAGTTAGTTATACCGAAGATATAAAAGATGTTGGTGAAATATATAATTTAATTCAAGATAAGAAACCTTTTACGGTTAAAGGTTATCAATTAACTATATATAATGATGACAATAGTCAAAAAATATATGTTATAGATGATAGTATTTATAAAACATCTTTAGAAAATTCAATAAAAACATTTGTGGGGACAGATGCTTATAACAACTATATATCTAAGAATCAAGCAAAAATTAAAGATACAGGAACATATATAAATAATATATATATTGAGAATAATATGAGTATAAAAGATGCTTATATACCTGCTACTGAAAAAATATATACCTCAGCTGAAGAACTTACTAAATATTTATTATTTGGTACAACAGACCAACAAAAAAAATATGTAGTAAATTTAGGAGATACAATGGAACAAGTCGCATTTGATAATGAGATAAGTGTGGAAGAGTTATTAATCTCTAATCCACAGTTTAAAAATTCAAATGCATTGTTGTATCCGGGACAGGAATTAGTAATAGGAATTTTAGATCCACAAATAAAGGTAACTGTTGAACAACAGGTTGTTGAAGATCTTGTTGATTCATATAAAACAATAGAGGAAGTTGATGAAACATTAAACTATGGTGTTACAAAGGTAACACAACAAGGTGAAGATGGATTATTAAGAATCAAACAAGATGTAAAAATTACTAATGGTACAACAGTGTACGTAAAACAAATATCAAAAGAATCTTTAAAACCAGCTATAAATAAAATTATTGTAAAAGGTGGTAAGAGAACCTACGGTATTGGTAGTACTTCTTGGCAATGGCCTACTGATAGTGGATGGACGATATCTTCTAATTATTCTTATAGAATTAACCCAGTTACAGGTAGACGTGAGCTTCATGGAGCTTTAGATATTGCAGGTACTGGATATGGTTCAAATGTATATGCAGCTAATAGTGGCGTTATTTATAAAAAATCATATGATGGAATAAATGGAAACCACATTATTATTAATCATAATAATGGCTATTATACGCAATACAATCATATGAGTAGAATGGAATCACTATCTGTTGGTGATGAAGTAGAAAAAGGTCAAGTAATAGGATATGTAGGTATGACCGGTCAAGCAACGGGACCACATTTACACTTTGCTGCTTGGTACGGTGGTCCTCCATATAGAGGAACACGTATTAATCCATGGACATTATTTAGATAACATCTCAAAAGAGATGTTTTTCTTATGAATTTTATAGTATAATAAAAAAGGAGAGTGATAAAATGAAAATAATAATTGGTAATGATCACCGCGGTTTAAAATTAAAAGAACAAATATTAAAATATTTATTATCAAAAAATTATGATGTAGAAAATATAGGAACCGATACAGACGCTTCAGTTAATTATCCTGAATATGCCCTAAAACTATGTGAAAAAGTAAAAAAAGAAAATGGCTTAGGAATTTTAATATGCGGAACAGGAATAGGGATGAGCATTGTTGCTAATAAAGTAAATGGAATTATATGTGGAAAAGTAAATACTGTAGAAGAAGCAGAGTTAACAAAATCACATAATTATGCCAATGTTATAGCGCTATCTTCTAAATTATCTAAAAGAACAGCTATAAAGATGGTTGAAACATTTATAAAGACTTCAAATTCAAATGAGGAAAGACATATAAAACGTGTTCAAGAAATAAGAGAAATAGAGAAAAATAATGCTTAAAACAATTCTTTATATAATTGTAGTTATCATGTCTATTTGGGCTTTAGATAGTATTAATATAACTAACTTATTTAAAAAGAATAGGTACTATCAAGCTAGAGTTTTATACCTTTTTGTTTCTATGGCTTTAGCGTATTTAGTAGTAAACTTTTTATATGATTTCTTTCTTTTTTCAAAATTTATATAAGCTAAGTTTTTTAGCTTTTTTTTGACAAAAAATGTCCATAATATAACATATAATAAAAAAAAGAAGGTATATTATGAAAAAAATCATTTTAATCATTTTAGCAATTATTTTTATCCCATATATTATTGTAAGTTTGTTCATAAGAACTGATGATATAAAATTTTATTATAAAGAAGGAATGAATGTTAGGGTAAAAAGAGAACAAACTAATACTATAGAAGTTGTTCCTTTTGAAGATTATGTTGTTGGTGTTTTAGCAGGAGAAATGCCAGTCAATTTTGAGTTAGAAGCATTAAAAGCTCAAGCAGTAGCAGCTAGAACATATGTCATGAAAAAAATGAGTGATAATAGAAACCAAGATTATGATATTGTTGATACAGTTCAAAATCAAGTATATATTAGTGATGAAGAGCTAAAAGATAAATGGCAAGATAAATATCAAGAACGAATTAATAAGGTAAAAACAGCTGTATTAGAAACAAAAGGAGAATACTTGTCTTATAATGGCAAAGTAATAGAAGCTTTCTTTTTTTCTACAAGTGTAGGAAAAACAGAAAACAGTGAAGAAGTTTTTAAAGAGTCTCTTCCATATCTTAGAAGCGTAGATTCGACTTGGGATGAAGAAGTATCACCTGTATTTAATGATTCAAAAGAATACAGTTTACAAGAATTTTTTGAACGTCTAAATTTAAAATACTCCGATCAAATTAATGTAGAAGTTTTAAATACTACAAGTACTGGCAGAATAAAAAATATCAAAATTAATGGCAAAAAATTTACTGGCAGTGAAGTATATAAAAATTTAAATTTACGTTCAACTTTCTTTGAAATAAATCAGGTTGGTAGTAATGTTATTATCAATACCAAAGGATATGGACATGGCGTAGGAATGAGTCAATATGGAGCTCTAGCAATGGCAAAAAAAGGTTATAAATATGATGAAATCTTAAAATACTATTATCAAAATGTTCAAATTGAAAAAATTTAAAAAAATTAGTATAAATAAATCACTTTCTGTTCACACTTAAAATGAGGTGAGAAAGTGAAAAGAAGAAAATTAAAAAGACCAGTAGTATACGGTTTATATGCTTTAGGATTTGTAATGTTATTAGGAACGCTATATCTTATAGATGGAATGTTCCCAACTAATAGTTTTAATGGTATAAATGATGATTATGTAAATAAGACTGTTTTAGAAGAAGATGTTCCTGTTGTTAATACAGAAAACACTATTATAAGACCATATTTAGTTAATGATGTAAGTATAGTTAAAAATTATTATGATTATAAAAGTGAAGCAGAAAATCAAGAAAAATCATTAATCTATTATGAAAATACTTATTTACAAAATAGTGGTGTTAGTTATGGAAGAGAAGCATCATTTGATGTAGTTTCTATCTTAGATGGTACTGTTACATCTATTAAAGAAGATCAAAACCTAGGTAAAATTGTAGAAGTAACACATAGTAATGATATTATAAGCATTTATCAAAGTTTAAGCGATGTTAAAGTAAAAGAAAATCAAGAAATTAAACAAGGCGATATTATTGGAACTAGTGGTACTTGCAATATTGAGAACGATTTAAATAATCATTTACACTTTGAAATGATTGTAAAAGGATCAATCGTAAATCCTGAAAATTACTATGACAAAAAAATTTCTGAATTATAGAGCTTAGCTCTTTTTTAGAATAAAAGCACCTCTAAATTATATAATTTATTAAGGGGTGTAATATGTTGAATAATATTTCTAATCGTGTTTTAGAAGAAGCTAATTATATTATTGATACTCATGAAACAATAAGAGAACTAGCAAAAATTTTTAGAGTTTCAAAAAGTACCGTTCATAAGGATTTGCATGAAAGATTACTTAAAATAGATAAAGATAAGTTTGATATTGTAGATAAAATTTTAAAATATCATACCGAAATAAGACATATTAGAGGTGGCGAATCGACAAAACAAAAATATTTAAATATAAATAGTTAAAAAGGAAAGTGAATGTTAAAATGTTTGCAAAAGATATAGGAATAGATTTAGGAACAGCTAATGTTTTAGTTTACATTAAAGGACAAGGCATAGTTCTAAATGAACCAAGTGTTGTAGCAATAGATGCTGAAACAAGAAAACCATTAGCAGTTGGAAGTGAAGCTAGAGAAATGTTAGGAAGAACTCCAGGAACAGTGATTGCTATTAGACCTATGAAAGATGGTGTAATTGCTGATTTTGATATAACAGAAACAATGCTTAATTATTTTATAAAAAAGATTAATGGTAAAAGTGTATTTACAAGACCACGAATATTAATTTGTTGTCCATCAAATATAACTGGTGTAGAGAAAAATGCTATTAAAGAAGCTGCTGAAAGGACAGGGGCTAAAAGAGTATTCTTAGAAGAAGAACCGAAAGTAGCTGCTATAGGAGCAGGACTTGATATATCAAAACCTGGAGGAAATATGGTTATTGATATTGGTGGGGGAACTACTGATATAGCAGTATTATCTTTAGGTGGTATAGTTACTAGTGCATCAATTAAAACAGCCGGAAATACTTTTGATACAGATATTGTAAAATATATAAAAGATAAATATAAATTGCTAATTGGAGATAGAACAGCTGAAGAAATAAAAATTACAATTGGTAATGTATATAAAGCTGATGAAAAAGAAAAAATGCAAGTTAGGGGTAGAGATATGGTATCTGGATTACCTAGTACAATATCTATTACTTCTAAAGAAGTAGAAGAAGCATTAAAAGATAGTATAGATACAATTATTCATACAGCGAAAAGTGTTTTAGAAAAAACTCCTCCAGAATTATCCGCAGATATTATTGATAAAGGAATTGTCATTACTGGTGGTGGTGCTTTAATTAGAGGTTTTAGTGAATTACTATCACATGAACTAAAAGTACCGGTATTTATTGCAGAAAGCCCTTTAACCTGTGTTGTTGAAGGTGCTGGAATGATGTTAGATAACATAAATAAATTAATAATTAGATAATGGTGCATTTGTAAAATAATTGCACTTTTTTTCTTATTACTTTATATTATTGACTAATTATGTTATAATTAAATAGGTGATTTTATGACTCAAGAAGTATTAATAAAAATTATGATGATGGTAATTTCAACATTTTTACTAGTTGCATTCCTTATACCATTCATAAAAAAAATCGCATTTCATATTGATGCGATGGATATTCCAAATGCTAGAAAGGTCCATACAAAGCCAATGCCTCGCCTTGGAGGATTAGGGATTTACTTAGGATTCTTGTTTGGTTATATGATATTTGGTCAACATAGTGAAACAATGAATTCCATTTTGATAGGAAGTTTTATAATTGTACTTACAGGTGTAGTTGATGATATTAAACCTTTAAAAGCCTCAACTCAGTTTATAGGACAATTAATCGCATCATTAATAGTGGTGTTTTATGGAAATATTGTTTTAAAAGATGTCAGTGCTTTTGGTATATATATCAATTTTAGTATTTTATCTTATCCACTTACAATATTCTTTATTTTAGGATGTATAAATTGTATGAATCTAATTGATGGATTAGATGGACTAGCTTCAGGTATTAGTTCAATTTACTTTTTAACAATAGGTATTATTACAACAATTAAAGGATCAACAGGATTAGATTTTGTTTTAACATTTGTAATGTTAGGTTCAACTTTAGGTTTCCTTGTTCATAATTTCTATCCAGCTAGTATTTTCATGGGACAAAGTGGTTCAATGTTCTTAGGATTTATAGTAGCAGTAATTGCTTTATTAGGATTTAAAAATGTAACAATGACGTCATTAATAATTCCACTTTTAATATTAGCAATCCCTATTTTAGATACATTATTTGCTATTATAAGAAGATTATTAAAAGGAGAAAATCCTTCTAAACCAGATAAATTTCACATTCATCATCAATTATTAAATCGTAACTTTTCACAAAGAACTACTGTATTAATTATATATGCAGTAAACTTACTTTTCTCTTTTGCATCAATTGTTTATGTTTTAAAAGATAGAGTATTAGGATATATAATTTATAGTATTCTTCTTGTTATGGTAGTCTTATTTGTTGCTAAAACAAATGTTATATTAGATGATGAACAAAAAGATAAATTATTTAAAATAAAAAAGAAATAGGTGTTATAAACATCTGTTTTTTTGTATAAAACAATATAAACTTTTCCACAATAAAATAGGTGATAAAATGAATTTTAATATGGTGGAAATCTTAGATGTAATTTTAAGAGCATTAATTTCTTTAATTGCTTTGTTTTCGGTTACTAAATTATTAGGTAAAAAACAAGTATCACAGTTATCTTTATTTGATTATGTAATTGGCATATCAATAGGTAACTTTGCGGCTGAAATGACGACTGATTTAGATTTACCTTATCCACATGGTGTTGTTGCAGTCTTAATATTTGGTTTAGTAGCGTATTTAGTATCAGTTTTTACTATGAAAAGTATTTCCTTGCGTAGATTTTTTATAGGTACTCCAACAGTTTTAATTCAAGAAGGAAAGATTCTTATGAAAGGATTAAAACAAGTTAAGTTTGATGTTAATGATTTATTAGAAGAATGCAGAGGAAATGGCTATTTTGATATAAGTCAAATAGAATACGCTTTAATGGAGGCAAATGGTAAACTTAGTATTCTTCCTAAGGGAGAAAATCTTCCTGTAACAATTAAAGATATGAATATAAAGCCAGAAAAACAAAGTTTGTGCGCCAACGTAATTATTGATGGAAAAATAATGTATACAAATTTAAAAAATATGAATAAAGACAAAAAATGGTTAGTGCAAGAATTAAAAATAAAAGGCTATAAGACATTTGAAAATATTTTATTAGCAACCTTGGATAACAATGAAAAGGTTACTGTTTATGAGAAAAATAATGATATTGAGCCTCTAGTAATATTAGAATAAAAAAATATGGCTTAGACACCATATTTTTTTAATTGTTTCTTTATTTTTTTAGCTTTAGATTTAGTAAGTTTCCCAGTAAAAAGTAAAACTCCCGCACCTAATATTGTAAGCCCTATCATTAAATAATTTTTTGGTTCTTCTTTATAATCCCCCCAAATTCCAACTTTATTAGCTTTGCTGATACTTTGATGATCTTCTAAAGTTCCTGTATATTTATAATTTCCATAAAGATATGCAACTTCAGCCAGCCCTTCTTTTATTAATTCGTCTTGAAGTAGGTAATCGTCAACCCAAACCCAAACCAAATCACGGTCATATTTATCTTTTTTATCACTATTTTCATCATATTCAATTTCAATCTTTTTCGCATTTGTAAGTTTAGAACAAGTATATTTGCTAGCTTCTTTACCAAAAGGTTCAACTCCCTTTGTAGGATGTTTAGTTTCAGGAGTATCAATAGCAAGAAATCTAATTTTAATTGTTTCTCCATTTAAATTAACTTTAGCTGTATCACCATCTACACAGCTAACAAAAGTTACTTCGATTTTATCACTAGCTAAGCAGATATTCATTCCTATAAAAAAGCTAAAACATAATACTAATATCTTTTTCATACTATCACCTATTTTATTTTATAATAAAAAATTAAAATATGCTAGAGCAAAAACTTTACATAAATAATAAAAGTGTGATATAATACAGCGGTTGGAGAGATGATAGTATGAAAAAAATAAGAAATATCGCAATAATCGCCCATGTTGACCATGGAAAGACAACATTGGTAGATAAATTATTACAAATGTCAGGAACTTTTAGAGAAAATGAAGAGGTAGTAGATTGTGTAATGGATTCAAATGCCATTGAACGTGAACGTGGTATTACCATTTTGTCAAAAACAACTGCCATTAATTATAAAGGCTATAGAATTAACATTTTGGATACTCCAGGACATGCAGACTTTGGTGGAGAAGTAGAACGTATTATGAATATGGTTGATGGTGTACTTCTTGTTGTAGACGCATATGAAGGAACTATGCCTCAAACTAGATTCGTTTTAAAAAAAGCCTTAGAAGCTGGGGTAACACCTATTGTTGTTGTTAATAAAATAGATAAACCTGCAGCTCGTCCTACTGAAGTAGTAGATGAAGTTTTAGATTTGTTTATTGAACTAGGTGCTGATGTAGATCAATTAGAATTCCCTGTTATTTATGCTTCAGGTTTAGCTGGAACATCAAGTTTAAGTCCAGAATTAGATACTCAAGAACATACTATGGATCCTATTCTAGATGCAATAATTAAATATATTCCAGAACCAGATGTAGACATAGAAGGCGGATTTCAATTTCAACCTGCCTTACTTGATTACAATGATTTCGTTGGAAGAATTGGTATTGGACGTGTTAAACGTGGTTCTGTTAAAGTAAATGAAATGGTTTCATGCGTTAGATTAGATGGAAGTATTAAACAATTTAGAATTCAAAAAATGTTTGGTTATCTAGGACTAAAAAGAATTGAAATAACAGAAGCTAGTGCTGGAGATATAATTGCTATAGCTGGACTTCCAGATATTAGTGTTGGTGAAACAGTTTGTACAATAGGAAAAGAAGAAGCCCTTCCTCACTTAAGAATTGATGAACCAACTTTACAAATGACATTTGGAGTAAACACTTCTCCATTCTGTGGAAGAGATGGTAAATTATTAACAGCTAGTAAGATTGCTGAAAGACTAAGAAAAGAAACAGAAAGAGACGTTTCTTTAAAAGTTGCTCCTAATGATTCAGAATCATTTATTGTTTCAGGACGTGGAGAATTACACTTATCTATTTTAATAGAAAATATGCGTCGTGAAGGTTTTGAACTTCAAGTATCAAAACCAGAGGTAATTGTTAAAGAAATAGACGGTGTTAAATGTGAACCTTATGAAGAAGTTCAAATTGATATGCCTGAAGAATACATGGGTAGTGTAATAGAAGCTTTAGGTAATCGTGAAGCGGAACTTGTTAATATGACACAAGCAGATGGACAAGTAAAAATTCATTATATTATGCCATCACGTGGTTTAATAGGATTTACTACTGATTTTATGACTATGACTAAAGGTTATGGTATGTTAAATCATTCATATTTAGAATATCGTAAAATGGCTAGTAGCAAAGTAGGAGAAAGAAAAGCTGGTGTTTTAGTTTCTATGGAAAATGGAAAAGCTACCGCTTATGCTTTAGGTCAATTAGAAGACCGTGGAGTGATGTTTATTGAACCTGGTGCAGATGTTTATGAAGGTATGATTGTCGGAGAACATAATCATGAGAATGATCTTGCTGTTAATGTTGTAAAAGGTAAAAAATTAACAAATACTAGAGCTTCTGGTAGTGACCATACTGTTGTTTTAAATAGACCTCGTAATATGAGTTTAGAGGAAAGTTTAGATTATATTAATAGTGATGAATTAGTAGAAGTAACACCTGTTAATTATCGTTTAAGAAAGAAAATTTTAAATACTGAACAAAGAAAAAAATTTGATAGTAGAAAATAAAAAAGAAACTAAGAAATTGATTGTAAATCTTTATTCTTAGTTTCTTTTATTTCGTCTTCATTAAAGAAATTTGTTATATTAGTATCTAAAGCTTTAGCTATCTGTTCTAATGTATCAATTGATATTGATTGATAGGTAACAGATTCTAATTTTGCTATAAAACTTTCACTTAGAAGTAGGGCATCTGCTAATTCTCTTTGCGTCATTCCTTTTTCTAGTCGATACTTTTTTATATTCTTTCCTATTTTATTATAAATATTCTCATGTTTGCTATTTGTCATACTACCACCATATTTATTTTCTCATAGAAATTATTTTTAATACATAGACAAATAGTCCATGAAAATGTATAATGAAATTGGTGATTAAATGTATAATACAGATACTTTAAAAAGATTAAGAAAAGAAAATAATCTTACAATATATGAAATGGCAAAAAAACTTGGAATATCATCTTCTTATTATTCTCAAATTGAAAATAAAAAACGAAGACTCTATTATGATTTTGCTATCAAAATAGCAGCTATATTTAATAAAAAACCAGATGATATTTTCTTGTAAGATGTCAAATTACTTTACATTTTTTATTAATTAAGAAAAAATAATGATTAATAAACCATTATTTTAAAAAGGTAAAAAGTAATAATATTGCAAAATATAGAAAATTAGCTATTATTTATTAACTTTGTAATTAAATCTTTATATTCTATTCCGCTATAAGCAAATAGTTTTGGATACATACTAATTTCTGTAAACCCAGGTAAAGTATTTATTTCATTTAAATATAACTGACCATTATCTTCATCATAAAAAAAATCTATTCGCGCAAATCCTTTGCCGTTAATTCCATCAAAAGCTATTTTTACGTATTTAATAATTTTATCTTTAACTTCTTTTGTTAATTTAGCTGGAATTGTTGTACATGATTTTTTATTCTCATATTTAGCATTATAATCATAAAATTCATTTGCTGGTAATATTTCTCCAATTTCAGATATATAAAAATCTTTATCTTCTAAAATACCACATTCCAATTCACGGGCTTTAATAAACTTTTCAATTATGATTTTTTCATCGTATTTAAAAGCTTCAATAATAGCTTTTTTTAATTCTTTTTTATTGTTGGCTTTATTAATACCAATAGATGATCCACCATTAGCTGGTTTTACAATAAGTGGAAGACCTAATTTTTTTATTATGTCATGAATTTTAAACTTTTTGTTTGTTATGGTTATAAAAGGTACTTGTGGAATACCTAAATAAGAAAAAATCATCTTTGAAAAATCTTTATCCATACATATAGCACTGCTACTTGTTTTACAACCAACATATTTTATACCAAATAAATCTAACATTCCTTGTAATTTCCCATCTTCACCATTTTTTCCATGTGTAATTGGAAAAACTACGTCATATTTTTTTAAATAATCCACAATATTATCAATGTGTTCATATTCTTGTTGTTTCCACTCACTTAAATAATCCACTTTTCCACCATATTCATACCAGTTATTATCATAGTCAATAATTACAGTTGATACTTCAAATAAATTATTATCAATGTTATTTAATATTGATTTAGCTGAGATTAAAGAAACATTATGTTCGCTAGAGTTACCTCCACATAAAACTAATACTTTTTTCATATCACACCTCTATAAAGTATATGTAATTAGCCTAAGAATGTGAAAGTGTAAACTACAAAAAAATAAAGAATATTTTTATTGTGGAAAACATATTTATATGGTATAGTATATTTGATTTATGAGTTATTTTGTCAACCTTTTTAGAGAAACAATATAATAAATTTAAATCAAATCTAAAGAGGAGGACTTAAATGCAAGATAAAGTTATTGTTTGTAAAGATTGTGGTAAAGAATTTACTTTTACAGTTAGAGACCAAGAATTTTATAAAGAAATGGGATTCACTAACGAACCAGTAAGATGTAAAGAATGTCGCGCTGCAAAAAAAGCTAGAAGACAAGAAGAACAAAATCATTCTAGCAATCATCAAAACGCATAAAAACTCTTAGGAGTTTTTTATTTTGTTTTAATTTCATATGTGAATACGTTTTCATTGTAATTCAAAAATATTTCAAAGTCGTAATTATACTTGTTTTTAAAATTGATTTTATAATTATTTATGTTATTTTTATCAATTCTGATAAGTATTTTTTTATCTATAAATTCACTATCATATAGTAAATCTATTTCTTGAATAGCACCATTGTTTTTTTCTATTTGATGTATTTTAAAATTATAAATATCTTCATTAACATCTAGAACTAAGTAACTATTACTTTTATTTAATTTTATAATTGCCTCTTTTTCATCATAATCATAATTATCAACAAGTTCTAACTCTATAAAGTTAGTATTTTTATATTTATTAATTAAATTATCTAGGTTATTTTTAAGCTTTTTAACAACTTTTTTATTTTTTGTGTAGCAGTACTTATTATTATTTTTATATTCCATATAATAGTTATTAGAAAAGTAAAAATTTATAATACTATCTTTGGTATTTATTATTAAATTAGATTCATTATAATTATTATCGTTTTTAACACAATTCCACTTTATACTATTTAAATCATTTATAATAATATTGTAATCTTGATAGTAAATATTATTGTTGTTATATTTAATACTGTTTATTTCGTTATTGATATTTAATTTACTACTACATCCTGTAATAAAAATTAGTAGTATTAGAATGAGTATCTTTTTCATATTACACCTCGTATTTATTATGCTTTTTATAAAGAAAAAAATACTATTAGATAGTATTATATTTTCTTTTCAAGGTAGTAGTTTCTTAATTCTTTAAATCTTTGATAGTGAATAACTTCTCTTTGACGTAGGAATGCTAGAGGTGCTAGTAAATCAGGATCGTTGGTTAAATCCATTAAATGTTCATATGTTGCTCTAGCTCTTTGTTCAGCAGCCATATCTGATTCAATATCAGCAATATAATCTCCTGTTGTTTCTATGTAAGCAGCAGTAAAAGGAACCCCGAAAGCGTCTGCTGGGAATATTCCATGATCATGTTGTGCAAACTGAGCATCTAATCCAGCAGCAGTTAATTCTTCTACTGTAGCACCATTAACTAATTGTGTTATCATGGCTGCAATCATTTCAATGTGAGCAAGTTCCTCTGTTCCAATGTCAGTAAGAAGAGCTTTGCCTCTTTCATCAGGCATTGTATACCTTTGATTTAAATATCTTAAAGCTGCACCTAATTCACCAGTACTACCGCCATATTGCGATAGCAAATTTTTAGCCATTTTTAAATCTTTTCTGCGAATATTAACAGGATATTCTAATTTCTTTTCATAAATCCACATATTATCCCTCCTATTTCTTATCCCAAGGCCATGGTTCATTATCCCAAGCCCAAGGGAATGTATTAAGTGAGTTGCTAGTTAATTGTAAAGGCCCATATTTATTTTCATAATTTTTAGTAGCTTCTATAGCTTGCTTGCGATATTCATTAAAAAGTTGTAATGCTTCTTTATCATCAGGATGAACATCTAAATAAAGATTTAAATCAGTCATCGCAAAAGTATACATATCTACATATGTAAGAAGCTCCGCTTGTTCATTCATTGGAGTTATTTCATAAGGTTTATCTGTTCTATAAAAATTGTATAAAGCAGGAAACATATTTCCTCTTATATAACCATTGTATACATCATAAACACTATTTTTTTCTACATTTTGATTATACAAAGGTTGATTGTAATTATTATTAATATAGTTATAATAATCTTGGTTTAAGTTATAACTATTCATAATATCCCTCCTCGTTTTATTGTATGGAACTAATAAATTAGTGTATAGGTATATAACTAATTTATCTTTTTTTATAAAAACTCTTGTCAAATTGCTTAAAACTTGTTAAAATATTTGTTGTCAGCAATGACATGGCGAAATTGGTGAAGGGGTTAACACGGCGGATTGTGGTTCCGTTATGCAAGGGTTCGAATCCCTTATTTCGCCCCACTTATGAAATAACTAGCTTGCGCTAGTTTTCTTTTTTTGAACTATAATTAATATTTATAATAAAAAAATTAGGTTTTTTCTAGCCTAATTTTTTGTTTAATATTTTAATATTTTTTTCTTTTCTTCTTTTCGCACCTACAAATTCTTCAGGGAAACATTCTGCCAAATCGAATATACAACTTTTAATATCTTTAATTTCTTCTTTTTGTACTCCATCAAATTGTTCAGTTAAGATTTGATAAAAGACTTCTTCAACATTTTCTTTAATAACAGTATTAACAGTCTTTCCGGTATATCTTTTTACTAATTTTGATAATAATCCCTGATATTGTTTCCATTTTAACATTTCATTTCTTGGATCACGCAAATGTGTACATACTTCTTTGCCAGGTATAAGATTTACACCTCCGCCAGGTCTATGTTCTAGATCGTAAGAACAACCATTTTCTGTTAACATAGAACATTGCGTTTTCATAGAGAATAAGTCAACAATTCCTCTATTTTTATTTCTTGCTCGCAAATAGAGAAAAGGAGTTAATTTTTTTTGGCCATTAGCTAAAGTATCAAAAATAAAAGCAGATACAATAGAAACATTTCCGGTTTCTAGAACCTCTAACATATAGTTTTTATTAATAACTTCAAAATCACTAGTAAAATAATCGCAGCCACTTTTTTTGCAACAAATTCCTCCACAAGCAGCGCATATTTCTTTATTTTCGTATTCCATAGTTTCACCTCGAGTTATTTATTTTACTATAATTTAATTATTTATTCAATAGTAATTTATATTATATACATTAAGTAATAATTATGCTATACTTGTTTTAGAAAGGATGATAAATATGTCGAAATTTTGTTCAAATTGTGGAGAAAAAATGAATGATGGGGCTAAATTTTGTGATAAATGTGGAGCTTCAGTTGAAAAGAAAGTTAATTTGCAATCACCACTAATTACTAAAAGAGATATCGTAGTTGCTATAATTTTAACGTTTGTTACATGTGGTATTTATGGCATTTATTGGTTTATTGTTATGACTGATGATGTTAATAGTTTAAGTGATGAAAAAATGGCCAGCGGAGGTACTGCATTTTTATATTCAATTTTGACTTGTGGAATATACGCTTTATATTGGAATTATAAGATTGGTCAAAAAATGGCTGAAGCAGGTAAAAAATATAATAAGCCAATAAATGATAATTCAGTATTATATTTAGTTTTATCAATTTTTGGACTTGGATTAGTTAATTACTGCTTAATTCAAAGTGATTTAAATAGATTTGCAGACTAATGAAAAAGAAATTACCATTTATTTTATTTTGTATAATATTACCTTTTATATATTTTATTAGCTATGAATTATTAGGATTTTCTGTACCATGCTTGTTTCATAAAATTACTCATTTATATTGCCCAGGGTGTGGTGTTACAAGATTATTATTTTCTTTACTAAAATTAGATTTTTATCAAGCATTTAGGTATAATCCTCTAATTTTTGTACTATTAATTTGTTATGTTATCTATAAGTTAATTAACTTAAAATACCACTTTAAACTACCAAAATATACAGTATATATAGTCCTTTTGGTAGTAATACTTTTTGGTGTACTTAGAAATATCGATACATTTAGTTTCTTAAAACCAACTAGAATAAATTAAAAAATATAATAAAATTTTATACAGAAAAGTAAAATCATTCATTTGATTTTATTTTTTTCATATATATAATGTATTTGGGTGATAATTTTGAATGATAAAATAAATGGTTTCTATTTAGATGAACAACAGCAAAATATTGTTTTAGATGAAAGTGATAGGCTTTTAGTAGTAGCGGGTGCCGGAAGCGGCAAAACATTGACAATATTGGGTAAAATCAATTATTTAATAAAATATAAAAATATTTCGCCTGATAAAATTTTGTGTATTTCTTTTACTAGAGATAGTTCTAAAGGTCTGAAAGATAAAATAAAAAAAGAATTTAATATATCTATGCCAGTTTATACTTTCCATAAACTTGCGTTAACACTACTTTCTAAAAAGTACGAGATTGCAGATAATAATCTACTGTCAGACATTATTAATAACTTTTTCACAGTAAAAATATTGGAATCTGATTTTCATATGAAATTACTTTTAAAATATTTTGACATCCATAATTTTTTTAACATAAAACAAAATTATTTAAAATTTTATAAAGATAATAAACAAAATATATATCAGTTATCAAAAATATTAGAAACATTTATTAGATTATTTAAGTGTAATAATTATAAAATAGAAGATTTTAACATTTTCCTTAAAAAAATAAAAAGAACTATATCATATAAAAAATTTAGAAAAGAAAAAATATTTTTAATTTTTGCTTTAAATATTTATATTGAATATGAAAACTATTTAAAAGAAAATAACGAAATAGATTTTGATGATATGATTATTAATGCGACAAAAGAAGTAGAAAATAAAGGCTTAAAAAATAAATTTGAATATGTAATAATTGACGAGTATCAAGATACATCAGTGATTAGATTTAATTTAATTAAAAGTATTTTAGAAAAAAGCCAAGCTAGGTTAATGGTAGTAGGAGATGATTTCCAATCTATTTATCGATTTAATGGATGTGATATATCTTTATTTTTAAATTTTAAAGATATGTTTGAGAGTGCAAAAGTATTAAAAATAGAAACAACTTATCGCAATAGTCAGGAACTTGTAGATGTTGCCGGAAAGTTCATTATGAATAATAAATACCAAATTAAAAAAGATTTAGTGTCACACAAAAGCAATGTGAAACCTGTAAAAATAATCAAATATAAAAATAAGGAAAATATTCTTTTAAAAACAATAAATTTAATTTCAAAGAATAATGGTTCAATAATGGTTTTAGGTCGAAACAATAATGACATTAATAATTATATAGATGAAAATTTTAAAGTAGAAAAAGATGGAGCAATAAGCTTAAAAAATAAAAATATAGATCTTAGATATCTAACCGTTCATAAATCAAAAGGATTAGAAGCAGATAATGTTATTGTTGTTAATATGAATAATGATAAACTTGGTTTCCCTAGTCAAATTGAAGAAGATAAAATTTTAAGATTAGTAAATAAAAGCAAAGAAAAATTTTTATATGAAGAAGAAAGAAGACTATTTTATGTTGCTCTTACAAGGACTAAAAATAATGTTTATTTGTTAACACAAAAAAATAAAGAATCTATCTTTATTAAGGAATTAGAAAAAGAGCACAAAAAGAATATAGAGATAAAAAATTATAACTAAAAAATAGATGATGTGTTATAATAATGTGAGTGGAGGGGTAGTATGTCTAATAAAGTAGTATTAATAACAGGTGCAAGTAGAGGAATCGGAGCTGAAGTAGCTAAAGTATTTGCTAGCAATAATTATAATGTAGTAATAAATTATAATAATAGTTCTGATGTAGCACTTAAATTAAAAGAAGAGATAGAAAATAAATACCATGTAACAGCACTATGTATTAAATGCGACGTTTCAAATGAATTAGAAGTAAAAAGTATGGTGGAAAAAGCAATTAATACATTTGGGCATATAGATGTATTAATTAATAATGCTGGCATTGCTATTGATACAACTTTTGAAGATAAAACAGTAGAAAATTTTAGAAGGATTTTAGATACTAATCTAATAGGTACATTTATTGTTAGTAAATATGTTGGTAAATATATGCTAGAAAATAAAAGTGGTGCAATTATTAATGTTGCATCGACTAATGGAATAGATACAATATATCCTGAGAGTTTAGATTATGATGCTTCAAAAGCAGGAGTAATATCTTTAACTAAGAATTTAGCACTACAATATGCTCCTTATATAAGAGTTAATGCTGTCGCACCAGGTTGGGTTAATACAGATATGAATAAAGAGTTAGATAAAACATTTATTGACAAAGAAAATGAAAAAATATTATTAAATAGATTTGCACGCCCTGAAGAAATCGCTAAAGTTATTTACTTTTTAGCAACCCCAGATGCAAGTTATATAAATTCAGAAGTTATTAGAATAGATGGAGGATTTAAATGTTAGAAGAATTCAAAATAAATAATAAAGTTTTAAGTTTATCTAAAGAAATAGAACCGGAATTAAATGTTGAATTTAAAAAAATTGAAGAGATATGTGAAATTAATAGTTTAAAGGTACTTTCTGCTTTTCGTAAACATCAACTTTCTGATTCACATTTTAATCAAACAACAGGTTATGGATATGATGATTTAGGAAGAGATACTTTAGAGCAAGTTTATGCAACTATTTTTAAAGCAGAGGATGCATTAGTTAGAACTCAATTTATTTCTGGTACTCATGCTCTAACAGTAACTCTTTTTGGACTTTTAAGACCAAATGATACATTACTTTCTATTACTGGAAAACCTTATGATACATTAGATGAAGTAATTGGCATAGTTCCAAATAATAGTTCTTTAAAATCATTTAATGTTAACTATGAACAAATTGATCTTGTTGATAATGATTTTGATTATGAAAAAATAGAAAAAAAATTAAAAGAAAAATTTATTAAAGTAATAGAAATTCAAAGATCAAAAGGATATTCTACTAGAAAAAGTATTGTTATAAGTAAAGTAGAAAAAGTAATTAAATTAATAAAAAAAGTATCTCCAAAGACAATTATTATGATAGATAATTGTTATTGTGAGTTTGTTTCAGATAGAGAACCAATTGAAGTAGGGGCTGATATTGCTGTAGGTTCACTTATTAAAAATCTAGGTGGAGGAATAGCTCCAAATGGTGCCTATGTTGTTGGAAGAAAAGATTTAGTAGAATTAGTTGCCGAAAGATTAACTGCTCCTGGAGAAGGTAAAGAAGTTGGACCATCATTAGGAATGAATAAGTCTTTAATTCAAGGATTGTTTATGGCACCTAGTGTTGTAGCTAGTAGTTTAAAGACTGCAGTGTTTGCAAGTTTGATGTTAGAAAAATTAGGATATGATGTTGAACCAAAATATAATGAAGAAAGAGCTGATATAGTTCAAAACATTATATTTAAAGATCCTGAAAAATTAATAAAGTACTGTCAAGGTATTCAACAAGCATCACCAATTGATTCTCATGTAACTCCAGAACCATGGGATATGCCAGGATATACCGATAAAGTAATTATGGCTGCAGGAACATTTACTCAAGGCTCATCAATTGAACTTTCTTGCGATGGACCTATTAGAGAGCCTTATATTGCATATGAACAAGGTGGACTTACTTATGAATATGGTAAAATAGGAGTTATGAAGGCTATATCAAATTTATTAAAATAAAACACCATATGGTGTTTTTTTAATGTTTGTATTCTATTATATCATTTATTGAACAATCTAAATAATCGCATAAACGTGCTAAAACAAAAATGTCTATTTTAACTAATTCTCCAGTCATTAGCCTTTTTATAACTTTAAAATCAGTATTAGTTTCTCTCATAAGTTTGTTGATACTGATCTTTTTTTTATATAGAATATCTTTTAATTTAAATATGTAATAACCATTTTCAATATTCAATTTTATTATATTTTCCATTTACATCACCAATTTTATTTTAAAATTTATAATGGCTACTTGACTATTGGCTATATAACCAGTATAATAATGCTGAAAGGAGTGAAGATTAATTTGAAAAAAGTATATTTAATTATAATGGTGGTTATATTATTATCGGCAGCCTCATTTATTATTATTATCAATAATGTAAAAAATAATAATAAGCAATTTTTAGTTACGTTTGATTCTAACGGAGGAACACCAATTGAATCAGTAAAAGTAAAAGAAAAATCACAAGTATCTAAACCTAATGATCCAGAAAAAGAAGGATACGTATTTTTAGGATGGACAGAAAATGGTAAAGTATATGATTTTAACACAAAGATTACAAATAATATAACTTTGGTAGCAAGTTATGAAATTAAAAAAGAAAATGTAGAAAATTATATAATAAAGTTTGATACTGATGGAGGCTCTACTATTTTAGATCAAGTTGTAGAAAAAAATGCAAATGTTAAAATGCCAGAAGAACCTGTAAGAGAAGGATATACATTTAAAGGTTGGTATTTAGATGATGAAGAGTATAATTTTGATACACCAGTTATAAAAAATTTAAATTTAAAAGCAAGATGGGAAAAAGTAACATCATCTAACAGTAATTCAAATAACAATTCTAATAATAAAGTAAATAACAACACAAATAATAATTCAAATAACAATTCAAGTAACGACTCTAATAGTTTAAAATTAAATGTTCCAACATTAACAGAAGTTGCGATGGGTGGAGATCCAGAAGGGATGAGTAGAGATTATGAAATTTCAAATATCGATTTTGCTGATGGGATAGAATTGTATAAATCAACAACAGGAAATAATTATGTGCTAGAAAAAGCTCTAACAAAAACGGAATTATCAAAAATAGGAAATAAAATAAATACAGTAGCGTATACAAATGAACATAATTATTATAAAGTACGTGCGTATAAAAATGTAAATGGAAAAAAAGTATATAGTGAATATAGCAAAATAGTAGAAATAGTGGGACCCAAAAAACAAAGTTAGGTTATTAAATATTTTGATTACATGTTATAATTGTGTTGAGAGGTGTTGAAATTATGGAAAAGAAAGAATTGTTAAACGAAGAGAATTATGAAAAAACAAAAAAGAAAATTACTACGATATCTTTAATAATACTTATTGTTGCATTATTAATAGGTAGTACCTTAATAGCGCTTGGTATTATTAAAACAAACACATCTAAGAAAGATGCTGAAAAGGTAAATCAAGAAAGATATAATGCATCAGAACAAAGATTAAAAGAAATAGCTAGTGAAAAAGAATCATTAAATTTACAATATAATGCCAAAAAACAAGAATGTGATTCGCTAGATATGCGTGCTAAAGATTGGTATTCAAAAGTTAATCAATGTCATAGAGATGCTAGTGCAATTAGCTCTAAAATTACTAATTTAGAATCTGAAGAATTTAAGCTAAATAATAATTATGACAAAGTAGAGGCTAAAAATTATATTCCTTTATCTGTATTTGGTGGAGTAATAATATTTATTGGTGGTATGATTTCATTATCAATTTATTTAATAGCTAAAAAAAGAGATATTAGCGCATTTGCCATTCAACAATCAATGCCTTTAGCGCAAGAAGTTATTGGAAAGATGGCACCTACCATTGGAGATGCAGGAAAAACTGTTATTGATAAAGTTGGCCCATCTATGGGAAGTGCTGCTGGAAGTATTGCAAAAGGTATCAAAGACGGCTTAAAAGATGAAGATAAAAGTGATGAAAAATAGGCGATAGATTTATCGCTTTTTTCATATTTTGTCGAAATTAGCACTTTCTATTGACAAGTGCTAATTTTTTTAGTATAATTATAATGGAAGAGGTGATATTTATGTATAATAATGAAGAACAAAATGAAAATGTTTTAGAAAAATATGGACGAAATATCATAGAAGATGTAAAAAATAGAAAAATAGATCCTGTAATAGGACGTGATGAAGAAATCAGAAGTATTACAAGAATTTTATCAAGAAAAACAAAGAATAATCCTGTATTAATTGGTGAACCTGGTGTAGGTAAAACAGCAATTGTTGAAGGACTTGCCCTTCGTATTGTTAAAGGTGATGTTCCATCTAGTTTAAAAGATAAAATTATTTGGGAATTAGATATGGCTTCTTTAATTGCTGGTGCTAAATACCGTGGTGAATTTGAAGAGAGATTAAAAAATGTCTTAAATGAAGTAAAAAAATCAGAAGGCAAAATAATAATGTTTATTGATGAAATTCACACGATAGTTGGTAGTGGTGCAATGGAAGGTGCTATGGATACATCTAACATTTTAAAACCAATGTTAGCTCGTGGAGAAATTCATGTTATAGGAGCAACTACTCTTAATGAATATCGTAAATATATTGAAAAAGATGGTGCTCTTGAACGTAGATTTCAAAGAATCTTAGTTAGCGAGCCAACAGTTGAAGACACTATTACTATACTTCGTGGCTTAAAAGAGAGATTTGAAATTCATCATGGTGTTACAATTCAAGATAAAGCTTTAATTTCTGCTGCAACACTTTCTAATAGATATATAACTGATAGATTTTTACCTGATAAAGCCATAGATTTAGTTGATGAAGCATGTGCTACTATTCGTGTTCAGATGGATTCAGTACCAACTTCACTTGATGTTTTAACACGTGAAATTATGCGTTTAGAAATTGAAAGAGAAGCAATCAAGAAAGAAAAAGATGAATTATCTAAAAAGAGAGTCGAAATGATTGACAAATCTTTAGGTGAATTAAAAATTAAAGAGCGTGATTTAACGGCAGCTTGGAATAAAGAGAAGAACATTAATGATGATATCAAAAAGAAAAAAGCCGAAATTGAAAAAGCACGTTTTGAATTAGAACAAGCTGAAAATAGATATGATTTAGAAACAGCTGCTAAATTAAGACATGGTACTATTCCAAGATTAGAAAAAGAGCTTGCCGAATTTAATACTGTGGAAAAAAATAAATTATTAAGTGATACAGTTACTAGTGAAGATATAGCTAAAGTAATATCAAAATGGACTAATATTCCAATTGCTAAATTAGTAAGTAGTGAAAAAGAAAAATTATTACACTTAGAAGATAATTTGGCAAAACGAGTAAAAGGTCAAGATGAAGCTTTAAAACTTGTTAGTGATGCTATTTTAAAATCACGTAGTGGTATTAAAGATCCTAATAGACCAATAGGTTCATTTATGTTTCTAGGCCCAACTGGTGTAGGTAAAACAGAAGTAGCTCGTTCTTTAGCGTATGAACTTTTTGATGATGAGAAACATATGATAAGGATTGATATGAGTGAGTATATGGAAAAATTCTCAGTTTCTAGACTTATAGGAGCACCTCCAGGATATGTTGGATATGAAGAAGGTGGACAATTAACTGAAGCCGTTAGAAGAAATCCATATAGTATTGTTTTATTTGATGAAATAGAAAAAGCTCATCCAGAAGTATTAAATTTATTATTACAAATTCTAGATGAAGGAAGAGTAACTGATTCAAACGGTCGTACTGTTGACTTCAAAAACACTATAATTATTATGACATCAAATTTAGGTAGTGAATATATCTTAGATGGTCATGATGAAAAAGTAATGGAAGAATTACAACATCATTTCCGTCCAGAATTTATTAATCGTATTGATGAAATAATTATCTTCAAAAAATTATCTAAATCTGTTTTATATGATATTTTAGATAAAATAGTTGGTGAGATAGAATTTAGATTAAAAGACTCTAATATTAAAATACATTTAACAGAAAAAGCTAAAGCTTATTTTATAGATAATGGTTTTGATGAATATTATGGAGCTCGTCCATTAAAACGTCTTGTCAGTCGTGAACTTGAAACATTACTTGCTCATATGATTATTAATAATGAAGTAGTTTATGGACAAGAATTAATAGTTGATGTTAAAGACGACAAAGTTGTTATTAACAAAAAATAAAATATTGGTTTATGCCAATATTTTTTTGTGAAAATAATAGTTCCTTTTTTAATTAAAATAACTTATAATGTAAGTGGTGTTAAAATGAAAAAAGATAAGTTAGATATTATATATGAAGATAAATTTATAATTGTTGTTAATAAACCATCACATTTATTAACAATCGCAACAGCTAAAGAAAAAGAAAGAACTTTGTATCACAAAGTGATTGAGTATGAAAAAAAGAAAAATAAAAATAACAAAATATTCATAGTTCATCGTTTAGATAAAGATACAAGTGGTTTAGTTATGTTTGCTAAAGATGAAAATACAAAAATGCAATTACAAGAGAACTGGGATAATGTTAAAAGAAAATATATTGCTGTTGTAGAAGGTAAAGCAGAGAAAAAGTCAGGTACTATTAAAAGTTATTTAAAAGAGAATAATAACTTTATTACCTATTCAACAAATGATAAAAATGGTAAACTTGCCATAACAAAATATGTTCTTCTTAATACTAGCAAAGCTTATAGTTTGATGGATATAGAAATTTTTACAGGAAGAAAAAATCAAATTAGAGTTCATATGAATGATATAAACCATCCTATTGTTGGTGATAAAAAATATGGTGCAAAAACTAACCCATTAAAACGTTTAGGACTTCATGCATATTACTTAGAATTTACACATCCAGTTACTAAAAAGCTAATAATTTTAGAAACAAAGTATCCAGAACAATTTGCTAATATGTTTAGTAAAAAGAAATAAAAGTAATAAAATCGCAAAATATATATAGTTTTGCGATTTTTGTATGTAAATTAAAATATTGACAATCATAATACTGGTGATATTATGATATCTAATCATATTGATAATGAAAAAGAGGTAATTTTATATTTAGATTTTAATTATGAATTGGGGAGTTTTAATAAAGAAAAAACAACAAGCTTAATATCGAACATGGTGGACTATTTAAAAAATAAAAAAATAAATGTCGATGGTAAAAAAATTATGCTTGTCTTAGGTTCAACATTGATTGCAACTTTTATTTATACAAATGGTACTTTTAAAAAAATAGAAACAAATAAATCTTTAGCGCCAAATATTGTTTCTATTAATAGTGCTTTTGATATGAATAGTATAAAAGAAAATATGAAAAAGAAAAATGAAGAAGAAATAGAAATAACAGAAAAAGAAACAACTGATATTGTTAAAAATGAGCAAGAACAAGAACCCACTAACCAAAATAAAACTGTTACAAAAAAAGTGGAAAGTACAAAAACAGAAACAAACAAAAAAGAGACTAATACTGTAAAAAAAGAAAATACCGAAACAAAGCAAGAAGAATTTAAAGAAAATAAAACTTATGTTACGATTTATAGAAAAAAGGGAACAGTTGAACAAATTGAATTAGAAGAATATCTAGTTGGTGTTGTAGCTGCTGAAATGCCTGCTTCTTTTAATAGTGAAGCCCTTAAAGCTCAAGCTGTTCTTGCTCGTACATATGCTTTAAAAAAGATTAGTAAAGGTGAAAAACTAACTGATACAGTTTCTACGCAAGCATATATAGATAAAAATGAGATGCAAAATAAGTGGGGAAATGAATATAGTAAATATTATAATAAAATTGTTTCTGCCGTAAATAGTACTAAAGGACAAGTGGTTAAATATAATGGTAATTATATTGAAGCTTTGTATCATTCTACTAGCAACGGTAAAACAGAAAATGCTAAAGAAGTTTGGGGACAAGTTATACCTTATTTAAAATCGGTTGATAGTTCTTGGGATAAAAAAACATCATCTTATTTAAAAATAGATAATAAAGAATTTAATACCCTTATGAAAGTATTAGGAATAAATTTTGATAAAAATACTAACATAGAGATACTATCTAGAGATGAAAGTGGTAGAGTAAGTGAAGTTAAAGTTGCAGATAAAACTTATACAGGAGTAGAGTTTAGAACTTTACTTAATTTACGATCAGCTGATTTTGATATAAGTGTAACAGATAATGGCTTAGAGATTATTACTAGGGGATATGGACATGGCGTAGGAATGAGTCAATATGGAGCAAATGAGATGGCTAAGTTAGGTTATAATTATAAGGATATAATTAATCATTATTATACTAATGTAAAAATAACATCACAATAAGTGATGCTATTTCTTTTTTACTTTAACATAGTCTTTAGTTAAATTATCATTTAGAATGAAATAAATTTCTCTATCACATTTATCAACTTCTTTAGTAGTTAATAAAACTTTATTTCCAATGCGATATTGCTGTCCAGTGTTCTTTCCATATAATCTATATTTTTCTCTTTTAAAGATAAAATCGTCACCATCAATATCATATAATTTTACCATTCCAGTTATTTGATTATCTGTTTTTACTTTTATCCATTTTTCTGTTATTTCTATAATTGTTCCTTCAAATTGTTTTCCAATAAATTCTTCCATATATTCTAACATGGCATACTTATTAGAGTCATCTTCTGCTAAATCAGCTTGTCTTTCTTTATACGAAGAATGTAGACAACTTTCTTTTAAATATGATTCTAATTTGTTTAAATATTCAGTTAATTTTTCTTCATTATAACTTTCATTATAGATATTATCATATTTATCAAGTAGTGTATGAATCAGTAGGTCAGGGAATCTTCTAATTGGCGATGTAAAATGAGTATAGTTGTTTGATGCAAGGCCAAAATGTCCTATATTGTCAGTTGTATAATAAGCTCTTCTCATACTTCTTAATACGAGATTAGATAAAATTGGATATTCTTCATACTCTGATAGTTTTTTTAATAATTGTTGAATTAATTTTGGATTTTCAACGTCTTTAATTTTATTGATTCTATATCCTAAATCAGATATAAAAGTTACTGTAGAATCTAATACTTGATCAAGCGGACAGTCATGTACTCTATATACACATGGTAGGTTAAGCCATGTTATGTGGTTAGCTACAGTTTCATTAGCAATAATCATAAAGTTTTCGATTAGGTGTTCAGCAGAATTTTGATGACATAAATTAAACCCTAAAGTTTTCCCGTTTTCATCAACGTTTATTTTTATTTCATTAGAAGCAAAATCTAATGCTCCATTTTTCTTTCTTTTTCTTGTTAAGATATTTGATAATTTTTGCATATCTTTTAATGTGTCTACAAATTCATTATATCCTTCTGGTATAGTACAATTTTCTAGTATTAAATTAACAGAATCATAGTTCATTTTTTTCTTTGAGTTAATTACAGTAGGACATATCTTATAATTAATAACTTCTCCATTTTGATCTATTTCCATAATACAAGATCTAGCAAGTCTATCTTCATTTGGATTTAAAGAACAAATTCCATTGGAAAGTTTATGGTGTAGCATTGGGATTACATAATTTAAAAGATAAACACTAGTCCCACGATTATAAGCATCTTCGAAAATAGCTGATCCTTTTTTGACGTAGTGAGATACATTTGCTATATGGACACCTAATTCGAAATTTCCATTTGGAAGTCGTACTAAAGATATCGCATCATCAATATCTTTAGTATCTTTACCATCAATTGTAAAGATGCGTTTATCTCTTAAATCTAATCTATCTTTTATTTCATCTTCTGATACTTCTGTAGAAATATTTTTAATTTCTTCTAAAACCTCGTTGTTAAATTCAATTTCAAAATCTCTACTAGCAGCAATAACTTTTATATCACTATTAGGGTCATCTTTGTGACCTAAATATTTAACAAATTCAGCATCAAAAGAATCATCTTGATTAATATTATCTACTTTAATTACGATTCTGTCTCCATCGACAAAATCTTTTATTTTATCATGTGAAATTGAAAATGTTATGTTATTTGGGATATTAAAAGTTTTTAATTTTTTTATACCATTAACATTTTCAATTTCACACACAATATTTGGATTTGTTCTTTTAATTATTTTTATAACTTTTCCTTTATCACCATTCTTTAAAACAACAACCTTATCAAAATTAAAAGCTCCATTTAAATCTTCTTTGTCAATATAAATTCTTTCATTACCATCTAGTTCAATATATTTTAAGCCACTTTTTGTCGTTAATAATGATCTGACAAAATGATTTTCTGACATATATCCAAAATTTGTATCATCAACTGCAAACATTATATTTTTGGCTACCAATTCCTTAAAGTGTTTATCTACCTCATATTTATTTAATCCTAATTTTTTAGCAGTTCCTTTTACATTGTAAAAAGCTTCAGGATTTTCTTTTACTAAGGCTATTATTTTTTCTTCAATACTACTCATAACTTACTCCCCCTAATTATAATATACCTTAAATATTTCGATTAGTAAACACAATTCTTTCATCTTATAAATGTTTTTGTTATAATAGATGTGGTGATAAAATGAAAAACTTAAAAGATAATACTTTATTAATAATTCCTAATCATTTAAAAGAAACAATCCTCTTAAGTTTTTGTGATGAATTAAAAAATATTAAAATAATGACTGAAAGTGAATTCTTAAAAAAATACTATTTTGATTATGATTTAGAAACAATCTATTATCTTATGAATAAATATAAATTAAAATATGAAGTAGTTCTTATATATTTAAAAAATTTATATTATGTAGAAAATAAAGAATATAGTAATGAAAAGCTTAATAAATTAGTAGAAATAAAAAAAGAACTAGAAGAGCACAATTTACTTAAGTATAAGCCGTTATTTTTAAATAAATTAAAAAGTATGAATATTGTTTTTTATAATTTCTATGACTTAGATAAATTTTATTTAAATTTAATTGATAACTTAAAAAAAATAACTAGTGTTGAAGTAATAAATGAAGAAAATAACTGTTATTATGAACATAAAATATATGAATTCAAAAACGCAGAAGAAGAAGTAGAGTTTGTTGCTACTAAAATATGTGAATTAGTATTAAGTGGGGTTAATATTAATAATATTGTTTTACTAAATAGTAGTGATATTTATACAAATCATATTAAGCGTATATTTAAATATTTTAGTATTCCTATAAACATAAAAGATAATAATAGTTTATTAGGAACAAAGATGGGTACTTTCTTTTTAGAAAATATTAATTCCGATATAAGTAAAACTTTTGAACTTTTAGAAATAAATTTTGATTTAAAAAATAGTTTAAATCTAGAAATTTATAATAGATTAATAACAATTTCCAATAAATTTAGTTTTGTTTCAGACTATATGGAAATTAAGAAACTGTTAAAAGTTGAACTATTAAATACTAAATTATCTGATGTTATTTTAGATGAAGCAGTAAAAGTAGAGGTGCTAGAAGATTATATTCCAAATGATAACGAGTATGTTTTTTTACTTGGATTTAATCAGGGAGAATGTCCTAAAAATTTAAAAGATGAGGATTATATTAATGATTTATTAAAAGAAAAATTGAATTTAAGTACAACTACCATCAAAAATATTATCCACAACAAAAAAATAATTAGTATAATAAAAAATGCTAAAAACTTGTGGATAACATACAAATTAAACGGAGAACAAGGTAGTTTAACAGTATCATCACTAAACGAGAAACTAAATTATGAAGTTATCCACAATATAAAAATTAGTTATAATTACTCAAACTTAAATAATAATCTAAAACTAGCTAGATACATGGATGATTATTTAAAATATGGTTCAAAAAATGAAGATTTAGACTTGTTAAATAATACATACAAAAATAATGTTTATCGCAAGTATGATAATAAGTTTAATGGCATAAAAAAAACTAGCGAAAATATTACTCTTTCTTATTCAAGCATGGATAATTATTATAAATGTTCATTTAAATACTATATTAGTTCTATCTTAAAACTAAATTGTTATGAAGAAACATTTATGACCTATATTGGTTCTTTATTTCATTATGTTCTTTCTAAAAAAGATAATTTATCTTTAGAAGATAGTATAACTGAGTTTATGAATAATAATCCTAAAGAGTTTACTAACAAAGAAAATTTTTTTCTTGAAAAATTAAAAAAAGATTTAGAATTTATTCTTGATGTTATAAAAAAACAAAAAGATTATACTAATTTTCATAACGCTTTATATGAAAAGTATATTGAAATACCTAAGGGAAATGATAAATTTATTGGTATTGTGGATAAAATTCTTTTGAATGATAACAAAACTTTAGGCGCTATTGTTGATTACAAAACAGGAAATCCTTCATTAGAACTAAATTATATAGAATATGGTTTAGGACTACAATTACCAATTTATTTATATCTTATTAATAAAATAAATCCTGATATAGAGGTAGTAGGTTTTTATCTTCAAAAGATTTTACCATCTTTAATTACAAGGAATCCCCTAAAAGATATCACCTCACAAAAAAGAGATTTATTAAAATTACAAGGATTTAGTTTAAGTGAGGAAGAAAAACTATCTGAATTTGATAAAACATATATTGATAGTGAATTAATAAAAAGTATGAAAGTAGGAAATAATGGGTTTTATGCTTATTCTAAAACATTAACTAAAAATAATATGGAAAATATCGTAAAAATTATTGATCAAAAAATAGATGAAGCATTAACTAATATCCATAACAATAATTTTGATATTAATCCTAAAGTTATTAACAACAAAAATATTGGGTGTGAATATTGTAAATTTAAAGATATATGTTATATGACTGAAAAAGATATTGTTAGATTAAAAGACATAGATAATTTAGATTTTCTAGGAGGTGATAATAATGCCTAGATGGACCAAAGAACAAGAAGAAGCTATCAATAAAGAAGGAATGAATATTATTGTAAGTGCAGGAGCAGGAAGTGGTAAAACTGCGGTTTTAACAGAACGTGTTATTACAAAAATAAAAAAAGGTATTCCTGTAGATCACTTACTAATTTTAACATTTACTAAAGCAGCAGCTAGTGAAATGAAAGAAAGAATTAGAGCTTCTATTAAAAAAATGAATAATGAAGAAGAATTAAACAAGTTAGATTCTGCTTATATCACTACTTTTGATAGTTTCTCTTTATCAATTGTAAAGAAGTACCACTATCTTCTTAATGTTTCAAAAAATATTAATATTGGTAATGATAATGTTTTTAAATTAAAAAAAGAGCAAATACTAGATGAAATATTTGAAGAACTTTATCAAGAAAAAAATCCTGAGTTTTTAAAGTTGATTGGTGATTTCTGTGTAAAAGATGATTTAGAAATAAGAGATTATATCTTAAGTATTCGTGAAAAGTTAGATATGAAAGTAGATTCAAAAGAATTTTTGGATAACTATTTAAATAATTATTATAATGAATCTTTTATGACTAAAATTATTTCTAGTTATAACGATTTACTAATTAACAAAATAGAAGAATTAAAACTAAGTTTAGAAGAGTTCTCTTATTATGTTGATGGAACTTACTATACCAAAGTATTAGAAACTTTAAATCCGCTTTTAAAAAGTACTGATTATTTGGGAATCAAAGAAAACTTAAATATAAAATTTCCATCATTACCTAGAGGTAGTGAAGATGTTACTAAAGAAAAAAAAGAGAATGTTGTTAGTATTATAAAGGTTCTAAAAGATTTAGTTACTTATGAAGATGAAGAAGATATCAAAACAAAATTAAAGTCTACATATGACTATGCGAATATAATTGTGTTTATACTACAAAAATTAGATCAAAAGATAAAAAAATTTAAATTTGAAAATGATATATACGAGTTTAACGATATTGCTATTCTAGCTATTAATTTGTTAAAAGATAATAAAGAAGTAAGAGAAGAATTAACAAATTATTTTTCTGAAATACTAATTGACGAGTATCAAGATACAAGTGATATTCAAGAGACATTTATAAATCTTATAAGTAATAATAATGTTTATATGGTTGGAGATATAAAACAATCTATATATCGTTTTAGAAATGCTAACCCTTATATATTTAAAAATAAATATGATAACTATAGTAATCATCTAAATGGTGAAAAAATTGATTTAAATAAAAACTTTAGATCACGCAGTGAAGTTATAAATAATATAAATTTAATGTTTAACTATATCATGAACGATAATATAGGTGGTGCTGACTATAAAACTTCTCATCAAATGGTGTTTGGTAATACCGCTTATAATAACAACGAAGAATTTAATATGCAAATATTAACTTATGATCATGATAAAAGTTTTAACAAAATTGAAATAGAAGCTTTTCTTATTGCTAAAGATATCAAAAATAAAATTAATAATAAATACCAAGTTTTTGATAAAAAGACAAGTAGTTTAAGAGATGCAACATATAATGATTTTGTAATATTAATGGATCGTACAACTGATTTTGAACTATATAAGAAAATATTTGAGTATCAAAATATACCTCTTGCCATATATAAAGATGAAACATTAAATGACGAAGTTGATACTACCGTTCTTTGTAATTTATTGTGTCTTATAAAAGCAATAAAAGAAAGAGATTTTAGTACTAAATTTAAATACTTATTCACTAGTATCGCTAGAAGTTTTTTGTTTAGACTTAGTGATCAAGAGATATACGATATTATCAAAAATAATACTATTTATCAAACTGATATTTTTATTAGATGTCAGAAAATTTCTAATAAATTAGACGCCATTACTCCATTAATGCTAGTAGAGGAAGTAATAAATGAATTTAATTTTTATGAAAATATTATCAAGATAGGTAATATTGAATCATCGTTAGTAAGAATTGATTATACAATTAATTTAAGCAAGGACTTGATGAATTTAGGTTATGATGCTTATAAATTTATTGATTATTTAAAAGAAATAAATGACAAGGACTATCAAATGAAGTATCATCTATCTACTAGCAATATAGATGCTGTTAAAATAATGACTATTCATAAATCAAAAGGATTAGAATACCCAGTATGTTATTTTAGTGGTCTTTACAAATCATTTAATATAAGTGACTTAAAAGAAAAGATTCTTTTTGATAATGAACTTGGGATAATATTACCTTTTTATGATGAAGGTATTGGTGAAAATATAACTAAATTAATATTAAAAAATAATTATATTAAAGAAGAAATATCAGAAAAAATAAGATTATTTTATGTAGCGCTTACTCGTGCTCGTGAAAAAATGATTCTTGTTTTACCAAATAAAGACTTAAAAGAAGTTACTGAGTTAAAAGATAATTTAAAACTAAAATATCGTTCTTTAGCAGATATCATATATTCATTAGGTAATAAAGTCGAAGAATATGAAACTAAAATTGACATCGCTAATCTAAATTTAACTAAGGATTATAATATAATATCTGAAAAGACTTTAACTTCTAGTGAATATGATTCTAAGCTTGAAGTAAAAGAAATAAAAATCGATTCTAAAAGTATAGAATCTCAGTCATTTTCTAAAAAAACTAATAAATTATTCACTAAAGAAGAACAAAAGAATATTAAGCTAGGACTAGAGATGCATAGTATTTTAGAAAATATTGATTTCCATAATCCTCATTTAGAATTAATAGCCAATTCTTGTTATAAAAATATGGTGGAAAACTTTTTATCTAGGATAAATATTGATAATGATACTAAAGTATATCAAGAACATGAATTTGAATATGAAGAAAATGGTATTTTATATCACGGAATTATAGACTTAATATTAGAATATAGTGATTATATCATGATAGTAGATTATAAACTAAAACATACTGTAGATGATGCTTATAAAAATCAGATAGGTGGATATAAAAAATATTTAGAAAAAATAACTAACAAAAAAATAGAAACCTACTTATATTCAATAATTGATTCAAATTTAAGTAAAATTGATTAATTATTTTGCAAAAATATTACTTATGTTGTATAATTTAAATGGTGATAGTATGAAAAATAAAGAGGAAGCTGTAAAGCTAATTAAAAAGAAATTAGCTAAACAAACATTTTATTCTTATAAAGAAATAGCCGAAGTTACTGGTTATCATCCAAAATACATTTTAAAGTTAAAAGATGAGATTATAAATGGAAGTATTTCTTTAGAACATGGTAATAAAAATAGGAAACCTATAAATGCGATAAGTGAAGAAGAAAAAACCAAAATTATTAATTTGTATAAAAGAAGTAATGCTTCAATAAGACGTTTTTGTAAATTTTATGGAAGTAGAAGTTATTCATGTGTGTATAATGTAATAAAAGAATATGAAGAGAAAATGAAAGAAGGTACTTATGAAAACAAAAATAACAATAATTAGAGCAGTATTGACTTTAGTGGTAGGATTATTCCTATATTATTTTATGTTACCACCTATTAATTTAACTAGTCCTTTATTTTGGACATTTGCGCTTACTATTTATATTTTCTTCTTATTAACCGGTTTGATAAAACTTGCAGATTTTAAAAATATTATAACTGGTGAAAAACATGCTAAAGAGATGTCTAAATCACTTGTTATAAATACATTTGTAATATTAGGAATAATTATTCTTATAATAGTAATTAATTTCTTTTTATCACCATTATTTAATTCTAAAATGTACTATAACCGTATTCAAATAGATGAAAGTAGTAATTTTACTGATGATGTAGAACAAGTAGATTTTAATACATTACCTCTTCTTGATAAAGATTCTAGTCAAAAGCTTGGAGATAGAGTAATGGGACAAATGCCAGAACTAGTTTCACAATTTGATGTTTCAGATTTATATACACAAATAAACTATAATAACAGTATTGTTAGAGTAACACCTTTAGAATATAATGGATTAATAAAATATTTCACTAATAGAAAAGATGGTGTTAAAGGTTATATAATGGTTAATTCTGTTACAGGAGAATCTAGTTTAGTTAAGTTAGATAAAGGAATGCGTTATATGCCTTCTGCTTATTTCTTTGAAAATTTATATCGTAAATTAAGATTATCTTATCCTACTGAAATATTTGGAACAGAAAGTTTTGAAGTAGATAATGATGGTAATCCATATTGGATTATTCCAACTATTAAATATATTGGTGTAGGGATTAAAAAAGAAATAAGTGGTGTTATTATCTTGGATTCAATTACAGGAAAGAGTGAAAAATATAATAAAGATAATATTCCAACTTGGGTAGATCATGTTTATTCTCCAGATTTAGTAATTGAACAAGTAGATGACTGGGGAAAATATAAAAATGGTTTCTTAAATTCTATTTTTGGGCAAAAAAATGTTGTTCAAACAACAGATGGATATAACTACACAGTTATGAATGATGATGTATATTTATATACAGGAATTACCTCTGCTTTAGCAGATGAATCAAATATTGGTTTTATTCTTACTAATTTAAGAACAAAGAAAACTAAATTTTATTCTGTAGCAGGAGCTGAAGAATACTCTGCTATGGCAAGTGCAGAAGGTCAAGTTCAACAAATGCGTTATAAATCTTCATTCCCATTATTGATTAATTTAAATAATAAACCAACATACTTAATGTCGCTTAAAGATGATGCAGGTCTTGTTAAAATGTATGCTTTAGTAGATGTTGTTGATTATCAAAAAGTAGTAGTAACAGAGGCATCAGAAGGAATAGAAAAAGCTTTTTCTAATTACTTAGGTGATTCAAAATTAAATATTGATAATGATAGTTTAACAGAAAAAACTATTACTATAAGTACTATTAATGTTGCTAATATTGATGGTAATTCTTATTACTATATAAGTGATATAGATAACAATAAATATCGTGCTAACATAAAAGTTAATGATAATGTTTTACCATTCTTAAAGAATGGCGATACAGTAACTATTTATTATCAAAAAGAAGATATAGTTACGCAAATATTAGATATAAAGTAATATGGATAATTTATTAATTAAAAGTGAGAATTTTGATAAATTTATTTTTAAAGGTTCTCTTGCATTAGAAGAATATTTTGATAATAATCATACTGATAAAGAAATATTTGATAATTTTAACATCAAATTAAAAAAATATCGACAATTACCTGAAAAAGGTAAAGCAGATAAAGAAACAATTGTTAATGAATTAATATTAATAATAGAAAAACTTGGAATCGATAAATTCATTATATATGACGATGGTGATATTGAATATATATGGAAATAACAACTTACTATTATTAGCATAAAAAAATACTTAAGTAAAAACTTAGGTATTTTTTGAGTTTATAAATTCTAAACAATCTTGAAACATCATGTAATGACCTTGTTTAAAATTTCCTTCTTTCATTAATTTATTTATCTCATCTATAGAAGCCCACATAACATCTGTAACTTCTTCTTCTTGAATTGTTATTTCACTAATATCTATATTTTTTTTGATGTAATATAAATCGCAAATAACGTCTTTTGCATTAGCCTGTTTAAACAAAACTGGATTTTCAATCTTAATTCCCAATTCTTCTTGTACTTCTGTTAAAATTCCTTGTAAGCTATTTTCACCTGCTTTTGGATGCCCGCCTGTAGTAGCCCATTTTCCACCTTTTTTAAGGGATCTTTTTTGAATTAAAAAATCATTATTGTCATTTTGAATAAAAACTACTACCATCATTATGTATGTGTTTGCTGGAATTGTTTCATTTTTTTTAATAGTTTTTCCAATCAAATTTCTGTTAATATCATATAAATCTCTTATTTCCATTTTAACCTCCTTAACATCCTAAATAATATTATAACAATTTATAAAATAAAAGCAAACTAATAGAGTATTGATAATGTTATAAGAAGAGCTCATTTTTGGATATTTAAATTTGCTAAAAATGGTAAAACGTGTTAGAATAATGGCTAATTAAGGGGGGAAGTAACAATGAGGACTGATGTTTTAGATATAAATGGAAGAATTCCAACCTATAAAGTACAAGATGATTTCTTTTTGTTAGAAACTTTACCTGATAATAAACCTTCAAAAAGGATTATAAAAACAAAAAAAGGATTAAACGCAATAAAAGCTTTAATTGATATAGAAAAAAATTTTGATATATCATGGTATAAATATTTAAAACTAAGAAATAAAGCAAATATGAATGATACAGCTTTGTTTTATAGAGGAAATAAGATTAGTTTTCAAGAGATGTTTGATAAAGTTGATGCTGTAGCAAAGTCAATAGCAAGTGCTGGCTTGCACTATGGTGACGAAATAGGTATTTGTGTAACCAATAGCCCTGAATTGGTTTATATAATTTTAGCAGCTAACAAATTAGGAATTAAAGTTAACTGTTTTGGTTCACATTTTGATAAAGATTATTTGTCTGATATAATTGATGAACTAAATAATAAAGTAATATTTGTATCAGATGATAATTATGAGAGTTTAAAACCAGTTTTATCTACTAAAAATATTGAAAATTTAGTTATGACATCATTATCGGAATCATTACCTTTAGATTCTAAAAAGTGTGATGAATACGAACCTGAATTAGATAATTATTATCATTTTGATAATAAAGTTAATTCTTATAAATCTAACAATTCAAGTATTAAATCGTTTGGTGAATTTTTAGATTATGGAAAAGGATATGCGGGAGAAATAAAAGATGCTGGTAACTTAGAAACGGACTTTTTGGTTACATATACAAGTGGTTCTACAAAGATTGGGTTACCAAAGCAAATTATTCATAAAAATCGTAGTTTAATTACTATGGGAAGATTTCATGATCCAGAATTATCAGGTAATCCTAAAATACCAGGTTTAAGAGGGTTAGCACATATTCATCCAGAATCTAACACAGACATCATTACTTGTATATCGGATAATTTAATGCAAGGGTGGTCTGTTGCACTAGAACCAGAATATGATAAAGATAAAGCTTTAGATTATATCATTTTAAATAAACCAAATTACTTAAATATTACAACTAGTTTTATGTTAGAAGCAGCTAAAGAGTATTTGGTTGATAAAAAATATCATCAAAATGGAACCGGAAAAAAATTACCTTTTCTATTGGCTGTGTTTACTGTGGGTGAAAAAACAACAAAAGGTGAAGAAAAATTTATAAATCGTTTTTTAAGAGAATCACGAGCTGGAAGTGGAATTAGTATCAAAGGATTAAAGCTTCCATTTACTACTTTATCTATTGGTGGTGGAGATTGTGAACATGGAGGTATTTATTATACCTTATGGAAATCTTTACAAGAAAAGTTATATTATCCAAAATTAGGTAAAAAAGGACTTGGAATGTTACCAGTACCTTATGTGACAGTAACAGCATTAAAGCAAACTAAAGATGGTTCATATGTTGAATGTGATTACAATGAACCTGGAATTATAGTTGCTAACTCTTACACTAATTTATCTTGTTACAAAAATAATGCAGAAGCAACTAGAAAGTTAATTATAACTGATAATTTAGGAAGAAATTGGGTTTCTTGTAATGTTTACGGATATATTGATAAGATTGGTAGTGTGCATGTTAACGGAAGAGTTCCAAGTCAAAAAGAAAATATTTGTAATAACTTTATTATTGATGATTTAATAACTGCTGATACTAAAAATATTCTTTCTTGTGCAACGGTTGATGTTGATGATAAAAAGGTAATAAATATTCAGTTTCAACCTTTAACAAAAATTAATGAATCAAAAGTATTAACAAGTATATATGCTAGATTAGCAAAGATTTTATCAGAAGATGAAATAAATAATATATATGTTAGAATTATTCCTGCTAGAAATTCTTTCCCTTTAACAGGGGCTGGTAAAAGAAGTGCGGCTGCTTTAGAGGAAATGAGTTTTGAAAATTGTTTTAAATTAAACAATATGAAAAATGAAAATAAGGAAAAAAACTTAGTTATGAAAAAGTAATAACAACGTTTATTACTTTTTATTGTTTGTAAAACAATAATTTTTGTGGTACTATTATGATGGTGATGATAGATGGTTTATATATTTGGAACAAGCTTAGTTTACTTAGTTCTTATTGCTGTTATTTATTTTTCAAAAAAGAGATTAGACAATTATGATAATAAATTGTATTCAATAATACTTATAATTAATATTTTTGGACTCGTTTTGGATATTTGTCAGAGCCTAGTTATTAAATATAATTATCCAGATACAATAATACACATACTAACAAAATCTTTTTTAGTGTATATAACAGTTTGGACATTTCTATTTTGTTCATATATTTTAAGTTTGTCTAAGAAAACAAAAATAAATGACGTACTGCAAAAAGTTAAATACCTTGTTTTATTTGTTGGAGTATTAGGTTCAATAATATTACCAATAGACTATTTTCATGAAGGAAATAAAATGTATACATATGGGTACTCTGTTAAATTGATATATTTTATTGTTTGTACTTATATGGTTATGATGATATTTAGTTGTTTATACAACTTGATAAAAAATAAAAAAGAAATAAAAAAATATATACCATTATTAATATTTGTAATAACAGGAATTATTTCTACTAGTATTCAATATGTTAACCCATCAATATTACTTACTTCACCATGCGAAACAATTGTAACAATATTAACGTTCTTCTTTATTGAAAACCCCGATTTAAAAATGTTAAGAGAAGTAACATTTGCTAAAAATCAAGCAGAAAAAGCCAATAGAGCAAAAAGTGATTTCTTAAGTAGTATGAGTCATGAAATAAGAACACCATTAAATGCTATAGTAGGCTTGTCAGAAGATATAGTAACATATAAAGATCAAGTACCTCCAGTAGTTGTAGAAGATTCAGAAGATATTTTAAATGCAAGCCATACACTACTTGAAATAGTAGGTAATATATTAGATATAAATAAAATAGAGTCTAATAAAATGGAACTAATAGAAAAACCATATAATTTTAAAGAAGAAATAACAAAAATGTGCAAGGTAACTGCAACACGTATTGGAGAAAAAAATATAAAATTTAATCTATCTATAGCTGAGGATATACCTTATGAATTAATTGGCGATAAAGGTAAGGTAAAAGAAATAGTAAATAACTTACTTACTAATGCGATTAAATATACGAATGAGGGAGAAATAAACTTATCTATAAGATGTGTAAATGATACTAACAAACATATATCAAAAATAATAATTAGTTGTAGGGATACAGGAAGAGGTATAAAATCAGAAAATATTAATAAATTATTTACAAAGTTTGAAAGATTAGATATAGAAAAAAACACTACAACAGAAGGAACAGGATTAGGTTTAGCAATAACAAAAGCCTTAGTAGATATGATGGGTGGAAGTATTAATGTTGAAAGTCAATTTGGAAAAGGTTCATTATTTGTAATACAAATACCACAAAAAATAAATCAAATGTCTGGCTTATCAAATAATACATACGAAATAAAAGAAGAAATAAAGTTTGAACACAAAAAAATATTGATAGTAGATGATAATGAATTAAATATAAAAGTTGCCAAACGTGCACTACAAGATTTTAACTTTGACATAGATGAAGCACTAGAAGGACAAGTTTGTATAGATAAAATATCTAGTGGAAATAAATATGATTTAATATTAATGGATATAATGATGCCAAATATGAGTGGAGAAACTACATTAAAGAAGTTAAAAGAAATAGATGGATTTAATACACCAGTAGTTGCTTTAACAGCGGATGCGATGGCAGGTGCTCAAGAAAGATATATAGAGGAAGGTTTTATTGATTATATAGCAAAACCATTTTCTAGGGATCAGATAAAAGAAAAATTAGAGGTTATATTTAATAATAAAAAAGAGATAAAGGAACAACCAAGAGAAGATATACATGATGTTATAAGTGTAACAGATGAAAATATAGAAGATTTAAACAAATTAGTCGAAAGAGAAAAGTAATTAAGTTTTTCTCTTTTTTTGATAATAATTGACATAAATAGCTATAAATAGTACAATTTTAGTGTAGTATGATGTATTAAAA
>OLGM01000021.1_pt1 | contig 112606 bp, 96 predicted proteins | sample 1606001 | NCBI WGS metagenome assembly OLGM01 (sample SAMN03283294) | human gut metagenome | biome: human-associated habitat; material: feces | host: Homo sapiens | place: Peru | collected 2012
CCAAGGGCGATAGGCGACTATGTTTTGAGAGGGCTGAACGGCTTGCGAAGCAAGCCGCACGAGCACGCATCCGTTCAAGCTCCGGCGCGTTTGCGTGCGAATGTGCCGAGCAACTAACTGAGAGGCACAAGCCTGGTACTGCGGCGTGGCATTCGCGGGGGTACAGGGGGATTCCCCCTACTTTGCTTTTCTTTTTCAGAATAAAAAGAAAATGCCGAAACGCGGGTAGTGCATATCGTTTGATTATTGTGGGACGCGAAGGTAGAGAGCCAATTATAAACAAATAAAAATTGTTGTATCGGCTGCGCCGATAGCGGACAGCCACAAGGGCTGTCCCTACGAGTGGTTGGTAAAACAAGCCTTTTCAAAGATTTCGTGCCGCTTGCGCGGCAGCGGTGCGTCGAGGTCGCCGCACCCTACAAGCTACATATCAATAAAATTGTGCGGATTTCGCGACAAATCCCTGTTTGCCTAACCGATAAAAAGGAGCCGTCATTTTTGACAGCTCCTATTACATTATATATTATATTATCTCTCGTCGGTCAGCGTTGCCGCCATGACAGCCTTTATCGTGTGCATGCGGTTTTCCGCCTCGGCGAAAACAACGGACTGTGTGCTCTCGAACACCTCGTCCGTGACCTCCATCGAGTCGCGCCCGAACTTTTCGCCCATCTCCTTGCCTATCGTCGTTTTCATGTCGTGATAAGAGGGCAGGCAGTGCATGAACACAGCGTTCGGCGATGCCTTTGCCATGAGCCCGGAGTTGACCTGATAGGGCGCGAGGTCGTTTATGCGCTCCTCCCAGACTTCGACAGGCTCGCCCATCGAGACCCACACGTCGGTGTATATGACATCGGCGTTTTTTGCTGCCTCGTCGGGGCTTTCGCAGAATTTTATCTCAGCGCCGGTCTGCGCGGCAATCTCCATGCAGGTGTCAATAAGCACCTTGTCTGGGAAATATTTCTTCGGTGCGCAGGCGGTGAAGTTCATGCCCATCTTCGCGCAGCCGACCATGAGCGAATTGCCCATGTTGTATCTGGCGTCGCCCATGTAGACGAAGTTGATGCCTTTAAGGTGCCCGAACTGCTCTTTTATCGTCAGAAAATCCGCGAGGATCTGCGTCGGGTGGAACTCGTTCGTCAGACCGTTCCAGACGGGGACGGAGGCATACTGCGCGAGCTCCTCGACTATCGACTGGCCGAAGCCGCGGTATTCAATGCCGTCATATATGCCCGAGAGCACGCGCGCCGTGTCGGCGATGCTCTCTTTTTTGCCTATCTGCGAGCCGGATGGGTCGAGATAAGTCGTGCCCATGCCGAGGTCGCGCGCCGCGACTTCGAAGCTGCACCTTGTCCTCGTGCTCGTCTTTTCGAATATCAGCGCAACATTCTTGCCGTCGCATATTTTGTGCGGTATGCCCGCCTTCTTCTTCGCCTTGAGAGAGGCGGCGAAGTCGATAAGATATTCAATCTCTTCGGGCGTAAAATCCAAAAGCTTCAAAAAATCTCTGTCTTTGAATGTCATGTTCAAGCCTCCTTGTCTGCACAGACTTCTTTTATAACGCCGACTGCCTGTTCGAGAAGCTCCATGGGAATGTTGAGCGCCGGGAGCAGCCTGACTTTGTCTTTTGCCTTGATAACGAGAACGCCCTTTTTCATGCAGGCGTTTATGACCTCGGAGGCGTCCTTTTCGGTCTTTATGCCGATCATCAGCCCGAGTCCCGAGACTTCTTTTATGCCCGGTGCGCCGCTGAGTTCCGAAAATATATATTCCGACCTCTTACGGACTCCGGCGAGAGTCTTTTCATCGAGCCTCGAAAGAATGTTTATCGCGCCGGCGCAGCATATCGGGTTGCCGCCAAAAGTGGAACCGTGGGAGCCGGGGGTGAGAACATCCTTTGTCTTTTCGCTGAACAGCGTAGCGCCGAGCGGCAGACCGCCCGCGAGTCCCTTTGCGGTCGATACGATGTCGGGGAATATGCCGTAGTTCATGTAGCCGTAGAGCTTGCCGCTTCTGCCGTTGCCTGTCTGAACCTCGTCGCAGATGAGAAGAATGTCGCGCTCGCGGCAGATTCTTTCGAGCGATTGGAGATAGTCTTTGTCGAGCGGCATGACGCCGCCCTCCCCCTGAACGACTTCGAGCATGACCGCGGCGCAGCGATTTTCAAAGAGAACCTTTTCAATCTTCTCTATGTCATTCGGCTCAACATAGATAAATCCCTCAGTCAGCGGCAGAAAGTCCTTGTGGAACACATCCTGACCCGTTGCGGCGAGGGTGGTTATCGTCCTGCCGTGGAAGCTGTTTTTTAGTGTAACTATGTTGTAGCAGTCCGCGCCGTGCTTCTCTGCGGCGTATTTTCTCGCCGCCTTTATCGCGCATTCGTTGGCCTCTGCGCCGGAGTTCGAGAAGAAAACTTTTTTCATGCCCGTGCGGTCGCAGAGCATCTGCGCGAGCTTCACGCAAGGCTCGGTGTAGTAGAGGTTCGACATGTGCTGAATTTTGCCCGCCTGCTCGGTTATCGCTTTTATCCATTCGTCGTCGGCTATGCCGAAGGTGTTGACCGCTATGCCCGAGGACAGATCGGTGTATATCTTCCCCGCGTCGTCCCAGACTACGGAGCCTTTGCCGCCCTCAATTGTCAGCGGGAACCTCGCATAAGTTCCGGCTATGTATTCCTTATCCTGCTGCTGTAATATATCCATTATATTCTCCTTTTTATGCCGTGAACATCGTGCCCATGCCTTCGTCTGTCAGCATTTCAATAAGTATCGAGTGAGGTATCCTGCCGTCGATAATGAAAACCCTGTGAACTCCCCATTTTATCGCGTCGATGCAGCATTCGGCTTTCGGAATCATGCCGCCGCCGATGACGCCGCTCTTTATGAGCGCGGGAACTTCGTCCGCCTTTATGACCGAGATGAGAGTGTCCGGGTCGTCCTTGTCCTGAAGAATGCCGCTGATATCCGTCATGGATATAAGACTCTCCGCGTTGAGCGCGCCGGCTATCTTCGCAGCGGCGGTGTCTGCGTTTATGTTATAGACATTGCCCTCGCTGTCGCAGCCGACGGTCGAAACGATCGGGATATATCCCTTGTCGATAACGTCGAGTATCGGCTGAATATTTACGTTTGTTATCTCGCCGACGAAGCCGAGCTTCTCGTCTTTCATCTTCGCTTCAATCATGTGGCCGTCTATTCCGGAGAGTCCCATCGCCTTGCCGCCCTTGTTTTCAATGAGGTTGACGAGGCTTTTGTTGACCTTTCCGGCGAGCACCATCTGCACTATATCGGCGGTCTCCTTGTCTGTGACGCGCAGACCGTTGACGAATTCACTCTTCTTGCCGGTCTTTTGGAGCATGTCTGTTATCTCCGGACCGCCGCCGTGAACCAGAACGACTTTTATGCCGATGAGCCAGAGCAGAACGATGTCGCGCATGACGGAATCTTTTAGCTTTTCGCTCGTCATCGCGTTGCCGCCGTATTTGACGACGACTATCTTGCCTGCGTAATCCTGTATATACGGCAGCGCGTGGACAAGAACCCTTGCGCGCTCCGCGTTTGAAATGTTCATATCTTTCCCTCCGTTTTTTTGCAATCAGGTGCGGTAGTCGCCGTTTATCCTGACATAGTCGTATGTCAGGTCGCAGCCCCACGCCGTTGAAGACGCGTCGCCGCTCTTTAAATCAATAATAATATCTATCTCATTTTCGGAGAGTATCTCTTTTGCCTTTTCCTCCGAAAAATCAACTCCCGCGCCGTTTTCGCAGACGAGAATCGAACCTTTATCTGACTCGAACCAAACGTCGATTTTGTTGACGTCGACATCCGCGCCGCTGTAGCCGATGGCGCAGAGAACCCTGCCCCAGTTGGCATCCGAGCCGAACATGGCGGCTTTCGTCAGCGACGAGCAGACAACGCTCTTGGCAACAGTCTTGGCTGTTTCTTTATCCTTTGCGCCGCTGACTTTGCATTCGAGCAGCTTCGTCGCGCCCTCGCCGTCGGCGGCAATCCTGCGGCAGAGCCACACGGTTATGGTATTGAGGGCTTTCATGAATTCATTGAAATCCTCGCCGTCTTTGTTGATCTCTTTGTTCCTGGCGAGCCCGTTTGCGAGCACTGTTACCATGTCGTTTGTCGAGGTGTCGCCGTCGATGCTTATCATATTGAAAGTCTCCGCGATGTCCGAAGACAGAGCTTTCTGGAGCATCTCGCTGCTTATCGCGCAGTCGGTGGTTATGAAAACGAGCATCGTTGCCATGTTGGGATGAATCATGCCCGAGCCCTTTGCGATGCCGCCCATTTTGCATTCAACTCCGCCGATTTCGAAGCTGACGGCAATCTCCTTCGGAATCGTGTCGGTCGTCATTATCGCTTCCGCCGCCTGGTCGGAGTGGTCGCCGAGCCCTGCTTTCAGAGCGGGTATGCCGGAGGCTATCGGAGTGATGTTCAGCGGCTGGCCGATAACGCCTGTCGAAGCGACGACGATGTCGGCGGGCTTTATTCCGAGCACGGACGCGAGCAGGTCGCTCGTTCGCTCGGCTATCTCAACGCCGTTTGCGTTGCAGGTGTTCGCGTTTCCGCTGTTGCATATGACCGCCTGCGCCTTGCCGTCTGCGATATGATTTTTCGTGACGATAAGCGGCGCGCCCTTGACGAGGTTAGTTGTATAGACAGCCGCCGCGTTGGCGACTTTTTCGCTGTATATGAGCGCAAGATCGCGCTTCGTCCTGTTCTTGCGTATGCCGCAGTGAATGCCGGAAGCCTTGAATCCCTTTGCGGCGCAGACGCCGCCCGATATTATTTTCATTTTATTTTACCTCCTCAGATATCAAGTCCGAAAGCCTTGTCCTTGCCCATGACGAGATTCAGGTTTTCGAGCGCGGCGCCCGATGCGCCTTTGCCGAGATTGTCGTATACGGCGGTCAGCAGTATTCGCTCATCGTTGCCGTAGACCGATATTTTCATGCCGTCCGTGCCCGAGAGTGCGCCCGCGCACAGAAAGCCGTCATTGTCCGATTTGTCGCAGAAGGTCACGACGGAACCCTGATATTTCGCTCTGTAGATATCGGCGATTTCGCTTGAAGAACAGCTTATCTGCTCTGCGAACAGCGGCACGGTGACTTGCATTCCGCTGTAAAAATCATCAACCACGGGGCAGAATATCGGGGCGTTTTCAATGCCCGTTATGCCTTTCATCTCTTTTAAGTGCTTGTGCTGCTGAGTCAGCCCGTACTGTCTGGGGGCGAAGAGCAGGGGAGATTTATCCTCGCTCTCGTATTCGGCGATCATCTTCTTGCCGCCGCCGCTGTAGCCGGTCAGAGAATAGCAGCTGAGCAGTGCATCATTTCCGAGCACGCCCGCCTCGACAAGCGGATAAACAAGCGCGATAAACCCGCCGGCGTGGCATCCGGGGACGGCGATGCGTTTGGAGTTCTTTATCTTATCTTCAAATTCTGCTGACAGCTCCGGAAAGCCGTAAGCCCAGCCCTCGCTCGTGCGGTGCGCCGTCGAGGTATCTATAATAACAGTGCCCGGATTTTCAACCAGTTCGACCGCCTCAACTGCGGCGGCGTCCGGCAGGCAAAGAAAAGCGACCTGCGCGCTGTTCAGCGCTTGCTTGCGGCTCTCGGTATCTTTTCTCTGCTCCTCGCTGAGCGTTATCAGCTCAACGTCGCTTCGCTTCATCAGTCTGTCTTTTATTCTCAGCCCGGTCGTGCCGGCGCTACCGTCGATAAATATTTTCATGGTGTCTCCCGCTTAATGCGCTTTCGGCGAACACGACGTTTATAAAAACAATCCAATATTCGCCGGCAGTGCAAAATTATTCAACTATTTGACTAATAATATACTACTATATGCATAAATATTCAAGTGCTTCAGCAAAATAAATTCAATTTTGTCAATCTGTACCATACCTTCGTCCGTTGGCAAACAGCTTTGTAAAAATTGACAAGAGAATAGGGGAGAGGGTGAATAAATGTATATCGGTTGTTCAGATACAATTAAAAACAGGATATCTCCTTGTCGGAGATATCCTGTTTAATTTTATTTCGCGAGGAATCTTGAAAGGAACTCCTGCGTCTTGGGATCCTGCGGATTCTCGAAGATATCCTTCGGACTGCCTTGTTCGCAGATGAGTCCGTCCGCCATGAACACGACATTGGTTGAAACATCGCGCGCAAACGCCATCTCGTGGGTGACGACTATCATCGTCAGACCCTCTTTGGCGAGGTTGCGCATGACTTCGAGCACTTCGCCGACCATCTGCGGGTCGAGTGCGCTCGTCGGCTCGTCGAACAGCAGAACTTCGGGTTCCATCGCAAGCGCGCGGGCTATTGCGACGCGCTGCTTCTGACCGCCGGAGAGCTGGGAGGGCTTGGCGTTGATGTAGGGCGCCATGCCGACCTTTTCAAGATAATGCAGTGCGGAAGCCTTGGCTTCGGCCTTGGACTTCTTGAGAACCTTCGTCTGACCGATCATGCAGTTCTTGAGCGCGGTCATGTTGTTGAAAAGATTGAACGACTGGAACACCATGCCGACGTGCGAACGGTAAGCGCTCGCGCCGCCTTTAATGTTGTCGATGTTCGTGCCGTGATAGAGTATCTCGCCGGAGGTCGGAGTCTCAAGGAGGTTTATGCAGCGGAGCAAAGTGGATTTGCCCGAGCCGGACGCGCCGATGATGCTCGTGACATCGCCGGGATTGACCGAAAAGTCAATGTCGCGCAGAACTTCGTGGTTGCCGAAGGTCTTTGAAAGATGATTTATCTGTAAAATAGGCTCTGACATTATCTTCCCTCCTTCTTGGACTTCTTGACATATGAGTACATTCCGCTGGTGTGGGCGAGAGTGTCGGTGGTCGAGAGATCGAAGTTCTCCGGACCGTCAAGCTTCTTCTCCCACAGTCTGAGGATAAGCGAGCAGATGACCGTCATTATCAGGTAGATAGTCAGCGTTATAACTGCCGACGGGAAGTAGACATACTTTGCGCCGACGATAGCCTTGTGAGCCGCGAAGAGCTCGGCATAGCCGATAACGAACATGACGGAAGTATCCTTGATGTTGATTATGAGGTTGTTGCCTATCTGCGGGATGATATTGCGTATGGTCTGCGGAAGAATGACATAGAGCATGGTCTTGAAGTGGTTCATGCCTATTGACATTGCGCCCTCCGTCTGACCGACGTCTATCGACATTATACCGCCGCGGACGGTCTCTGCCATATATGCTCCGGTGTTGATGGAGACAACGAGATATGCCGCGAAAGTCGGTTCAAGGTTTATCGCACCGTTTGAGAAGTAGGGCAGGGCATAGAAGATGAATATCGCCTGGATTATCATCGGCGTGCCTCTGAAAACTTCGACGTAGATACGCACTATAGCCTTGACTATGCCGAGGATGACCCGCTTTACGATATTGTCTTTTTTGCCGCACGGAATAGTCTGGATTATTCCGCAGACAAGGCCGATGAGGCAGCCTATGATTGTCGCTATAACAGCGAGCTCTATTGTCTTGAGCGCACCGGTCAGATACTGCATTGAGCTATCGCTCCAGCACTGGACTATGTCGCTCCACAGCTCGGCAAGCTTGTTCATATCTTGTTATCTCCGTTCTGATTATTGTTGATTACTTTGAAAGGGGCTGAATTTTGGTAGCCTCGTTCATTATCTTGTTGAAGTCGTCTGCGGTCATGCCTGCAAGGGCGGAGTTGATCTTGTCCTTGAGCTCGGTGTTGCCCTTCTTGACAGAGATGCCGATGTTGATGTCGCCCTCGTCAACCTGGAACGCATCGTCGGGGAGGTTGAGAATCTTCAGATCGCTGTAAGCGATGAGAGCGCCCTGAGCGGTGGGCATATCGGTGCAGATGAAGTCAACGGCGCCGGTCTCAAGAGCCATGAGCATGGCGGGAGCAGTCTCCTGAGCGGTCTGAAGAAGAGCACCCTTTACCTGCGGAAGGCAGGTATCATACCAAATGGTTCCGAGCTGGGAGGTGCACTTTGCACCCGCGAGGTCAGCAAGGGAGGTAGCGTTTGCATACTTGCTGTTCTGCTTTGTCATGCAAACGATGGTTGCATAGAGGTAGGGACCTGCGAAATCGACCTGCTGCATACGATCCGCGGTCATCGACTGACCTGCGATAACGGCGTCAACCTTGCCGGTCTGAACTGCGGGGACAAGCGAATCCCAGTCAAGGCGGACAACTTCAAGCTTCCAGCCGTTTGCTTCGCAGATCTTCTTAGCCATCATGATATCGTATCCGTTGGCGTAGTCGCTGGAATCCTTTATCGGGACAGCGCCGTTGGAATCATCGCTCTGAGTCCAGTTGTAGGGAGCGTATGCGCACTCCATGGCAACGGTCAGAACGCCGTCTTCAACGCCGGTCTTGGCGCTGCCGGGTTTAGTGCTGCACCCTGCAAATAATACTGCGCACATGGCGATAGCCAGAATGGCGGCCACAATTCTCTTTGTTCTGTTCATTGTTTACCATCTCCTGAATAAAATTAAATAAGCCTGCGACCCGAAGAGGTATCACAGGCTTTGTATATGCTGCTATACTTGCAGAAAAACCGATGATAGCGCTCCACATAAGTCATGTGACAGTCCGTCGCCTGTTCGGCGAGGGCCCAGCATTACCGCGGCGGCAACCGCGATAGCACTTCGGCGAACTTGCCTTTCCCCAGCTGCCGCTTGCCGGCGTTGCTGCTGGATACTCTTCTTGTTCGCATCCTCTATCAAGTGCTGTCTTAAATTGTCTGTATTATAGCATTGCATTTTCGGCGTGTCAACAGTTTATGAATTATTTTGGCAAAAACGGCGGATTCAACAGCCTTTTGCCGATGATGATTTCATTTATTGGTGATTCTGCAAGCTGTTTTGGCAGAATGCAAAGGCAGGGAACGGTTTTTGCCGTTCCCTGCCGTAAATTTTTCGGCTTATTTTTTCAGATCGGAGTAGGTCTCTTTCTGCACGACGTCGTGCGCGCCGCCCTCAACAATGCTCGTTGCGGAGACAAGGGTCAGCTTCGCTTTCTGCTGCAGCTCGGGGATGGTGAGCGCGCCGCAGTTGCACATGGTGGACTTTACCTTGCTCAGCGAGAGCGTGACATTGTCCTTGAGGCTGCCGGCGTAGGGGACATAGGAGTCAACGCCCTCCTCGAACGACAGCTTCTTGTCGCCGCCGAGGTCGTAGCGCTGCCAGTTCCTTGCGCGGTTGGAGCCCTCGCCCCAGTACTCTTTGTAGTAAGTGCCCTTGAGCGAAATCTTGTTTGTCGGGCTCTCATCAAAGCGCGCGAAGTAGCGGCCGAGCATCAGGAAGTCCGCGCCCATTGCAAGCGCGAGGGTCATGTGGTGGTCGTAGACGATGCCGCCGTCGGAGCAGACGGGGATATATACGCCCGTTCTCTCGAAATATTCGTCTCTTGCCTTGCAGACATCGATAAGAGCCGACGCCTGACCTCTGCCGATACCCTTTGTCTCGCGGGTGATGCATATGGAGCCGCCGCCGATGCCGACCTTTATGAAGTCCGCACCCGCCTCGGCGAGGAAGAGGAAGCCCTCTCGGTCAACGACGTTGCCCGCGCCGACCTTGACGCTGTCGCCGTAGTGCTCTCTGACCCATGCGAGGGTGCGGGACTGCCACTCCGAGAAGCCCTCGGAGGAGTCGATGCAGAGCACGTCTGCGCCAGCCTCGACAAGAGCGGGAATACGCTCGGCGTAGTCTCTTGTGTTTATACCTGCGCCGACGACATAGCGCTTGTCGGCGTCGAGAAGCTCGTTCGGGTTGTCCTTATGGGCATCGTAGTCCTTGCGGAAAACAAAATATCTGAGCTTGCCCTCGGAGTCGACTATAGGCAGGGAGTTGAGCTTGTTGTCCCAGATTATGTCGTTTGCTTCCTTGAGGGTGGTGCTGTCGGGTGCGGTGACGAGCTTTTCACGGGGAGTCATGAAGGACGAGACCTTCTCGTCGCCGGTCATGCGGCTGACGCGGTAGTCTCTGCTCGTAACTATGCCGACAAGTCTGCCGTTAGCCGAGCCGTCCTCGGTCACGGCGATAGTGGAATGGCCGTTTCTCTCCTTGAGCGCGATAACGTCGTTGAGAGTCGCGTCGGGAGTGATGTTCGAGTCGCTTATGACGAAGCCCGCCTTGAAATTCTTCGCTCTTGCAACCATTGCCGCCTCGTCCTCGATGCTCTGGGAGCCGAAGATGAACGATACGCCGCCCTCCTTTGCGAGCGCCACGGCGAGCTTCTCGCCGGAGACGGACTGCATAATGGCGGAAGTCAGCGGGATGTTGAGCGAAATCGCGGGCTCCTCGCCCTTTTTGTACTTGACAAGGGGCGTCTTGAGCGACACATTCGCGGGCACGCACTCGCTCGACGAATAGCCGGGGACGAGCAGATACTCATTAAAGGTATGCGATACTTCGTTGAAATAATAAGCCATTTTGTTACCTCCGATATTTATAGAAACTCCGCTCGGCAGAAGAAATATTCTCCGAGCGGAATTATTATCTCAGAACAGACCTGTTATTCTGCCGCTTTCGTCAACGTCGATTTTCTCTGCGGCGGGAACTTTCGGCAGCCCGGGCATGGTGAGAATGTCGCCGGTCAGAACAACGATGAATCCCGCGCCCGCGGAGACCTTGACATTTTTCACCGTCACAGTAAAGTGCTCGGGCGCGCCGAGCTTTGTCGGGTCATCCGAAAAGCTGTACTGGGTCTTTGCTATGCATACGGGGCATTTGCTAAAACCGAGAGCTTCAAGCTGGGCTATCTGCTTTTTGGCATTGGGCATGACGGTTATTCCGTCGCCGCCGTAGACTTTTCTGACAACGGCTTCGATCTTCTCCTCGATCGAAAGCTCATCTTCATAGGCGAAAGTGAAATCGCCTTTTTCCTCTTCGCACAGGCGGACTACTTCGCGCGCGAGCGCTTCGCCGCCCTTGCCGCCCTCGGCCCACACGGTGGAGAGCACGGTGTTGACCCCGAGCTCGCGGCATTTTGCGATGATGAAATCTATCTCGGCGTCGGTGTCGGTCGGGAATCTGTTGACCGCAACGACGCAGGGGAGTTTATAGACATTTTTGATGTTGGAAACATGGCGCAGGAGGTTCGGTATACCTCTTTCGAGCGCGCCGATATCTTCAACCGCAAGCTCCTTTTTGTCGAGCCCGCCGTGCATCTTGAGCGCGCGGACAGTGGCAACAACGACCACCGCGTCGGGCGCAAGTCCCGCCATGCGGCACTTTATATCGAGGAACTTTTCGGCACCGAGATCTGCGCCGAATCCCGCTTCGGTGACGGCATAATCGCCCATCTTGAGCGCCATCTTAGTCGCCATGACGGAGTTGCAGCCGTGCGCTATGTTTGCGAACGGTCCGCCGTGGACGAACGCAGGCGTGCCCTCAAGGGTCTGGACAAGGTTGGGCTTCAGGGCGTCTTTCAAAAGCGCGGTCATCGCGCCGGCCGCCTTGAGCTCGCCGCAGGTCACGGGCTTGTCGTCATAGGTGTAGCCGACGATCATGCGCGAGAGCCTCGCTTTGAGGTCGGTTATAGAGCTTGAAAGGCAGAGCACAGCCATTATCTCGCTCGCGACGGTTATATCAAATCCGTCCTCGCGGGGCATACCGTTTGCCTTGCCGCCCATGCCGTCGACGATAAATCGAAGCTGGCGGTCGTTCATGTCAACACAGCGTTTCCATGTTATCTTGCGGACATCTATGCCCAGGGCGTTGCCCTGCTGAATGTGGTTGTCGAGCATCGCGGCAAGCAGGTTGTTCGCCGCGCCTATCGCGTGGAAGTCACCGGTGAAGTGGAGGTTGATATCCTCCATGGGAACCACCTGCGCATATCCGCCGCCGGCGGCTCCGCCCTTGACTCCGAAAACCGGACCGAGGCTCGGCTCGCGCAGGGCGACCGTGACATCCTTGCCTATCCGGCGCAGTCCGTCCGCGAGGCCTATCGTCGTCGTAGTCTTGCCCTCGCCCGCGGGGGTGGGGGTTATGGCGGTGACGAGAATCAGCTTCCCGTTTTCCCGCTTCGTCTCCGAGAGCAGGGACAGGTCTATCTTCGCCTTGTAGTTTCCGTATTGCTCGATGTACTTTTCGTCAACATGGGCGCGCTTTGCGATAACGCCGATGTGCTCGGGTTTGCAGCGCTGCGCAATTTCAATGTCGGATAAATAGGCCATGTTCCAGTCTCCTTATCATCACTTAAAATATTTAACAGCTGCTTCAAACATACGAATATTATAATCTCCCGGGACATTTTTGTAAAGCCCTTTTCCGATTCTTTCGCTGTGTCCCATTTTTCCGAAGACTCTGCCGTCTGGCGATGTGATGCCCTCGATAGCGCAGACGGAGTCATTGGGGTTGAAGTGTATATCGTTTGAAGCGTTGCCGTCAAGATCAACATACTGCGTGGCTATCTGACCGTTTGCGGCAAGCTGCGCTACCAGCTCGTCGCTTGCGAGGAAGCGTCCCTCGCCGTGGGAGATAGGCACGGAATATATGTCGCCGACCCGGGTCAGCGCGAGCCACGGCGATTTGTTCGAGGAAATGCGGGTGCGCACTATTCGCGACTGGTGGCGCGCGATGGTGTTGAAGGTGAGCGTCGGGCAATTTTCGTCCGTGTCGATTATTTTTCCGTAGGGGACAAGACCGAGCTTTATCAACGCCTGGAAGCCGTTGCAGATTCCGCACATGAGTCCGTCTCTGTTTTCGAGCAGGTCGGTGACTCCCTCTTTTATCGCGGCGTTTCTGAAGAATGCCGTGATGAACTTTCCGCTGCCGTCCGGCTCGTCGCCGCCGGAGAAGCCGCCGGGGATAAATATCATCTGCGAGGAGCGAAGCTCGTCTGCGAATTTTTCGACGCTGCGGCTGATGCCGTCCGCGCTGAGGTTGTTTATAACAATTATCTCCGGCTCTGCGCCCGCGTCGCGGACTGCCTTTGCGCTGTCGTATTCGCAGTTCGTGCCGGGAAACGCCGGAATGAGCACGCGCGGCTTTGCGACTTTTATAGCCGGAGCCTTGCGCTCGACAGTCTCATATGAGAAGTTCTCCGCGCCCTTGCCGGCGTTTTTGATATTGCAGCTGTAGACGCTTTCGAGCTTGTTCTCATATATTCCGAGAAGCTTCGAAAGAGCGATGCTCTCGCCGCTAAGGCTGATGCAGCCGCTGTCGTTCGTATGACCGAGAAGCGTGCCAGTTTCTTCTGCGCCGTCCGCAAGCTCAAGCACGAAGCCCGCGTAGCTGAGTCCGAATATCTTTTCGAGCGTGATATCTTCGCTGTATTCAAAGCCGATGCCGTTGCCGAACGCCATCTTCATGACTGCCTCCGCTATGCCGCCCATGCCGGGGGTGTAGCAGGCGACCGCCTTGCCCGAGCGAAGAAGCCCGGTGACGCAGGAGAACACATTTATAAGCGAGTCGGTCTTCGGCAGACCGTTTTCGTCTTTCTCCGGCGCGATGAAAATAACTTTGTGACCCGCCGATTTGAACTCTGGCGAGACTATTGAAGAGGTCTTTTCCGTTGTCACGGCGAACGAGACGAGGGTCGGCGGGACATCGAGATTTTCAAACGAGCCGCTCATTGAGTCCTTGCCGCCGATTGAACCGATGCCGAGCTCCATCTGCGCCTTGAACGCGCCGAGAAGTGCCGCCAAAGGCTGACCCCAGCGCTTGCCGTCTCTGCCGGGGCGCTCAAAATATTCCTGGAATGTGAGATAAACATCCTTGAACTCTGCGCCCGAAGCGATGAGCTTGCAGACTGATTCTATAACCGCGAGGTATGCTCCGTGATACGGACTCTGCTCGGTTATAAACGGATTGTAGCCGAACGCCATGAGCGAGCAGTCGTCGGTGTGCTTCTTCTCGACGGATATCTTCTGCACCATCGCCTGAATGGGCGTCAGCTGATTCTTGCCGCCGAACGGCATGAGCACAGTGCCCGCGCCTATCGTTGAGTCGAAGCGCTCGGAAAGGCCGCGCTTTGAGCAAATGTTGAGGTCGGATGCGAGCGCCGAGTAGTTCTCTGCAAACGAGCCGGAGATTTTCTTCTCTTTGAGTGCGGGAGCCTCGGGGGTGATGTCTATATGCTTATCGGCGCCGTTGGAATTCAAAAATTCGCGGCTGATATCAACAATTTTCTTGCCGTTCCAGTTCATGACGAGCCTCGGCTCAGCCTGAACTTTCGCCACGGGCACTGCCTGAAGATTTTCTTTATTCGCGAGCGCGAGGAAAGCGTCAACATTGTGCGGCTCAACAACAACCGCCATGCGCTCCTGGCTCTCGCTTATCGCAAGCTCCGTGCCGTCGAGACCCTCGTATTTTTTCGGCACTGCGTTGAGGTCTATCTCAAGCCCGTCCGCAAGCTCGCCTATAGCAACCGATACGCCGCCCGCGCCGAAGTCGTTGCAGCGCTTTATCATCAGGCAGGCCTCTTTGTTTCTGAAAAGTCTCTGGAGCTTTCTCTCCTCGGGCGCGTTGCCCTTCTGAACCTCGGCGCCGCAGCTCTCGAGCGATTCAACCGTGTGGGACTTCGAAGAGCCCGTCGCTCCGCCGCAGCCGTCGCGTCCGGTCGAGCCGCCGAGCAGGATAACAATATCTCCGGGAGCGGGCACTTCGCGGCGCACATTCTCTGCGGGAGTCGCCGCGATGACCGCGCCTATCTCCATCCTCTTCGCTGCATAGCCGGGGTGATATATCTCGTCGACTATGCCGGTCGCGAGACCTATCTGGTTGCCGTATGACGAATAGCCCGCCGCCGCAGTCGTGACTATTTTCCTCTGCGGAAGCTTGCCCTTTATCGTCTCGTCAATGGGCTTGAGCGGGTCGGCCGCGCCGGTAACGCGCATCGCGCCGTAGACATAAGAACGCCCCGAGAGCGGGTCGCGGATAGCGCCGCCGATGCAGGTCGCCGCGCCGCCGAAGGGCTCTATCTCCGTCGGGTGGTTGTGCGTCTCGTTTTTGAAGAGCAGGAGCCACGGCTCGGTCACACCGTCGACCTCGACATCTATTTTCACCGTGCAGGCGTTTATCTCCTCGGATTCGTCGAGGCGGTCGAGCTTGTCGTGCTTCTTGAGATATTTGACCGCTATCGTCGCGAGATCCATCAGGCATATCGGCTTCGTGCGCCCGAGCTCTTTTCTGACCGCGAGATATTCGTCGTATGCGCTCTGGAGCAGCTCGTCCTCGAATTTTACGCTGTCAATGACGGTCAAGAATGTCGTGTGACGGCAGTGATCCGACCAGTAGGTGTCGATCGTGCGAATTTCTGTTATAGTCGGGTCGCGGTGCTCGGATTTGAAATAATCCTGACAGAACGCAATGTCGTCCGCGTCCATGGCGAGACCGTATTTTTTGACGAAGTCCTCAAGCCCCGCTCTGTCGAGGCTTATAAATCCGTCGAGAGTTCTGACCTCGGTCGGGATATCATATTTCACGGCGAGCGTCTCGGGCTTTTCGAGGCTTGCCTCGCGCGCTTCAACGGGGTTGATGACATATTTCTTTATCTTTTGAGCGTCGGCGTCGGTTATGTCGCCGATGAGAATATATATTTTTGCCGTGCGAATAAGCGGGCGCTCGCCCTGCGAGATTATCTGGATGCACTGAGCCGCCGAGTCGGCGCGCTGATCGAACTGACCGGGCAGGAATTCGACCGCGAAGCATCTGCCGTTTATCTCGATATCGTCCGATACGATGTCGAGCTGCGGCTCGGAGAACACGGTGCGCTTTGCGTAGTCAAAGAGCTCGGGCGTGATATTCTCCGCATCGTAGCGGTTGATAACGCGCACATCTTTAAGATTTTTTATCCCGAGCAGGTCGTTAGCCTCGCTGAGCAGGGACTTTGCCTCCTGCGCGAGCTCCTTTTTCTTTTCGACGAATACTCTGTATACCATTTATTTTTCCTCCCTTGCGGCGAGCGCTTTCGCGCCGATGTCGTGCCTGTAGAAGGCGTTTTCAAAATGAATTTTTTCTGCCTTTTCGTATGCCGAGGCTATTGCCTCCCGAAGCGTATCTTCGACTGCCGTCACGCCGAGGACTCTGCCGCCGCTCGTCACGAGCTTGCCGTTTTTCTCGGCGGCACCCGCGACATATACGCTGTCCCGAATCTCGTCCGGGATATCTATCTCATAGCCCTTTTCGTATGCGACCGGATAGCCTTTTGACGCCATGATGACGCAGCAGGCGTTTTTATCCGAAAACTCAATGGGTGTCTCGGCGAGCGTGCCGTCTGTCGTGGCTCTCATAACGGTGAGCAGATCGCTCTTTAACAGCGGGAGCACGACCTGAGTCTCCGGGTCGCCGAAGCGGCAGTTGTATTCAATGACCTTAGGACCGTTCTCGGTCAGCATGAGTCCGAAATAAAGGCAGCCTTTGAAAGTTCTGCCCTCCGTGTTCATCGCGTTTATCGTCGGCAGGAATATCTCCTTCATGCATCTGTCGGCAATCTCTTTCGTGTAATACGGGTTCGGTGCAACGGTGCCCATGCCGCCGGTGTTGAGACCTTCGTCGTTGTCGAGAGCGCGCTTGTGATCCATCGACGATATCATCGGGACTACGGTCTTGCCGTCCGTGAACGAGAGCACCGATACCTCGGGACCCGTCAGAAATTCTTCTATAACGATGCTGTCGCCGCTCTTGCCGAATTTCTTGTCGCGCATGATTTCGACGACCGCTTCTTTCGCCTCGTCGCGCGTCGCGGCGATTATAACACCCTTGCCGAGTGCGAGACCGTCCGCCTTTATAACAGTCGGAATGGGTGCTGAATCGAGATAGGCGAGCGCGTCCTCCGCGCTGTCAAAAACTTCGTACTGTGCGGTGGGTATGCCGTATTTTTTCATCAGGTTCTTTGAAAAAACCTTGCTGCCCTCGATTATCGCGGCGTTTTTGCGCGGACCGAAGCAGGGAATACCGAGGCTCTCGAGCCTGTCGACGCAGCCGAGCACGAGCGGATCGTCCGGCGTGACAACTGCGTAGTCTATCTGATTGTTCTTCGCGAATTCCGCAATGCCGTCGATATCCGTAGCGCCTATGTTGACGCACTCCGCGTCTGCGGCGATGCCGCCGTTTCCGGGCAGGGCGTATATTTTTTTGACTTCACTGTTCTCTCTGAGCTTTTTTATAACGGCGTGCTCTCTTCCGCCGGAACCTACTACAAGAATGTTCATTTTCAGTCCTCCGTCAATGGTGGAACAGGCGCATGCCGGTGAATGCCATGACCATGCCGTATTTGTCGCAGCACTCTATAACAAGGTCGTCGCGGATCGAGCCGCCGGGCTCTGCGATATATTTTACTCCGCTGCGCTTTGCTCTTTCTATATTGTCGCTGAACGGGAAGAACGCGTCCGAGCCGAGCGATACGCCGTCTATAGAAGCGAGATATGCCCTGATCTCCCCGTCGGTCAGCGGCTCGGGGCGAGAGGTGAAATATTTCTGCCAGTTGCCCTCGGCGCAGACATCCTCTTCGTTTTTGTTGATGTAGCCGTCAATGACATTGTCCCTGTCGGGGCGGCCTATCGAATCCTTGAACGGGAGGTTCAGGACTTTTTCGTGCTGGCGCAGGAACCAGGTGTCAGCCTTTGTGCCCGCGAGACGGGTGCAGTGTATTCTCGACTGCTGACCCGCGCCGACGCCGATAGCCTGTCCGTCAACCGCGTAGCATACGGAGTTCGACTGCGTGTATTTGAGCGTGATGAGCGAGATTATGAGATCGCGCGCCGCGCTGTCGGGGAGATTTTTGTTTTCGGTGACTATATCAGAGAGCAGCTCTCTGTTTATCTTGAAATTGTTTCTGCCCTGCTCGAAGGTTATGCCGTAGACCTGCTTGCGCTCTGTCTCTTCGGGAACATAATCCGGGTCGATTTTCACTATATTGTAGTTGCCCTTGCGCTTGGATTTGAGAATTTCGAGAGCCTCGGGCTCATAGCCGGGGGCGATGATGCCGTCGGAGACTTCGCGCTTTATCATCTTCGCGGTAGTAACATCGCAGACATCGGAGAGGGCGACCCAATCGCCGAACGAACACATTCTGTCCGTGCCGCGTGCGCGCGCATAGGCGCAGGCGAGCGGGGAGTCGTCAAGACCCTCTATGTCGTCGACGAAGCAGGCTTTTTTGAGCTTGTCGGAGAGCGGGATGCCGACCGCCGCCGAGGTGGGGCTGACATGCTTAAAAGAAGTGACCGCCGGGAGACCGAGAGCCTCTTTGAGCTCCTTGACGAGCTGCCAGGAGTTGAAAGCGTCGAGAAAGTTTATGTATCCGGGTCTGCCGCAGAGTATTTCTATGGGCAGTTCGCCGCCGTCCGCCATATAGATGCGCGAGGGCTTCTGATTGGGGTTGCAGCCGTATTTAAGCTCGAATTCTTTCATTTTTATTCTCCTTTTCAAGCGTTCTTGTTTATGAGCCTGCTGTCCTCTTCGCCGGTCGAGAGGTCAGTGTATCTGACATAGAGCGAGATCTTGTTGTCCTCGTCGAGCGCGTTCCAAAGCGATGAGGTGAACTCGTCGATATCGTTCGGAACGGAGACTCTCTCGGGCTCGCCTTGGAAGGTCGGGATGGGATTTCCGTCGCAGACATAGGTGTGGATGAAGTGGCCGAGACCCGCGAGAGGGGAGTAGGAGAAGGTGTATCTGTTGCAAGCGCTGCCCTTGGCGTCCGCGCTCTTGAGAATGCTCATCTCATATGTGAAATCCCCGTTTTCGAAGGTCAGCATTCCGCTGATTCTGGGGGTGAAGTTCGGAGCGTCCGGCTCGAATTCGCGTGTCTCAAGTGCGCTCTTAAAAGAGCCGCCGGCTTTTAAAGCGTCGTTGACTGTGTCCGTCTGGTCGCCGTTTGTGACTATAATTTTATTTTCAAAGTTTCTGACTGCGGCGTAAATAATGAGGCTCGGGTCCTCGACCTTCGAAGCGTCGAACGGCTCGGTATAGAGCACTCCGCCGCGCTCGGTGAATATGCGGTTGCGACTGTTTGCCGAGCGACCCATGATGAAATACGCGGTGCAGGCTTTTTTGCCGTCTGCGCTCTTGCCGATGACGATGCCTCTTCCGACGTAGGAGTTGCCCTCGATGAGCTTTGCTATGTCGCTTATTTTATAGATATCCATTATTTTTCCTCCGCTTTTTTTCGGACTATCTCGTCCGATATTTTTTCGGCTGCCGCCGGGAGAATCTTCCATTCGGCGAGCCGCATGACTCTTTTCTGAAGCGTTTCGGGTGTGTCGCCGTCTCTGACTTTGACCGCCTTCTGCATGATTATTTCGCCGCCGTCGGGTATCTCATTGACGAAATGAACCGTTGCGCCCGTCACCTTGACGCCCTTTTTAAGCGCCGCCTCATGGACGCGAAGCCCGTAGAAGCCCTCGCCGCAGAACGACGGGATGAGCGACGGGTGGACATTTATTATCCTGCGCTCGTATCTGCGCGTGAAGTCCGCGCTCAGTATGCTCATGTAGCCCGCGAGGACTATCAGGTCTATATTATTTTCTTTGAGTATTTCTATTATTTTTTCTTCAACAGCCGCCTGACTGCCGAATTCTTTCTTGCTGACCGTGACGCTCTTGATTCCCGCTTTCGCCGCGCGTTCGAGCGCGTAGGCGTTCGGGTTGCTCGAAACGATCAGCTTTATCTCGCCGTGCTCGATTATTCCGCTTTTCTGCGCGTCGATAAGAGCCTGGAGATTCGTTCCGCCGCCGGAGACAAAAACGGCGATTTCAGCTTTGCTTGCTTTCATTTTTCTCCCCTCCGATAAGAGTCAGTGCCGGCAGGAGCATTCCGCCGAGCGAGTTGCCGATAACAACAGCGAGCATGAACAGCGCGGCACTCGAAGAGAAGATGCCCGACGCGCCGAAATAGAACATATCGGCTATCGAATGTTCAAAGCCGCTTAGAATAAACACCGGCACGCAGAAGAGAATACCCAAAACAGTGTTCTTCTCTTTGTATGTGCTCACCGCGAGATACATCAGTATTCCGCAGAAAAATGCGCGGACAAGAGTCTGCCAAAAGGCTTGAGTGAGCTTGGCGGAGCAGATTGCAGCCGCCGTCTCGCCGAGCTGCGGTATAGAGACCCGCACGAGCATGCCGAGAAGAAATGTCGTTATAAGATTGCCGATGAGTATAATCGCGAGAGCGGCAAAATCACTCTTTTTGTGGCTCTCGATTATATAACCCACCCTGCCGGTGTAGAGCGCATAGCCCTTGAGGCAGATGCAGAGCAGAGCCACCGAAAACAGCACCGCGCCGACATATCTGTTCTCACACGCGAGAAACACACAGCCGCCGATGGAAATCAATATGCCCGCGCATATCGAACTCAGAAAGTTTTTCAGCATATCTCGATTTTCTCCGCAGACGAGACTATCTCGCCTATGATATAGGGCTCTTCGCCCGAGGCTCTGAGAATGTTGAGCGCCTCGTCGGCGTCGTCCTTTGAAACGACTATGCTCATGCCCACGCCCATGTTGAATGTGTTGAACATATCGCGCTCGCAGATGTTTCCGGCTTTTGCGATGAGATCAAATATCGGCAGAACTTTTACCGCCGAGCGGTCTATCTTAGCGCCGAGCGAATCGGGAATGCTTCTCGGGATGTTTTCGTAGAAGCCGCCGCCCGTGATGTGGGATATGCCCTTGACTTTTAGCTTTTCGAGCAGGGCGAGAACGGGCTTTACATATATCTTTGTCGGCGTGAGCAGAGTTTCGCCGATGCTCTTGCCGCCGAGCTCGTCAACGGGGAGGGTGAGATTGCGGTTTTCAACATCGAAAACTTTTCTCACAAGCGAGAAGCCGTTTGAATGAACGCCGCTCGAGGGGAGCGCGATTATAACATCGCCGGGGGTCATTGTTTTATTGTCAATAATTCTGTCCTTGTCGACAACGCCCGTGCAGTAGCCCGCGAGGTCGTATTCGTCTATCGGATAAAATCCGGGCATCTCCGCGGTCTCGCCGCCGATGAGCGCCGAGCCCGACTGAACGCAGCCCTCGCAGACGCCGCTGACTATGTCCGCTATCCTCTCGGGATAGTTCTTGCCGCAGGCTATGTAGTCGAGGAAGAACAGGGGCTTCGCGCCGCAGCAGATTATATCGTTGACGCACATCGCCACGCAGTCGATGCCGACGGTGTCGTGCTTATCCATTAGAAAGGCTATCTTGAGCTTCGTGCCGACTCCGTCGGTGCCGCTGACGAGCACGGGCTTTGAAATCCCTGTCAGGTCGAGCTCAAACAGACCGCCGAAGCCGCCGACATCCGAGCATACGCCCGAGGTGAGCGTGCGCGCGATGTGCTTTTTCATAAGCTCGACTGCCTTGTATCCCGCGGTTATGTCAACGCCCGCGTCGGCGTATACATCGGACTTTGATATCTCGTTCATGTTTTAAACCTCCGAGTTGAGTTCTGCCGAAACGGCGGCGTCCTTTTCGAGGACGACTTTAGCGTCTGCGGCGCGTTTTTCTTCAAGCTTCTTTGCAAGCTCCGGCTCGCCCAGCGCGAGTATCTGAGCCGAAAGCAAAGCGGCATTGGCTCCTCCGTTTATCGCAACAGTCGCAACGGGTATGCCGGAGGGCATCTGTACTGTTGAAAGGAGGGCGTCAATGCCGTCGAGAGTATTGGATTTGCAGGGAATGCCGATAACGGGCAGGGTGGTGTTCGCCGCAATGGCTCCGGCGAGATGAGCTGCCATGCCTGCTGCAGCTATAATGACTCCGAAGTCGTTTTCCTTTGCCGAGCGGGCAAAAGCCATGGCCTCGTCGGGCGTTCTGTGTGCCGAATAGACGTGCGCTTCAAACGGAATGCCGAGCGCGCGCAGGGTATCTGTCGCTTTTCTGATGACGGGCAGGTCGCTGTCGCTGCCCATTACTATACCGACTTTCTTCATTTCATACCTCCTGAAAAAATCAAAAAGGGCACACTCCGAGAATGTATCTCAGGTGTGCCCAGACGGTCGGCTGAAAAGAGTTTTTCTGTTCCCTTGCAGTGCTCTGCAATAATCCGTCAGTCGCAGAAAACTCATCTGTATTGTACCTAAAGTATACCAAATACAAGACCTTTCAGTCAAGGCGCATCGGAGAACTTTTTTACTTTCGCTCTTTGTCACAATAAATGCATCTGCACGCGCCGCCGTTTGCGTCAAAAGTCTTAAAAATGCCTCTGACATCCGGCTCGCATACGCTGATGCAGGCGGGGTTGTCGCAACGGTATTTGTCGTATATATACTGCGGCTCCTCCGCCTTTTCGGGCTGAACCTCGTTTGGTATGAGCCCGAGCAGCTTCATTATCAGCGCCATGCGCATGAACTTGCCGCACCGCGTCTGCTCAAAATACTTGGCGCGCGGGTCGGAGTCCACCTCCGGCGATATCTCGTTGACTCGCGGCAGTGGATGCAGCACGCACATGTCGCTCTTTGCAAGGCTCATCTTTTCCTTGTCGAGGACATATATGCCGTTGAGACGCTGATACTCTGCATCGTCCGTGAAACGCTCGCGCTGGATGCGGGTCATATAGAGTATGTCGAGTTTCGGCATCGCCTCTTCGAGCGAGCGGCACTCCTCGTATCGAAGTCCGCTTCCCTCGAGATAGTCGTCAATAACGAACTGCGGCAGGCGCAGCTCCTCGGGGGAGATGAGCACGAACTTTACATTCTTGTATCTCGTCATCGCGGCTATGAGCGAGTGGACGGTTCTGCCGTATTTCAGGTCGCCGCAGAGTCCTATTGTAAGATTATCAAACGTACCCTTTTCGTGGTGGATGGTCAGCAGGTCGGCGAGCGTCTGCGTGGGATGAAAATGCCCGCCGTCGCCGGCATTTATCAGCGGCACCGCCGTGTGCATGGATGCAACTACCGGCGCGCCCTCTTTCGGGTGGCGCATGGCGATTATATCCGCGTAGCCGTTGACTACCTCTATCGTGTCGGCAATCGTCTCGCCTTTGACGGCGGAGCTTGAGTCCGCGCCGGAGAAGCCTATCACCTGACCGCCGAGCGAGAGCATCGCGCTCTCGAAGCTGAGCCTTGTGCGCGTCGAGGGCTCAAAGAACAGCGTGGCGAGAATTTTGTGACGGCAGACCTCGTTGTATTTTTCTGGCTGCGCCATGATGTCATCGGCGACGGCTATCAGCTGGTCGATCTCCTCAGCGGAGAGATCGAGAATATTTATTATACTTCTCATTTCGCACCACCGATCCAGCTCTCGTCCGACGGGTTGTTGCGGAAGGCTATGAGGCGGTTTACATCCTCGGGCTTTATATATCCCTCCTGAGCCGCGACTTCGGAGAGTACGTCGAGGTTAGTAAGGCTCACATTTTTGACATCCGCCGCGGCGAGTCTCTCAAGACCCTTTTTCATTCCGTAGGTGAAGATGCTGACTATTCCGAGCACCTCCGCGCCCGCTTCGCGCAGAGCGTCAACGACTTCGATAACACTGCCGCCCGTCGAGATAAGATCCTCGACCACGACGACTTTCTGACCCTTTTCGAGCTTGCCCTCGATGCGGTTCTGCCTGCCGTGATCCTTGTTGCCGGAGCGGACATAACCCATCGGCAGCCTCGTCAAATGCGCGGTTATCGCGGCGTGGGCGATGCCTGCGGTAGAAGTGCCCATGAGAACTTCCGCGTCCGGATAGTTTTCTTCGATGAGCTCCTTGAGCCCGGTTTCAACATCCGTGCGAACCTCGGGCGCCGTGAGCGTCAGACGGTTGTCGCAGTAGACTGGACTCTTTATTCCGCTCGCCCATGTGAACGGCTTATCGGGGCTCAGAAACACAGCCTGTATTTTAAGAAGATCCTTTGCGATTTTTCTGCTTGTCTCAGTCATTTTTCATTCTCCTCAGTCAACAAATTCTTTTATGCATCTCTCGTATGCCGCAACGGGGTCGGGTGCTGCGGTTATCGGTCTGCCGACAACGATGTAGTCGGAGCCTATCTTCTTCGCCTGCTCTGGCGTCATGACGCGCTTCTGGTCGCCTATGTCGCCGTCCGCAAAGCGCACTCCGGGGGTTACGGTCAAAAACTTTTCGCCGCAAACCTCGTGAACCTTCCGCGCCTCGAGCGGGGAGCAGACAACGCCGTCAAGCCCCGCGTTCTTCGCGGTCTCGGCATAGTGCATGACAACTTTGTCTATTGGCTCTTTTATCAGAAGATCGCGCTCCATCGCCTCCTGGTCGGTGGAGGTGAGCTGCGTTACGGCGATGAGCAGGGGGCGCGTGCCGTCCGGGCGGGTCAGCCCCTCGAGAGCCGCCTCCATCATGCGTGAGGTGCCCGCGGCGTGGAGGTTGCACATATCTACGTCGAGCCTTGAGAGCACGGCCATGCTCTTTTTAACCGTGTTCGGGATATCGTGAAGCTTGAGGTCGAGGAAGATTTTGTGTCCGCGCGCCTTTATCTCGCGCACTATCTGCGGCCCCTCGGCGTAGAACAGCTCCATGCCTATCTTGACAAACGGCTTTCTTCCCTCAAAATTGTCGAGAAAGCTCAGCGCGGTTTCCTTGTCTGCAAAGTCGCAGGCGATTATTACGTCTTTACCCATTGTGTGCTCCTCCTATGATGTCCTTGAGTTCGTTTATATTGTACTTGTCCGCAGCGGCGGGCAGGGATTCGACTGTTTTTTTGCATATGAACGGGTCAACGAGGTTTGCTGCGCCTATTTCGACCGCCGTCGCTCCGGCGAGCATCATCTCGATAATATCCTCGGCGGACGATACGCCGCCCATGCCGACTACGGGGATATTGACAGCCGACGAGACCTGATAGACCATCCTCAGCGCCACGGGGAATATCGCGCTGCCGGAGAAGCCGCCCATTGTGTTCGCTATCACGGGCTTTTTTGTTTGCAGGTCTATCCTCATGCCGAGCAGGGTGTTTATCAGGCTGATTCCGTCCGCCCCCGCGTCCTCGCAGGCTTTCGCAATGCTAACAATGTCTGTGACATTGGGCGAGAGCTTTATGATAACCGGCTTTTTCGTGACCGCCTTGACGGCTTTTGTAACCTGCGCCGCCGCCTTTGGATCCGTGCCGAAGCTCATTCCGCCGCCGTGAACGTTAGGGCAGCTGACGTTGACTTCGAGCCAGCCGACCTGCTCCTGACTGTCGAGCTTTTCGCAGGTGTAGGCATATTCGTCGATCGAAAATCCGCTGACATTCGCCATGACTTTTTTGTTAAAGCATTTCTTGAGCCTCGGGAGCTCCTCGCTTATAACCTTGTCCACTCCGGGATTCTGGAGCCCGACGGCGTTTATCATGCCGGCGGTGCACTCCGCTATTCTCGGCGTGGGATTGCCGAAGCGCGGCTCCTTTGTCGTGCCCTTGAACGAAAAAGTTCCGAGGCAGTTTATGTCATAGAGCTCCGCGAACTCATATCCGTAGCCGAATGTGCCCGATGCCGGGATAACGGGATTGTCGAGCTCTTCGCCGCAAAGATTTACGCTCAGTCTGCCCATATTATCTCCTCGCTTTCCATTACGGGACCCTCTTTGCAGATCCTCTTGTTGCCCGTGAGCGTCTTGCAGGAGCAGCCCATGCACGCGCCGAAGCCGCAGCCCATGCGCTCCTCGAAGCTGTACTGCCCGGGAGTTTTCATCATTTTATGCATTGCGCGGAACATCGGTTCGGGTCCGCAGGTGTAGAAGAATGTGTATTGCATGTCTTTTATCACATCCGTGACAAAGCCCTTTGTGCCGTAGGTGCCGTCGGCGGTCGCAATATGCACATCCGCGCCGAGCGCACGAAATTCGTTTTCATAGAACACATCGTCTTTTGAGTTGAAGCCGAGCACTACCGTGACTTTTTTGCCCTCTGATATAAGCTCCCTGCAGAGCATATACATCGGCGGAACTCCGACTCCGCCGCCGACGAGCAGGGGACTGCCGCCGCTTATTTTTGTGTTGTATCCGTTGCCCAGCCCCGTCAGCAGGTCGAGTTCATCGCCTGCCGCCATGCGGCTCATCTGCTCCGTGCCGTGGCCGACGGTTTTATATATCAGCGTCAGATTTTCTCCGACGCAGTCGCAGACCGATATCGGGCGGCGCAGGAAAAATCCGTCAAGCTTTATGTTTACGAACTGTCCCGGCGCGGTTATCGCCGAGGTGTCGCCCGCAAGCGTCATTTTAAATATGTCGCGCGCGATTTTTTCGTTTGAAGTTATCCTGAAAATACCCTGCTTCATGCTCTATCCTCCGCCTTGTAAACTACTTTTCCATTATGCACCGTCAGCAGGCATCTGCCGAACACCTCACGCCCCGCGAACGGTGTGGCGCGTCCCATCGAAAGAAAATCTTCCGGGTCTATTTTATACGCTTCGCTTATATCAAACACCGCGAAGTCATTATTTGTGTCTATCTCGAAGCGCTCTTTCGGCTTGAAGCTCATCAGCTCAATAAGCCTGTCGAGCGTTATGATATTTTTTGTCACAAGCTCAGTGTAGAGCACCGGAAACGCGGTTTCGAGCCCGACAACGCCCATGAGGCTCTTTTCGAGCCCGCGCCCTTTTTCTTCTGCGCTGTGCGGCGCGTGGTCGGTCGCTATCATGTCTATCGTGCCGTCTTTTATGCCCTCTATGAGAGCCTTTTTATCCTCGCGGCTTCTCAGCGGCGGGTTCATCTTGAATCGCCCGTCCTCCTGCATGTCCTCGTCGCAGAGCACGAGATAGTGCGGCGCGGTCTCGCAGGTCACATTGACTCCGCGCGCCTTCGCCTGCCTTATCAGCTCAACGCTCTCCTTTGTCGAGATGTGGCAGACATGATATGCGCAGCCAGCCTCCTCCGCAAGGCGCAGGTCGCGCTCGATTTGCTTGTATTCGCTCGCGCTCGAAATGCCCCTGTGTCCGTGCATTCTTGCGTATTCGCCGTCGTGGATATATCCGCCGAAGAGCAGGGAGTTGTCCTCGCAGTGGGCGGCGATTATCTTGCCGAGCCTCTTGGCGGCGGTCATCGCCTCTCGCATCATTTTGTCGTTCTGAACGCCTTTTCCGTCGTCGGAGAACGCGCAGACTTTGTCGGACATAGCTTCCATGTCTGCGAGCCTTTCACCCTTTTCGCCGACGGTTATCGCGCCGTAGGGCAGAACTTTTATCGCCGCGCCGCGCTTTATCGCATCCAGCTGAACTTGCAGATGTTCCGCGCTGTCCGGTACGGGGTCGAGGTTCGGCATCGTGCAGACCGCCGTGTATCCTCCGTGCGCCGCGGCGGCAGAGCCGGAAGCGATGGTTTCTTTATAAGAAAAACCCGGTTCTCTGAAATGCACATGAACATCACAAAGACCGGGCACAATAATATATTTTTTTGAAATAACGGGCGAAAGACCTCCGTCGGCAAGGAACTTTTCCGCAAAGGCTCTTATTTTTTCGTATCTGCAAGCGAAGTCGTGCGTCATTTTTGCGTCTCCTTTTTATAAAAAGAAAAAGTCCTGCTTTCCCGCAAGACCGTGTATGCAAAGAACGCCGGGACATTAACGCCGACTATCCGTATTCATCACCAATCTTGCCGGCATCTCTGTACCGCTTAAAAATTGATTTGTTTTATTATACCAACAGCCGTCCGCTTTGTCAAGATGTCTGTTATAAATGAAGTAATTGTAAATTATTTTCGTTATGACATAAAAGCATTGACTTCGCGCCCATAATATATATAATGGATAGAAAGCGGCAATCAGACGCTTAAAAAGGGAGGAGAAATTCAAAAATGAAATGGAATATCATCACCGATTCAAGCTGTGATATGTTCGGCTTTGACAAGGAGCATGAGAACATCGTGTTTTCTTCCGTGCCGTTCACTATCAGCGTAGGAGACGAAAACTTTGTTGACGACCGCAACCTCGATGTCGACGGAATGATCGACTCGATGGACGCCTGTGCAGAGGCGAGCCACACGGCGTGTCCGTCGCCGCATGCGTGGCAGGAGAAATTCGAGCAGGAGGGCAATGCCATTGCCATCACTATTTCGAGCAAGCTCTCGGGCAGCTACAACAGCGCGTGCGCCGCAAAAGATATGGTGCTCGAAGAGCAGCCCGACAAGAAAATCGCCGTTATCGACTCGCGCTCCGCGGGTTCGGAGCTTGTTCTGCTCGTCAAAAAAATCTGCGAGCTTATCGAGTCCGGCGCGGACTTTGAGACCGTTGTTGAAAAGGCGGAGCTTTATTCCCGCCACACCCATGTCGTCTTCGCTCTCTCGTCGTTCAACAATCTCGTCAAGAACGGCCGCATGAGCAAAATCGTCGGCTTCGTCGCTAATAAGCTCGGCTTCTGGGGCATCGGTATCGGCAGCGAGCAGGGCACGATCGAGATAAAGCAGAAGATACGCGGCAGCAAGAAAGCGCTCGACGCGATAATCGAGGATATGAAAGAACGCGGCTACAACTGCGGCAAAGTCGTCATCAGCCATTGCCGCAACGCGGAGTTCGCCGAGAGCGTCAAGTCGGCTATCCAGTCCGTCTGGGATAAGGCGGAGGTCAAGATAGTCCGCGCGCGCGGACTTTGCAGCTATTACGCCGAAAAGGGCGGGCTGATAATCGGCTTCTGACGGTTTACTTAGTAGGATGCGGCGACTCGATATATCAATACCGCAGCAACAGCACGGAATCACGTCCGTTGGCTCCCTTGTGTAAAGGGAGCCGGCTCGGCGAAGCCGAGACTGAGGGATTGTTTTGTGCGCGATTTTATTCACCCTCTTAGCCGCCATTGTAGAGGAAAACTTCCCGCATAATAAAAAGGACTGCTCATCCGGGCAGTCCTTTTAGTATGTATCTTATTCCGCGCTTTTATCTTCGGGCAGGTCGCTCGTGCAGTGCGGGCACTTGACCGCATCGATCGGAATCTCAGTGCAGCAGAACGGGCAATTTTTCGTGGTCGCGGGAGCGGGCTCTTCGACTTTTTCGTGGATGAGCTTCGATTTTGCCGTCGCCATGAGCTTTATGACGAGGAAAATTGCGAGCGCGATTATCAGAAAATCGAGGATAGTCTGAATGAAATTGCCGTAGTTGAGCGTGGCGTATCCTGCCTCTGCCGCGAGCGCGGGAGTCGTGTACTTCGCGGGGTCAAATCCCGTGCGGTCGCCGAGAACGACGAACATATCCTTGAGGCTGCCGCCGCCTGTTATCAGACCGACGAGCGGCATGATGAGGTCGGAGACGAGCGAAGTGACTATCTTGCCGAACGCGCCGCCGACTACAACGCCGACCGCCATGTCAACGACATTTCCCTTTGAGATAAAAGCCTTGAATTCTTCAACGAGCTTGATCTTTTTCATCTTTATATACCCCTGTATAATTTATATACCTTTATTATATATACGCCGTCTGCCCACAGCAAGAGTTTTTTGAAATTTTGGGAGGAGCTATGGCAGAAATATTTTATCATACCTTTGACCCCGTCTATGACAATCATTCGCGTGTGCTGATACTCGGCTCGTTCCCGTCCGTGAAGTCGCGCGAGCAGGGATTTTATTACGGACATCCGCAGAACCGCTTCTGGAAAGTGCTCTCCGCCGTGTTTTCTTCGCCCGTGCCGCAGAGCATAGATGAGAAGAAAAAACTGCTGCTCGATAACGGTGTCGCGCTTTGGGATGTCGCGCAGAGCTGCGAGATAAACGGTTCGAGCGACAGCAGCATGAAGAACGTCCGCCCGAACGATATATATACATTATTATATACTACCGGCATCGACCGCGTTTTTGCAAACGGCAAGACCGCCGCGCGGCTCTATGAAAAATTCATCCTGTCGCAGACGAATATCCCCATAATCGCCCTCCCGTCAACCAGTCCCGCAAACGCCGCATACAGTCTCGATGATTTGTGCGAGCGGTGGCAAGTGATAGGGGAGCGGTGATCGACGGTTTAGGGGGCTGTAGATGCGTTTTGTATTTTCTTTGTAGGGGTCGGCGACTCGACGACCCGCTGCCGCGCAAGCGGCACAAAAGGCAGCGCAATTAACGGAAGCAATCGTTTTCCCACTTTGCCGGATTGGTTTCAATGTATTCCCATATCATTTCATAATCGTGCTCGTCGCGGATAACCCTATCAAAATATGTCCGCTGAAAGATATCCCTGCCTATCTCGGCGTTGCAGAATCGCTTGAACGCCGCGACCATGCGCGGGATTTTTTCATTTGCGCGGGTTGAGGAAATATCGGCTTCATCGATGCGGATTATCATATGTATGTGATTCGGCATGATAACGAAATTATCAATATGCGCGCCCTTTACCTTTTCAAACCCGATTATGTATTTCAAAATGATTTGACCCTCGTCGGTCAGATGTACTTCCGGGGCGTCGAGGTCGCCGCCCCCTACAATGTCACATAAAATTTTTGCTCTTCCGGCTATGCATATGGTTATGAAATATGCGCCGGCGCTGCTGTAGCTGAAGTTTTTCAATCTGTTCGGTTTTCTGTCCGGTAACGCCATATTAATCACCCACCAATATATTATCATACAGAGAACAAAAATCAACCGCAATTTTGCTTTTTGCAATTCATTGTAGGGTGCGGCGACTCGACGCACCGCTGCCGCCGACGGCGGCACGAAAAGGCAAGCCGCAAACATTGCTCATCACACAACAATATAATGAATTTTCAGTGACGCTCGCGCGTCAAAGGGTCGTCGGAGTCGCCGAACTAGACAGGGTAAGCGCGTATAATTCAATCATGCCGACAACGCCGCGAACAAGGCACGAACATTTCTTGCATTTTCTCAAATTCTCCGCAGTCCATTGTAGGGTGCGGCGACTCGACGCACCGATGCCGCCGTCGGCGGCACAGAACGCAAGCTCGGAACAAAGCAAATTAAACAGCATAAATGGGGTAATCCCCCCTCTGTCCCCAATTTCGGACTCTCCAATCCTTGACCGAATATATCAATAAAGCAATTTTTGTGCAAAGTGCAAAAAATGGTTTTGGCAAAATAAACTGTTTCTAATCTATATATAAAAATTGAATTTTTGTGTTGACAAACAAAAGAAGCGCGAGTAAAATAAGGTTACAGTGTAATGGTATAGGTATGCGGAGAGGTGGCCTCTTTTCGCGGAAACCGATGCCGTTGCAGTTGCGGCAGCGCCAATGACGCCGCTGCGGAAAATAAAAGGGCAAGAAAATGCACCGTACGCCATGCGTACAAGCCCGGTGCAAAAATCAAAAGAAAGGTGATAATTATGAAGACAAGAAAAGTCGGCAAGATCGTGTCGCTGATTCTGGCTATCGTGCTTGTAGCAGTGATCATGGTTCCTGCCGCCAGTGTCCTCGCAGACAATGCAGCGGATAAGTCTTTTGACGATTCCAACTGCATCGAAGTCAGCGATTACGACGCTCTCAAGAGCGCGCTGGACAATGCTTCAACTGACGGATCGAAGACCTACATAAAGCTTCAGTCCGATATCAGCCTGGGCGTCCCTTATAACCACGGCAGCCGTGGTGACAGTGAGGTTTCCTACTTCGCTTATGAGGCGATGAAAGTAACCGCATATCTGAAAACTAAGAAATGGGCGGGTTCAATCGTCAAGGATAAGTGGCTCAGCATTGCGGATTTCGTTTCCGAGCTTCAGAGCACCAATTCCGCACTCTATAAGACCCTTATGTCTTATAATGAGAAGGAGGCTGTCCTCAAAGTCAGCAAGGATACCCTTAGCCTTTTTGATAAGACTTTCGGTGACCTGAAAGAGGATAAATGGTCTGCTTCTCAGTACGGCGGAAAGCCCATGTATGAGGACAACCAGCTTGTTGTTCACGAGAACACAAATGTCGTTATTGATCTTAACGGCCACGGCATTGTCGGCGTCAACAACAACGCTACTGCTTATACCGGCACTCCCTCTTATCAGTCGACCGTCTTTGTTGTCAAGGGCACTCTGACCATCATGGACAGATCTCCCGAACAGGTCGGCTATATCAGCGGCGGTACAGGATATGTTCTTGATTCCTGCAGCCTGTATGATAATGAGTTTTCCGGCTGGAATCACAGCAGTATCAACAGCGATTGGAAATACCTCGCTCAGAACGGCGACCATGTTACCTTCTCCAGCGGAACATGGCGTCATATAGATCACTCCCGTCACACTTACTGGTACTACAACGCTACCGAGACCAAGGGCGGCGGAATCAACGTCCAGAACGGCGGTACGCTGAACCTTGTTAGCGGTAAGATAACAAAGAACGTTGCTTTCATGGCGACCGATGAATCGATTTTCAAGGCAAGCACAACAGCCATTGCAAAGGGCGGCGGCGTCTATGTCTCTGACGGCGGTACCTTCAATATGTACGGCGGCGAGATAACCCAGAACGTTGCCCGTACTTATCAGAAGGAGAGCAACGCTCAGGAATCCCATGCTTACGGCGGCGGCGTTTATGTAGAGGCTGCTGCGGACGGCAAGGCTGCTACCTTCAATATGTACGGCGGCAAGATTGCCGAGAACGCAACTTATGCCGAGACATATTCCGATGGCAAGACCAAGAATGTTGTTTCTGAGGGCGCAGGTATCTATGTCGGCGCAGGCTCTGTCTGCAACATCATGGGTTCTGCCGATGCAAAGGGTCCGACAACTTCGGAAATGCTTGCTTCTTTCCCGCAGGTCACCAATAACTCCTGCGGTGCTATAACCAGAAACGGCGTTCGCGAGCGTGCAACCGTTACCGTTAAGGGCGCAGGTATTTACTGCGACGGTACTCTCAACATAAAGAAGGCTCTTGTTTCTTCGAACGACTTCTCCGAGTTCTCGAAGGATCTTGCGGCGTCCAATGTTCTGCCTGTCGGCAACAACGCGACCCACATCATGCGTGATGAAGAGTCCGGTCTTCCGCTCTATATCTATGATTACAACAGCGACGGATCGGCAAAGACTTATGTCACCCGCCTTGACGCTCGCTTTACCGAGAACCTTGAGCTTGCCACAGAGCAGGTCGCTCACGAGACCAGCGGTATCTACGGCACTGCCCGCGGCAACGAAAATAACAAGTTAACTTCCGACGGCGCCGGTGTCTATCTCAGCACAACCGCCAGAATGAACATCGGTGAGAGAACATGGATCACCGGTAACTATGACCTTGTTACAACCGGTCATAAGGCATTTGATAACACCAGAAACTATGCAAAGCATTGGGATAAGACCGCTAACGGCGGTGCTGGCGGATATGTCTACACCGGTTCGTATTCTGCCGGAATCAGCAACGGCTTCACCTGGTCCGACACCAGCGATGACGTTTATCTTCCCGATGGCGTCACAATGTACAAAGGCGATACTCTCTTTGAGAGCAGAATCGGCGTCAACTACTATGACATGGTCGATAAGGCAGGCGATGTCAGCGTCGGCGCAACCGGCCGCGCAAGCAACCGTGTTATAGTTAAGTCCGCAACAGACCTCGATTATAACCTTTGGGGCGCAACTACAGCTTCTCCCTTGCAGACCGATATCCAGTTCTTCAGCCTTAACGACAACAATAAGAACTATGAGAGAGATATAAACTATAATCTTCCTTCTTATGTAAATGATGCAAAGGAAAGCGAATACTACAGCGGCGGTACAGGCACAACTGCTCGCCCGATGGATCTCAGAGGTTCCGAAAACGGCGGTCCCGCACTGCCTCCCGGCTGCGCTCCCGGAGTCCTTCAGGAAGACGGAGCATGGCCCTCACAGTCGCTCAGAGATTCATATCTGGTTTCTGTTGTCAAGGCTTCCGATGTCGAAGGTGTTATAGGCGACACCGATTGGACATACAGAAAAGATTACCTTTCACCGTATGTCGGCTATATTGATTTTGCCACAAAATATGCAGCCGGAACAACTTGGTCTGTCGAGTGGTCGGTACACTTCAAAAAAGATAAGGTTTGGCCGAAGTACAACAAAGACACTTATTGGATGACGGCTGCCGACCTTAACCCGGCAACAACGGCGATGGCAAACAAGAATGTTGTCTTCCCGCAGCGTGCTTATCAGATAGACTCAGCTGCTTCGCAGCTTTCCGAGTATGAGCAGAGAGCGAAGTTCATGGACTACAAGGTAATCTATGATGACAACGGCTTCGGCTCCGATACCGCTCCCGTTCTTCGCTTCGGCAAGGGCGACCGTCAGATGTATGTTACCTACAACTTCGATGAGGCAAATAAGACCTACTACGGCGAGAACGTTAACAACCAGTCGCTCAACGAGGCCATTAATATCGACAACCTCATCACCGGCAAGTCCGTTTTCAAGATCATCAATACCGCAGAAGACGGTTCTTCCTTCACCTTCTACGGTGCAAACAGACCGACCGGTACCCTCAAGTTCAACAAGATCGTCCCGGATTACAAGGCTTATAAGGCGAGCAGCGTTCTTGCTGACCGCACTGCAAACAGAAAGAGCGAGCTTACCTCGATAACCAAGACAAACGGCAACGAGGATAAGGATCTTTACTTCAAGGGTTGGTCTTTCTACACCTCTTACGGCTACGGTCCCGAGATTGTTACCCTGAACAACAAGGATGAGCTTCAGTCCATCAATGTTGATGCTGCGCGCTCCGGCTCCTCGCTCGATTATCGCGGAACCTTTACCGCTGATCTGAGCAAGATTATCAACCAGAACGTCAACGCTCAGCCCTGCCCGTCCATGACGGCTACATGGTACACCAAGGAAGAGCTCGCCGAGGCTCGTAAGAAGGTCTCCAACGTCATGCTCCAGACCGTCCAGCGTAAGAATGATAACGGCACGACTACCAACCTTCTTCGTGCGGTTGCTCTTGCCGGCTCGGAGTACCCTGATTTCGACGAGGTCGGATTCGTTATCTCGACAACCAACGCAACTCCCACCATCGAGGGCGGTTATGATTACGTTGTCAAGAGCAAGGTCTATGAGAAGCTCGGCGTCAACGCGACTGTCGGTGCTGAGAAGACCTACTATGATGTTGACAAGCTCCTCGGCGGTAACTATTCCGGCAAATCGAGCGTCAAGATTGAAGACAAGGCTTGGACATTCACTAAGGGCAGCCAGTTTGCAGATAATGTTACTATCGGTAAGACCGGCAAGGAAGGCTATAAGGATGCGGGTCTGTTCTACACTAACATCGTTATCACCGATGCTAATAAGGACACCGTTTACTTCGTAACTCCTTATGCTAAGAAGGGCAACACCTACTTCTACGGTGAGTCCCGTGCCGCTTGCTATGCAGACGCCCCCACCGCTTGATGAAACTTGAGATTCTATAGGAGATGTGCACTATGAAAAATTATGAAAAGCCTATCGCAGAAGTCCTCCTGTTTCGTCTTGCAGAAGTCAGAATGGTTCCGCGTATAAGCATTGGCGAAGGTACTGATGATAACTACGCCAAGAAGCACAACGGTTCCGGCGACTGGGACGGCGACAAGTGATTTTGCGCTTTCACGGTTTATGAAAGGAGAAGAGTTCGCTATGAAAAAAACTCTCAAAGCTGTTATTGCTATGATACTTGTTCTGGCGCTCGGCTTTGCTGTTGCTGCCCCTGTCTTCGCAGCTTCCGCTTCAACCGTTGCCCAGTCGGCAAGCATTAAGGACTTCTTCAAGAAGATTGGAGATTCCATAAAGAAGCTTTTTGAGAAGATCTTTAAGCCCACGCCCAAGCCCGACCCGCAGCCTGATGTCCCGTCTACGGACGGCTCGGTTGAGGCTGAGAGCGTCCCGATTGACGATTCTCAGGACAAGGGCGACACCATCGGCAAGAATGACGTTTACGCCAGCCCGCTGTGGTAAAAAGAATTGAGCAATTTTAGTATAAAAATTGCAGATTTACCGGTAGGTATCTCCTGCACGCACCCTCACCTTTCGGATGTGTGCAGTGAGTATCTCACCGATGAGGCGCCGCTGTTTTCGGTTGGGGCCGATGAAGAACACAAAGAGGAGCTCAGAAAATTTTTTCTGGGCTCTTCTCAAGTGTTTTCCGACGCTTTTTTGGAGAGCGTCGCCGTGCAGGAGAAAATTTGCGCCGCTGTCCTCGATTATGATGCTGCCGTCTTTCACGCCGCGCTTATTGCTTTCGACGGGCAGGGCGTGGCCTTCGCCGCGCCGAGCGGCACGGGCAAGACGACGCACATTAAGCTTTGGCAGCGCCTCTACGGCGACCGCGTTGAGATAATCAACGGCGACAAGCCGCTCTTCACTCTGCGCTCCGGTCGCTTCTTCGCGTCCGGTATGCCCTGGTGCGGAAAAGAAAACTGGGGCTGCAACAAAACCGTTCCGCTGAAAGCCATCTGCTTCATCGACCGCGCGGAACAAAATTCGATTTCCTGCCTTGAGGACAACCGCGAAATAATGAGCCGCCTGTTTTTGCAGCTCGTTATGCCCGAGGAACACCGCCTCATGGTGAAATATCTTGACTTTGCAAATAAGCTGATAAATACCGTTCCGTTCTATCTTCTGCGCTGCAACATGGATTTATCTGCCGCACAGACCGCGCACGACGGTATTTTCGGCATAGAATAAAGAGGTTGCTATGAAAGTTAAAGACGGTTTCTATCTGACCGCTATCGGCACTGATTTTGTGATAATCGCCAGCACTCCAGAGACAAAGAAGGAGTTTGACGGCATGCTTCGCCTGAACGAGACTGGCGCTTTCCTCTGGAAGAAGCTCGCCGACGGCGCAACCGAGACGGAACTTGCCGATGCGCTTGCCGCCGAATACGGCGTTTCACGCGAGGTATCCGAAAAAGATACCGCCGATTTTCTTGACGTTATCCGCTCCGCCGGATTCATCGAGGAATAATATGGACGCTTCGATGTCTTACGAGACGCTTATCGCCGCCGCGGGCAGCGTCGTTATTGAGCCGCGCGGCATCAGTATGCTCCCCTTTTTAAAGGAGGGCAGAGATTCGGTGCGCCTTGTTCGCCCGACCGCCGACCCGCGCAGATATGATATCGTGCTCTATTGCGTGCGGGATGAATATGTGCTCCATCGAATTATCGGCTTTGACGGCGATAATTATATAATCTGCGGCGACAACTGCCGCGGCTGGGAGCGCGGACACGGGCGAGGGGATATAATAGCCGTCGTCGATGAGATATACAGAAACGGCAAGCCCGAAAAACCGCACTGTCTCAAAAATCGAATCTACGAGCGCCTTTGGTGCTCCTCGCTGCTCAAAAGAATAATAATGAAGCTGAAAGCTCAAAAATAAAATGTCGGAATTTGAAAAATCCGACATTTTTTATTTTTAATTCTACTATAGAGAGATTTTTTTGTACATTTTCTATATAATATAGCTTGTATTGTAATAATGTGCACAATATAGGAGGTAAAATAATGAAAAAAGTATTGAAATCGGCAGCCGCACTTCTGCTGGTTCTGACTCTCGCTTTTTCGGCTTTCGCCGTCAGCGGCGTTTTCGCCGAGGAAGCTGAGCCGCTGAGCAGCTTCGCTGTTTCGGCAAAGGGGAGCGGAGAAAATTCATCAGCACTCGGCACCGTCTCGTGGTGGAAGAGCGATATCGACGGCAAGTACTATATGTTTATGCCGTCAAAATCGGATCTGTCTTCTATAACGGTCTGGTTCACCGCATCCGATGATGTTATGTGCGGCGATGTCAAGCTCGAAAACGGTGCTGCAACAACTGCTTTTGCCAATGGCGGAGAGTTCGTTCTCTCTGTCGGCGACAAGGACTACACTGTAGTTTTCCTCACTTCGAGCAAGCTTCCGACAATGTTCATCAACACTCCCGAGGGCGGACTCGATAGAATCCACGCCGACAAGGAGTACAAAGAAAAGGGCTGCACAATGCTCGCTATCAACTCAAAGGGCAAGGTCGATTATAACGCCGAGCTCGCTTCGATGAAGGGCAGAGGCAACTCGACTTGGGGCTATCCCAAAAAGCCTTACAACATCAAGCTTGATAAGAAATCCAAGCTTTTCGGCATGGAAAAGGCAAAGAGCTGGTGCCTCATCGCGAACTATGAGGATCTCAGCCTCCTGCGCGACCAGATAGTCTATAATCTCGGCGCGGATATCGGCATGACCGAGTCGCCCGATTGCAGAAGCATCGACCTCTATGTCAACGGCGAATACAAGGGCGTTTATCTCATCACCGAGAAGGTCGAGATAAACAAGAACCGCGTCGACATAACCGACCTTGAGGGCGATACCGAGGATCTGAACCCCGATCTCGACTTCTCGACCCTTGCTCCCCAGGGCATCGGCGGCAAGTTCTGCGGCTATATCGAAAACAGCCAGCGCTGGTATGATATCCCCAACGAGCCCGAAAACATAACCGGCGGCTACCTGCTTGAGCTCGAGGTCACCGATCGCTATCCCAACGAGGCGAGCGGATTTGTCACTAAGAACACTCAGACTGTCGTTATGAAGTCCCCCGAATTTGCCTCCGAGGCGCAGATAAAGTATATCAGCGACTACTGGCAGGAAATGGAGGATGCACTCTACAGCGAGACCGGCTATAATGATCTCGACAAGCACTACACAGATTATATAGACATAGTCTCCTGGGCGAAGCAGTATCTCATTCAGGAGTGGACAAGCAACTGGGATGCGGGTCTTACCAGCAACTACTTCTACAAGGATGTTGACGGCAAGCTCTTCGCAGGTCCTGTCTGGGATTTCGACACCGCGCTCGGCAACTACGAGGGCAGAGACGGCACGAACCTGAAGGATCCGACAAATCTTCACGCCAAGAGCAGAAACCTCAGATACAATTCGCTCATGGGCAGCGACAATATAAAGGCTACCCCCAATATCTACGCGCTTTGCTACAGACACGCCGACTTTGCTCAGACTGTTGAAGAGCAGATGAAGACTGTCTTTGCGCCTGCCGCAAAGAAGATGGCTGAAAAGAAATATCAGACCTATATTGACGAAGTCAAGGGCGCAGCCGTAATGAACGCCATCAGATGGAACTATTACGGTACCACCGATACGGCGGCTATCGCGCAGAATTACAGCAACGAGGTCAACTATATCCGCGACTTCATGACTGCGCGCACCGAGTTCCTCTCCGGCGCACTCACGCTCAAAAACGAGGGCTTCACGATTGCTCATATCCCGTCACAGAAGCGTACCGGTTCTGAGATCACTCCCGAAGTCACCGTCAAGTGCCTTGACAGAGTCCTGACCGAGGGCGTGGACTACACCGTCGCTTATTCAGACAACATCGCTAAGGGTACCGCTACAGTCACAGTCACCGGTATGGGTGACTATGAGGGTGTGACCGCAACTACAACCTTCAAGATAATCAATATCTCCGATCCGCTCGACTGGACAGGCGGCTCGGGCGAAGCGAGGGCTAAAGAGAACCTTGCCAAGATCGGCAACAAGTTCATCGATGCCGTTGAGCTGATACTTTACTATATCGTCAAGCCTTTCCAGAAATAACAACAAAAATGATCCGCTGTGATTTTTCACAGCGGATCTTCCTTTATAAGAACAGTGTGCAGCCTGATTGGCGAAAGTGCTCAATCATCTCGTGCGCCCGTTCAACGCTTATTCCAAAATAGTCACACAGGCACTCGATGCACATGCATTCTTTTGCGCCGCGGTTGACCATCTTGCGGTGGAACCCGATGTCGTCATTGGTCAGCAGCTTTGAACATTTGATGCAGTATGTCATTTCTTCAGCTTGCAGATGAAGCAGGCACAGTCATGAGCCTCGAGATGCATCTGCATGAACTCCTTTTTGACTCCAATGCACTCACCCGTGAACGCGTCGGTCATCTCAAGTCCGTAGCCGGAGGCTGCGGCTATGCCTATGTTCTCAAAATAGAACGGAACGCCGCACTTGCTCTCGCTGAAGTTGACGAAAAGAAGGGCGATTTCATCGTTTGAAAGTAGCTTTGCAAAGACTATCTTGTCGTTCCAGCTCTTGGTTGCGACGAATGCCGGACGGGACTCCTCATCCTGATTGATTCTGATGAGTCTTTCATTCTTGACGAGATCAAGGCAGAAGTCGTTCATGCATCTCAGGTCGCCGCCGAGCATCAGCGGGGACGAGAACATGCACCAGAGCGCGAACTGAGTCTTATAGTCGATGTCAGAGCAACCGACCGAGCCGACATTTCCTCTGCCGTACATACCGACGGTGAGCATATCAATGTCGTTGAAACAGCCGGGCGCGGAATAAGCGAGGTTGTCGATCTGGCTGAGCGCGATATCGGAAAACGAACGGAAGCTGTCGTTTATATCGCCGGTAGAGCGATACATGTGCGCGCCCGCCGAGCGAATCCAGCGGCTGACTTCGTCGTTGCCCCAGTTGCAGGCGGAGAAGAGAATCTCGCGTCCGCAGGCTCTGAGAGCCATGCCCATTTTTCTGTAGAGCAGGGGACCGTTTGCACTGTCCGGCTTGTAGCAGAAGTCATATTTCAGGAAGTCTACGCCGTATTCGGCAAAGGTCTCGGCGTCGAGATATTCATGATCAAAGCTGCCCGGATAGTCGGCGCAGGTGCGTGTTCCGGCGCAGGAATACATGCCGAACTTGAGCCCCTTGCTGTGGACATGGTCGCTGACTGCTTTCATCCCGTTGGGGAACTTCTCCTCGTCGGGGACTATCTTTCCCGTCTGCGGGTCGCGCTCTCGCTTGCTCCAGCAGTCGTCGATGACAAGATACTCATATCCGCAGTCACGCAGACCGAGCTCGACCATCTTGTCGGCGGTTTCTTTGATAAGCTGTTCGTTGATGTTTTCGCCGAATGTGTTCCAGGTGTTGAAACCCATAGGCGGAGTTTTTGAAAGCATTCGATCACTCCTAAATAGATTTTTTGTTCAACCTATATTAACATATATGGGTATCAAAGGCAACAAAAAAAACTGCCGCACCCGCAAAAAGGTACGGCAGCTTTTTGTCGATACATTAAGCAGCGCCGAAAATCTTGAGAATCAGCTGGAAGATAGCGTCAACTATCTGCTTGCTCAGTCCGTGTTCCTCAAGGAATCTGAGAATGTCGCCGACGAATTTCAGAAAAGCCTGGAAGAACTCCATAAAAGCCTGTCCGCCCTCCTGGAGCTTCGAGAAAATCTCGACTATCTGATGAATGAGCGTGGTGATGAATTCCATGATCTTTTGCCTCCTTTTTATATTTACGGGAATTAACAAAATATTAACATATTTTATCTGCAAAAGCAATAGCCAAATCGGAAAAAACACCGCTGTTCAAGCTCAATTTTTCGTTACTTTGCTCATGTATAAAAATATTCATATCGAAAAATATCAAAGCTTGTCAGCATAAAAGACAAAACAGACAGCGGTGAGGCTGTCTGTTCTGCCAAAAAGGAGTCAATTTTCAAAAAAGAAGTCAATCTTTGATAATTGTATTTGCGTGTCTTATTTAATAAGACCAAGGATAGCATCAAAGATAGCCTTGACGATAGCCTGCGCGTCGATAGAAGAGCCGGCAAACTCAAGAATCTTTTCGATCATCTCAAAGATAGCTGCTAACATGTGCGGTGTCCTCCCTTCTCCCTTGATAAGACAACTGTTTGTCCCTTACAATTAGATTATAACAGCATATAAATTCAGTTGTCAAAATGAAAAGGGTATTTTTGGATATTTTTTGATGCTTTTTGACTATGATATAAACAATCTGTAAATAAAATTTATAAAAATAATACAAGTTTGTTCTCAATGTGTATATTTGCGGCGCGCGGAGAGCAAAAATATCAGGGGTGATGTACATGATATTTTTTTACTATTTACTTTATATATTGGTTTGGCCGCTGTTCGAGCTGCTGTATCATCCGCGCGTGCTGGGTCGGGGAAATATCCCCAAAAACGGCGCGGTCATTCTCGCCGGCAACCACAAAAGTAATCTCGACTGCATTCTGATAGCGTCATGCCTGTGGCGGCAGGTGCATTTTATGGCGAAGGACGAGCTTTTTCGCGGCGGGTTCAGATATTTCTTCCGCGCCCTCGGGACTATCCCCGTCAACAGGCGGATTCGCGATGCCTCCGCGCTCAGTGAAGCGCGTGCTATACTCGACAGGGGCGGCGTCATCGGTATTTTCCCCGAGGGCAGGTTCAACAAAACGGAGGAGACCGTTTTGCCGTTTAAGCCCGGGGCTGCGCGAATGGCGGCGAGAAGCCGGGCTATGATTGTCCCGTTTGCGATAAAGGGCGATTACAATATAATCGGCAGGCGCGTGGAGATTGAGTTCTATCCCGCTATAAATGCGGCGGGCAGGGATGCCGTGTCGATAGGCAAAGAACTCGAAAATGCGGTCAGAGAGGGGCTTGAGCGTGGCAGAAAATAAGGATACTGGATTCAGAGTGATAACATCTGTTATAAAGCCTGCGTTTAAAATGCATTTCTCGCCGACGATTATCGGGCGTGAAAATATTCCGAAGAACGGCGCGGTGGTCATCGCCGGGAATCATAAAAATATCCGCGACCAGTTTCTCGTATTTCTCGCGACTGACCGTGTGATTAATTATATGGCGAAGCGCGAATACTTCGATGGCGCGCTCGCTCCGCTTTTCAAATGGGCAGGGTGCATCCCCGTAAACCGTGACGGCTTCGACGCCGCGGCGGTCAGAAGAGCGATAAAAATTCTGAAAAGGGGCGGTGCAGTCGGAATATTCCCTGAGGGCACACGCAACAGGACGGATAAATTACTTCTCGCGTTCAAACCCGGGGCCGCAGCGATAGCGAAGAGGGGAGGGGCGCTCATAGTGCCGTTTGCGATAAGCGGGGAGTACAGAAAAAACGGGAATTTAAAAATTTTGTTCGGTGAACCTTTTTCTCCTGAATCTATGAGTGTTGAAGAAGCGACCGATAAATTGTACAGTGCCGTAAGCAATTTGCTCGAAAGCCAATAAAACGCCCAAAATCGAGCAAAGAACGACCGTTTTCAAAAATTTTTTGGCGTTTTGCATCGAAAATTTATTGCCTTAGTTTTCCAATTTGTTGTGGTTTTTCCGTTGACTTTTGGCATATATTGTGATACAATCCAATCGTAGGAGATTATACCCTGCGCGAATCGGCGCGGATCTTCAAAAAAATCGAACATTTGTGTTGACAAACCGAATATTTGTGCTATAATTAGAGACAGAAAGAACAAATGTTCCGATTTTTCCGTAAGGAGGAAGCAAAAATGACAAGTACATTCATAATTGTTTCGGTTCTCGAAGTTGCCGTTGTGGCTCTTATAATAACAGGCTTTGTGTTTGAGAAGAAGCTGATCAATTTTGAGGAGAAGTTTGAGACTGCTCTTGCCAAGAAGATCGCTCACTTCCTCTGCACCAACAAGTATACCAAGGCTCATTTTGTCAAGGAGAAGAAGACCGCTCAGCGCCGCAGCGCAGCCAAGACTGCGTTTGAGCCCGAGACCGTCTCTCCGACTCCCGGCAGAAAGGGCAACAGAGTCGCCTGATTTATATTCGAAAATCGCATAAGTTTGACCGCCCTGCCATTCCGGCAAGGCGGTCGTTTTCACTTTAGCGGTCTTATGGAATGTCAGCAGCCACAGCCGTTGTTGCAGCCACATCCGCAGTCCGAAGCTCTGGAGACGCCATTATTGCAGCCGCAGCCCGTGTCACAGAGCAGAAGGATGATGATAAGGAAAATGCACCAGTTGTTTGAGCAACCCATCGTTTTGCCTCCTCTTCAGTTACTAAGAAAGAGTGCCGCGGTTTTGACTTGAGCACCGCTTTCATCAACATATTATGAAGCACTGCTTTTTGCGGTTACACTTTTTGAACCAAAACATAATTTTCTTTTCTCCGGCGTAAACTAATAAGAAACCGGAGGTGTTTTATATGCTGTTTGACAAGAACGGAGAAGTCGTGAGCTACGACGAGTCGGATATCTTCTGCGATGATCTCATGCGCGCGGATGAGCATATCGACCCGTCTTATTATATAAATTATGTCGGGACACAGAGCGGAAAATCAAAGAAAACACGAGATAGACTCAGTAAATCAAAGCATGAGCGAGATAATTAAAAATATTTTGCCCGACGGGTGATTTTTGACCTTTTCTGACTTTTGACCGTAGTTTGCATCGGGGTTATAATAAAGTCAAAGGTCAAAGAAAGTCAAAGACAAAAAGAGGTGACGACAATGAGCCTTAGCAGTCAGATAACGGGCATGATACTCGAAATGCTCGGCAGCAGCGGAACCATCGAGATACAGCGCAACGAGCTTGCGCAGACGATAGGCTGCGTTCCGAGCCAGATAAACTATGTTATCGCTTCGCGTTTCACGCCGGAACAGGGCTATATTGTCGAGAGCCGCAGAGGCGGCGGAGGATATATCAGAATAAGGCGTGCGGCGATGGAGCCGAATCAGAAGGTCATGCACGCGGTCAACGCCGTGGGCGATAAGCTCGACGAGCGCACTGCCCGCGCACATCTGGCGGAGCTCGTCAGCACGGGTGTTATCGATAAGCACGCCGCCATGCTGATGCTCAGCGCCGTGTCGGACAACGCTCTGCGCCCTGCCGCCGTCGGGGACAGGGACGCCGTCAGGGCGTCGGTATTCAAACAACTGCTGCTCGTTGAAATGGGCAGAAACGGATAAAGGAGGAACACATATGCTTTGTCAGAACTGTGGAAAAAATGAAGCGACAACTCACATAAAGCAGGTCATAAACGGTGACACAGCCGAGCGTCATCTCTGCTCCGAATGTGCCGAGCATCTCGGCTACGGCGATGCATTTTCGGGCTTCGGCTTCGATGTTGCCGGACTTTTCGGGAATTTCTTCGGCGATGCCGTACATTCGCTCGGCGCGCCGAGAAAAGTGGTTCGCTGCCCGAAATGCGGCTCTTCGTTCAATGATATCGTCCGCGAGGGCAGAGTCGGCTGCGCGGAGTGCTACAAAGTTTTTTATAACGAGCTCAAGCCCTCGCTCCAGCGCATCCACGGCCAGATTCGCCACAGCGGCAAGATAGCTTCGACCGCTGAGCCTGTCAGCGAGGAAGAGGCAAAAATCGACGAAAAAGAGGAGCTCAAAAAGCAGATGGACGAGGCGGTCGCCGCGCAGAACTTCGAGCTTGCGGCGCAGCTTCGCGACAGGATAAAAGAGCTTGAGGGAGGGAACGAAAATGAGTAAATGGTATGTCGGCAAGGGCGAACAGGGCGATATAGTCCTGAGCACCCGCGTGCGTCTTGCACGCAACTTAGAAGAGTTCCCGTTTCCGTGCCGTCTCGATACGGCGAGCAAAATAAAGGTCAACGAAAAAGTTCGTGACACCCTGCTCTCATGCGTGCCCGAGCTGGGGCTCCACTATGTCACAATGGATTCGCTCAGCCGAGAGCAGGCAATATCTCTCGCCGAGCGCCATCTGATAAGCCCCGAGTTCGCCTCCGTCCGCGAGGGCAGGGCGCTCATGCTCACTGAAGATGAGACAGTCGGCATCATGCTCTGCGAGGAGGATCATATCCGCGTCCAGGTCATGAAAGCGGGACTTGCGCTCATGGATTGCTATGTCCTCGCCGATAAAATTGATTCCGCGCTCGATAAGAAGCTGAATTTCGCGTTTGACGAGAGACTCGGCTATCTGACCCAGTGCCCGACGAATCTCGGCACAGCCATGCGCGCGTCCGTCATGCTGCATCTGCCCGCGCTCAGAAGAAGCGGCCAGCTCGCAGTCCTCAGCTCGACTATATCCAAGCTCGGTCTGACCCTTCGCGGCGCATACGGCGAGGGCAGGGAGTCGCGCGGCGATATCTATCAGCTGAGCAATCAGATAACCCTCGGCATAACCGAGCAGGCGGCGATAGAGAATCTCCAGTCGATAACCCGCCAGCTCGTCACCCAGGAGCGCGCGGCGGCGGAGCGTATGTGCGCCGATGTCGCGATGCAGGACAAAATATACAGAGCTCTCGGAATTTTGCAGAGTGCGCGTGTGCTGTCCTGCGACGAGATGATGGATCTTATCTCCCTTGTGCGCCTCGGTTCGGCAAGGGGAATACTCGATATACCTATAGAAAAACTTAACGAACTGCTCGTCAATATGCAGCCCGCCACCATAAGCGCTGCGAACGGCAAGCATATCGACGCGCGGCAGAGGGACTGCCTCAGAGCGGACGCGGTGCGCGAGGCATTGTCCTAAAACACCGACGATAAACATATATAAAAACATATATCTTTCGATTCGGCGGCAATTTTCCGGCAATAATCTCTATTGTACGGTCCACCGCGGAAAGGAATGATGATATGTATAAGTTTACCGGCTTCACACAGAAAGCCAACGACGTGCTCAACGCCGCCATTGAATACGCGGAGAATATGGGGCACACCTATATCGGCAGCGAGCATCTTCTGCTCGGTCTGCTGACCCAGAACGGCGGGATAGCCTATATCGTTCTGATAAACAAAAAGCTTACCGCCGGCAAGGTCGAGGATGCCATCAGAAACAGCATCGGCTTCGGCGTGCCGACGGTGCTGACTCCGGGCGATTTCACGCCCCGATGCAAAAATATTATTGAGAGCGCGATGATTCAGGCGCGGGATATGGGTCACAACTATGTCGGCACGGAGCATCTTCTTATCGCCATGATAAAAGAGGGCTCGAGCGCGGCAACCGCCGTTATGACCCGCCTCGGCGTGTCGCCGCAGGAGATTTTGCAGGAGCTTTTGAAAGCGTTCGGCTCGGCGTCGGGCAAGGATGCAGGAAAGCCGGAGACAGTCAAAAAGCCCGGCGGCAGAACGGATACCCCGACCCTCAATCAATATGGGCGCGACCTGACTTCGTTTGCCGCGGCGGGCAGAATTGACCCCGTTATCGGCAGGCAGAAGGAGATAGAACGCGTCATTCAGATTCTCTCGCGCAGAACGAAGAACAACCCCTGCCTGATAGGCGAGCCGGGAGTCGGCAAGACGGCGATCGCTGAGGGGCTCGCGCTGAAAATTGCCACGGGCGAAGTGCCCGAACTGCTCAAGGGCAAGCGCATAGTCTCGCTCGACCTCACGGGCATGGTTGCCGGCACAAAGTACAGGGGCGATTTCGAAGAGCGCGTTAAGTCCGCCATTGAAGAAGTTTCAAAGGCGGGGGATGTCATTCTTTTTATAGACGAATTGCATACGCTTATAGGTGCAGGCTCGGCGGAGGGAGCGGTTGACGCCGCGAATATTCTGAAGCCCGCGCTTGCCCGCGGCGAGATGCAGGTCATCGGTGCGACCACGCTCGAAGAATACCGCAAGCATATCGAAAAGGACGCCGCGCTCGAGCGCCGTTTCCAGCCCGTCACGGTCGGCGAGCCGAGCGAGGACGAGGCGGTCGCGATACTCATGGGCATCCGCGACAAATACGAGGCGCACCATAAAGTCAGAATAACCGACGACGCGATAAAAGCGGCGGTGAAAATGTCGGTGCGCTATATCGGCGACAGATATTTGCCTGATAAAGCAATAGATCTAATAGACGAGGCGGCGTCGCGCGTCAGGCTCAGTGCATTCACAGTGCCGCCCGATCTCAAAGATATGGAGGACAGACTCCGCGCCCTCGCCGAAGAAAAAGATTCGGCGGTGAATTCTCAGGAGTTCGAGCACGCCGCGCAGATACGCGACGAGCAGAAGAAGCTGAGCGACGAACTCGAGCGCGCAAAGCACAGCTGGCGCGAGGAATCGAGCAAGAAAATAGGCGAGGTCACGGCTGATAATATAGCCGAAATAGTCTGCGCATGGACTGGAATACCCGTCTCGCAGCTGACTCAGGCTGAGAGCGAACGCCTGCTTCATCTCGAAGATGAGCTGCACCGCAGAATAGTCGGCCAGGACGAGGCGGTCAGCGCGGTCGCGCGGGCGATAAGGCGCGGCAGAGTCGGGCTCAAAGATCCCAAACGCCCGACCGGTTCGTTTATTTTCCTCGGTCCTACGGGTGTAGGCAAAACGGAGCTTTGCAAAGCGCTTGCCGACTCGCTCTTCGGCGACGAGAACGCGATGATAAGGCTCGATATGTCAGAATATATGGAGAAGCACACGGTTTCGAGGCTCGTCGGTTCGCCGCCCGGATATATCGGCTACGACGAGGGCGGTCAGCTGACCGAAAAAGTCCGCCGCAGACCGTACAGCGTTATTCTCTTTGATGAAATAGAAAAAGCGCACCCCGATGTTTTCAATATGTTGCTCCAGATACTTGACGACGGCATACTGACCGACTCGCAGGGACGCAGGGTCGATTTCAAGAACTGCATTATTATAATGACCTCGAATGTCGGCGCGAAGCTGATTTCGGGCAGCGGAAAGTCATTGGGCTTCTCATCGGAGCGCAGCAATATCCCGAGCTATGACCGCGTGCGCGAGCTTGTGATGAAAGAGCTCAAGAACACATTCAGACCGGAATTTTTGAACCGCGTTGACGATATAATCGTTTTCCACTCGCTCGAAAAACAGGATATATCCGAAATTGCGCACAGGATGCTTGAAACGCTCTCAAAGCGCGTGGCGCAGTTGGATATAACTTTAATTTTTGACGAATCGGCTGTTCAAAAGACGGCGGATGCGGGCTTCGACCCGGTCTACGGCGCGAGACCGCTCAAGCGTGTCATTCAGCAGCAGATCGAGGATAAGCTCTCGGAGCAGATGCTCGAGGGAAAGGTAACAATCGGCAAAAAGTATATCTGCAAAGCTGAAAACGGCGAATTTGTTTTTGCGGAGCAGACTGAGCCGGAGCCAAAAGAAGAGCCGGAGACGGCAGAAACCGAATAAAATCACCCCGGAAGCGCAGGCTTTCGGGGTATCTTTATGTGGACTATTTACAGCGCTTCTGCTATACTTAGAAAAAACGGCAGGAGGCGCAGAATGGACAGGACGGAAAAGATAATACAGTATCTTGTTGATAAATATTCGCCGTCGGTGCTGATATCCTACGGTTCGTTTGCCGACGGCTCGGCGAACGCGGGCAGCGACTATGACGCGCTTCTGGTCTACAATGGTCGCGAATGCCACGACGGTTCGGTTATTGACGGCACGCCGCTTGATGTGTTCTGCTATCCGGCGGAGAGCTTTTCGGGCGATTACGACCCGGAGAAATATCTCGGAGTGTTCGACGGGAAGATAATCATTGACACGGACTCCCTCGGGCAGAGCATAAAAAATAAAGTGCGCGGTTTTATTGAAAATACGCCGAAAAAAGACAAGGACGAGCTGAGGCACGAGGTCGAGTGGTGCAGAAAAATGCTCATAAGGAGCGGGCGTAATGACGCAGAGGGATTTTTCAGATGGCACTGGGTGCTCGTAGACAGCCTTGAAATTTATTTTGATATCATCGGCAGATACTATTACGGACCGAAGAAGTCGCTCCGCTATCTCGGCGAGACCGACAAAAACGGCTTCGCACTCTACGAAGCCGCGATGCGTGAATTCACTCCCGAAGCGCTCGAAAAATGGATAGCTCATCTTGAGCTGATATTCAATGAACGGTAAGAAAAGTAAAACAACCTCCGTGCGGCGATGCATACGGAGGATGTTAGCTTTTATTTAATTACTCAGCAATTGCAATGAATCTCTTGAGATTCTCAAGCCCGATTTCGATGCCCGTGAGCGTCTGCTCGATGCCCTCGAACTCGATGCTGACATATTTGTCGTAGCCCGCGCGCTTGAGGATGCCTATGCACTGCGCCACGGGGATGTTGCCGTGACCTATCACCGCGCCGCGCAGGTAGTTGCCGGCTCTGCTGCGGAAGAATCCGCGCCCGGGATCGGGCTCTGAACCGCTCTTGATGTGGAAGTCCTTGGCGTGAACGTGCTTTGCGTATTTTGCGACTCTGCCGACCGCCTTGTCCGAAGGGTCATCGGCGCAGGCAAAGTTGCCCATGTCAACGAGCAGACCGAAGTTCGGGTTTGCAACTCCCGTGACGAGCTTTTCGACCCGGTCACTGTCCTGCGCAAAATAGCCGTGGTTCTCGACCATTGTAGATATGCCTTTTTCTGCGGCGTATTCGGTTACTTTGCGGCAGCCCTCGATGAGCGTTGGCAGAGCCTGATCGAAGCCGCAGTATGCGCTCTGCGGCGCGTTGAAGCCGCCTGTCGCGTCGTGGCGCATACCCGACGCGCCGAGTATCTCCGCGATATCGACCTGCCTGAACAGGCGCTCGCACTCCTCGTCGAGCGGGCGGTTGAGAAGCTCTGCGCCTATGGTGTAGTTGACTATCGGCAGGTTTTTCTTTTCGCTCTCTTCGCGCAGACGCTTGGCATATTCTTCGACTGACATTCCGTCTTCGGGCATGAGGTCGATAAATTCAATTCCGTCGAAGCCCATCTCTTTGACCTTGCCTATGAGCTGAAGCTGAGTCAGCTCTCCGCTCGAAAGCATCGGCTGAAAGCTGTAGCTGCTGACGCAGGTTTTCATTTCATTCACCTCAGTCCATGTATCCTTTGAGGAAGTTTACGGCGTTGCCGATATCCTTTTCGGGGTCGTCGCCGACTTCGCGCTCTATCGTCAGGAAGCCCTTGTAGCCGATGTCATTGAGCGCGGCGAGATATTCGTCCCACTTGACGCTGCCCTCGCCGAGCGGCACTTCTTTAAACGAGCTGCCTGTGACGAGCGGGTCTTTTTTTATGCCGTAGACTATCTCGGGATCCCTGTAGAATATCTGAACGCCGTCTTTGGCGTGGGTGTGGACTATGTAGTCGCGCAGGTTATAGACCGCCTTTGCGGGGTCGTCGCCTGTGACCATAACAAGGTTTGCAGGGTCGAGGTTGACTGCGACGCCGGTCGAGCCGAGCGAGTCGAGGAACTTCTTGAGCGTTGCCGAAGTCTCGGGACCCGTCTCGATCGCGAAGTGCGCGTCGAGGCTGTCCGCAAAGCGTGAAAGCTCGAAGCATGCCTCCTGCATTATTTCGTATCTCTCGTGGCTGCTGTCCTCGGGAACAACGCCGATGTGGGTCGTGACAACATCCGTGCCGAGCTCCTTTGCAAGCTCAATTATTCTCTTTGACTTCTCGACTCTCCAGGGGTTCTCCTCTTTGTTGCCGAAGCCGCCGCCGAGATCGCCGCAGAGAGCGGAGATAACGAGTCTGTTGTCCTCAACGAGCTTGCGAAAATCCGCGCGCTTGGAGCCGACAAGCTCCTCGGGTGACATTTCGCCGCTGGTGGCATAGACCTGAATGCCCTGCGCGCCGACCTTAGCGGCCTTTTTAACCGCCGTCGGGATATCCGTGCGGAAGCTGTTGATAATAACGCCTATTGGAAATTTCATGGTAGCACCGTCCTTAAAACGTATTTTTTACAAGGCAATGATAACAAATAAACGGGGGATATTCAAGAGAAAAAAGCCTTTTCACTGAATAAAATAAGAAACGGCTCGGCACGGGGAAATTCCCGAACCGAGCCATGATTTTTTATCAGCCGACGACCGACATAACAAAGACGATTATAACGATTATCGGCAGGACATATGTGAAATAAGGTCTTATCCAGCCGGGCATTTTTGCGCCCTTTTCGCCGCAGTTGACTTCGCCGATGTAGTTCTTCCAGCCCCAGCCGTATTTCCTGCTGCAGAAGAGAACGTAGACGAGACTGCCGAGCGGGAGCAGGACATTTGAAACGAGGAAGTCTTCGATGTCCATGATGCCCTTGCCGGCTATCTGTATTTTTTCAAGCACATTGAAGCCGAGCACGCAGGGAAGCGAGAGCACGAGCATGAGCGCGATGTTTATCAGCGCCACCTTGCGGCGGCTGAGCTTCGTCAACTCGAGCCAGAAGGACATGATGTTTTCAAAAACGGCAATGACCGTCGAGAACGCTGCGAATATCATGAACACGAAGAACAGCGCACCGACTATGCGTCCGCCGGGCATGCTGTTGAAGATGCTTGAAAGCGTCGTGAACAGGAAGCTCGCGCCGACCGTGCCCGCGTCTGCGGTGACGCCGCCGTTATAGGTGAAGCACGCGGGGAAGATGATAACGCCGGACATGAGCGCAACAAAAGTGTCAAGCCCGACTATTGTCACAGCCTCGCCGAGGAGCCTGCGCTCCTTGCCGATGTAACTGCCGAATATCGCTATAGAGCCGATACCGATGCTCAGAGTAAAGAACGCCTGTCCCATTGCAGATGAGATTACCGTCCATACGCCCGAATTTTCAAATGACTTGAGCGAGGGGACGAGATAGAATTTCAGTCCCTCTGCGGCGTTCGAGAGCGTGCAGGAATAGATTGCGAGCCCCACCATGAGAAGCAGGAGAGCCACCATCATCCATTTGGTTATTCTCTCGACGCCGTTTTGCAGACCGAACGAGCAGATGCCGAAGCAGACGAGAATGACCGCGAATGTGGCGCAGATCATGAGCACGGGGTTGCTTATCACCGTGCCGAATACCGCACCGAGCTCCTCGGCGCTCTTGTACTCGAGAATAGAGCCGTCTGCATATTTTATAAAGTATATCAGCATCCAGCCGGAAATGGTTGTGTAGAACATCATGAGCAGATAGTTTCCGACGATGCCGAGATACTTGGCGAGATGCCATTTCTGCCCCTTCTTTTCGAGCACGTCGTATGACGAGGCGATGCTGCGCTGGCTTGCGCGGCCGACTGCGAGCTCCGCCGTCATGACCGGTATGCCGAGCAGAACAAGAAACGCGATGTAAATCAGCACGAAGAACGCGCCGCCGTATGCGCCGGTCGTTATCGGGAATCTGTAGACGTTTCCCAGTCCGATGGCGCAGCCTGCCGAGATCAGAATGAATCCGAGCCTCGACGAAAATTTTTCCCTGTTTTCCATTGAATCTTCCTTTCAAAAGCCGTAAAAAATGAGCCGATGATAATTCTACCACCGACTCAAGGAAATTTCAATATTTTTAAAAAATAAGTTGAAAAGTCTGACTCAATCGAGCACGATTTCCATCTCGCGCTTCTGTATCTTCATGCCGTGCTTCTCGTAGAAACGCAGCGCGCCGTCGTTGCCCTCCCAGACATTGAGCGTCAGGTCGTGGCAGCCGAGCTCTTTTGCCGTCTCAAGAGCCTTTTTGAACAGTGCATCGCCGATGCCCTCGTGCCTGCACTTTTCGTCAACACACAGGTCGTCGATATAGAGCTCCTTGTTCGGGCAGCGTGCGGAGTCAACGGAGTGGTCGATGAGAATGCAGAAAATATATCCGAGCACCTCGTCGTTCTCGTCCGCCGCAACAAAGGTTATGCGGTTCTCGTCGGCTAAGAGCTTCGCGAGGCTCTCGCTGTCGTATTTCGACTTTCCCGCCTTGAACAGGTCGGGTCTTATCCCGCTGTGAAGATTGCAGATATATTCGAGCAGTTCGAGCATCTTCGGGCAGTCTTTTTCTTTTGCGGTTCTTATTTCTTTGAGCATTTTTATTTTCTCACTTTATACAGATTCTTTCAATACTTCTTGACTTCCCGGTTTTTTCGTCAACATCGATTATAACGCCGCACATCATGCACGCGCCGTCGCTTATCTCAAATCGCGTCGGAAGTCCCGTTTTGAGCCACGATATCGAAGCTTCGGGGCGGACTCCGAGCACCGAGAGCTCAGGCCCCGTCATGCCGAGGTCGGTTATATAAGCCGTGCCGCCGGGCAGGACTTTTTCGTCGGCGGTCTGAACATGGGTGTGCGTGCCGACAACGGCGGTCGCCTTGCCGTCAAGATAGAAGCCCATGGCGAGCTTCTCGGCGGTGGCTTCGGCGTGGATATCAACTATCTTTATCCGGCAGTCGCTTATCTCTTCCATGAGAGAGTCGATGCAGGAGAACGGGTTGTCCGAGCCGTTTATATACGCGCGCCCGAGCAGGTTTATAACGCCTATGCGGATCCTGCCCATGTCTATAACGCCGAAGCCCTTGCCGGGGCAGGCGGCGCCGACATTCGCCGGGCGGATTATATCGCTGCGCTCGTCAAGAAAATGATATACCTCGCTGCGCCGAAAAGCGTGGTTGCCGGTCGTTATAAAATCAACGCCGCTTGAAAATATGTGCTCGGCGGCGGACGAAGTTATCCCGTTGCCGGGCGCGGCATTCTCGCCGTTGGCTATCACGACATCTATGGCATTGAACTTCTTGAAGCCGGGGAGCACCGAGCGCAGAAAGTCGCAGCCCTGCGTGCCGACGATGTCGCCTATAAGAAGTATATTCATTCCGATTTTCCTTTCAAAAAATCCCACCGCGTTTGACGGTGGGATGATTTTTATTTTGCGTAGTCGCTGACTCTGCTCTCCCTGATAATGTTGACCTTTATCTGACCGGGATATTCAAGCTCGTCTTCGATCTTCTTGACGATGTCGCGGGCGATGAGAACCATCTTCTCGTCGCTGACGACTTCGGGCTTGACCATTATGCGCACTTCACGACCGGCCTGAATGGCGAACGAACGCTCAACGCCCTCGAACGAGGATGCGATGCTTTCGAGCTTTTCAAGGCGCTTGATGTAGTTCTGAACATTCTCGCGTCTTGCGCCGGGGCGGGAAGCCGAAACGGCGTCGGCAGCCTGAACGAGGCAGGCGACAAGCGTCTTTGCCTCAACGTCGCCGTGGTGAGCCTGAATGGCGTGAATGACGCCCTCGCTCTCGCGGTATTTCTTCGCGGCCTCAACACCCAGCTCAACATGCGAGCCGTCCATCTCGTGGTCGAGTGCCTTGCCGATATCGTGAAGAAGACCGGCTCTCTTTGCAAGCTTGACGTCGGCGCCAAGTTCCGCCGCCATGAGACCTGCGATATAAGAAACTTCGAGTGAATGATTGAGTACGTTCTGACCGTAGCTCGTTCTGTACTTGAGCTTGCCGAGAAGCTTGACGAGCTCGGGATGCACTCCGTTGACTCCTGCGTCAATGAGTGCGCGCTCGCCGGTCTGCTTGATAGTTGCATCGACCTCGCGGCGGGCCTTTTCGTACATCTCCTCAATGCGGGCGGGATGAATTCTGCCGTCCGAAATGAGCTTTTCGAGCGTCAGACGCGCGACCTCGCGGCGAACCGGATCGAAGCTCGAAACGGTGATAGCCTCGGGCGTGTCGTCGATGATTAAATCAACGCCGGTTATGGTCTCGAGCGTGCGGACATTTCTGCCCTCGCGTCCGATTATGCGACCCTTCATCTCATCATTGGGCAGGGCGACAACGGATACCGTGGTCTCTGCCGTGTGGTCTGCGGCGCAGCGCTGAATAGCGGTGCCGATTATCTCTCTTGCAATTGTATCAGCTTCGTCTTTTGTGCGCTGCTGATATTCGAGCACCTTGACCGCCTTCTCGTGAACAAGGTCGTCTTCAAGGTTCTTGAGCAGGTATTCCTTAGCCTGTTCCTTGCTGTAGCCCGAGATTTTTTCGAGCATATCGAGCTGGCTTCTCTTGAGGCTCTCCGCCTCGGCGAGTCTGTCATCCGCATCCTTTATCTTGCGGCTGAGGGTCTCGTCCTTCTTTTCGAGATTCTCGATCTTCTTGTCGAGGCTCTCTTCCTTCTGAATGACTCTGCGCTCCTGGCGCTGAACTTCATTGCGCCTTTCGCGCAGTTCTTTTTCGTTTTCGCTTCTCTGCTTGTGGATCTCATCCTTGGCTTCAAGGATAGCTTCCTTCTTCTTGGCCTCTGCCTGGGTCATAGCCTCGCTGACTATGCGGTTCGCTTCCTTTGTGGCGGAACCTATTGCGGCTTCGGCAACTCTCTTCCTATGTAAACCGCCGAGAATGAAACCGATGATGCCGAATGCAGCTCCGACAGCGGCGGCTATAAGAATAATTTTCCAAACGTCCAAACGAATAACACCTCCCTATTAGATTTTCCTGATTATTGTAAAACTTAGTAAATAACAACATGGAGTATAGCTTGGCACATAATACTACCATTATTATGTATAATAACCTTAAACGGAAGAAATGTCAAGGTATTATTGCAACACATGGTACAAAAATTTATGGAAGTTGAACAAAATCCCGCGCGAAAGAAAGTGTTGACTTTTTCGCGTTTGGTGATAAAATGATAATGTTAAAAGCTGTGAAGCAGAAGACGTGTTCCGAACGTCATCTAAGAGAGCCGCGCGCCGTTGGCTGAGAGCGCCGGTGTTGATACGGGATATGTTACCGCTGCCGAGCGCGCACCGAAGCCCCGTGGGATAGGCTGCGACGTATGACCGCGTTAAGGTCGCATGAGTGGCGGCGTGAGCCGCAAACCGGGTGGAACCGTGGAGCATTCGCTTCACCCCTGTAATTTTTACGGGGGTGGAGCTTTTTTCATCCCTGAGACGGGCATTTGCCCGAAGCTGAAAGGAGAAATTTTTATGGTAAACATTGAACTTAAGGGCGGAGTCGTCAAGGAGTTTGACGACGGAATAACCGCCATGGAAGTGGCGAAGAGCCTCGGCATGGGACTCTATAAGGCGGCGTGCGTCTGCCGCATCGACGGCGAGGTCAAGGATCTTCGCACCCCGATAAACAAAGACTGCAAGCTCGAAATTCTCACCTTTGACGATGACGACGGAAAGCGCGCGCTCAGACATACCGCTTCGCACGTTCTCGCTCAGGCCGTCAAGCGCCTCTATCCCGAGGCAAAGCTCGCAATAGGCCCCGCTATTGACAACGGCTTCTATTATGACTTCGATGTCGATGTGCCGTTCACTCCCGAGGTTCTCGAGAAGATCGAGGCGGAGATGAAGAAAATAGTCAAAGAGGCTCTGCCGCTCGAGAGATACGAGCTCGACCCCGACGAGGCTATTGCAATGATGGAGAAGAAGGGCGAGCCCTACAAAGTCGAGCTTATTCAGGAGCACGCAGGTAAGGGCGAGAAGATATCGTTCTTCCGCCAGGGCGAGTTCGATGAGCTCTGCGCAGGCCCTCACGTCCCCGACACTTCGCGCGTCAAGGCATTCAAGCTGACCTCCTGCACCGGCGCATACTGGCGCGGCGACTCGGACAACAAGATGCTCCAGAGAATCTACGGAACCGCTTTCACGAAGAAAGAGGATCTTGACAACTATCTTCATATGCTCGAAGAGGCGAAGAAGCGCGACCACAGAAAGCTCGGCAAAGAGCTCGGTCTGTTCACCATCATGGATGAGGGTCCCGGCTTCCCGTTCTTCCTGCCCAACGGCATGGTTCTCAGAAATACCCTTATCGACTACTGGCGCGAAGTGCATAAGCGCTACGGCTATGTCGAGATATCCACTCCGATGATGCTTAACCGTTCGCTCTGGGAGCGCAGCGGCCACTGGGATCACTACAAGGAGAATATGTACACCACGGTTATAGACGACACCGACTTTGCGATAAAGCCGATGAACTGCCCCGGCGGAATGCTCGTCTATAAGCTTCAGCCCCATTCATACCGCGACCTGCCCCTGAGAATGGGCGAGCTCGGACTGGTTCACCGCCACGAGCTGTCCGGCGCGCTCCACGGTCTGTTCCGCGTGCGCTGCTTCACTCAGGATGACGCGCATATCTTCATGACATGGGATCAGATGAAGGACGAGATAAAGGGCGTTGTCCGCCTGTTCGACGAGGTATATTCCGTGTTCGGTCTGACCTATCAGATCGAAGTCTCGACCATGCCCGAGGATCATATGGGCGACGAGAAAGACTGGGATTTCGCGACCGAGACCCTCAAAGCGGCGGTCACCGAGATGGGCAAGGACTTTGTCATCAACGAGGGCGACGGCGCATTCTACGGACCGAAGCTCGACTTCCATCTGTCCGATTCCCTCGGCAGAACATGGCAGTGCGGCACAATCCAGCTCGATATGCAGCTGCCCGAGCGCTTTGAGCTTGAATACACCGGTGCTGACGGCGAGAAGCATCGCCCGGTCATGATTCACCGCGTTGTTCTCGGTTCGATCGAGCGCTTCATCGGCGTTATCACCGAGCACTTTGCCGGCGCGTTCCCGCTGTGGCTCGCTCCCGAGCAGGTCAAGATTCTGCCGATATCCGACAAGTTCCACGGCTATGCCGAGGAAGTCCGTCAGCAGCTCGATATGGTGGGACTCAGAGTCAGCGTTGACACCCGCAGCGAGAAGATAGGCTACAAGATCCGTGAGGCTCAGCTCCACAAGATTCCCTATATGCTCGTCATCGGCGAGAAAGAGGTCGAGAGCGGCACGGTCAGCGTCAGAAAGCGCGGCGAGGGCGACATCGGCGCGATGAGCATCGCCGATTTCATCGACAGCGCAAAGACCGATGTAGCCGAAAAAGCTATCTGGTAAATTTTTACAATAAAAAACCGAACGAAAATTGCCGTCCCGGTGCAGTATACAATATCTTGTGTATTGCGCCGGGACTTTTTCTATTCGCCAAAAATTTTTTAAAATCAGAGTGTAAAAAATCGCCTGAAACTATTGCACAGGCGGTTCTTTTGTTTTATAATGGTGGTGCAAATAGGTGAAAGAAACCACTCAGGTGGTGAACGAGAACACTGAGATTCACACAAAAGGGGGAGAGCGCATGGAGAAAACTGAATTCAGCGGATTTTTTGTCCATACGCTCGACCAGAAAAACCGAGTGTTTATTCCGGCAGAATTCCGCAGCAAGCTCGGCACGGAATTCGTCGTCTGCACTCCGCCCGGCAGCACCGACTGCATCATCATCTATACGTTCGAGGAGTGGGACAGATACTTTGAGAATCTCCGCGTTCTCTGCAAGGGTACGACCCGCGCCTATGCCGAGCGTATCGCAAGCAGCTCGAAGAGATGCGTCATCCCGGACAAGCAGGGCAGAATAACCCTCTCCGCCGACCATTGCGCAAAGGCGCACCTCGAAAGAGAGGCGCTGATAGTCGGAGTCGGCAACCGTATTGAGATATGGAATCCCGAGATTTGGGATCAGAAGTGCGCGGAGAACATGGCAGAGATCGAGAAGATCGCGGCGGATGTTCAGCTTTAATGCGGAGGGCGGCATAATATGGAGTTCAAGCATATACCCGTACTTTTCCGCGAATCGATCGACGCGCTCGATATAAAGCCGGACGGACTTTACGCAGACTGCACTGCGGGCGGCGGCGGTCACTCGAACGCGATACTTGACAGACTCTCGGAAAACGGCAGGCTCGTTGCCATTGACCGCGACCCCGAAGCGATAGAGACGCTCACAAAGCGTTTCGAGGGCAGAGAGAATGTCAGCATAGTCAACGACAACTTCTTTAATATAAAGAGCATACTTTCGCAGTTCACCGACGAGGGCGCGGACGGCATCCTCGCAGACCTCGGAGTCAGCTCCCATCAGCTCGACGACGCCGCACGCGGATTTTCTTTCCACGCGGACGCTCCGCTCGACATGAGAATGTCGATGCAGGGCATGAGCGCGGCGGACGCAGTCAACTCGCTCTCACAGCGCGAGCTGCAGGATATCATCTACAGATACGGCGAGGACAAGTTCGCTCCGCGCATAGCGGCGGGAATAGTCCGAGCGAGGGCTGAAAAGCCGATAGAAACAACACTGGAACTCGCCGAGATAGTCAAAAGCTCTATTCCGGCGGCGGCGCGCCGCGAGGGAGGCCACCCCGCGAGGCGCACCTTCCAGGCGTTGAGAATTTACGTCAACGGCGAGCTTGATGGGCTCGACAGAGCGATAGGCGATATGTTCGATTCGCTCAAGGTCGGCGGCAGGCTCGCGATAATAACCTTCCATTCGCTCGAAGACAGAGCGGTCAAGCAGACTTTCGCCTCCCTGTGCGAGGGGTGCATATGCCCGCCGGAGTTCCCGGTGTGCGTCTGCGGGAGAAAGAGCCGCGGCAGATTGCCGCAAAAGGCGGCAGCTCCGAGCAAGGCGGAGCTCGAAGAGAATCCGCGCAGCAGGAGCGCAAGGCTTCGCGTAATAGAGAAAATCAGATAAATTTTTCAGTATAAACGGGAAAAAGTTACAGAGAAAGGATGGTAACTATGGCAACAAATCTCAACGGCACGCAGGCGTATAGATTCGAACTCTTTGAGCCTCAGCAGGCTATGCCCGCGCCGAAGAAAAGAGAAGTTCCGGTCGGCCCGCAGCGAGTGATCAAAGCGCCGGAAAAGACGAAGGAAGAGAAGCAGGCAGAGGCAAAAGAGATAAACAGGCGCATCGGTGTTATTCTCAGCGTGGCTGTCGTTATGTTCATGCTTCTGGGCATAAACATGTATTCGCGCACACGGCTTACCGTCCTTGCAAAAGAGACGGCGAGCATACAGACGAGCATCGCCGAGGAACAGAGCAGAACGGTCGACCTGCAGAGCAGACTGACTCAGAAGATGAGCACGGACGCTATTCTCGACTATGCGACAAACAGGCTTGGCATGGTAAAGGGCAACCGCTCGCAGATAAACTACATAACCGTCAACGGTTCTGATTCAGTCGTTTATAATGATGACAACGGATCGAAAGCGGGAGAATAGTACGGGCATCGCACGGCATATAATTATGTGCCTGAGTTGCTTTGAAAAGGGCGGATCGCGGTCTGCCCTTTTTGGACATTTAAGAAGGTTTTTTACCGAGCGGTGAAAGGGTGAAGATATGCAGAAGACATTGCCTAAAAAAGAAAAAGACAGGCGCGCCAAGGTGATGGTAGTTATCATCGCCATAGCTTTCCTTGCCTGCGTCGGCAACCTCTTCCGCATTCAGGTGGTTCAGGCTGATTATTACAAAGGCAAGGCCGAGGAAAATCAGCTCTACGATACCGAGATACCGGCTCAGCGCGGCACTATTTATGACTCCGAGGGAAATGTTCTCGCCCAGAGCGCGTCGGTGTGGCTCGTGTATATCGACCCCTACAGCGTGCCGGACGATAGCGTACGTGCCGATTTGTGCAGTGATTTGAGCAATGCGCTCGGCATAAACGGCGACACGCTGATGAAAAAACTCAAGATGATGAAATACAGATATCTCGTCATCGCAAAGCAGGTTGAATACGACAACAAGGAAAAAGTAGTCGAGATAAAAAAGAAAAAGTACGAATACACGCAGGACGGCAAGAAGCAGTATGCCTACGGCAGTTCGATGGTCGGCATAGACCCGGATGTCAAGCGCTACTATCCCAACGGCAACCTCGCCAGCCATATCATCGGCTACACAAACTCCGAGGGCAACGGTCAGGCGGGCATCGAGCTATATTATAACAGCATCCTTTCGGGTATCCCCGGCAGAAAAGTCACCGCAAAGGATGCCTACGGCAGGGCGATGCCGCTCCAGTATGAGACTCTTTACGATGCGACGAACGGACAGAAGCTCCAGCTGACTATAAACAGCAATATCCAGCGCTATCTTGAAGAAGCGCTCAAGCAGGCGTATATCGACAACAAGTGCGCCTATGCAAACGGTATAGTTATGGATGTCAACACCGGCGCTATACTCGGCATGGCGACCATGAGCGACTATGACCCGAACAATCCGCGCCAGACGGATGATGCGGAGGTCGAGGAGGAATATAAACGCCTTCAGGAGCTGCGCGCCGCAAAATATGAAGAATCGGGCAAGACTCCGACCGAAGAAGAAATCAAAAAGGGTCAGGAAGAGGACAGAAACAACGCGAAGCTCAACGTGTTCTATAACAATGTCCGAAACCAGAATGTCAGCAGCACCTACGAACCCGGCTCCGTTTTCAAGACCATAACCGCCTCGGCAGCTCTCGATCAGGGCGTCGCGGATCAGTCAACAAAAGTCGACTGCGTGGCGGGCGGAATAAAAATTCTCACCCAGACCTACCACTGCAACGCGCACACAGTTCACGGCACGCTCGACATGGTCGGCGGTCTGAAAAAATCCTGCAACTCCTATTTCATAACCATGGGTCAGCGCCTCGGCGTTGATAATTTCTACAAATATTTCGAGGCGTTCGGCTTCACCGAAAAGACCGGAATCGACCTCCCTGCGGAGACTCAGCCCAAGGCGGGCGTCACCTACCACGCCCACGAGGGCATGACGCTCATCGACCTCGCGAGCTCCTCGTTCGGTCAGTCGTTCCAGGTCACGCCCATTCAGATGGTGACAGCACTCTCCGCCATAGCCAACGGCGGAAAGCTGATGAAACCCTATGTTGTCGCGAAAGTGCTCGACGACAACGGCAATGTCGTCAGCGAGACTCAGCCGACCGTCAGACGGCAGGTGATAAGCGAGGAGACCTCGGCAAAGGTCGCCGAGATGATGCGCCGCGTCGTCAACGAAGGCACGGCGAAAAACGGATATGTTATCGGCTACCGCGTCGCGGGCAAGACCGGCACATCGCAGAAGCTCGGCAAGACCGGCGAGCACGTCGCATCCTACGGATGCTTTGCCCCCGCGGACGATCCGAAGGTCGCAATAATAATTATTATCGATGAGCCGCACGGCGGTCAGATTCAGGGCGGTCAGATAGCCGCTCCCGTCGCCGCGCAGGTCATGGAAAAAACGCTCAAATATCTCAACGTTGAGCCGCAGTATACCGAGAGCGAGCTTGCAAAGCTCGACACGACGGTTTCCAACTATGTCGGCAAGAATGTTTCGACGGTCTCTTCGGAGCTTCGCTCGGCAGGCTTCAACTGCAAGGTTATCGGCAACGGCGACAAGGTTATAAGCCAGCTCCCCGGCGCCTATCAGAGCGTGCCCAAGGGCGGCATAGTCGTGCTCTATACCGAGGGCGGCCCCGTTGAAACAAAGACCAAAGTGCCCGATCTGACGGGACTTTCGATAACCCAGGTCAACCGCACTGCGGCTGCCGCGGGCATAAATGTCAAGATATCCGGCAACACTCTCGTCAACTCCGAGCTCACTTCTTACGGACAGAGCATCGCAAAGGGCGAAAGCGTCGATTACGGCACGACGGTCACAGTATACTTCAAATCGAATACCGGCGTTTCCGATTCTCCGGGCTGATAAAGGAGATTTTCAATGAGACTTTCCGAATTGTTCCGGGAAGTTGAATTTGACGGAAGTATAAAAAACGATGCGGATATAAATCTCGTCACCGACGACAGCAGACTTGTCCGACCCGGCTCGCTGTTCGTGTGCATACGCCACAGGAGCTTCGACGGTCACACAGCGGCTGTTGATGCGCTCGCCTCGGGCGCGGCGGCTGTTGTGACTCAGGATAGGCTGGGACTCGAAAACGAGCTTCGTGTCGCGGATTCCCGCAGCGCATATGCGCGCCTTTGCGCGGCACTCTGTAATCACCCGGAGCGCAAGCTCAGAATGATAGGCGTCACCGGAACAAACGGCAAAACGACGGTGACTGCGCTTATAAGAAATATCCTTTCCGATTCGTTGACGAAAACACTGCTCACCGGAACGGTCTGCAACCGCCTCGGGGATGAAAGTCTGCCGAGCGGGCTGACCACGCCGAAGCCGCCGGAGCTTTATTCGCTGCTCTCACGCGCCGTTTCGCAGGGGTGCAAAACCTGCGTCATGGAGGCTTCGTCTCAGGCGCTCGCGCAGGGGAGGCTCGAGGGTATAGATTTCGACGCGGCGGTGTTCACAAATATCACGCGCGACCACTTGGATTATCACGGCACATTTGAAAATTACCTTTCCGCGAAGAAAAAGCTCTTTGAGCATTCTGCTGTATCAATAGTCAATCTCGACGACCCGCGTGCCGATGAGATAATCGCTGCGGCAAAGGGAAAGATAATTACATTTTCAACTGTGCTCGACTGCGCCGACTATACGGCAAAAAACATCTCGCTTCTTTCGGACTGTGTCCGCTTCGAGCTTGTCTCGAAAGGGCACATAGAACATATAGAATTTGCCTCGCCCGGACTTTTCAGCGTCTCAAACGCCATGGCGGCGGCTGTTTGCGCGATAAATCTCGGCATCGAGCCGAAAGATGCCGCGCAGTCGCTCGCAAAATCAAAAAGCGTCTGCGGACGGCTCGAACGCGTGGAGTGTTCAGCACCGTACAGCGTCATTATTGACTACGCCCACACGCCCGACGGGCTTGAAAAGGTTCTGCGGGCTCTGCGCCCGTCCTGCCAAGGGAAACTCATAGTCCTTTTCGGCTGCGGCGGGGACAGAGACAGAACCAAACGCCCGCTGATGGGCGCCGCCGCGTGCAAATATGCGGATAAGATTATCGTCACGAGCGACAACCCGCGCTCGGAAGACCCGATAAAAATAATCGGCGATATATTAAAAGGCACGGACAAAAAACGCCGCGATCTGTTCGTTGAACCGGACAGACGCAAGGCGATAGCGCTCGCGCTTAAAACAGCCGAACCCGGCGACACGGTTTTGCTCGCGGGCAAGGGACACGAAAAATATCAGCTTATCGGCGGCGAAAAATTGCCGCTTGACGAGCGGGAGGTCGTAAGAGAAATTCTCGGGCTTCCGCACGATACAGGGAGGAAAAAACAATGAACACTATCGCAGCATTGATAATGGGCGCGGCGGCCGCGGCGCTCGTCACCGCGTTGCTCGGGCTTGCCATAATTCCGTGGCTGAGAAAGCTCCATTTCGGGCAGACTATTCTTGAAATCGGTCCGAAGTGGCACGAGAAAAAGCAGGGCACGCCGACCATGGGCGGACTCATGTTTATCTTCGGCACAATAGCCGCAGTCGCGGTGACTGTTATTACCGACAAGCTCCTCGGCGGCGATATCGTTGCCAGCAGCGCAACCGGCGCGCCGACAACGGAACTTTATACGAAGTTCTACAGCGGCATTATCTTTGCTCTCTGCGTGGCGCTCATCGGCTTTGCCGATGACTATATAAAGGTCGTCAAAAAGCGCAACCTCGGTCTGACCGAGAAGCAGAAGACGGTGCTTCAGTCGCTTGTTATAATCGCTTATCTCGTCTCGCTCTATATGGGCATGGGCAAGGAGCCCTATATGTTCATTCCGTTTGCCGGCAATGTTCGTATGGGCGTATTCTTCTGGATCTTCGGCTTTGTCGTTATCTATGCCGCGATAAATGCAGTCAACTTCACCGACGGCATCGACGGACTTTGCTCGAGCGTTACGATAACCTTCGGACTTTCCATGTGCGTTATCGCTTATATGCATAAATTTTTCGGCGTCTCGCTCATGGCGAGCGTACTTATAGGCGGATGCGCGGGCTTCCTTGTCTGGAACCATAACCCCGCAAAGGTGTTCATGGGCGACACTGGCTCGATGTTCCTCGGCGGCATGGTCGTCACTATCGCGTATGCGCTCAACTGTCCGCTTATTCTGCTCCTGACGGGCATAATATATGTTATAGAGGGCGCGTCCGACGTGCTCCAGATAGGCTATTTCAAGATAACTCACGGCAAGCGCATCTTCAAGATGGCTCCCATTCATCATCATTTTGAGATGAGCGGATGGAGCGAGAAGAAGATAGTCGCAGTGTTTTCGATAGTCAACGCTGTCGGCGGAGCTGCGGCGATTGCGCTGATGTATTTCGGCGGCTACGCACTTTAAAAAACAAACGCAGACGAAAGGGGGATCGGGATGACGAAGACAAAAGGAAAAACAAAGAACACAAAGAGCGAAAAAACAAAAAGAGAGAGCGGGGAAATGTCTCCTGCCAAAAAGCTTTTTCGCCAGTACTATCCGTTCTATAAGTATACCCCAAGGAATATCAAAAGGCTCGACAAGCGCGAAGTGTTGGCTTTCGGGAAGATAGACACAAAGTTCTTCCTGCTCGTCGTCATCCTGCTCATCATCGGACTGATAGCCCTGTTCTCGGCGAGCTATATCAACGCCATAAACAGACATAAGGGCAACGCGTATCATTATATCGAGCGTCAGCTGATTTTTGCCGTAACCGGCGTTGTGCTGATGTTCCTGGTGTCGAGAATAAATTACAGAGTGCTCAAGGACTTATCATTTTTGGCGATAACCGTCGCGTTCTTCTTCCTTGTTCTCGTGCTTATTTTCCACGGCGACGGCGATTTCAAACGCTGGCTCGTCATCGGCGGCAAGAAACTGTTTCAGCCGTCCGAGCTTGCAAAGGTCGCGCTTATAATGTACTGCGCGTGGAGCATGGACAGACGCAAAAAAGCCATATGCTCCGACTGGAAGATGATGTTCCTCTATATGATAGTCGTCGGCGTTATGTGCGGACTTATCGCGCTCGAAAAGCATGTCTCGGCGACCATACTTGTCGGTCTTCTCGGCATAGCGATGACCTATCTCGGCGGCATCGACCGCAAGTGGTATCCGCTCGTTATAGCCTGTATCGTCGGCGGCGCGGTGCTCATGGTCGTTTTCAGAGATAAAATGCCCGCCTATGCGGCGGAGAGAATAATCGCATGGCTCGATAAGAGCTATGACCCCGGCGACGCCCGCTGGCAGACAAACAACTCCCTCTATGCTATCGGCTCGGGCGGACTGTTCGGCGTCGGACTCGGCAATTCGCGCCAGAAGCACATGTATGTTTCCGAGCCGCAGAACGACTTCATTTTCGCGATATTCTGCGAAGAGATGGGTCTTGTCGGCGCTCTGGTTGTTATCGTGCTGTTCGTGCTCCTTGTCAAGCGTGCTTTCGATATCGCCATGCGTACCAAAGACACATTTGCGTCCCTGCTCGTCATGGGCATCGCGGTTCAGGTCGGTCTTCAGGCGGCACTCAATATCGCGGTCGTCACCGACCTCATTCCCAACACCGGAATCAGCCTTCCGTTTTTCAGCTACGGTGGCTCATCACTGTGGATATTGCTCATAGAGATGGGCGTTGTACTGAGCGTATCGCGAAGCGCAAAAATAGAAAAAATATAAAAACAACGGAGGAGTCAATATGCTCAAAGCAAAAAGAATTCTTATCGCCGCAGGCGGCACAGGCGGCCATATCAACCCGGCTCTTTCTGTTGCCGGATATATCCGCTCGCAGGATCCGACTGCCGAGATACTCTTCGTCGGCACTGCCGATAAAATGGAGGCGAAGCTCGTTCCCCAGGCGGGTTATCCGATAAAGATGATAGACATCAGCGGTTTCCGCCGCGACCTGAGCCCGGCGGGCATCGTTCATAACATAAAGACGGTTTCAAAGATGTTCAAATCGTCCTCGCAGGCGAAAAAGATAATCGAGGATTTCAAGCCCGAGCTTGCGATAGGCTTCGGCGGCTATGTCAGCGGACCCGTTATCAGAATGGCGGCGAAGCTCGGCGTGCCGACCGCTATCCACGAGCAGAACGCCTATCCCGGCGTGACGAACAAGACGCTCGCAAAGCAGGTCGACGCGGTTATGCTCACGAGCATGGCGGCGGAAAAATACCTCGAGCCGAAAAACCCCTGCGTGCTGACGGGACTTCCCGTGCGCGCCGAGTTCTTTACAGCGGATAAAGAACACAGCCGCCTCGAGCTGGGCGTTGACAGCCGTCCGCTCATTCTCTCCTCCGGCGGAAGCCTCGGCGCGGAGCCGATAAACAGAGCTATGGTCGAGCTGATAGCGGCGCGCGCCCCCAAGGGTGACTGCTGCTTCATCCACGCCACCGGACACAGCGGCACATGGGTCACGGACGAGCTCAAAAAGCGCGGAGTTGACCCGGATAAATTCGAGAATGTTACAATAAGGGAGTACATAGACGATATGTCCCGCTGCATGGCGGCGTGCGACCTGTTCATCAACCGCGCCGGCGCATCGACTCTCTCGGAGATAGAGGCTCTCGGCAAGCCGTCGATACTCATTCCCTCGCCGTATGTCGCGGAGAATCATCAGTATCACAACGCGATGACTCTCGTTGAAAAGAACGCGGCGGTGGTTATCGAAGAGAAAGACCTGACGGGCGAAAAGCTGACCGAAGAGGTCGAGAAGCTTCTTGCAGACCGCGCAGGGCTCGATAAAATGGGCGAAAACGCCCGCGCAATGTGCGTCAGCGACGCGGCACAGCGCATATACGACTGCCTGTGCAAGGTGGTCGGGTAACAGAACAAATCATTTTCGCATATGATGGCACGCAGTTACTAATTGAGTTGCGCGGGGTGCGAAAATGGAAACGGTGAGGATCACAGGGAAAAACAGACTCTCGGGCGAGGTGCGCCTCCAGGGCGCAAAAAACAGCGCACTGCCTATCTTGGCGGCTGCGGCGAGCGTTGACGGCGTGAGCGTTATTCATAACTGCCCGCGCCTTTCCGATGTTGACGCCGCGATAAAAATTCTGCGCTTTATCGGCTGCAAAGTCGAACGCGAGGGCGACACCGTTACAGTCGATGCGACAGCTGTCGACCGCTGCGACGTGCCGCGCGAGCTCATGTGCGAGATGCGCTCGTCAGTTATATTTTTGTCGCCCCTGCTTGCAAGGCTCGGCGCGGCGGAGATATCCGCGCCCGGCGGCTGCGAGATAGGACTGCGCCCGATCGACCTTCACCTGTCTTCACTGCGCCTTATGGGCGCACAAATTGAGACCGAGGGCGGCGTGCTCTCTTGCAGATGCCCCGACGGTCTCCGTGGAGAAAAAATAACCCTCTCGTTCCCGAGCGTGGGCGCGACCGAAAACATACTTATCGCCGCGGCGTCCGCCGAGGGCGAAACGGTTATACTCAATGCTGCGCGCGAGCCGGAGATAGCCGATCTTGCGGATTTTCTCTGCTCCTGCGGCGCGCATATATCCGGCGCCGACAGCGGCGAGATAACGGTCTGCGGCGTGAAAAAGCTCCATTCCGCCGAGCACACGGTCATTCCCGATAGAATAATCGCCTCGACATACATGGCAGCCGCGGCAGTGACCGGCGGCGACGTGCGGATTTTAGACACCCGCGCCGAACATATAACTCCGGTTATCCCCGTGTTTGAGCAGGCGGGATGCAAAGTTGACTGCGGCGAAAACAGCGTGCATATTTTGGCTCCCGTTCGCCTGCGCAGTGTACAGACCGTGCGGACGATGCCGTATCCGGGTTTCCCGACCGATTCCCAGGCGGCTGTCATGGCTATGCTCAGCGTGGCGCACGGCACGAGCGTTATGATAGAAAATATTTTTGAAAACAGATATCGCCATGTGCGCGAGCTCTGCCGCCTCGGCGCGGATATAATGACCGAGGGCAAAGTTGCGGTTATAAAGGGCGTCGAGACGCTCACGGGCGCGTGTGTGTGCGCCGCCGATTTGAGAGCGGGTACGGCGCTTGCCGTCGCGGGACTTGCGGCGCAGGGCAGCACGACGATAGAAAACGTCAGCCTCATTGACAGGGGCTGGCAGGATATGGAAGAAAAGCTTCGCTCACTCGGGGCGGAGATCGAAAGAGAAAGCTGAAAAGGGGTGTCCCGCATGGAAAACAAAAAAGCACAGCAGCAGAAAACTAAGACTCCGAAAAAGAAAAGACTTAGCAAAAAGGCGAGACGCCGCCGCCGCGTGAGAATAGCGATAGTGACTCTGCCTATTGTTATTGTTGTGCTCGCGGCAGTCGCGCTCATTGGCAGTGCGGTGCTGTTCCGCGTGGAGGGCTTTTCTCTCAGCGGAGAGGGCAGATATGACGGAGACGAGATAGTCAGCGCGTCCGGAATAGATATCGGCGACTGCCTGATGTGGATTAATCTCAACAAAGCCGAGGACAGGATAACGAAGAATCTGCCGTATATTGAAACGGTGACAATAAAGCGCAAGCTGCCGCACACGGTCTCTATAGAATATAAGCAGGCGAAGGTGCTCTACGGCGTCTGCGTTGACGGCACATGGGCGCTGACCGATACGAAATATAAAGTTATCGAGCTACTCGATTCCGAGCCCGAGAATGTGTCACAGAAAATAAAACTGCCGAAAGCAAAAACTTTTGAACCCGGAAGCGTTATTGCTTTTGAAGTCAAGGACGGTGAAGAGTCTCCGCTCGACACATACAAAAATCTTTTGACCGAGGCGGAAAAGACATCGCTCAAAGGCAAGATAACCGGCGCGGATGTAAGCAATCCCGCCGCGTTGACGCTTACATATGACGGCAGAATAACAATAAAGCTCGGTGCCTTCACCGATATTCCGGAAAAGCTCAAGCTCGCCGCCGGCGCGGTCGAAAAAGAGGACAGGATCGACTCGACCGAATACGGCACGCTCGACGCAACAATAACGGACAAGGCATATTTCAGACCCGAGGCGAAGAAGAGCGAAACGCCGTCTGCCGAGCAGACAACGGCTGAGATATCGCCGGAACAGGCGGTAGAGTAAGACAGGAAATTTGTTTTGATTTTTTGCTTGTCTTTTTATTGAATGTATGCTAAAATTAATCTATCTGAAAACTAACCGTTTTTTATATATCAGTTTGGGGGTTACGAAATGGCGTTTGAACTCGACAATGACTGCGAGATAACCACGCAGATAAAAGTTATAGGCGTCGGCGGCGGCGGCGGAAATGCCGTCAACCGCATGGTCGAAAGCGGTGTGCTCGGCGCAGAATTTATTGCTGTCAATACGGACAAGCAGATACTTACTCATTCCAGCGCAACGCACAAGATCCAGATCGGCGAGAAGCTGACAAAGGGTCAGGGCGCAGGCGGCAGACCCGAAATAGGCGAAAAATCGGCGGAGGAGAGCCGCGATGTTATCTCCGATGCGCTCAAGGGCACTGATATGATATTCATCACTGCCGGCATGGGCGGCGGAACGGGCACAGGCGCCGCTCCTGTCATTGCAAGAATCGCCAAGGATATGGGTATACTCACCGTCGGCGTTGTCACCCGTCCGTTCAAGTTCGAGGGTAAGAAGAAGCAGCTCCAGGCTCAGAAGGGCATAGAGAACCTTGCCGAGAATGTGGACAGCCTTATTGTCATACCCAACGAACAGCTCAAGGCGATGAACAACGGTCAGAAGATGACTTTTGTCGAGGCATTCAAGATGGCGGATGAGGTTCTGCTCCACGGTGTCAAGAGCATCTCCGAGCTTATAAAAGTTCCCGGCTTCGTCAACCTCGATTTCGCGGATGTCACTTCGATAATGAAGGATGCGGGCTATGCTCACATGGGCTTCGCCAAGGCCTCCGGCAAGGACAAGGCTACCGAGGCGGCAAAGGGCTCGATTTCCAGCCCGCTGCTCGAGACTTCGATCTCGGGCGCAAAGGGCGTTATAATCAGCTTCACCGCTGCTCCCGATGTTGACCTCGATGATATCGAGGGCGCAGCTGCGCTCATCACCGAGCAGGCGCATCCCGATGCGGATATCACATGGGGCATTGCGTTCGACGACAGCATGGACGACGAGATGATGATAACCGTTATCGCAACCGGCTTTGAAGATAAGCCGAAGTCGGCGATGTATCCCGAAGAGCAGCCCAAGGCAGAGGCTTCCGCAGCTCTGGCAGCGCAGACCGAGTATGTTCAGACGAGCATCGCTCAGCCCGCAAAACCCGCAGCTCCCGAAGAGCCGAAGAAGGAAGAAGCTCCTTATATCGCCAAGAGACCTGCCGAGATAAATCCCGATGATGAGTTCAGCATCATTCTCGACAGCTTCAACAGATAAAAAATAAAACGGCACCGCTGAGTTTTTCAGCGGTGCTTTTTAATATTGACTGCTATATGCATTTGGTGTTATACTAACTGCGTTTCGTGCAATCGGCGCGGAAGGGTATATAGGAGATATGGTTTGGGGAACCGCCGGAGAGCTTCTTGCTTTCCGGCGGTTTCCCTTTCCTTTATTCTGCGGCAGATTCAACTACCTTTTTCGCTATCGATTCAAGTTGTTCAAAACTTTCGAGCGTGCCGAGCTCGCGACGAAAAGCCGCCGCCCCGTGTATGTCGCGAATGTACCACGACGAGTGCTTGCGCGCCTCGCGGATCCCGATATAGTCGCCCTTGTTCGCTATCAGCGCGCTGATATGCCGAAGCATTATGTCCATGCGCTCGTCTACGGGCGGGTCAGGGAGAACAGTTCCGCTTTTTAGATATTCGCTTATCTGAGTGAATACCCACGGCCTGCCGAGCGCTCCGCGGCCGACCATTATTCCGTCGCAGCCGGTTTTTACGAACATATCCGCGGCACTTTTGCCGTCGACTATGTCGCCGTTTCCGATGACGGGGATACTTTTTACGCGTCTTTTTACTTCGGCTATCACATCGAGATCGACCGGCGGCGCATACATCTGCTTGCGAGTCCTGCCGTGTACGGTTATCGCTGCCGCACCTGCCTGCTCGCAGAGCACGGCAAGCTCCGGCGCATTGATATTTTCCGCGTCCCAGCCGGCGCGCATTTTGACCGTTATCGGAACGGGGGAGACCTTCACGCACTGCGCAACTATCTCCGCGGCGAGCTCCGAACGCTTCATCAGCGCGCTGCCGCCGCCGTTTCCCGCAACCTTCGGCGCGGGACAGCCCATGTTTATATCAATGAAATCGGGCGAATATTTCATGCAGGTCTCAATGGCTTTTGCCATTATCTCGGGCACATCGCCGAATATCTGAACGCCCGCCGGGCGTTCGGCATCGCTCAGACTCAGCAGCTCGGAGGATTTGCGGTCGTTCATGCTTATGCCCTTTGAGCTTGCCATCTCGCCGATGCAGCCTATTGCGCCGAACTCCATGCACAGCTCGCGCATGGATCTGTCCGCCACGCCTGCCATCGGGGCGAGCAGAGCGCCGCTCTTCAGTTTTTCAGCCGATAAATACAACTTGCCACCTCCGAAAGATACTCAGTAGATTTTAGCATAAAAACCGCGCGGTTGCAATGATTATGATTATAAAAATAAAGCCGCACAGCGGATACTGTACGGCTTTGAAAATCCGATATTGTTTTTACTTCTTGTCTGCGGAGACAGTTTCCTTTTCTTCTGTCTCTGCGCCGGGCTCGTTGAACTGCTTGAGGGACTCCATGGCGGCGGTAGCTTCTCTTGCGAGTTCCGCAGCCTCCATGGCCTTCTTCGCAGCCGCATCGACTGCCTGAGCGGCGAGCTGAGTCTTGTGACCCGCATCGGAAGCGCCTGCAGCTTCTGCGGCCTTCGCCTCTGCGGAGAGCTTCTCTGCCTCTGCTTCGAGCTTGTCGGCCTCTTCCTTTGCCTTCATGGCGAGCTCGACCTTGTTGTTTGCATCAATCTCTGCCATCATCTTTCTGATAGCGTGGGTGCTCATGCCCTGCTTGACATATTCGAAGTATTCCTCAGACGGGATACCGCCGATGAATGTCTCGGTGTACTTGACCTTCACGCCGACCTTCGCGATAACGATGTTGATGACGAGCAGCGCGACGATCGTTCCAAGATACACATATGCGCCGAAGCCGACCGAACCGCTGAAAACGTCGGGGAAGAACTTCGTGAGATCCTTTGCGAAAAAGTTGAAGCAGACTATCGAGACCGTCGCGAGCACAAGCATGATGCTGTTGAGGGTGATGTTGCGGGGATTGCCGCGCTTTGAGCATGCCATCGTGAGCATAATGAGACTGACGAGGATGAGCACTGCCGAAAGCAGAATCGTCACAAGCGAAATGAAATAGAGCAGGAAAGTGTTGCCGAAGAAGCTCGAGCCGATATACTTGAACAGCGCGTCAAAATCGAGCGCTGACACCGCATTGTATATCGTGATGGCGTTGACCGACACTTTCTTCTCGAAGAACGGTCCCCAGAAGGACACATTCGCCAGCGGAAGCATGAGCGCTCCGATGGGGAGAAGGCTGAGCACGATTCTGATTATTGTCAGGGGAGATCCGATGAACGAAGCCTTGAGCCTGTCAAGCTTCTTCTGGAATACGGCGTGTTCGCTCTCGGCCTTGTCGGCATCCTCGAGCAGACGCTCCTCCATTCCGTAGTAGATAAGATTGATGCCGCAATGAGGGCAGGTGGGGCGCCAGTCAGTCAGTTTGAGATGCGCGCCACACTTGGGGCAGTTAGCCATATCGTTTCCTCCAAACAGATTTTGTTGCCGCGAAAAACCCCTCCGCGGCTTTGTTTGTGTACATTTCAATTGATTTTAACATAAAAAGAATGAGAAATCAAGAAGAATTATACAAAAACTATAAAAATGAACGGAAAAATTGAGCACAATGTGTGCATCAGATAAAAGCGCCGTCTATGCCTATCGTCTGCCCGGTTATGAAATCCGAGCCGTCTCCCGCGAGGAAGAGCATGAGGCGCGCCACCTCTTCGGGCGTGCCGAAGCGTCCCATGGGAGATTCTTCTTTTAGAAGTTCGAGCGTATCTTCACCTAGAGAGGCGTTCATCTTCGTGTCGATAACGCCGGGGGCTATGCAGTTGACCTGAATGTTTGACGGCGCAAGCTCGCGCGCGAGTGCCTTCGTCAGCCCGATCAGAGCCGACTTTGCGGCGGAATAATGCACCTCGCACGACGCGCCGCACACGCCCCACATAGAGGAAACATTGATTATCTTTCCGCTCTTTTCGTGAACCATGTCGGGCAGAGCCGCCTGAATGCTGTTGAACGCGCCCTTGACCGTGACGCCCATCATGCGGTCGAAATCCTGCTCGGTGATGTCGCAGAACATCTTCTGCTGAGCGATACCGGCGTTGTTTATAAGCACGCCTATTCTGCCGAGCTCCCTGCGGGCGAAGTCCGTCATCTCGTCCACTTCGCTTCTCGCGCTCACATCGGCTCTGAAGCAGACCGCCCTGCCGTTTCCTTCGTTTATCTCGCGGCAGAGGGCGAGCGCCGCATCTTCGGAAGTGCGGTAGTTTATCAGCACGCCGAATCCGTCTTTTGCAAAGGCAAGAGCCGCCGCACGGCCTATGCCGCCGGCAGCTCCGGTTATTATCACATTTTTGTTATTTACGCTCATTTTGAAAAACCTGTGAACTGTCCGTTCGAGCCGTAGAGAGTGGATATATCGGTGTAGCCCGAGGGGATTTTGAAAACGCTCTCGTCGACCTTTGAGGAGAATTTGATATCGTTGCAGACGAGCACGCCCTGGCTGCTGAGAATCTCCATCTTGACGAGGTCGTCGCCGGAGAAATAGCATTTTATCGTGCTGTCGTTGCTCTTGTACTCTTCGCAGATGTATTTCTTGCCGTCAGCCTTGACTTCCGAGGTCTTGACATATTCCATGCCCTCGAAGTCTATCGCCGAAATGGAGTTCATAGCCTCGTTGACATCGCCGGCTTCGCCCGCGTCAACGGCGAGATACATCCTGCCCTCGGGGAATACCATATAGAACTTGTCGCCGTCCGAAATGAACGACATTGTCATTGATACGCCGTTGCCGACAGGGGCTTTCATGCTCATATAAGACTTCTTGCCGGACTTGACGACCGTCATGGGCATGTTTGCGGATGTGCCCTGCATATTCGAAGAGCAGGTCGCGGTCATGGTGAATGAATCGCGCTTCGAGTTCTTCTGGAAATAGGCATAGAAGCGGGTTTTCTTGATGTCGGACTTCGCGGCGTTGTTCTTGACCTCTTTGCCCTCGGGCATCGTCTCGGGCTCGGTCGCCTCGGTGGTGCTCGCGGGGTTCAAAGAATCCGTGGAGTCAACTCCGTTTAGGGCGCTGATTATGTCCTCAAGGCTCGAAGTGGTGTCCTCCGCGGTGTTCTCGGCGGGAGCCGTGGTGTCCGATCCGCTGTCCTTGTTCTTGCAGGCGGCAAAGCTCAGCATGAGCACAAGGCACATGAAAATACACAGAATAGCTTTTTTCATTTTTATCATCATTCCTTTAAGAATATTTGTTTTAACATCCTTTGCGCTTTTTGCGCTGTGATAATAGAATACATTATATCGCGAACAAAATCAAGGGTATCGCCCAAATATGAACGAACTAAGTACGGGCGCGCGGTTGACTTTTGACTGCGAAAAAAGTAAAATGACAGCAGGAATAACTTTTCGTCAGTCGTTATGATTATCGGAGGTGGACTCATGGATATAGATATATCTCTCATATTCGGCGATGCGGCGCGGTGGATAATGCCCGTGCTCGCGCTGCTTGTTGCGGCGTTTTGCGTGCCCTCTCTGCTCAAGGGCAACAAGAAGATCGGCGTCACCGGATATCTTGTCAACGAGGCGAACGGCGACCGCCTGCCGCTGTCCGGCTACGAAGTGTCGGTCGGGCGCAGCAAGGCGTGCGATATCGTCCTCGGATATAATACCGTCTCGCGCTTTCACGCCGTGCTTTCAAAGCATAAGAACGGCTGGCGCGTGACAGACACGCGCTCGAAGACGGGAACATATATCAACGCCGAGAAGATAGACAAGCCCCGCGCTCTTGCTGACGGGGACACGATAGTTTTCGGCAACGCGGTGTTCGTATTCGTCGAGAATGCGGCTATCGAGCCCGAGCAGGCTCCCGAAGAGCATATTGAACAGGCGGATGGCGAAGAGACCGCCCCTGCGGACGAGTACGCGGATTATATAATCGACGAAAAGACCGGCAATGCATACAGAATCGACGGTCTTATAACCTGCATGATAGGCAGCGGAGACGATGTGCAGATAAAATTAAAAAGACAGAATGTTTCGGCTCATCATGCCATGCTCGTGTTCGACGACGGAACGGGCAAATGGAGCGTTACGGATATGGATTCGACCTACGGCACTCTGCTCAACGGCAGACCCGTCAGACGTATGACCCAGCTCGATGACGGCGACACGATCAATATCTGCGGCAGTACGCTCACTTTCAGAACGACGGGAGGGGAGAGCGCATGAAAAAGACAATGAAGAGAACAAAATGGTGGCTCCCCGCGCTGATTCTGCTCACGGCGTTCCAGCTCATATCAATGGCGCAGGTCATATTCAACGACGACGGCTCGCTGAGCACGGAATGTCTCATATTCTTCGGCGCATATCTTGCCGTCGAGTGGGTTTATTTCATCGCAATGTCGATAGCGAGAAAGCGCGCGGACCCGGCGCTCGAAATGATAGCGTTCTTCCTGACGGGCATAGGACTTGTCACGGTCGCGGGCGCGAACAAAGATTTAGTCAAGACGCAGTTCGTCGCGGATATGCTCGGCATATTCTGCTTTGTCGCTCTGCTCTGGCTCATCTCGAATGTCGACCGCGCCATGGTGATGAGAACGCCCATGGCTGTGGCAGCAATAGGTCTGCTGGTTTTGACACTTATTCTCGCGCGCAATATAAAGGGCGCGTTCAACTGGCTGAGTATCGGTGGAATGTCCATCCAGCCGTCCGAGTTCGTCAAGGTCGCGTTCGTCTTTGTCGGCGCGGCGACTCTCGATAAATTGCAGACCACTCGCTCGCTTACAAAATATATTATCTTCTGTGTCGTCTGCGTGGCGCTGCTGTTTTTGATGCGCGATCTCGGCGCGGCGCTGATATTCTTCTTTACGTTCATAGTCCTCGCGTTCATGCGCTCCGGCGACTTCCGCACGATAGTGCTCCTGTGCGTCGGCGCGGCGATGGCGGCGGGACTCGTTGTGCTGATACGCTCCGACTTTGTTATGGCTCGCTTTGCGACCTACCGCCATGTCTGGGACGATATGTACGGCAAGGGCTATCAGCAGACGCGCGTGCTCATCTACAGCGTCAGCGGCGGACTGCTCGGCGTCGGCATCGGCGACGGAAAGCTCAAAGAAGTCCCCGCAGCGACGGAAGACTTGGTGTTCGGCATGATATGCGAGGAGTGGGGCATTATCATGGGTATCCTCGTTATCCTCTGTATCATGTTTATCGCGTTCCACAGCATCCGCTGCGCGAGCGGTTCGCGCTCGGCTTTCTATGCAATATCCGGCATAGCGGCGGGCTGCCTCCTGCTCTTCCAGACGGGACTCAATGTTTTCGGCGTCACCGATCTTCTGCCGCTTACGGGCGTCACTCTCCCGTTCATCAGCCGAGGCGGTTCGAGCGCGATATGCTGCTGGGCGCTGATAGCATTCATCAAGGCGGCGGACAACCGCACCTGGATAGGCTCGAAATATTATCTCGATTCTGACTCGTAACCCGCGGAAAGGACTGATCAAATGAAAGGCATAGCAAAACGCTCAAAGCTCATGTTTGCGCTCGTGGCAATTTTTCTTGCGGGCGTCATAGTCCTCGCGGCAACATTCGGCATCAACGCCGAAACATGGGTGTTCAAGCGCGCCAACAAGCATATATATTCGTCGGGTCAGATAGTCGCGGCGGGCACGATATATGACCGCAACGGCAAGGTGCTGGCTCAGACGGTGAACGGCGAGAGAAAATATAACTCAAACAGCACCGTGCGCCGCGCGACCCTACACGCCGTCGGCGACCTCGAGGGATTTATCTCAACCGGAGCGCACAGCGCGTTCCGCGGTCAGCTCACGGGCTACAGCTTCTTAAACGGCGTATATGATTTGAAGAGAAACGGAGCGGGCAACGATATAACCCTCACTATAGATGCCGACCTCTGCGTCACGGCGTATAACGCCCTCAACGGCAGAAAAGGCGCGGTCGGCGTATATAACTACAAGACGGGCGAGATTCTCTGCATGGTCTCGACCCCGACCTATGACCCGTATAATAAGCCGACCGATATCGACAGCGACACAACAGGAAAATACGAGGCGATATATCTCAACCGCTTCCTGTCAGGCGTGTTCACTCCCGGCTCGACTTTTAAAATCGTAACGGCGATTAGCGCGCTCGAAAATATACCCGATATAAATTCGCGCACATTCACCTGTACCGGTCAATATAAGACTTCGACGGGTATCGTCAAGTGCAATTCCGTCCACGGAAAGCTCAATTTCCAGCAGGCACTCAGTAAATCCTGCAACAGCACCTTCGCCTGCATCGCGGAGGAGCTCGGCAACGACGCTCTGACAAAGACCGCCGAGCAGGTCGGATTCAACAAGCGTATTACAATAGACGGAATAAGCGTCACAAAGAGCTATTTTACCCTCAAAGATGCGGTCAGCGTTGACCGCGGCTGGGCTGGCATCGGTCAGTATCAGACCCTCGCGAATCCCTGCCAGATGCTCACCATGATGGGCGCGATAGCGAACGGCGGCAGCGCGCCTGCGCCGAAGCTGCTCAAGAGCGACAGCACGTTTAGTTCGCTGACTTCGCCGACGCTCAAATATCTCGACGAAAATATAGCGAACACAATCAAAGATATGCTCCGAAAGAATGTCACGACCCACTACGGCGAGGGCAAGTTCCCCGGACTTCAGCTCGGCGGAAAGACCGGCACCGCGCAGGTCACGGACGGCGAGCCTCATTCGTGGTTTGTCGCGTTCTCCGAGCGCGAGGATCTCCCGCTGGCAGTCGTCGTTGTTGTCGAACACGGCGGCGAGGGTATCAGCGCGGCGGCGCCCATAGCTAATAAAGTTATGCAGGCCGCGGCGAAAAAAGGCGTGAATTAAAAAAATAAAACTTCGGCGTCCGCGCAGAGCTGCACGGGCGCCGCAGTCTGTCGAAAAAGTATGTCATTGCACGGACTCAAGGCTCCCCTGTGTAAGGGGAGCTGTCACGGCTAAGCCGTGACTGAGGGGTTGTTGTAATGAAAGTTCAAAATACTCAGCATTTTTGAAAAATTTCAACTTATGCAGAACAATCCCTCCGGCGCTTCGCGCCACGGCAGAAAGTCAAGCAAGTGCAACACTATCAACCTTCAAAAACCTCAGCCGGAGATTTCCAACCAAGACATTTTCTAGGGCGATGGTTAATAAGATTGACAACATAATCTACAGTCTCTTGTGTAATTGTACGAAAATCGAAACCTTTCGGAAAGAAGAAACGCAATAAGTCGTTGGTATTCTCATTTGTTCCACGCTGCCATGGCTTGTGTGGCTCAGCAAAATAGATTACCGTGCAAAGTTCCTTCTCCAAAGCACGAAATTCTGCAAATTCAGATCCGTTATCCAAGCTAATACTCTTTACCGGGAGACCTTTGAGTAGTTGGCAGATTACATTCTTTGTTAGCGAAGCGTCGCGTTTTGCTAACAGTCCCGCCCGTAAAAAGCGGCTTTTTCGATCAACCTGCGTTACTAACAAGCCTTTGCCGATGCCTCCGTAAACCGTGTCACCTTCCCAATCACCGATTCGGGTTCTACGGCAAATCTCCTCCGGCCACTGAGGAATAATCCGGTCGGGCTGAATGGAGTTGTAACTGGAATTTCTGGGCAAAAGCCGTTTCCCACGCCGTCTTAAGTGTGTTTTTGCCGCAATGCTTGGAAATCGTTTTAGATAAATATATCGGTATATTGTCGAAACACACAAGGCTTTTTTGCCGGGATAATCTCTGTGCCAACGACCGCAAATGGCTTCAGGAGACCAGTATTGCTCTAAATGTGAAACAATATAGTTCCATTCTTCGCTGCCGGGAAGCAGTGCCATGCGTATTGATTCTCTGCGTCGACGGATGTAGAGATTTTGAGCACGCCAATGGTTATACCAGTATGGATTATCGGGTTTTTGATGCGGTTTCCATTTTGCCTTGTTTCTTCTCACCTCACGGCTAACAGAAGACGGGCTACGCTCCAATATCATTGCAATTTTTCGGAAAGAGCACCCTTCTGATAAAAGTTGCTGTAGATATTTTCTCTCTTCTAGTGTAAAATGTGTATAGGACAATACGCTCACCTCGTGTTTGATGTTGTGTGGTAACTACATTCTACACTATAGTTAGCGTGTTGTCTCTCTTCTTTTTTTGCGGTGTTGCACTTCAAATTATAATCTGCCCACCTCCCTTTACACAAGGGAGGCTTTGATTTTTGCGAAACCACCAAAAATAGGTTTATCGACACGCTCTAACCACCGTCCGCGACGGTGGTTATTGCTTTAGCTGCCGATATGTTTTTCTATGAATCTTTCAACCGTGCTCCAATATAATTCCGGGTCAACCGAGGACGAGAGCGCGTGACCCGCTCCCTCGACGGTCAGGCTTTCCTTTTCGCACGCCGCCGCCGAGAACAACTCGCAAAGCATTTTATAGGGCACCAGCTCATCCTCCGTGCCGTGGATGAACAGGGTGGGAATATCGCTCTTTTTGACCTGCTCGAGTGCGCTCGCCTGCTTGAAATCATAGCCGTCGCGGAGCTTCGAGAGGGCTGAGGCGGCGTTGAGCACCGGGAACCACGGGATATGTATCATTTCGGCCTCCCAGATGAACTCATCCCACTCTGAGGTGTAGCCGCAGTCTGCGATAACGGCCTTGACGTTTTCAGGCAGCGTCTCGCCCGATGCCATGAGCACCGTCGCCGCGCCCATGGACACGCCGTGCAGGATTATCCTCGCGTCGGGGTCCCACGAGAGAATGAGCTTTATCCACTCGATAACGTCCATGCGCTCCGGCCAGCCCATGCCGATTTTAGTCCCCTCGCTTTCGCCGTGGGCGCGCGCATCGACCGCAAGAACATTGAAGCCGAGGGAGTGAAACTTATGAACAAAGCCCGCCATATGCCTGGCCTTGCTCGTATATCCGTGGCAGACGAGAACATAATCCGAGCCGGGATTTTCGAACCTTCTTCCGTGCAGCCGCAGAGAGTCAGACATAATAAATACGTCCTCGCCGTGCTCGTCGTACCATTCCCGGATTTCCGGCGTGCCCGTGAGTCCGCTGTATTTTGCGCTCGACTCCTCGCCGTCGGACTTGCTTGCCATCTTCTGAATGAGGTTGTTGAGCTTGCTCATATGTATGGGCGATTTCGTGTTTATCGAGAAATTATATAAAATCTCCGCCGAAGCCGCGGTCAGAGCGGTCAGCCCGCCGAGAGTTCCGAGGACGGCGCCAGCTGTTTTTCTGCTGTTCATAAACTTCCTCCTGCTTTTTTCAAGATTATAGCATAACCGCAAATGGCGTTCAAGCTTTTTATATAAAGACTGTATGCATAAAAAAACAAAGGTCATAATCCGCGTTTTAATCCGTGAACTATGACCTTTTTCTAAAGCTTTTTGCCGCTTACGCCATATTCTCCAGCGCGTTCATGAACTTCGGGTTGCTGGGAATGAACATGTAGTTGAGGAACAGGACCTCGTCTATCGAGTTCGTCTTGACGAAATCGGCGAGCTTGACGGTCAGCTGGCGCGGGTCGAGGACATAGATTGTTTTATAGTTAGCGCAGAGCCACGGTACAAAGGCGTTCGCGTAGCTCTCTTTGATAACAACGATGCTCTTGTCGCTCTGTGCGTCGGTCGTTATCTTGACAACGCCGTGGTCTCCGCCGACAAAGGCTAAGTATTTGTTCGACGAAGTCGTCTCGGTGTTGATGACTTTGATGCTGTAGCTGTTGCTCATCGCGGCATCGGTGTCCGAGGCTATAGCCGTTGTGTTGACGGGCGGAATGAAATATTCGACATAGTCGGGGTCGTTCGAGAGCGCGGTGCTCTTCGTGTCTTTGTAGAAAAGCCCGAGGAACGGCGAGAGCTTGCCGGTCTGGAGAGTATTTTTGTCAACGGGCGTGAATCCTACGACTTTGGCGAAGGTTCGATAGGCGTAGTACGCGCCGAGGGTGGTCCAGTGGTGGTCGCTTCTGAAATAGAGATATTCGTCCGTGTGCGCCGCCATCTCGGCATAGGCGTTGACGGGCGTTATGTCCTTTAACTGCTCGTAGATGTAGCACATGCCCTCGTACTGCGACTTCGACACGCCGGTGTTATATTTGCTCGGGGCGTAGAACTCAATGGCGGTCGGCGCCATGAGGCAGTAAGCTTTTGTGTCCGGCATCTCCGCCTTGAGGCGGTTGAGTGCGTCGGCATAGTTTTTCATGTTTTTATACGCGTTGCCGTAGGGCTCCATGACGCGGTTGCCGATTTCGATGAGCGAAGTGCCGCTGTAGGTCTTGATCTTCACATCGTCGGAGACCGAGACGGCGTTTTTCGGCTTGACGAGACTGCCGTCCTCGTTCGTCTGAGGCTCGGTGGTTCGCTCCTCAGTTGTCTGCTCTCCCGCGGGCTCGGAAGAGTCGCCCTGAGTGTCCTTGTTCGCGCATCCTGCAAACGACAGCAGCATTGCCGCCGCCAGAACGGCTGCAAAAATTCTCTTGAGTTTCATGGAATACCTCCCTTGAAAGTTTTTCACGTCTATATAATAGCACACTTTTTATAAAAAATGTGCGAATTTTGATTTTTAATTTCGTAAGGCGGAAAAAATCCCGGCACAGGGCCGGGAAAATTTTCGGAATATCTTAAAGCTACTCCGTCTCGGGTGTGACTATGCTCTTGTTCTTTTGATATTCGTATGTTGTTTTGCTGCCGTCCGTGCCCGTGACCGCTATCTTGGCGGTCTCATATTCGTATGAATACGAGATAACCTCGGTGCTTCCCGCCTCGCCGTCCTGGAACCGGGTCTCCTTTATTTCGACGGGATTTCCGTAGGCATCGTTTTTGTACTCCTTTTCGGTCTCGGCGCCGAAGGAATCCCTGACGGTCAGCCTTATCAGCGCGCCGCGCTCGTCATATTCGTATTCGGTGATGATTTTAGACGTGTTGAAGGGATTTTTGACTGTATATGTCTGGCGCACTATATCACCGTCGGAGTTATATTTATAGGTAAACGTCTCCGTAAAGCTCTCGGACGCGGCCTCTGAGGAATTTCTCTCGCTCTTGACGAGTCTTCCCTTGCCGTCGTAAGAAAAGACGGTGCTCCCGTAAAAATCGCTTTTTTCTGCGAGTCTGCCGTGCTTGTCATACGAAAAATTCAGTGTTGCGGCCACTTCGCCGGAGGGCTCCGCCGAGGTGATTTTTGTTATTCTCTTCTCCGAGTCGTACTCGTAGCGGTAGGTGCCTTGGGAATGCCCCGAGCGGCTGATTTCCTTCACCGTGCCGTCGCTGTTGTAGGTGTAGTCGTATGACCTCTTTTCGGCGGAAAAGTTCCCCTCGGAAATCAGGACATAGGTGATGTATGAAACGAGGTCGCCGCGCGAGTTATATTCCTTTGTCCAGCTCGCGGTATAAGTAGTATCTTTCTGATAACCGCTCGATGTTTGATTCCAGTGATACCACCCGTCGAGGTCGATGCCGAGGAAATATCTGGAGCTTTTTATGTCGGCATTAACATCCGCGACTGATGCGGTGCTTTCGGGATTATCTTCGGATACTGTCTTATCGTTTTTTTCCGTTGTGTCGGTTTGGTCTTTGTCGTGTTTCTTGCAGCCGGCAAAGGCTGAAAGCGCGAGGACGGCGAGAACTGCGGCAATAAATCTTCGGATCTTCATAAAATACCTCCCTTTATTCTCGACATTCAACGCTCAGAACTCAGCCGACTCAGGCATGAGTATGCTCTCGTTCTTTTGATACTCATATATTTTTTTATCGCCGTCCGAGCGAGTAACCGATATCTTCGCCGTCTCATATTCGTATGAATAAGTGTAGGAATAAGAGCTGATAAAATCTCCGTTTGAGGTCTTCGTTTCCTTGATCTCAACGGGATTGCCGTAGGCGTCGTTCTTATATACCCTTTCGGTCATGGTGCCGTAAGAGTCGTTCGAGCTAAGCTTTATCAGGGCGCCGTTTTCGTCATATTCGTATTCGGTCACACCCTTAAAGGAGCTGTCGGAGTATTGGGTGCTGTTCGTTTTGCGCATGACATCGCCTTTGTCGTTATATTCATAATAAACTGTCTCGACAATGCCATCGGAAAATTTTTTACCCTTTTTGATGAGATTTCCCTTGCCGTCGTATAAAAAGGCAGCGCTCCAATAATTGCAGCTCACTCCGACCGGCTTTCCGTTCTTGTTGTATGAAAAAGTCATGGTATATGCCGCCTCGTATGAGGTCTCCGAGACGAAGATTTTTGAAATTCTCTTGGCATTGTCATACTCATATCGGTATGTGACGGGAATGTCACTGGAGCGACGTATCTCTTTTACGGTGCCGTCGCTGTTGTAGGTATATTCGTACAGTCTTTTTATTTCGTCATAGTTTCCGGGGGAAACCGGTTCATATTCGACGGACGAGACTATATCTCCGCGTGAGTTATATTTCTTTTCCCGGAGTGAAGTATACTTCGAACCGTCTTGAAATCCGTCGCCGACTTTGTTCCAGTGATACCACCCGTCGAGGTCGATGCCGAGGAAATACCTGGAGTTTTTTATGTCGGCATTAACATCCGCGACTGATGCGGTGCTTTCGCTGCTATCTTCGGATACTGTCTCATCGTTTTTTTCCGTTGTGTCGGTTTGGTCTTTGTCGTGTTTCTTGCAGCCGGCAAAGGCTGAAAGTGCGAGGACGGCGAGAACTGCGGCAATAAATCTTCGAAGCCTCATAAAATACCTCCCTTTATTTTCTCCTGTCATCAACATAATAGCATACTTTCCGGAAAAAATATACAGTTTTTGACTTTTATTTTCACGGCACAGAAAAAAATCCCGGCGCGAAGCCGGGATCTCTGTTTTGTAAAATATCAGAATATGCGCGAATCGTCCAGCATAATGCTCTGATTCTTATGATACTCGTATATCTTTTTGCTGCCGTCGTGCTCGGTCACGGTTATCCGATTGGATTCGTACTTATATGTATAGGGATAAGTATGCGAGCTTACGGTTTTGCCGTTTGCGGTTTTTGTGACCTTTATGTTGACGGGATTTCCGTATTTGTCGTTGGTGTATACGGATTCCTGCGAAGAGCCGTCCGAGCTTTTCACCGTCAGCTTTATAAGCGCGCCGTTTTCGTCATATTTGTAGTCGGTCACATTCTTCAAATAGTCATCCGACTGCTTGACTTCCTCGGTCTTGCGGGAGATGTCGTTACGGCTGTTGTATTCGTATTTGTACGATTTTACAAGACCGCCGGAATAAACTTTCTCTTTCTTTGAGACTCTTCCGCTGCCGTCATACGAAACGGTGATTTTGTATTCGGTGCCGTCCATGCCGGCAACCCTGCCGCTGTCAACTCCGATGAGCTTTCCGCTTTTGTTATATGTGAACTTGTACGAGTTCATAGTGTCGCCGGATATAGGCTCAACAACGGAGATTTTGGTGATCCTCTTCGCAGAGTCGTATTCATAGCTGTATATGTAGCCGTTGCCGCCGTCGGTGCGGATCTCTTTTACGGTGCCGTTGCTGTTATAGGTATATTCGTATGTCGTTGTAATGGAGGGAATGCTTTCTCCGTCAAGAGTTTTGTATGATACGCGCTTTACAAGGTTGTCGTGAGAATCAAATTCCTCTGTCCAGACCTTGATATAATTTGCGCCTTCATTATAACCTTTTCCGGCAAGCGCCCAGTTGTACCATCCGTCGAGGTCGGTGCCCAGAAAATATTTCGAGTTTTTTATGTCGGGCTTGTTCGGCCTTGCGGTCGCCGCAGAGGTCGGCTTCTGCGTTTCTTTTGCAGTTTCGGCGGTGCCGGACGAAGAGGCTTCATTGCCGGCGGCTGCGCTTGCCGTGTCGCTTGCCTGCGCATCGGTGTTTTCGGGCTGATTTTCCGATATGGCTTCGTCTGCTTTTCCTCCTGCGGCGTTGAGAGGCTCTTTGCCCGTGTCTTTTTTTACATTGCATCCAACAAATGACAAGAGCGCCAGAACTGCGAGAATGACGGCTAAAAGTCTTTTGATGTTCATAAAACACCTCCTGTGAAATTTTTATTTCCGCCTATATAATATCATATCTTTTGTAATTTTGTTGCTGTTTTAGATTATTTGCATCTGGAAAAGTAAAAATGATGTCAAAAAGCATAAAAACAGCTCTCAGGAATGAATCCGAGAGCCGCTGTGTGACTGTATTATATTTATTTTGCAATCTCGCAGGTCTCTGCGTTGATTATGTGCTGGAACACCGCGATGTGGGACGAGGAGATGAACTTGTCGATATGCATCGAGCCGAAGAACCAGTGCTTGTATTCGCACGCGGCGCCGAGCTCCTCGAAATATGTATTGAGTCCCGTCACGCGCACGGGCTCCTTGTCCTTGAGCCTGAGGAAACCTTTTATCTTCATCGGCGGCTCGTGGGTGATTATAATATCAACTTTGTTGCCGAGCTTCTTGAGATTCTGCGCGCCCTCGGTCAGCTCCGCTTCGGTGGGTATCTCGTCGCCCGACCAGGAGTTGAGATCGGAGCGGATATCAATATCCGGGCTCTCGCCGCCGCCCATGGCAAAGACGCTCACGCCGTCGAAATCATAAGTCTGGCCGCGCATGAGATGATAGAGGTTGCCGGTGATATGATGGACTTTTCCGCCCTTGAACTCCGATACCTCGTAGCTTCTGAGTCGCTCGAAATTCTCATGCGTGCCGTCGATAAAGCAGACGTTGTATTTGAGCTTGCCTATCTTTTTGAGCAGCTTCTCTTCGTTCTTCGAGCCGTCCCAGATGAATCCGAAATCGCCGCAGATGAAGAGCGTGTCGCCCTTTTTCAGTTTTTTGAGCGCGGAAGATGTGAATCGCTCGTAATCTCCGTGGGTGTCTCCCGTAACATAAAGCATGATTTTTAATCCCCCTGATAAACAAAATCCGTTTTATTACTTTATTTTACAGCCTGAAACTGGTATAATCAATTAGTGTCAGGACAAAGTTGTCTTCTATCGTTTATATATATAATACAACATTCGGCGGTGACTGTCTATGAAAAAACTCATAAAAATTTTATTTTGTTTTATTCTTATCGCGTCGGTGCTCTGCACCATGCCTGCCTACGCTAATTATAACGCGGTATACGAGAAAAGTTTGACAGACAGCGGAGATAATCCTATTTATGCCCAGATTTATCTGCTTGTCAATCTCGACAACGACACGGTCATTTTTGAAAAAGACGCGGACAAGCAGGCGGCTCCCGCCTCGCTGACTAAAATAATGACCGCCACCGTCGTGCTCGAAAACTGCAAGGATCTCGATGAAGAGGTCGAGGCGAGCTATGAGGCTATCCACCTGCTCGACGGCACCGGCAGCTCGATAGTCGGGCTTGAGCCGGGTGAAAAAATGAGCATAAAGAATCTGCTCTACTGCCTGCTCGTGCGAAGCGGCAACGATGCGGCGAATGTCCTCGCGATGCATGTCGGCGGCTCTATCGACGGCTTTGTCAAGATGATGAACGACAAGGCGGCGGCTCTCGGCTGCAAGAATACGCACTTCGCGAATGTCCACGGACTCGATGACCCGAATCACTACACCACCGCGCGCGACCTGATGACGATAACAAAGCACGCGCTGACCCTGCCTTATTTCTCGGAGATAACTTCGACTACAATATATAAAGTCCCCGCAACAAACAAGAGCGAGGAGCGCACCCTGCGCAACACGAATAATCTTATGAACAAGGCGTATGCCGACTATTATTCGCCCTACGCCGTGGGTATCAAGACCGGATCGACCGACAACGCCGGACGCTGCGTCATATCAAAGGGCACAGGCAACGGCTACAATTATCTGTGCGTGATAATGAACGCGCCGATGCAGAATATCGACGACGATGAGCCGCTCGAAAACTGCGCGTTTGTCGATTGCCGCAGGATGTTCAACTGGGTGTTCAAGCACATTGAATTGAAGTCGATAGCGAGCCCGACTCAGATAATAACCGAAGTTCCGCTCAAACTCTCATTCAGAACCGATCATATTTCGCTCGTCCCCGGCGAAGAAGTGCTGGCTCTCGTCCCGACGGGGGCTGACGCCGGAAGCGTGCTTATCGAGCCTGTGCCCGAGACCGTGCCGAAGAGTGTTGACGCGCCGGTCAAAAAAGGTCAGGAGATATGCGAGGCTCGCGTGCTCTATGCCGGCGAGGAGATAGCGCGGATAAAGCTTGTCGCGTCTGAGGATGTGTCGAGAAATGTTCTGCTGTTCATAGGTGCAACGATAAAGAAAGTCGCTTCGAGCACTATATTCAAAATTATCGCATCGATAGTCGCCGTTCTCGTTGTCGGCTATATTGCGCTGTTTGTCTACGAAAACTATAAGCGTCGCCAGAGGCGCAAGCTCAAACTCGTCAATCCCGGAGTCAAAGGCAATGAATATACTGAGAAAAAGGGCAGAAAGAAGAAATAATTCCGCTTTTGTGACGCATGAGGAGTGATGTCATGAGTGAGCAGCCTAAAAAGAAAGGGCTATCGACATCGATAATTGTCTGCATAATCTGCGCGGGCATTCTGGCCGCGGCGACGGCGCTGGCAATAAAATCTGTTGTAAAAACTCAGCAGGAAGAGGAATCCCGCCAACAGAGTATGGTCGACGCGAGCGAGTCGATGCTCGCGGCGTCGAACGACGAGGAGACCAGGCTGTTGAATGCGGTTACGGATGTCTGTAAAAAGCACAATATTGCGGCGCATGTCAAGCTCAATAAGAATGTTCACGCGCCCTACAGCCGTAAGTACAGCTTTGAAGAGTCGACCGAAGACCCGATAAAATATGAGATAGACATATCTTTGCAGATAGACCCGCCCGAAAAAATAAAAGACTGGACGAAGTTTTACTATTTCCTCGACGAGCTTGAAAGTGTTCAGCCTGCTTACCCGTTTATCGAACTTTCGGTAAAGCCGTATTATATCGGCGAGTATGTGTCCGGCTCGGGGCAATCCTACGAGCTGTCATATGAATTTTACATCAGCAGACATGGCTTGATTTCTGTCAGTGACGACAGAGAGAGCCACTATATCGGGCTGAAAACGGACAATGGGCTAACCCCGCTATCCGAAATATTGCCATATGAGGGAATGCCGGAGTCGCTGATAAATTCAACAAAGCTCGGCAAGGCGACCTGCGTCAATACCGATCCGCTCAGGTATTCAAAGTTCTATAATCAGACGGTTGCCCGCCGCGAAGGGTATCATCAATATTATTGGAAAATACCGTATTACGCAGAGCGATTTAAATATTCCGACTCGCTGTATGCGTATTATTCGGTAGATGTGAGAAACGGCGCCGTGGAAAGCGTGCGGCATTACCCGGAATATGAGACCGTGCCGAAGCAGACTTCATCTTCCGGCGGTTCATCTTCCGGCGGCTCGTACAGACCCTCCGGCAACCGCCCGGTGACTACCACGAAAAAAGCTTACTATGACGACGATCCGTATAATGCCCGCGACTTCAATGACCCCGAGGACTTTTACGACTATTATTACGACGACTTCGAGGACTACGAAGAGGCGTATGACTATTTTTATGAACATAATCCGGATTGATATCAGAGAGTGAATATAACAAAAATTCTACCCGCGCAGCAGCATCGGGTAGGATTTTTTTGTTGAAATATTTCCGGTCAGGGCACGAAATGAATTGGGAGCGGACTATCGCTTGAGCTATGGCAAAGCAAGTGACTCAAGTGACTTCTATAATCGGGCTTTCAATAGCTGTGACATACAAGACATAAATAATAGATTTGCGTTAAATCTGCGGGCGGATGATATCCGCCCCTACATGATTGTGCCAATTTGTAATATTTAATGCACAATTGATAACATACACAATAAGATAAATTCCAATTTGTCTTTCGTCCACATCTTTGACCCGAAAGACATACATTATATAATATATAATATATGCTATTCAAATCTTGTAAAAGTCTTTGTACCAGCGGGCGAAGCTGCGAAGCCCGGTTCTGAGATCGGTCGAGGGCTTGTAGCCGTAGTCACGCTCGAGCGGGGTCGTGTCCGCGTATGTCACGGGGACATCGCCGGGCTGCATCGGGACGAGCTGTTTGTGCGCCTCAAAGTCGTAATCGTTCGGCAGAACTCCCGCGGCGATAAGCTCCTGCTGGAGAATGTCGACGAAGTCGAGCAGGTTTTCGGGGTTCTGGTTGCCTATATTGTAGACCGCATACGGCGGAACGGGCAGACCGTCTTCGCCGTCTTTGCGCTCAGGCGCGCCCTGCATGACGCGCACAACGCCCTCAACTATATCATTGATATATGTGAAGTCGCGCTTGCAGTTGCCGTAGTTAAAAATGCGGATTGTCTCGCCGCGAAGAAGCTTGTTGGTGAAACCGAAATATGCCATGTCCGGGCGGCCTGCGGGTCCGTAGACCGTGAAGAAGCGGAGTCCCGTCGAGGGGATGTTATAGAGCTTCGAATAGGCGTGAGCCATCAGCTCGTCAGACTTTTTCGTTGCGGCGTAGAGACTGACGGGGTTGTCGACTTTGTCGTCGGTGCTGTAGGGCACCTTTTTGTTGCTGCCGTAGACCGACGAGCTCGAAGCATATACAAGATGCTCGACAGGTGTCGCACTGTCGTCATATGAGTGGCGGCAGGCTTCGAGGATATTATAAAAGCCGATTATATTTGATTCGATATAGGCGTCGGGATTTGTTATAGAATAGCGCACCCCCGCCTGCGCCGCGAGGTTGACAACTATCTGCGGCGAGTATTCGCGGAAAATTTCGCTCACTTTGTCCTTGTCCGCGAGGTTAGCTTTGATAAAAATAAAATTTTCGTGTTTTTGAAGCTTTTCGAGGCGCGACTCTTTCAGGCGGATATCATAGTAGTCGTTGACGCTGTCGAAGCCGATGACGCGGATATCTTCGAAGTCCGAGAGCAGACGCTCCGAGAGAAAAGAGCCGATGAATCCTGCCGCGCCCGTCACGAGCACGGTCTTGCCGCTTAAATCAATTTTTGTCTTGACTGATTTTTCCTGCATATCCGCTTATCCTTTCAGAAAGGGGCTGTCGCATTTTCAGCGCAGCCCCTGCTACCCTGCAACACCTAAAACTTTACAAGCATTGCGTCGTCTGATTGCGTTTAACTGCGTCTTCATCCTTGTTCAACACAATTATACTTGCAACCGGATGTAAACTTTTAGATGCTACAGGGTAGTATATTTATCTTTTGAATTTTTCCAGTATTACGCTGAAAGCCACTATCGCGGCCTGAACTATGACCGCCGTCAGGGGCGACACAAACGCGAACGCCTTTAGCGCGACGCAGAGTATCGCACCAGCCGCCACGACCGCCTGCACGATAAGGGCGAACACTGCCCAGCGCGAAGCGAAGTTTGCGAGCCTGCCGCACGCCGCGATGCTCTTGAAGTAAGATCGGGCGGAGCCGTCGTGCATGACCTTTGCGAGGGCTGAATCAACAACGCTGTCGCGGTATGCGCTGAATATGCGCGCGCCGTGGGAGAGCGTCATTTTGATATCTTTCTGTGCTATGCCGAAGCGGGCGGCGATGAGCTCGTCGGTCACATTCGGGTCGTCCGTGCGGACGACAAGGCTGAAGCCGTTGTCCGCCATCTCATTTATCGAATCCTTGAGCGATGCGTCCTCGGCGTAGTTGAAAACGAACATCGCCGCGACCTGCGAGTCGATCGCTATGTAGAGAATCTTGCGCCCGTTGCGCTTGACCTTGTCCTCCTCGGACTTGAGCGGCACTTCGATATTGTGGTGCGTGAGCAGGTTGCGGTTGCCGAGCAGCACGCGCTGATTATATATTGTGGCTGAAAGACCGAGTCTGTCTTCGTATATCATGTCGCGCACGGGCGGCAGAAGCTCGGTCGAGCCGCCGATAATGCGGTTGAAAACATCTGTGAGCGGACCGCCGGATTTGAGCACTATAGCAACTGCGTAGAGCAGAACATCGTCTATGCGCACGGTGTGGAAGTCCTTCATTCCGTGCATCTCGCACGCGGCGCGATCGAAGAGATCGGCGCTGTCAACTGAGGCGGCGACCGCCTCGGAACATTCGAGAGCCGCGTCGTAGCCCGCTATCATGCCGCCCTCTGAGTTGAGCTTTCTGTTCTCGAGATAGAGCGGAATCATCAGCGCGAGTTCAATAGCGCATGGCGAAGTCAGGCAGAACGCACCGGTGAGCACGCCGAACGCCTGGAATATATCTTTTGTTATTATGCCCGATATAACCGCGAGCAGCACGGAGACAGCCGAAGAAATTATCAGGCTGCGCTTTATGCAGCTGTCCGCAGGGGAGTTGGCTTCGGAATTTTTGATGAAGTCGGCGGGGAACTCGACCCTGCCGGAATATAAAATGTCGGGGTTGCCCATCTTGAGCGCGCGTCCGACCTCAAATGCGTCTTTCTCGCTCTCTATAGCCCTTATGCCGTAGAGCCCTGATTTGCGTTTTGCGGTGCAGAAGAGGAAATTCTGCATCACGCGCGCCGTGCCGCGGCTGCTGTTTTCGGCGGTCATGAGCAGGGCGAATATCGCCGCCGCGCAGTAGAACATACCCGAAGCGCCCTCGGGTGATTTGTTGAAGAATGAGAGTATCGTCTGGACGAGGGCGAGTATAAACGTCAGCCCGCCGACTGCGCCGCCGGTCACGCGGCCGTTTGCAAGCGCCTTTACGCCGGATAAAATATTTGGGAACGCGAGATAGAACGACGCGAGCAGAAGCACTATATTCGCCGCCGCGAGTCCCGCGCCTCCGCGGTCGAATGCGGGCGCGTCTATCGCCGCCCACTCGAGAATTTTCGGTATGAGCAGCAGAAGCAGCGACACGCCTTCGAGCACGCACAGACCGATAACCGAGGTCTTGAACTGCGATGCGGCGTTCTTGAGGCTGTTATAGACTCTGCCGCGCTGTTCGGGCTTCTCGTATTCGAGGGGAGCTTTCTCGGAGTGCTTTTTCTTTTTCTCGGGCTGCTCCTCCGGCTCGTCCTCTTTCTCTTCGGGCAGATTTTCGTCCTCCTGCGGCTCATCGTCGCCGAGTCCGCTGAGCAGAACGAACTTTTTCTTCTTCTCCGCCCTCTTTTTGTCGAGCTCGCTGCGAAGCTCGTCTTCATCTATTTTTTCGGTCTCCGGCTCTTCGCCGAAGCCGCTGAGCATCATCTGCTCCTCCTCCGGCTGATTGCCGGCGGCGGGATTAGTGAAAGGCTGATCCTCTATCGACGCAGGCTTATCGTCCCCCGAGCCGACAAATTCTTCGGCGGGAATGACCTGCGGCAGTGGCTCGAGTCCCGAGGTTTCGGAGAGCGGACCGCGCTTTAAGATAACGCCGGGCTTCTCTATCGTCTCGGCGCTCTGCGGCTCTTTTGCCGAGCCTATCGCGGTCATGAGCTTTGTTTTATATTCGTCGTCGGGTTTATTCTGCGTCGGCTCGGAGAGGGACTTCATCGGACCGAACACGACGGTATCGCCGAACAGGCCGGGTATGGCGCGGCTCTCGCGCTCGGAGTCCTCCTCCGGCTCTTCACTCGGCTCGCCGAAATATCTCGAAGCGGGCGCGCCGAAAAGCTCCTCTACCGTCGGCTTTTTCTCGGCTTCATCCTCGTCCTCGGATTCTTCTTCCTCGCCGTGGAGCGTCAGAATATTATCATCTTTATTTTGCTCATCGGTTTCGTTTGATTCATCCGATTCGTCCGTATTATCTTCGTTTTCAGTTTCCGATTCCTGTATATCATCATCTTCGCTGTCGGCTTTCACAACGGACAGCTCGAATTTTGAATCGGAGTATATATCCTCGTTCTCATCGGCGGGAACTTCTTCAGCCTTAACATCTTTGGATTCCGTCTCTGCTTCGTCGGCAGACTCCTGCGCCGCTTCGGCTTCTTTCGGCTCTGCGGGGGACTCTGTTGCCGCTTCGCTTTCAAAATATGATTCGCCGGCTGATTCCGTCTCTTCGGGCTTCGCAAAAGACACTTCGCTTACAGGTTCTTTGTTTTCGACGGTCTGCGCCGCCTCGTCTGATTCTGCGGGCTCGGCAGGTTCTTCGGTTTCTGCTTCTGCCGAAGCCTCCGGTTCGTCCGCCGGATTTTCGGGTTCGGCTTCTTCCGGCTCGGGCTCTTCGTCGGGCTCGGATTCCGGCTCTTTCGGGTCTGTATATATAGTCTCATACTCCGACGATATGTCATCGTCAGAGTATCTGTTTTTATAGTAGGCGATGCTCATCAGAAGCTCATCGTCGTCATCGTAGTCAAGTGCCGCAGAATCGGCGCCCGTGCTCGCTATCAGATCGTCTATGTCGGTTATTTTCCAGATCTTGTCCGGTTCGCCGCTGTCGTGTTCAATTTTCGCCACTTGGTAGAGAACTTTGTCAAGCGGCATGTTGCTCCGCTTATCGGAAGGTTTGTTTTCCACTCATCTCACCCCAATTTATATATGCTTATATGCTGAAAAATCGGATAAAAGTCAGTTTCTGTGTTTCGCCGCTTCGAACATGAGGATTCCCGCCGCGACGGAGGCGTTGAGAGAATTTATCTTGCCGCGCATCGGCAGGGAGGCGATGAAGTCGCATTTTTCGCGCACAAGGCGGCCTATGCCCTTGCCCTCAGAGCCGATGACGAGAGCGATGCTGCCGCTGTAGTCGAGGGCGGTGTAATCCGTGCCGTCCATGTCCGCGCCGAATATCCAGACGCCGCGCGACTTGAGCTCGTCTATGGCGGCGGGGAGGTTCGCGACCTTTACCACGGGGACATATTCAATAGCGCCTGCCGAGGTCTTGGCGACTGTATAGTTGAGGGTCACGGAGTTGCGCTTGGGGATAATTACCCCGTGAACTCCGGCTGCCTCCGCGCTTCTGAGTATGGCGCCGAGGTTGTGCGGGTCTTCAAGTGAGTCACACACGACTATGAACGGGCTTTCGTTCCTGCTCTCGGCGAGGGCAAAAATATCGTCCATCTCAGCGTATTCGTGAGCCGCGGCAAATGCCGCAACGCCCTGATGCGCCGCGCCGTCGCAGAGGCGGTCGAGCCTGCGTTGATCGGCAAATTTGACGGGGATCTTGCGCTCGCGGCAGATGTCTATTATTCTGCCTGCCTGTCCGCCGCGCTGACCCTGTGCAACGGTCACGCTGTCTATCGTTCTGCCGCTTTCGAGAGCCTGAAGCACTGCATTGCGCCCGACTATGAGCCCCTCTTTATGATCCATTGAATATACCTCTCAGCCAAAAAGTCTCTATATAGGCATTATTATATCATATACTGTTATAAAACGACAATAGAAATGCTAAAAATTTACGCGGAATATTTTTCCTTTCTGTGTATTGCGATTGAGTTTATTATAAGAATTATGAGCGTGAGGATAAGTGTACCCGTCAGCGCGCCGAGGGTGTCGACCCCGACATCGAAAATGCGGCAGGCTCGTCCGGGGACGAAATACTGGTGTATCTCGTCGCTGACTGAATAAAGGGCGCTGCAAATGACGGATATAACAGGCGAAAAACGCCTGCGGCTGAGGAAAAGCGCGCAGCCGATAAGGAATCCGAGCGCCGCATATTCAAAGAAATGCGCGAATTTTCGCACAATGAAGCTGCCGAGCGGCGAGCCGAGAATTTTGGCTAAAATTCCGCGTACATTGTCGCTCATGTCCTTTGACTGGTTGCCGTCACGGCTCGAAAGCCAGAATATGCATCCGGCGCACGCCGCCGCCAATAACCAGAAAAAGACGGCGAGCACGATGCGCACCGTCCGATTTTCGGGGAGTATATATCTGAGCTTATTTTCCTTTTTCATCTTGTCAGTCCTTCGCCGTTACGAAAACAAAATCGACTGCCGAGCTCTCGGGGTCAACGCTCAGGCCGTTGACGCCCTTCGCCGTTGCAAAATAGCTCGGGGTTATGAACATCGGGAGCACCGCGCCGAGCGAGAGCAGTCTGCCCTCCGCGCTGCGGCAAGCCTTGACGAGCTCGGAGCCGCTCAGTGCCTTGAGATTCTTGACTGATGCGTCAAACTGCGAGTCGCTGAGGCGGACGATATTATTCGTCCCCTGCGAGGTGAGCGTCGAAAGGAAACCTGCGGCGTCCGTTATGCCCGCGGACATGGAGGTCAGGGCTATCTGATAGTCGCCGTCCTGCACGCGGGAGGAAAGAGTCGCGCTGTCGAGCGCGGTGACTGTAAAATTGACGCTCAGACCGAACACTTTCTGCCAGCCCTGTATCATGCGGCGCATGGCGTTTTCGTGCTCGGGCAGGCAGATTATCTCAAGGCTCAGCTTGCCCGTGAGATCTTTCTGCGCCTGGGTCCAGTATCCGGCGGATCTGTTCATGTCGTAGCCGAGAATGCTGACCGGCTCGCTGTTAAGATCCGCTCCCTCGCCGACAGAGCAGGCGGGCGGGATTACAGAATAAGTTTTTTGCATATCCTCGCTTTCGAGCGTCAGCGAGTTATAGTCGACCGCCGTGCAGAGCGCGCGGCGCAGCGACACATTGGAGAGCGGCGCGTCGGCGCAGTTGAAGCACAGCGCCCAGACGGTGTCGTAGTTCTTTGTTACGGAGAGATCGGACGAATCGGGCGCGGTCGTGCCGAGCTGCGCGGCGCAGTAAGTTCCGTCGAGCAGGGAATTCAGTTTCTGCTTGTTGTCGCTGTCAATTACGAGCGACACGCTCGCGGGCTTCGCCGGGAAAGGTCCGGTGTAGTCATCGTTATTTTTTATAGTCAAAGCGGAGTCGTGCAGCCAATATGAGAGATAGAACGGACCGTTGCACAGGAGCGTCGAGTAGTCGAGCCCGTAACGCCCTTTGGTCGCGTTGAAGAAAGTCTCGTTGCAGGGCATGCATATTGCCTTTGTCAGCAGATCGAGAAAAGCCGACTCGTCAGTTGCGCTTTCGAGCGTTATGCGCAGCTCAAAGTCGCCGACCGCCTGCACTCCGAGCTTGTCGGAGGACATCTTGCCGTTTATTATGCTCTTTGCGTTCTTTATGACGCCGAGGCTCAGCGCTTCGGGCGCACCCGTTGCGGGGGACACCGCGCGCCTGAGCGCGAAGACGAAATCCGCCGCTGTGACGCGGGAGTCGAAGGTCTTGTCTATGTTGTCGCCGAGTATGGGCTTGAACGCCTTTTTCATTATGACCCAGCGCGCGTCCTCGCGGAGCTTAAATGTATAGGTGAGAGTGGACGCATCATAGCTCCAGCTCTTTGCCGCGGCGGGGGAATACTTGCCCTCCGCGTCCTTGCGGACAAGCCCCTCGAAGCAGTTGAGCACAACGGTCTTTGCCTCCGCGCCCTGCGCTATCTGCGGGTCGAGACAATCCGGCTGAGCCGCTATCGGATAGCTCAGCGCCGCGCCCGAGCCGTCCTTGCCGCAGGCGGCGGCTGAGAATATCAGCGCGAGCGAAAGAAATATTGAAGCTATTCTCGTGATTTTTTTCATGTTTTTCCTCCGTATATTAAAAACCGCGGCGTATTTATACAAATTCTGCGGGCGGTCTGAGGCATAATTTTTTCGGGGTGCGCAGCCCCTTTCAGATACATTATATAGTAGCATAAAACCACTCCCGTTATCAACCGTTAATTGCAAAGATTATCCGGCAAATATAATATTGTTCAAAAAATTTTTATTGTTAAAAATATATCTGTATAAATGTTGCAATTTTTTTTAAAATCTGTTACAATTCTTTATCATATCTTACAGATTTTGGAGATCGGAATTATGGACGCTGTTTTATATATCGCGGCGGCCCTTTCGGCTGTCTGCGCCGTGCTGCTCGTGATTGTTATAACGAAGCTCAACCGCCCCTCCGCGCAGGACGGGCAGATAAAGGAGCTTGAGCATAAAGTCAGCTCGCTCGAGGGTCAGCTGCGCGACGAGTTCGAGCGCAGCCGCAGAGAGAGCGCGGGCAATCAGAAGGACATGCGCTCCGAACTTACCGAATCGCTCGATAAGATGAACGAGCGTCTCGCGCTCATGACCGAGGCGAATTTCAAGCATCAGCAGCAGCTGACGGACATGTTCTCGAAGTCGCTCGACACTATCCGCCGCAACAACATTGAACAAAACGACAGACAGTCGAGAATTATTGCAGAGTCGATAGAGAAAATGCAGCAGAGCAACGAGAAAAAGCTCGATGAGATGCGCGCGACCGTCGACGAGAAGCTCTCCTCGACCCTCACTACCCGACTCGACAGCTCGTTCAAGACCGTTTCCGAGCAGCTCGAAAATGTCTACAAATCGCTCGGCGAGATGAAAGAGCTCTCGACCGGTGTTACAACAAATGTCACGAACTTAAACCGCGTGCTGACGAATGTCAAGGCGCGCGGCACATGGGCGGAAGTCCAGCTCGAGGGTATACTCGACCAGACGATACCCAATATGTATGAGAAAAACTTCGCCACCCGCCCGGGCAGCTCCGAGCGCGTCGAGTTCGCTATCCGAATTCCTGCCGGAGACGGCGGCGCGGACGCTTATCTCCCTGTTGACTCGAAGTTCCCGATGGAGGACTATGTGCGCCTCTGCTCCGCCGCGGACAGCGCGGACGCCGAAGAAGTCGCCAAGGCGCGCAAGGCTCTTGAGGACAGAGTCCTGAGCGAAGCGAAGCTCGTCACAAAATACATAAATGTTCCGGCAACGACCCCGTTTGCGATAATGTATCTCGCGACCGAGGGGCTCTACGCCGAAATCGCGTCCTCGCGCACGGGAATAGCCGAGCGCATCCAGCGCGAATATAACATCATGATAGCGGGACCGACTACAATAACGGCACTTCTCAACTCCCTCTCCATGGGCTTCAGAGCCGTGGCGATAAACGAGAAGGCGAACGAAGTCCGCCGTCTGCTCTCCGTCGCCAAGGCGCAGTATGAGAAGTTCGGCGATGTGCTCGACAAGGCGAAGAAAAAGATAGACGAGGCGGGGCGCACCCTTGTCGCCGCGCAGGACAGAAACCGTATCATGGCGGGCAAGCTCAAGGGGATCGAGAGCATGGACGCCGCCGAGGCGGACGCATATCTCGGCATAGCCGAGCAGACGGACGGCTCGGAGAATTAAGCATTTTCGTTTTTGTTTAATATAAAATCACAAAAAGGAGGAAACGAAATGAAAAACAGAGGAAGACTGGCAAGACGCGTCATCGCAGTTATAGTCTGCATGACCCTTGTCATTGCCGCCCTCCCGACCGGAGTTCTCAGTGCCTTTGCGCAGACCGAAAAGGGCAAGCTCAAAGTCACATCCATCTCCGACATTCACTATTTTGCTGATTCCGAAAAAGGAACAGGGGACACAAAGAACGGATTCAGCGAAGCCTACAACGAATGGAACGACAGAGGTTCCCGAGAGCACAACGAGGTTGACGCGCTCCTGACAGCGGCTCTCGACAAGGCCGCTGAGGAGAAGAGCGACTATGTGTTCCTGCCCGGCGACCTGACCTTCAACGGCGAGCTCGCAGGTCACAAGGCTCTTGCGGCGAAGCTCGAAGCCTTTGAAAAGGAGAGCGGAATACAGGTCATTGTTGTAAACGGCAACCACGATGTCAACAACTATAACGCCGTCACATTCAAAAACGGCGTCAAGGAGTCCGGCGAGATCACCTCTCCCGAGGCGTTCCGCGAGATCTATAAAAATCTCGGCCGCGACCTTGTGACGGACGAAAAAGAAGATATCTTCACCCCCACGAGCGGTCAGGCGGGTCAGCTCTCCTACGCTCTCAGCCTCAAGGGCGGCTACAGACTCATCGTCATGGATACCTGCAAGTATTCCTCCGATGTCACCGCCAAGGGCAATGACGTTCAGGAGACCGGCGGCAGCATAACCCCCGAGCTCATGCAGTGGGTTCTCAAGCAGTGCGAAAAAGCGAAGAAAAACGGCGAGACCATCATCGGCATGGGTCACCACAACTTTGCGCCGCACATGACCATCGAGCCCGAGCTGTTCTTCGCTTTCGTGCTCGACGATTGGATGGAGTGCGCCGAGACCCTTGCAGACGCGGGTATGCACTTCACCTTCAGCGGACATCTCCATACCCCCGATATCGCCTCCCATGTCAGCGACAACGGCGAGACCCTCTACGATATCGAGACCACTTCTCTCTCCGCATTCCCGAACAAGTTCAGAACCGTGACCTTTGACAACACTCAGGACGGCAAGATAATCTGCGACGCGAAGTCCCACGACATTGACGAGGACGGACCCATTGTCGTAAACTTCCCCAACGGCACTTCAAAGACCTATGCTCAGCCCTTTAAGGACAGCTACTCCTTCTTCAAGACCTACGGCCCCGGCGATATACGCAACTTCGCCTCAACCATGGTCGAGGACGCGCTCTCCGGAATTTTCAGTAATATCCAAAAGGCCGGCGGACTCTATGCATATCTCGAGGCTTCGGGAATCGACCTTGAGAAGATAATCATCGACGCGCTCGGCACAAACGGCTTTGAGGTAGGCAGCGTCGAGATATTTACGGTCAGCAGCAACATTATGAGCTTCATCAAGGATCTCTGCGCTCAGGTCGACGAGGCTTATATCAATAACCCCGACCATGTTATGGAGGTCATTGACGGCGTAGTCACAAAGGCTCTCAACTATCAGGTCTCTGACTATAAATGCACAAAGTTCTATGAGGCTATGGGCATGGAGAGCAAGAACGAGAAGGGCACCTTTGAGGATGCCGCTTACACTGTTCTTTACACCCTCTACAACGCCAACGAGGATATCAGTGACGACAAGTTCATGAACGATGTCCTTGACTATTTTGAGAACAGAGACGGCGCCAAGGAGTTCATCAACTTCCTTATCGACACTCTGCTCAACGATGTCGTCGAGGGTGAGATCCTCTCGACCCTCCAGTTCAATCCCGGCAAGCTCTTCCCCGCCGGCTCTGTCACCAGCCCCATAGGCGTTGTGACCGATATCATCATGCAGATTATCTTCCGCGGCAACCCGAGCTATGAGAACGTTATCTACAGCGTGCTCAATCTCCTGCCCGAGAAGTACAGCAGCCTGCGCAATATACTCAACACCGTCGTTATGGATGAGTATATGACCCAGAGCCAGTATGACAGCATCGGCTACACTATCGGCAGAATGCTTCGCAGCCTCGTTGAGGATACGAATCCTGCCGAGAAGTCCGACCTCGATGTGACTCTCGTCTATGACGGTCCCGTCGAGCCCGAGGTCACGCAGGACAATATGCGTCTGCCCTCGAATATAGGCACAACTTTCACCGGCGACGCATCGACCGAGAGAAGCATCAACTGGTATACAAAGTACAGCCTCAAAAATTCCGACATTCAGATAGCCGAGTATTCGGAGAACCCGACTTTCACCGATAAGCTTCCCAAGGGAGTCAAGGTCAGCACGACCTCCGAGCTTGTCAAGAGAGAGTATCCCGGCGTCGATCTCGGGATTATCGGCTTCATCTCCTACGGCATCAATGTCAACCGCCACACCGCGACCATAACCGGCCTCAAGCCCGGCACGAAGTATTGCTACAGAGTCGGCGATGCAAAGTACGGCTGGTGGAGCGGTACGGGTATAATCGAGACCGCGGACAATTCCGATTCCTTCACCTTCTTCCATGTCAGCGACGAGCAGTCGCAGAACGCTGTTCAGTACGGCACATGGGGCAAGGTAGTCGATACCGCGCTCAAGATGTTCCCCGAGGGCAAGTTCTTTGCCAGCGCGGGCGACCAGGTCGATTACACCAAGCACTTCAAGCAGTGGCAGTGGTTCTTCAATGCCTCTGAGAACATCAAGAACACCGCTATCATGCCCACCGCGGGCAACCATGAGAAGAGCGGATATATGCTCGACCAGAACTTCGTCCTGCCTGAGACAGTCGATCAGGACAGAGAGAGCGGCGTGTTCTATTCCTATGATTACAACAACGCTCACTTCATCGTCCTCAACACCAACAACCTCAGCGAGGATAAGGCGCTCAGCGACGATCAGCTCGCATGGCTCAAGGCGGACGCCCAGGCAAGCGACGCTCAGTGGAAGATAGTCGTTCTCCACAAGGCGCTCTATTCCAATGGCTCGCACTATGACGACAAGGATGTCAAGGCTATGCGCAAGCAGCTCTGCGGACTCATGCCCGACCTCGGCATCGACATCGTCCTCCAGGGTCACGATCATGTCTATCTGCGCACCGATGTCATGGACAACAACGAAGTTGTCAAGGCTGAGGAGCAGAAGATAACCTTCGGCGGCAGAGAGTACACCGCCAAGCTCAATCCCGAGGGCACCGTCTATGTCATCAGCGCATGCGCGGGTGTCAAGGACTATCAGACCAAGGATGTCAAGGATACCGACAAGCTCTTCCCGAGAGCCGAGGCTATCTACGATGCTCACAGCGCAGTGTTCTCCGCGATAACCATCGACGGCAGCAAGCTCTATTTCGACGCTTATATGCTCGACGATGAGGCAAAGGACGGCGCAACTAGAATCGACTCCTTCGCGCTCTCAAAGGCAGAGAAGGAAGAGCCCGAGAAGCCCGAAAAGCCCGAGAAGCCCGAGGAGCCCGCAAAGCCCGAGAAGCCGGAAGAGCCCTCAGACCCGTCGAATCCGAGCGAGCCGCTCGATCCCTCCGACCCCGCGAGCCCGATAGTCCCCTCGACGAAGCCCGAGACAAATAAGCCCGAGGGCGACAGCAAAGTGCCGAACACCGGTGCGGCAGCTCCTGTAATGCTCATTGCATTCGCAGGCGCGGCATTCGTTATCGGCTGCTCTGCAAAGAGGAAAAAAGAGGACTGATAACAGCTCTCTGATATAAAACTATAAAGACGCCCGGAGAGTTCAGACGCTCTTCGGGCGTTTCTCTATAGATTTTCACGCGCGTTTCTGCTACAATAAATTCAAAAATCACCGGAGACGATATTATGTTCAGACCTGTTCGCAAAAGTAAAAACGCTCTCGGCGAAGAAGCGACAAAAGAAATTTTGCGCTCCGCCCGCCGCGGAGTGCTCGCCGTCAACGGCGACGGCGGATATCCTTACGCGATACCGATAAACTATCTCTATGACGAAGAGGCGGGAAAGATATATTTCCACGGCGCAAAAGCGGGTCACAAGGCGGACTCGATAAATAAATGCGACAAAGTGTGCTTCACGGCTTACGGGGATGAGATTATCCGTGAAGAGGCGTGGGCGCCGTTCATGCGCAGCACCGTTGTGTTCGGCAGGTGCCGCGTCATTGAAGACCGCGCTCAGACGCTGATTTTGGTCAAATGCCTCGCGATGAAATACTATCCGGATGAGAGTCTTGCTGACGAGGAAATTGCCGCTTCGGGAAAGGCTGTGCGGATGTATGAAATAGAGATAGAGTACATGAGCGGCAAGGAAATTCAGGAGCGATGATTTTTTATACAAAGAAAGCGGCGAAAATTTTTGTACTTTAGTACACTTTTTTGTCGTTTATCGCTTGACTATTACCGATATAAAAAGTATAATAAAAAAGCTAATGCAAATAAATTGGAGGTAAACAAAATGAAGGTATTTATGATTGGCGGCACCGGCCTTCTCGGCAGCGCCGCAGCGCGTATTTTCATTGACAGAGGCCACAGCGTCAAGTCTGTTGCTCTTCCGCCCCTTCCCGAAGGAGCTCCCATCCCCGAGGAGATGGAGATCGTAATGTGCAATATTTACGAGAAGACCGACGATGAGATCAGAGAGCTTATGGCCGGCTGCGACTGCTTCGTTTTCGCCGCAGGCGTCGACGAGAGAGTCGAGTTCCCCGCACCCGTTTACGATGCTTACTACAAGTACAACATCGCTCCCCTCAAGAGACTTCTTCCCATCTGCAAGGAGCTCGGTTATAAGAAGGCCGTTATCCTCGGCTCTTATTTCTCCTACCTTGCCAAAGAGCGTCCGGATATGAAGCTCTGCGAGAAGCACCCCTATATCAGAAGCCGTATCGACCAGGAGAACGTCGCTTTCTCCTATGCCGATGACAACTTCGATGTTGCCGTTCTTGAGCTGCCCTACATCTTCGGCACCCAGCCCGGCAGAAAGCCCGTTTGGGTTATCCTTATCGAGCAGATCAAGAGAATGGATAAGCTTCCCTGCACCCTCTATCCCAGAGGCGGTACAGCAATGCTTACAGTCCGCCAGGTCGGTGAGTCCATCGTCGGCGCGGCTGAGCGCAGCACCGGTGCAAAGGCATGGCCCATCAGCTGCTACAACATGAAGTGGGCTCCGTTCCTCAAGATAGTCTACGCCGCAAGAGGCATGGGCGATAACAGAAAGATCATCGGCATCCCGCCGTGGATGATGAGAATGGGACTCAAGGGCGTCGTCAAGGAGTATGCCGAGAAGGGCATCGACAGCGGTATCAATCCCATGGGTCTTCCGGAGATCATGGATCTCGATCTCTTCATGCCCACTGATTATGCTTACAAAGAGCTCGGTGTTACTGAGGACGACATCAAGGCTGCTATCACCGATTCTATCAAGGTCAGCGTTGCTTCCTATGAAGGCAAGGTTAAGCTCCTTGAGATGAAGGGCGAATAATTAAACATACACTCATTTTCGGCGGAACTTTTATGTTCCGCCGAAATAGTGCTTTTTAGAAGCTTTTATATTCCTGCCGTATTTGGCGGCGGCGCGGTCGTTTGACGGGGGTTTTTTCGTCAGGACGCACAAAGATGCGCTCTTGTTTTTGTGCGCGCTGACGGAAAAACGACCATCCGCAGACCGCTTTCAACTTTTATCATCACAAATTTTTCAGGAATGGGTGAATTCTTTTGGCAAAGAGAGAAGACGTAAGAAATATAGCCATAATAGCGCACGTCGACCACGGCAAGACCACCCTCGTCGACGAGATGCTCAAGCAGAGCGGCATATTCAGAGCCAACGAGCAGGTTCAGGACAGAGTCATGGACTCCAATGACCTTGAGCGTGAGCGCGGAATAACAATACTTTCAAAGAACACCGCCGTCCACTATAACGGCGTGAAAATCAATATCGTTGACACTCCCGGCCATGCTGATTTCGGCGGCGAGGTCGAGCGCATACTCATGATGGTCGACGGCGTGCTTCTGCTCGTCGATGCGTTTGAAGGCTGCATGCCCCAGACGCGCTTCGTCCTCAAGAAAGCTCTTGCGCTCAAGAAGAAAGTACTTGTTGTTATCAATAAAGTCGACAGACCCAACGCGCGCCCCGCAGAAGTTGTTGACGAGGTCATTGACCTGTTCATCGACCTCGGCGCCGAGGAGGATCAGCTCGACTTCCCCGTTGTCTACGCTTCGGCAAGAGACGGCTATTCCTCGCTCGATCCCAATGTCCGCTCGGGCGATATGCGTCCGCTGCTCGACTCAATTCTCGAGCACATCGAAGCTCCCGACGGCGATGTCGATGCCCCGCTTCAGATACTCTTCACGAGCCTTGACTATGATGATTATATCGGCAGAATAGGCGTCGGCAGAGTTGAGCGCGGCAGAGTCAAGAAGAACGAGCCGATAGTGCTCTGCAAAACGGACGGCACTCAGGAGAATGTCAGGGTGTCGCGCCTCTATCAGTTTGAGGGACTATCGCGTGTCGAGGTCGATTCCGCCGCCGCGGGCGATATCGTCTGCATCTCCGGCATCAGCGATATAAATATCGGCGAGACCGCCTGTTCTCCGGACTGCATCGAGCCGATGCCTTTCATAAAAATAGACGAGCCCACGATATCCATGAATTTCATGGTCAACGACAGCCCGTTCGCAGGCCGCGAGGGCAAGTTCGTTACCTCGAGAAATATCAGAGACCGCCTGTTCAAGGAGGTCGAGACGAACGTCAGCATGCGCGTTGAAGAGACCGATTCGACCGATACCTTCAAAGTCTCCGGTCGCGGCGAGCTGCATCTTTCCATTCTCATTGAGACCATGCGCCGTCAGGGCTACGAGTTCCAGGTTTCGCGCCCGAAGGTCATTCTCAAAGAGATAAACGGCAAGACCTGCGAGCCTATGGAGCTGCTCATAGTCGAAGTTCCCGAGCAGTATGTCGGCGCAGTTATAGAGAAGCTCGGCTCCCGCAAGGGCGAGCTTGTCAACATGGGCACGCGTGACGGCGGCGCAACTCATCTTGAGTTCCGCATCCCTTCGAGAGGACTCATCGGCTACCGCGCCGAGTTCCTCACCGACACCAACGGCAACGGCATCATGAACCAGCTGTTCGACGGCTACGAGCCCTACAAAGGCGAGATAGTCACCCGCGAGCGCGGCTCGATAGTCGTCCACGAGACCGGCGTGAGCACCGCATACGGTCTGTTCAACACTCAGGACAGAGGCAGGCTGTTTATTCCCGCAGGCGTCGAGGTCTACGAGGGTATGATAGTCGGCGAATGCGCCAAGAATGAAGACATAGTCTGCAATATCTGCAAGAGCAAGCATCTGACCAACACCCGTGCATCGGGCTCCGACGACGCGCTGCGCCTCGTGCCATATACGGAGATGAGCCTCGAGCAGTGCATGGAATTCATAAAGGACGACGAGCTGCTTGAAGTCACGCCCAAGTCGCTTAGACTCAGAAAGCGCATTCTCTCGAAGGAGAAGAGACTCAAGCAGCAGTTCAGAGGCAAGTAATCTGAAAGGGGAGACAGGAATGACACAGCGCCGATCGGTTGCTCTGGGCAGCTTTGACGGACTCCATCGGGGTCACAGGGCTGTGCTCGACCTCGCTCTCTCGTTTGAAAAAGACGGCTTCGAGCCGTGCGCCCTCGTCTTTGACGAGCACCCGCTGAAGGTTGTCGGCGCGGGAGCTCCCCCGGAGCTGATGACCCCGCAGGCGCGCGACGAAATGCTCGAAAGCCTCGGTATAACCGTCAAAAAGATATCGTTCGGGCGCATCGCCGATATGTCGGCGGAGCAGTTCGTCAATGATATTTTGATAGGCGAACTGAACGCGGGCGCGGTATGCTGCGGATATAATTACCGCTTTGCGAAGAGCGCCGCCGCGGATTCGCGCGACCTCGAAGAGCTCTGCAAGGCGCACGGAATTTTATGCGCCGTGGCGGAGCGCACCGATTATAACGGCGCGGCGATAAGCTCGACGAGGATAAGAAACGCGCTTGCCGAGGGCAAAATTGAAGACGCAAACGCCATGCTCGGGCGCGAATTTTCCTATAAATTCACCGTTGTCAGCGGCGACAGGCGCGGCAGGCTGATAGGCGCGCCGACGATAAACCAGCATTTCCCCGAGGGCTTCATCGTCCCGAAGTTCGGCGTATATGCTTCGGCAGTGCCGATAGACGGAGAACTGCATGCGGCGGTTACGAACATCGGACGCCGCCCGTCGTTCACCTGCGACGATCTGCGCAGCGAGACCTGCATAACCGACTTTTCCGGCGACCTCTACGGAAAAAATGTCGAGGTAAAATTGCTCAGATATATCCGGCCCGAAAGGGTCTTCGATTCGCTCGATTCACTCGGCAATCAGATAGCCGCCGACGCACAGACGGCAAGAGAAATTTTCAACAGCATAGAAAAATAATAACCGCAGCCGCCCGAGGATTGATCCTCAGGCGGTTGTTTTGCTTCGTTCAAGGTCACAGTAGTGGCGGATATCATCCGCCCGCGAAATCTGAACAACTTTATTGGCGCGGGATTTGTAGGGTGCGGCGACTCGACGCACCGATGCCGCGAAAGCGGCACGAAATCTTTATAAACATTTATCCTACCGCATAGTGGAGAATATCATAATCCGCAAAATTTGCACGGATTTATTGATACACAACCCCGCACACAAAATTCAATATGGAAAACATCCGCGCGGAGTGATATAATCGGTGTGTAAAAGCATTTTGACACGGAAAATGCGCAGATGTAAAACGCTTTTGATAGACACACGGCTGTTTTTTGCGTAAACTGAAAGCGAAAAAAGGAGGCGCGGCAGATGGATATCGGAAAGAAGCTCAGGGACGCGAGAAACGCGGCGGGACTGACTCAGGAGAGCGCGGCGGAGTCGCTCGGCGTGAGCCGCCAGACCGTATCGAATTGGGAGACGGGCAAGACCTACCCCGATATAGTGAGCGTCATAAGAATGAGCGACCTTTATTCCGTCAGCCTCGACTGCCTGCTGAAGGAGGAAAAAACCGTGTCAAACGATCTCAACTATCTCAACTATCTCGAAGAGAGCACAAATGTCGTCAAGAGCCGCCACAGACTCGGAAAGCTCGTGCTCATCGCCGCATATCTCGTCATATGGGCGGTGTCGGTCGTGTTTTTCTGGCTCGCCGCCTCCGGGTCGGACGCGGGCGCGTACGCCGTGCTCGTTATATGGGGCGCAATCCCGCTGACCACATTCGCTATCTCGCTGCTCATAGGCGCAAACGGCTATTGGGGCAGAAGAAAATGGTGGGCGGTGCCCATTCTCGCTCTTATGTACACCCTCATTCCGTTTCTGACCTTCACCCTCGCCAACGCCGCTTCGACGGGCATTTCCGCAGGCGACATAGCGGTGAACCTCGACGATTTAATCACCCTGCCCATAGGTGCAGCCGTCTCCGCCGCAGGTCTTGCGATCGGCACTGGCATAGAGAAACTCAAAACGCGCAAAAAGCGTGAGGATTAAATTGCCATCTTGGAATATGTAAAAAGTAAGGAGCGGATATTATCCGCCCGCAAAATCTGTACAACTTTATTGGCAGCAACTTGTAGGGTGCGGCGACTCGACGCACCGATGCCGCGAAAGCGGCACGAAATCTTTATAAACATTTATCCTACCGCATAGTGGAGAATATCATAATCCGCAAAATTTGCACGGATTTATTGTACACAGCCCCCCAAAAATTCAATATAGAAAATATCCGCGCGGAGTGATATAATCGGTGTGTAAAAATATCCTGACACAAGAGAGCACAAAAAGTCAGGAATAAAAAATTCCTTTGCTCTATAATGTTCTTGCACAGGGAGGGAAAGCATGGACTGGATAACAGGGATAAGCAAAGCGATAGACTATATTGAGGAACACATCACGGAGCCTACGGATTACGCGCGGGCGGCGAAAGAGGCCTGTTCGTCGCCGTTTAATTTTCAGCGCGTGTTCGCTCTGCTGTGCGGCTATACGCTCGGCGACTATGTGCGTATGCGACGACTCACCCTCGCCGGGGAAGAGCTGCTCTCGACGGACACAAAGATTATCGATGTTGCCCTCAAATACGGCTACGACTCGCCCGAGAGTTTCTCGCGCGCGTTCACCCGCTTCCACGGCGTATCCCCGTCCGCAGTCCGAAAGGGCGCGGCTATCCGCTCGTTCTCCCGCATCTGTGTTAAACTCATTTTAACAGGAGGCAGCATTATGGAGTACAGAATAGAAAAGAAACAGGCGGCGAAGATTATCTGCCGCCGCAGGGAGTTCACAAAGCCCGGCGACGACTACACGAACAGGGAGATACCCGAGTTCTGGAACGAGTGCGGACGCGACGGGAGCATTCAGAAGCTCTGCGGATATATCAAGGACAGTGCGCAGTTCAAAGGACTTCTCGGCGTGTGCTTCTCGACCGAGATGACGGACAGCGGCTTCCCCTACGGCATCGGCGCGGAGTATGACGGCGAGTCCGACCCGCAGGATTTCGAGATTGTGGAGATTCCCGCCTATACCTACGCGGTGTTCACCGTGCGCGGCAAGATGCCCGACGCGTTCAGGGAGACCTACAGAAAGATATGCACCGAATTCTTCCCGCAGAGCGGCTATGAATACGGCAACGGCGTTGAGATTGAGGTCTATCCCTCGGCGGACGTGCAGAACCCTGACTATACCTGCGAGATATGGATCGCAGTCAAACCGAAAAAGTAAATATTTTTTCGCCGGAGCTCGTTTGGGCTCCGGTTCTTTTTATCTTGAGGAAAGGCGGAAAGAATGTTATACTTATTGAAGAAAGCAATATTGAAAGGAAAACACCGATGAGAAGATTCTTGAAATTTTTTGCCCGCATATTTGCGCTTTTGCTCGGACTTTCGCTGTGCATCTCTCCGCTTAAGGGCTTTGCAGCTTATAATTTTGAATACGAGCAGGCGGTCGGCAATCCGCTCAAAGGCTTCATGCCGTTTTATAAACTGGGCGGCGCCGACGACAGTGTGCCTTATAGCATGGAGTGGTTCTATGTTCCGCTCTCAGCGCTCATGTCAGACAGCGGCGAATACACTATCCGCGAGGGGCTTGAGCCGTATCTTGAAGAGATATCGGCGCGCGGGAATCAGGCGGTTTTCAGAGTCTATTTAGACTATCCCGGCTCGGGTATCGGCGAAAAAGCCGTGCCGCAGTTCATCTGGGATATGGGTATAAAAAAAGAGCACTACGACGAATACGGCGGAGGCTGGTGCCCCGACTATTCAGACGGCAGGCTCATTGATATCCTCTGCGATTTTGTGCGCGAGCTGGCGCGCGAATACGACGGCGACCGCCGCATAGCCTATATCACAACGGGGCTTCTCGGTCACTGGGGCGAGTGGCATGTCTGCCTGCCGGAGCTTGAAGCTTCAAAGGAGCAGAAGGCAAAAATCATCTCCGCATTTGCGGAAAACTTCAAGACCACGCGCATTCTGACCCGCTATCCCGGGACCCCCGGCACTACGCGCAGCGGCAATGTCGGCTTCCACGACGATTCTTTCACCCACTCGACGCTCTACGGCGAGAACTGGTATTTTATGTCCAAGATGAAGAAAGCGCACCAGACCGGGGTCTGGAAAAATCAGCCAATCGGCGGCGAGTTCCGCCCGGAGGGGCAGTCGGCGTTCTTGTCCGGCACGCCGCTCGACGGATATCAGGACTACTCCGAGTGCGTCAACGCGACCCACTGCTCGTGGCTGATGATGGCGGGCGCGTTTGAAGAAAATCTCGGCGCGGACGAAATCGAGCGCGCCAAAACAGCTTCGGCGGCTCTCGGCTATGATTTTACTGTCACAGACGCGAGAGTGATGAAAATTTTCGGCAGAACTTATGCTTTCGTTACGATAAAAAACACGGGCGTCGCCCCGATATACTACGATCTCGGCGTGTCTTTCGGCGTCGGGAACGGGAAAAACACGCAGTGGACTCAAGCAGAAAATAAAAAGCTCTGCCGCCTTATGCCCGGAAAAAGCGCAATGTTCTCGGCGCAGATAAGCATAGACGACGGGCAATCGCTCTTCGTCCGCATTGAAAAGCCGCTCGAAAACGGCAAGCCGATACGCTTCTCCAACTCGTCCGAGCTGCAGTGCGCCGACGGTTCGCTCCTGCTTGGGAACATGATGAGGTTCTGATATGGACGAAAAATACAAAGTGTTTTATCAAGGCTCGCTATACGGCCACTTCGGGCGCGACCACGCGGGCAAAGAGATTGCGGTCAATAAAAACTTCACTTGGGGCAATGAAGAATGGCTCGTGCCGTCCGTATATTTTTGCGGCAAGGGACTCGTTGCAGATGTGTTCAAGAAAGTGAGCGTTGACAGCTTTCGTGAGTTTATAGAAAAATTCGGGCTCGATGAAAACAGCGATTGTGACGACTTTTCAGAGACTCGTCAGGCTGAAATAGAAGCTGAAAATCCGCTGAACGGCGATATATTCGCCTCAATTCAGTTCGGCGGCAGAAGAAGCGATATGGAATTTTTAAGCTCCGACTGTTGGAATCCGCTTTTTCCAGACAGCGGCGATGCGGCGGAAGCTTTGCTCGACAGATACGGGCTCGATAAATCTTTTTGCTGGCTTGCAGTGAGGATGAGTATCCCGTGGCGCGGCAGAAAACCGAAAAAATCAGATTCCCTGACCCTGCAACTTCGCGCGGAAAAGATACCCGTCCCGGGCGCACATTTCAAGGCGAATCGCCCCGGCGACAAGACAGATTTTATAAACCCTGTGACCGGGGAAAAGCATACGCTGACGGTGACGGCTGTCGAACAGCAAAAGTTTTCAAAGCTGCTGCATATCAGCGGAAAAGAACCGCCGCTGTGTACAATAATGGATTATGACATCTTACCGGAAATTCCGGGGGATGAGATATCCGTGAATGACTGCTCTAAGCCGGAGAAACCGCGCGGGATTCTCGCGCCCCGCGGCAAAGCGGCGTCGGCAATAGGCATTATCGGCGGCGCGGACGGTCCGACCATTATAGCTACATCGTCGGCGAGCGGGCGAACTGCTTGCTCGTCACTGTATTATGAGCCGGAATATGAGCCGGATTGGTGCATGGTGTTTTATAAGAAGCCGAAAGAAGATATTGAAGTTGAACTGATATAGAAAGCGCCGAATGTTAGGCGTTCATAAAACAGTTTTAGCCCCGGCAGTAATGACTGTCGGGGCTTTTTGAATATATTGAAGCTGTATAATGCAATTAAGGTTCAATAATTGTGCTCTGCCACACAGTCTATTTTGGCTCCCCTGTAGGGGAGCTGGCTCGGCGTAAGCCGAGACTGAGGGGTTTGTTTCGCTGATGCTCAAAGTAATAAGTAAAAGTGAATAGTGAATAAGTGCGCTGTAGGAGCGAATATTATCCGCCCGCAAAATCTGCACAAATTTATTGATGTGCAACTTGTAGGGTGCGGCGACTCGACGCACCGTTGCCGCGCAAGCGGCACGAAATCTTTGATTTTACCGACCGTAGGGACGGCTGTCCGTTATCGGCGTAGCCGATACAGGATCATAGCAATTGTAAATTGTTGATGATTAGCCCATACCTTCGCGTCCCACTATAATCAAACTTTTCACACTTTCCGCGTTTCGGCATTTTCTTTTTATTTGAAAAAGAAAACGCCTGCAAAAGAAAAG
>OLGM01000023.1_pt1 | contig 104836 bp, 82 predicted proteins | sample 1606001 | NCBI WGS metagenome assembly OLGM01 (sample SAMN03283294) | human gut metagenome | biome: human-associated habitat; material: feces | host: Homo sapiens | place: Peru | collected 2012
AGCAATTTCCGACATCCGTCGCAATGACCGGCTTATGTGCTGCATAGCTCTCAAGAATAGTCAGCGGCTGTCCTTCACTGATGCTGGTGAGGATGGTTACATCCATGCGTCCAAGATAATCGCGGATATTAATTCTTCCAGTGAATACCACATCCGCAATTTCCATATCGGACACAAGTTGAAAGCATTCTTCCGCATACTCGCGGTCCTCTTCCCACGGTCCCATGATCCAGAGCTTCAGACGGCTGTCACGTTCTTTTGCAAAGGCGAATGCCTGAATCATCGTTTTCACGTCTTTGATCGGCGTGACACGAAGGACCGCACCGATATTAATCTTGCCCTCATCCTCCTCTGTTTTTCCCGGAATGTTCTGAAGATTTTCCACGCGGATTCCGTTCGGTGTTACCATGGTTTTTTCCACCGGGCATCCAAGTTCAATCTGCAGTTCACGGGCATGCTCAAACAGAGATGTGATCAATGTTCCTTCGTTATAGGCCAGCTTTGACATTTTTCGGAACTGATCGATCCAGATGTTTTTGTAGATTCCTGCAACCCATTTCGCCTTGATCAGTTCTTCCTCTCGCTCACGGGTATAGATTCCATGCTCGGAAATCAGAAGACGGCTGCCGTAAAAATGCTTTGCCATAGCCCCAAGCACGCCGGCATAACCTGTTGCAACGCAGTGATAGAGATCTGCTTTGGGGAGTTCGGTCTGCATTGTAAGGAACAGCGGCAGATAGATCGAGCGCATTGTCCATAAAAAGTCTGAGAATACGATCTGGCTGTATTTCAGATTATAGCAGTCTCTTACGGCATTCAGGAAGTCCTCTCCCATCAAAAGACCGTTCAGAGAAATATTTTCTTTCTGGAACAAATCAAACAGGATATTCCACTCGATATCCTGATCGAGAATCAAACTTCGAAGCGCCTGATACTGCTCCTTTTTCAGACGGTGTTTATGCATCTTCTTGCTTCCGCCCCAGTCCACATCGTCGAGATACAATTCATAGACGGCGGAAACATTTTTCGGCAGCTCATATGCATACTTTCCACGCTGGGAACGGTTTGCCGCAATGGCAAGAATAATAAACTCTGTTTCCGGAAAAAGCTGGATCAGGCTGTGCACCCAGCTGGAAACTCCACCTACGACAAAGGGATAACAGCCTTCTGCTACGATACATACTTTCATTTGTTTTTCGCCCCTTTCTCGTAATAATAGCGGTGATCCGCCGCACCAAGTGTGATGGTGACTTCGCTCTTTTCGGCACGGATCAGCCATGCAGAATCTTCCAGCTGTTCTGCGGTTCCGCCGGTGACCTTCTCGACACTTTCATTGTGTGTCCGGATTACATAATAGGCCGTTTTCTCTGTTCCCGTGGTCTTTAAGGTGATCGTATCATCCTCTCTTTCATCCTCGTAACGGGAGTTCAGAAAAGTACGGATTCTCGAATCACAGTCGGAAACGGTGGTTCCGTCAAAGCCGGAAAATGGCTGCCAGTAGGTTCCAACATTGGAAGCAAATTTTTTCACGATTTTTTCCCAGCGGTCATTCTCTGTTTTCGGATAAATCACTTTGTTCAGATCCAGTTCGACACTGGCATAGCCGAGTGCACTTTCAATGCTCTTCATTTTCATCCAGGAACGGTACGTAAATTGATCGGTATCTTCTGTGACAATTTTCTGCCGCGTCGTCTGTTTGTCCAGATATCCGACAAGATCGCCCTCTGTATCCTGATCGGTGACTACTGTGCGGACATTCTGCAGAATGGACTGCTGCAGCGCGTTCTGTATTTCTTTCTCACTTAAGTTTCCGCTGTAAAAAGAAGAAAACTGAAAATCGGAAAGATTGTTCTTCATGAATTCCTGATCTTCTGTCAGTTTTTCTTTTAAGACTGTTTCGGACTCTGTAAAACCGGAAAGTCCCATCTCTCCTTTTTCTTCGTTGATCAGTTTCGCATAATAATTCAGCTGATCGCCGTCCGGCTCTGCCGGATTGTCATAGTCCAGTTTCGGCGCTGTCATACAGGTAAGGCCAAAGTGGTTTTTTTCGTAAATGGATGCAATCGACGGCCAGATAATATCACGGTTCACACCGGTTGTGCCATTACCATAGATTTCCTGCATCTGATTCGTATTTTCTTCCGCAAGAGACGGAAAATTCTGCACAACCAGATTCTGCGCATTGACGACCGGATAAATCAGATAATTTCTCGTCTCATAGAGCATTCCCGTCAACAGTCCCAGTCCGACTTCGTCTTCCATGTAATCTCCGTTTACCACAAACACACTGGCCGTCTCAAAATTTTTTCTCCAGATCACAACAGGATAGTCCTGCGTTTTCAGTGTTTCGTCCTCCGGAAAACCTTTCATGTAGGCTTTCGTTCCGTTGGCGAGCTTAAACCACGGAAAAGTGAGTTCCAGATCCTGCATTTTTTCTTCTGCTTTCTTCTCAGCCTGATAAATATTTTCTCCGCCGAGCATCAGATTGTCATACAGATCCAGCCCTTTAACGGTTGTCGAATCTTCTCTTACTTCTGTAATTCCAATCAGTTCCCGCAGCTTCTGATTCTTTTTGATTACAGATACATCCGGAAGATTTGCAAACACAACGTGAATGCCCTCATCAACACAGTCCTGCAGATCCATGACATCCTTTAAGGTGGTCCAGTCAATGCTCTCCGAATTTACAACTATCATTTCCGGCTGTACGGCACCTTTTTTCGCCATGGCCTTGTCGTATTTGCTCATGGATTTGTATGATACCGCTTCATACTTCATATACCGGCACCACTCAGAGACAACGGCTCCCACAGAGCTGTCCATATCATTTCCAATATAGACCATCTTTCCTCTGCTGCCCTCCACGTTTACTTCCCCGGAAGTATCTTCTGCACCAAAGACGTTGCTGTTGTCTTCCAGTTCTTCTTTCTCAGCCGCATACGCATTCCTTTCATAATGGTTCAGCTTTTCCTTCGCCAGATTCAGCCCCTGAAACAAAAAGAGGACGATTGCCATAATCATTGTAATTGCTGCAAAGTTTCTGCGGGAAACCATAGTTACTCCTCCTTGTTCTCCGTTTTCGGCATCGGGTTATTGTAGCCGTAATCAATCGCAAGATTGTAAGGACTGTTGACATTCTGATTGAGCCGATAGCAGACAAAGCTGTCGGACTCATAATAAACTTCCATTTCATCCGGATACAGTTCTTTGAATTTCTGTGCCCAGTAGTAGATGTGGCTCATGGTGATCCAGCGGGATTCCTGTGTATAAGGAAGAATTCCGGAACTCCATGGAACCGGTTCTTCTGCTCCTTCTTTGGTTACTTCCTCATGACCTGTGACTCCATCCATATCCACCGGAATTTTTTCGATAAAGAAATAGACATTTTGCGTCGGAATAATAATTTCCGTATTGTTCTCCAGATTCTTCATTTCCCGCAGGAGTGTGATGATCTCATAGTGATAACCATAAAACTCTATCATTCGAAGTTCATCATTGGCCGAACAGATTGTCCAGGTAAAATCTTTATTTTCCCGCAAAATGTTGGTCAGGCAGGTCATGGCTCCGTTATCTTCCAGTGCTCCGACTTTGATCGGTTCTCTTATGAGATCCTGCGATAAAACGCCTGTTACGGCCATCGCAAGTGCCAAAATGGAAGCCGCATTGCTGATCCATCGGTTCTTCCACCAGCGCACCGCCAGATACAGAACCGCATCCACGCCCAACGCCCAGGCAAAACAAACGGAATAGCAGAGAAAAATACCGCAGCGGTTGGCATCCATCAACGCCGGAAGATGAAGCAGTGAGGCACACTGCAGGGAGCACATACTAAGCAGATAAACTGACGCAGAAAGAATGGATCCCGCAAAATCATTTTCCCGCAATACCAGCATCAAAATCCCAAGAACCATTAAAGCAAGAATACTTCCCAATGTAATCTCTACAATATATGGTTTTACGTTCATGACATTAATTCGAATACTGCTTCGAATTGCCGTCAGTTTTTCCTTCAATTTCTCCGACAGCGGTTTCTGCTGTTCCTGCAATTGTCTCTCCGCTTCTTTTCGCAGTTCTTCTACCTGTGACTCGCTGAGTGCAGAACTGTTTGTGTCTTCCCCTGCTGTGCTGCCTGAAAGAGTATCTGACGCATCCGATGTTCCCCCGCTGCCTCCCATTTCACTATCTGCAGAAACGCTGGACGCCTCTACCTGAGACGATATGCTCTCTGTGTCCGCATCTTCATCTTTTCCGCCTGTGATAACGCTCATGCCCCAGTACAGCGATCCCTGCAGACCCTTTCCCATGGCAACGCCGGCCGCCATCGGCAGAACAGAAATCAGAACGCTTAGAATTCCCGTAACCATGATTCTCCGGAAGTATTTCCATCTGACAAAACGAAAACAGAAGCCGGCAGCAACGCCGATGCAGAACAGTCCGGCAACCATGGTACTGTAAAAATGAATCGTCAGGGTCAGCGAAAATCCAATTGCAAACTGCACCAGATACCAGCGGCAGTTTTTGTCCAGTTCTTTTTTCTCCTCCTCCGGCGCTTTCTGTTCTTTGGCAAATTCCTGAAAGAAACGGATTGCCATACAAACAGAAGTCAGAATAAAAATCATACTGAATTCCTGCGGAAGCGCACTCTCAAAGCGTGCATACGTATTCCGGTTGAAGATATCCATCACATAAAACAGCACCCCCAGATACGGCGTAAATCTCCCCTTACACACCATCTTCAGTGCCGCAACCAGTGCCAGATATACAAAGTACGTCTGCACCACGCCGAAAATCCGCAGCAGCACATACGTCTTAATTCCAAACACCACATGAAGATAATAAATCACAATGTGGAATCCATACGGATACACGCCCGCAGCCCAGATATTGTTCCGGTCAAGTTCATTGATCCAGTAGTTGTGTACCGGGATATCACTCGCCTTGTAGCCGAACACTTTCACCATATTCGGCCCATACACATACGTAATCGCCGCAATCCCGAGTCCCAGCACTGCCAGTTCCGGCAGCACATTCATCCATTGCTTCCGTCTGCCACGGAAACACCGCTCGTAAATCATCCTCCGGATCTGCACCAGCGAGGTCTTCTTTCCCCGCTCCCCGCTCAGCAGCCGTTCGATCAGCACCAGCAGGCTTTCAACCGCCCCCGGAACCAGGCTTCTTCTCTTCCAGATCCAGACCCCAAGAAACGGTCCCACAGTTCCCAGGATCAGCGTCACGCGATTGCTGATATGCAGAAATTGCTGCAGATACACCAGATAAATGATATAAAAATTCCCCGCAAAAAAATATCCGGTGATCTGTTCCGCAACGGAAAACCGGCGGAACCGCTTCCGGAGTATCAGCCAGGGGAGAAACAGGGTTACGATGCCATACGCAGCAACAATTTCCAGAAATTGTAAAATTGTCAGCCATTTCATTGACATCGGCCTGCTCCTCCTTTCTTAACAGTTTCAAAATTCTTCAGCTGAAAATACGTATCAGCTCCAGTGTTTCATTATCGATGATGACATCAGAGTGTTTCAGTTCATCCAGCACCTGAAAGAACTTTTCCCGCTCTCCCATCGTAAAATACAGTTTTAACCGGCATGTATACGCCGCCAGTGTGTTTCCATGCTGCTGTGCCAGTCTCTGGCACCATTTTTCGGTTTCCGGAAATTTCTTCAGTTCCAGCAGTTTGATGCAGAGTCCTTCATACCGGTCGGCCGACAGCCGTGCACAGTTTTTCTGGTACAGCGACTCCGCCGCCTCTTCCAGCATATTGACGTACTTCGTCTGCTCCAGCGTCGTAAAGATTTTCTGACTTAAAACACGGTTCATATAGTCGATCAGCATCTCTTCATAATCGGTCTCTGTCTCGGATTCCTGCTGCATCTGCGTGTACATTTTCTGTACATTGGCACGGAAACCGTTCAGCTCATCGCGGAGCACCGATGCGGCATAGTGGGATGTCTCGGAATCCTCGCTGTTCAGCGCCATCGTGATGGATTCCAGCGATTTCTGCATATCGCCGCGGATGACGTTCAGCATCAGCATCCGCAGATTCCGCTTATCGCTGACGGCAAGCGCCTCCTCGAGCGGCGCCATGTTGCGCTCCCGCTCCTCGTCTGCTTTCAGATGCGTCTGCACGCGGTCCTTGCTGAAAATAACATCTTCCAGATCGACCGCCTGGCGAAAGACGGTTTTATAAAGTAGAAAACTGCACAGGAAAAATGCCGGGCCGACGACCGGGCAGAGAACCATGACGATAAAACGGATGAAAAAGGCTCTCCGGTTATCGTACTGAATCTCCTCACCCTGCTCCCGTTTCAGATCGCACGCCGGAACGTACACGAAAATCCCGACCAGCAGATAGACGAGCGCAATCAGGGCATTGACGATCCACAGGATCACGAACGCCAGCGTTTCATGACTCATTGCGCTGCCACCTCCCCGTCTACAATCGTGCTTTCATAGCCTTCCTCTGCAAAACGGGAGATAACACCCCTTGCATTCTGCTCATCGGCGTTGGAGAGCAGCACGTACAATCCGCCTTCGAGCAGGCCGACGTAATCGGTCTGACGCAGTTTCTTTTCAAGAATTTCGGCCGCTTCCTTGTAATTCTCCTCACCGCACGTAACCTGCACCAGCGAGCACTCGGTCAGGCCGTTCCGCTTCGCATCAAAGAATGCATTGACCAGCCGGGTAAATGCATCCTTCTCAAGAATACTGCTGTTTTCCAGATAGCGTCGCTCATGCAGCGCTTCCAGATAACGGTTCGCACGGACAACGGCATTCTGGATCAGATAGCTGATGACGGTCAGACGGTTGGATTCCGCAAGGTTCATACGGTCCCACGGAAGACCCCACAGCATCAGGATGATCTGCATTTCATCCTCCGCATAAACGGCCTGTGCCATCAGCGGATAGCGGTCATCCATAGTTTTGTTGATATAAACGCGGCGCTCCTTCAGATCCTCGTACATATCCTCCATCTCCGGATAGCGGATGGAATTTCCCAGTTTCCGCGCCGTCGGCGATGTGAACGAAAAAAGACGCGCATATGTCCGGTTGGCGACGGTGTAGACCGCCACGTCCTCGGTGTTCATCAGTCTCGAAATCATTTGGGCCGCGTAGAAAAGCACCTCGTAGGCACCGTAGCGGTCGAGCGACGATGTGATTTCATAAATTTTTCCAAGGCTGTCCTTCTGGTTGACGAGCTGAAGTTCAAAAATCTGTTTCATCCGCACGTTGCTGTCATTGATCTCGGTCATATCGCCGAGCTGTCCGTGCAGATAGCCGATCTCTTCCTCATCATCCTTTTTGATGTGGCCGATCTGGTCACGCATATAACCGACCACCATTCCGAGGATGAAAAGCTGCGCCATCCAGATATAGGTGCTGTAGTCCATCAGCACTTCCAGACCGCTCTGGTGGTACATCTGCCGGAAACAGTAGCCAGCGGTTGCAAGCAGGGCCGAGAAAATCGCCTGCTGCTGGCCGTACACGATCGCGAACAGCAGTACATAGAGAAGATACGCATCCAGTTTTGAGAAATACTGGCTGCCGACCGCACGGTTGTTGATCATGAAAAACGGGATAAAGCAGATCAGGTTCTCGATATACGGGATCAGCATGATGAAAATCCGGCGCAGCAGCTGCACGACACGGTTGCCCCATCCGGCGCCTGTGTCTTCTCTCTGCAGGAACGAACTGCTGTATTTGCGCATGTACGTTACAACAGCTTTGACGCCTTCTTCATACGGAACGAAAATTTTCCCGTCAAATTCCTGCTGATACCGGCTTCCATCCAGTGCCAGGCGGAATCCCTCGCCGACCGTGTCATCACGGATCTCCACACCTTCGCCTGCGTTCTGCTGAATCAGTTTCGCCAGATCCATCTGTGTGATGACTTCTCCCGATGTGATGTGGTACAGCGGATACTTCGGGTGTTCCTCCATCATCACGCGGTACGCAAATTCGACGGCGTCGTTCTGGTAGATCATCGAAAACGCGTTGCGGCTGTTGGCTGCAATCTGATTTGTTTTCAGCATCTCCAGCGTCATCTGGAAACACGGATTGTTGTCTGCTTTTCCTTTCCGCGGAGTATCATACAGATGATCAAACCGCAGAATCCGTGTGTCCATCTCTCTCGTGTCGCGGTAGCTCTTACAGATATTTTCGCCCTGCAGGATCGCCATCGCCTGAAAGCTTTTGGCGGATGCCGGTTCTGTCTCGTGAATATCCTCCATATAGGACCGGCCGTAAACTGCCTCGGAGGACAGGTAGACGAATCGTCCTTTGGGATTGAATGCGTAAGCGGACAGAAGATTAGTCAGATCCGCCGTGAAACGGACAGACTCTCTTCTTGCATCGCTCCAGTCATAGTTGGTATCATAGGCTCCGAGAAAAATCACAAGATCCGGGTTTACGTTTGAAAAGATTTCGCGGACGCTCTCGCTGTCGTACGGGAAATTGTACCGTTCAAATACGCGGCGGTACTTTCCTCTTCCATCCCGCTTTCCCGTAAGCAGATATGTTTTATGTCCGTCTTTTTCCATTTTGGTGATCAGGGCATCCATCAGTCTGCTCTCGCCACCAACCAAAAACACTACCATACTTTATCCTCTTCGTTTTCGTAGATTCCTCACTCCAGGATCCCGCAGTTCCGAAATGTTTTCAGCACCGCGCTGACATCCTCCTGCACTTCCTCCGCCGGCACATCGTAGGCTTTTCCAAGTCGCTCCGCAATCTCCTCTGCGGATGCGGCATCGCCGGTCTGCTCGTAAATAAAAGCAGCAGTTTCGCTTAGTGTGAGTACCTGATTCATTTCTTCTGTCGTCGCCCCATATGGAACCAGAACATATTCGTCTGCAAGCTGTCTGAGTACAAAATCACCTTTTCTGGTCATTTTTATCTCCATTCACTTAAGTTTTGCTTTTCTTCCTGACGGCAGGAAAAAGCAATCATACTAATAGTTTTATTATAGCTCTAACCTGTTGCATTGTAAACTTTATTTTATTTTTTATTGATATCTGTAATAAAGTTTTATTTATTTTCCATTTTATGGTATACTAAACCATATCAAACTTTTTCCCAAAAGGAGTCTCTTATGCAGCCGCTTGATACCGTTTATTTACAGATTTTGAAAAATTTATGCACGGATTCGTCCGATCCGGTTCCGCTTACCGGGGTGGATCCGTCCGCTTTATACCGTCTGGCAGAAAAACACTGTTCGCTTCCGTTTCTTCTGCCGTATTTTGAACAGCAGCCGCAGTTTTCTGCCCTCAAACAGCAGACAAAGCAGATGCTGCTCTCCTATTATCAGCTCGAACATTTTACACGCCTTACTTTTTCATTCCTTCTTGCAGAGAACACTCCGTGTTTTCTCTTAAAGGGCATCAGCCTCGCCGCCAATTATCCGGTTCCCGAATACCGGAAACTGGGGGATCTGGATCTTTATATTCCGGAAAAGGATGCGTTTTCCCGCGCCTGCCGGATTCTCGAGGAGCACGGCTACGTTGAGGAGCCAGAAGACAGCGATCATCATGTCACCTACCGTTATACGTTTCCGGAGACCGGCCGCTCATTTACGCTGGAACTTCATTACCGCATCGTCGGCATCTATCAGTTTGCCCGGGCGAATGAGCTGGTAGACGAGATTTTCTCTGCCGATCACCTGAAACCGGCTTTCGCGGAATTCTACGGCCAGACGTATCCGGTGCTGCCGCCGACGGAAAATGTTTTTTACATGCTGCATCACATGCTGAAGCACTACCTCTACAGCGGCTTCGGCAGCCGGCTGCTCTGTGATTTTACGCTGTATCTGAAAAAATATGCATCCGAAGTTGATTTCGAAAAAATCCACTTCTGGTGCAGGGAATCGAAAATTTTTCACCTTTATGAGCTGATTCTGGAATCCTGCCGTATTTTTTTCGGTCTTTCTGCTTCCATTGACCCGCAGGTCCGCTGTTCTGCCGCCGACTGCGCTGTCTTTCTGGAGAAAATCCTCGCGGACGGTGATTTCGGCAGTGACACAGAACGAAAAATCGTCAGCAGCGGCTCCTACCAGCACACCGGTGTCCGTGCATGGTTCCACGAAGGCCATATTCAGATGAAGCTGCGGTTTCCAAAGCTTCACAAATGCGTCCTCCTCTGGCCGGTGCTGTGGGGCATCACGTTTTTCTGTTTTCTTTCCAACACATACCGTGTCCGCCACACCACGCTGCTGCAGACACTGGCAGACTTCCGGGCGGATAATCAGAAAACCAAGCTTCTGAAAATTTTTGATAATAACGATGTTTCCTGAACATCTTCCAAAGCAAAACAGAAAAAGAGTAAACGAACGTCTCCCCTTGTTCGCTTACTCTTTTTCTATTGGATCCATCTATCTATAGGAATGCATTTCCCCTCCGCCTATCCCCTTGCGAAGGTTCCATGCTTATTTTTTAATAAAAGTGCTGATATCCAATCTGGATTCCGCTGCCGTAGCCGCTGTTGAAATACAGGCATCCGCCAACTGGACTCTCTCCTGCAAGTGCCGCCTGTGCAGCTGCGTAACAGTCACTTCTTGCTCCGCGCGCCAGCACGCTCTGGAATGTTCCGGTCGCAACCGGTGTGAACTGTCCGCTCTGATAAATAACGCCGGAAATGCTGTTCGGGAAAGAACCGCTGTTGACACGGTTTACTACAACCGCTCCAACTGCCACCATTCCGGTGTAGCTCTCGCCGCCTGCCTCGCACTCGATCAGTGCTGCAAGCATTGCCACATCGTTGCTGTCTGCGGAAATGACAGAGGAACTGCCTGCTGATACTGTCTGTGATGCCTGATACTCTTCCATCGAAACGGCGCCTTTCAGCTCTTCGGAAAGCGTCACATAATCAGCATGAACGTATGCGCTGCTTCCGCTGTACTGGATCTGATACCAGTCAGCCTCTTCGCCGAATACGCTGACTTCACCATTCTGTGTCAGTGTTCCAACCTGCGCGGAATCTGTGGATGCTGCCTCACGGACACGAAGGCTGTCCGCCTGAACAACTCCGGTGATACCGCACATATTGCGGTAATGTGCTTTTGCCTCTTCCCCAAATACCAGACATTCATTCTTTATGTAGCCTTCTACACCATTGGAAGAGATCTTGCTCCACTCGTCTCCTTTTTCTGTTACAGTAACCGCATAGCCCGGCATCAGAACTCCGACGATCCCGGAATCTGCGTTTGCCTCGCTGCAGATGTTGGCATATCCTTCTACGTTTGCTGCAGCCATTGTGCTCCAGTCTGTTTTATTTAAAATGGTTTCTTCCTTTGTCTCTGCTTTTACGGGTGCAGCCATGATGACAGTCAGTGTGAGCACGCTCCCCAGGATGCCCGGCACATAACTTTTTTTGAATGTCATACTTACCTCCTGAATAATTATTACGTTTTTGTTACATCTTGTTACAAACCGATTCTACCAGTGTTACATCTTTTTGTCAACTGGAACATTTCGACAACATTCCTGTCTTTTTCCATCGTTTTTTTCATAGAACCCACAATTTTTCACCACTTTTCCGCTTTTTTGACGAATTGAATCGGTTTTTATTCCCACTTTTTCTTTTGCAGAAGACCTGCCCGGAACGCTTTTCCGTGTCTTGTTTCCTTCTTTTTATTTTGTTTTCGTTTCACATTCTGCCACTTTTTTCGTCTTTCCCCGCAAATATTTTTTAAGAAATTGTGACAGTTCTTTTTCTATTTTTCGACATGCATTACAAACCTTTTCCACTTTTGACGCATTTTCAAATTTTCTTTTAACTTTTTATTTTTACATGATATTTCTTTCTATATGTGGTATAATCTTTAAAAAGAAAGAAAATTTATATTATACTAATTATTTTTCTTTCAATTTGTACGTGAAACTTATCGCATGGAAATAAAACAGACCGACATCGAAAAACGATCAGGTGAAAGGAGGATGTCATATGTTACACAGCACACAGACAACGAAAAAACACACAGGAAATTTGATTCTGAGATTCGGAATGGCAGGCCTCCTGGCGGCCGGATTATTTTTTTCCGCTCCGTATTCAGCAGCAGCCGAGACAGTTCCAAGTGCAGAAAATACAGACGCCGGTGAAATTACCATTCACTTCACCCATTACGATGCACAGGACCTGGAATTCTATCTGAACACCGATCAGGCGGCTCTTGCTTTTACCGATGCTACCCTGACATTTCAGGATTCCACAATGGATGCGCCGGTCACCATGTCATATCTTTCCGATGACGGTTCCTATGTCCTGTATCAGAACAGCGAACCGGTCGAGGAAGTAAACGGAACGTTCTCCGTATCGATGGTTACGGAACCTGGCTACACACTGGATATGGATCAGATTTCCTTCTATGTTAATGGACAGGCCGTTTCCAATGGCGGTTCCGTTGTGATTACGGATTCTTCGGCGGCGATGACTTCTCTTGTTTACTGTACCGCAATCCCGGAAACACCGGCAGCTGACCCGGAGCCATCTCTTCCGGAAGAGCCATCTGCACCGGAAGTTCCGGAAGAACCGGCCGCTCCAGAACCATCCGTTCCGGAACAGCCATCCGCACCGGCAGAAACCCCGACCGTGGTACAGCCATCTGCTTCGGAACAGCCGGCACAGGAAAATATTCTTCCGGAAACCGCAGCTCCTGCATCCAAAACCGCACCGGAACAGGTTCCTGCATCCGAACCGATCGCAGCAGAACCGATTGCCAGCGCAGTTGTTACAGAAGACGAAGAAGTTGATCTTTCCACCATTCACCCGGAAGTTACCGCATCCGCTGTTACTTCTTCCAGCCAGCTTCCAGCCGCAACACAGATTGTACCATCTGTCAAAACAACAGACCCGGATGCACAGATTCTTACTTCGGAAACTGCAGCTCTTGAAAATGCCGCACAGGCCGAGAATACACAGACTGCACACACAGGAATCGGCTCCTGGTTCCATCAGCGGACAAATCAGATCCTCGCAGTCATGATCGCTGTGATCCTGCTTCTGATCCTGATCGAATCACTTCTGGCACTGAAGGATTCCATGAATCAGAAAAGATCGCATCGCTTCTATTAAAAATAAGGTCCATAATAAAAAATAAGCATACAAAAAGAAGGAACGTATCTCACGAAACATGGGATACGTTCCTTCTCTTATATTATTTTTTATCCTCTTTTTTTCGCAGCCGCTTTCTGAATCTCACAGAAATCGTGCAGCGCCTGACGGCCGATTTTTACGATTTTACGGATGTTGATGGAATTTGTTCCGCCCTGACGCGGCTTGAAGCTGATCGGGATGAAACGGATTTTCCGGTGAAAATACGCTCCGAAGGCAGTCAGCAGTGCGTTCGGCAGATTGTAGTTTTCCGGCATCAGCGGCAGATACTCGGCCACGTAGTCTGCTTTCATCAGACGGAACGGGGCATTTGCATCCGGCACGGATACGTGGAAACAGGTCCAGAGCACCGCGCACAGCACTTTTTCTACGACAGCGCGGGAAAAGCCGTCGCCGCGGCTTGTGCGGTTTCCGAAAATGGCGTCGTAGCCCTCGCGGATCTGCCAGAACTTTTCGAACTCCGCCGGATCGGTCTGACCGTCGGAATCGGTCTGGAAGATATAGTCCGCACCGTTTTCAAGTGCATAGCGGTAGCCGTACAGAACGGTGGAACCGTGGCCGCCGTTTGGCTTCGTCAGCACGGTGAGCAACGGGCGGGTTTCGCACTCTGCTGAAGCAATTTCATACGTATCGTCGCGGCTTCCGTCGTTGATGATCACAAGACGGGACGCACCGCCGCCGTTATGCTTCTCCACGACGGGATACCATTCCTCGATCGTTCTTTTGATATTTTCCGACTCATTATAGGCTGGTATTACAATATATAAAGTATCCATTGGTATTCTCCTTGCATTTCCTTCCATCCATTATACAGGATTTCTTTTCATTGCGAAAGATGCGCTCATGGAGAAAATTTCCCAGTACCGTTCGTTTGTTATTCTTCCCACAGTTTCTGCGGATAACGGCCCTCGTCTTTTAATTTCTGCAGTGCTGCCATGACATTTTCTTTGTCTTCTTTGTACGTTACGCCGTACCAGTTATCATAGGAACGGAGTACGGTGACTTCCGCTTTTTTCTCCTGCAGCAGTTCATCGACAACGAACGGCAGGAAGTATTCGCCTTTTAACGGGTTAGTTTTGTATACATCCTCGAGGAACGGCAGGAAGCGGCGTTTCAGCTCAATCAGGATACTCGGTGTGAAGCCCCAGAGGTTCATGGAAACGATGGTTCCCTGCGGCAGTCCGGTCCAGGTTGCGCCGTCATCCTCGGTGTATTCGGCCTGTCCGCCGTGGTTTTCGATTCTTGTGCGCTCATGAATGCCGACAAGGTGGTTCTGATCGTCTGCGGTGCAGATGCCGCGGGCTACGTGGCCATTGTCGGTCAGGGTTTTGTACAGATCGTAGGCAACCATCGCGTACTGATAGGTTGCGCCGTCCTGCTCGGTTGTCAGCTGGCGGTAGATCTCCTCGAATGCCGTTCTTCCATAATAATCATCGGAATTGATGACCGCGAACGGTGCGCCGTCGATGGCTTCTGCCGCACAGAGAATCGCATGACCGGTTCCCCACGGTTTGACGCGGCCTTCCGGCACTTCGTAGCCTTTCGGGAGAACGTCGAGTTCCTGGTAAACATACTCTACATCCATGTATTTCTCAATTCGCTTGCCGATGCCCTCGCGGAATGCCTCGTCGATGGCTTTTTTGATGATAAAAATGACTTTCTCAAAGCCTGCCTGTTTTGCATCATAAATGGAAAAGTCGATAATCATATTTCCATACGGGTCAACCGGATCAATCTGTTTTAATCCGCCGTAACGGCTTCCCATTCCTGCTGCCATGATGACTAATACTGGTTTTTTGCTCATGATGTTCTCTCCTTTTTATTCTCCAAAATAAGCTTTTAATCTCTCCGCAAAGTCTGCCGGGATTTCTCTTTCAAATGGAAATGGTTCTGCATCCGCCAGATACTCGGCGATTTCGCCCAGGACACCGGCGCTCCGGTTCAGTGACCAGGCGGAGATCCAGTCGATCGTATCGTGGCAGGTGTGCATGCCGAAACCATCGCGGTTCAGCGTCATCGCCGGGATGCCCTTCCATGCGAAGGTGTTGGAATCGCTGCTCCAGATGTTGTTGATGAGCGATACGCCTTTGTCCGCCTGTTTTAATTGCTCCATGATCGCGTCGCATGCCTCTTTCGTTGCTGCCACGCCAAGCACGGTTCCGCCGATGGCCTGTCCGGCGAGGTCGACGTTCATGTTGAAGCGGTGCTGCGCCAGCTTGTCTTCATGCGCTTTCACATACGCCCGGCTTCCGCAGAGACCCAGCTCCTCCGCGCCGAACCAGATGCATTCCAGTGTCCGTTTCGGGCGGTTTTCGGCGAAGTAGTGTGCCAGCTCCATGATGATCGCTGCGCCCGCCATGTTGTCGTATGCACCAGGTCCCTGCGGAACGGAATCGTAATGAGCCGTCAGCGTCAGGATTTCCTCTGGCTGCTCGGTTCCCGGGATGCGCAGGATGATATTTTTCGACGTTCTCCTGATTTTTTTCTGCTGTAAAACGAGGCGTGCACGGCCCGCTCCCCGTTCTACCAGTTCCATCGCATCAAGATAATGAATGACGGCGCACGGCAGTTTCGGATTTTTTACGCCGCGCAGGGTGCGGTAGTCCGGCAGACGGTCCTCGTCTTTGTCCAGCGGCGTTCCGGTCAGGATCAGAAATCCGACGGCTCCTGCTTTTTCCAGTTTTTCATAGTTTTCTGCATTGGCGCCGCCGTTGATCAGGACGATTTTCCCTTCTGCATGGGAAAGGCTGACCGGGTCGCCGTTTTCTACGTAGAGGAACGGAGCCTCGATGCCTTCCGGCGCGGTATTGGCTGCCGCGAAGCAGCCGCGGACGGTGTATGTTTTCTCATATGGCTCTGTGACCGTAAAGACAGCCTCGTCAACCTGCCATGTCTCAATCTCAAACGGTTCGCGGCGGATCTGTAATTCGCCCTGCCCCCATTTTTCTGCGATTTCAGAAAGTTCTTTTTCGATCCGGCAGGCTGCTTTTTCTTCGCCTTCCGTTCCGGCTTCGCGGATGTAGTTAAACTGGCCGACGAACTCGTACTGCCGCTGGCCGCTGATGGTATTTGCTTTCATAATAATGTTATGTCCTTTTCTTAAAATTCTTCCAGTACCGCTTTCGCGCTGCGTACGGCTTTGACGTCCGTGCGGTAGAGGGTGTATTCGCTTAAGGATGGAAGTCCCATGTTCACATTTTCTTTCCGGTACTGCATCGGGCTCGCCAGTTCGATTTTTCCGGACATGTGATAGGCGGTCACGCCGGTTTTCGGATACAGCTCGCGGATCGCATCCGCGCAGATACCGCCGCCCGCCTGAATACGGATGCGTCCCGCCGCCTGGCGCTGCAGTTCGGCGAGAAGCTCTGCTCCTTTTACCGCACTGTTCTGCTGACCGGAGGTGAGAATGGTGTTCATACCGAGCGATACCGCCTGCTCAAGCGCTTCTTTGGGATCGCGGCAGACATCGAACGCGCGGTGCAGCGTCACGGACATGCCGTCGGCTGCCTCCATCAGCTGTTCCATTGCCGCCATATTCATCGTTCCGTCTTCTTTCAGCACACCGATGACAACGCCCTCTGCACCGAGTTCGCGGTACATTGCGACTTCCTCACGGATTTCTTCTAATTCATATGGGGTATAGCAAAAATCTCCGAACCGCGGACGGATCAGTGCATGGATCGGAATGGTTGTCTGTCTGCGGATCACCTCAAACAGCTTCGGACTCGGCGTTGTTCCGCCGATCACCAGATTCTGACACAGCTCCAGCCGGCCCGCTCCGCCTTTTGCCGCCGCAAGCGCCGACTCCGCCGAGTCCACGCAGACTTCCAGGATATAATCGTTCATAAAATTCCCTCTGTTTTCGTAAGTTTTCTTTCTCTATCATACCCTATTTGGGGCGATTAGGAAAGAGCTTCTTTGGTTCACTTTCGTTCACTTCTGCTTTTGATGCAGATATTTTTCTCTCGTTGCCATGCCGCCGCGGATGTGCCGTTCAGACTTGTTCACATCCAGAATTTTCCTCGCCTCTGCCGCCAGACCCGGATTCACCTGTACCAGACGTGATGTCAGATCTTTATGCACGGTACTTTTGCTCACCCCGAATTTTTTCGCCGTCTGCCGTACTGTCGCTTTCGTCTCGATCATGTAAATCGCTGTTTCTACAGCACGCTCCTCGATATAGTCCCTCACAAAAAGCCTCCGAAGACGCTGTTTTTACAGTGTATTCGGAGGCTATGATGGGTATGTCTTCTATTTTATTATTTGTAATATACCCATACCGCTTTTGTCTGTTCCAGCACCTGATCGATATCCCAGGTTTTTTCGGAATTTTTTCTGCTGTTTGGGTCATTGATTTTCAGTCTGCCGTTCTGCAATCCGGTAAGAACGATGAAATGGCCGTTGCTGGTAAATTCCCCGGGTCCCATCAGGGCAATGATGGGGTTTCCGGCCTGCAGGTTGTTTTCCACCCGTTCCCGTTCCACAGGGATTTCTTTGCTGGAAAGGCCGATCTGCTGAGCTCCTTCCAGCATCAGAGACCAGGCGGTTCCGCTGCCGTCTACGGCGTAGCCGTTCTGTGAGGCAAAGTCGGCGACCCAGCGCGGATTTTTTGTGATATCGCCGGTCATGAAAATGGCAACCATGGAAAGCGCTGTCGGCCCGCAGCCGCTTAAACCCATCACTTCACCGGCATACTGGTGATAACCCCATCTCTGATCCCACTGTAAAAGAAGCGGGATTTCTGATATGTCTGCTAGGTCACTTAAATCAATCTCCGGTTCCACGTCTTTTTTCAACGGATACTCTTCGACAAATGTCTCCGTCTCTTTGTTTCTTTCATAAAGTTTCAGCAGATCCTCCGGGTACTCGTCCATGGAGATTCCGTTTGCTTTGGCATATCGCTTGATCGGGTTCTGGCCGGCCCTCAGCACACCGGCAAAAATCAGAATGCAGCTGAGCAGGAGCACCGCCCGCATCCGCCGGACTTTTCGTCTCCGCCTTCGCGCTTTTTCTCTCCTGCGCACCGTACTTTTCCATTCTGCCGCCTGTCTCCATTCCAGTGTATTGTTTTCGTTCCTCATAAAAAACCCCCTCCTGCTCTTTTCATTATTTTCGGGGATTGCTATAAATCTGCCCATATGCTATCATATCAGATTTTAAATTTTTCTTTTTGCAGATTTTCCGAAGAAATGCGGCATTTTCTCTGTCTGCTTTCTTAAGATTCTTTTAATCCTGCATTTTGGCTGTGCAAAAGGAATCCGAGTACCTATGAACGGTAACAGATCATAATGAAAATCGGAAAATCCGGTAAATATCGTTGAGAAAAAATATCAAAAATGGTAGAATAAGAAAAACACAAACTTTAAGCGGAGGATAAAACAAATGAAAAAACTGAAAGTAAAAAAAGGCAGTACCTGTATGGCATGTCTTGCCTGTGTGGGAGCATGTTCTGAGGCATTTTATAAGGTATTCGATCCGGACAAGGCATGTCTGCAGATCGTAGAGAAAAAGGCAGTCCGCCCGATCGCCTGTCCGCAGTGCGGAAAATGTGCAGAGGCCTGTCCGGAAGGCGCCATTACTCAGAATCCGAAGGGCGTTTACATGATCAACAAGAAAAAATGTACGGGATGCGGAGCCTGTGCAAAAGCCTGCCCATTTGGCCTGATCGTAAAGACCGAAGGAAATCCGGCCTCCAAATGTATCGCCTGCGGTATCTGCGCGAAAGCCTGTCCGATGGATGTACTGGAAGTTGTGGATGAATAATCATCCGAACTCTTAGATATCGCCAGGATCTCATGTAAGCACAGATCCTGACTCATTGCGCACATAAACATAAAAATGCACTGTGGAACGTCGTCTGACAATTCCACAGTGCATTTTTATGGTCAAAGCGGATATTCGCAATCCGCTTCGCTACTTACTCATAACCGAATAGCTGCTTCGCAGAATGATCGATGCCCGTTTCCACAGACGGCATTCCGACAAAAAGGGACAAAATTTACAATTTTACTCCCGCACCAGCAGAACCATCGATTTTGCCGGAAGCATCATGCTTTCTTTTATCTCTGCTCCGTCCTCTGCACAGCGTTTTCCATCGCAGAGCAGTTTCCAGTTTCCTTCCGGGAGTTTCTGCAAAGCTTCTTTTTCCCATGGATTGTAGAAGACGCAGACTGCGCGGCCATCCGGGTATTCCAGTTCGTAACCTGCGATCTGGTTCTCACGGAAAAATGTCTTTTTACAGTCCGGCTCGCACGTTCCGTATGCCTGAAATTTTCGGCGCAGAGCGAGAAGACCGCGGTAATAGTCCACCAGCTCTTCCTGCTCCAAGGCGCGTGTCCAGTCAATTTTGTTGAGCTGCCACGGCGATTTGAAGCTGTTTCCCTCACCATGCTTCGTGCGCGCAAATTCCTCACCTGCCTGGAAAAACGGCATTCCCTTACAGGTCATCACAATGCCCGCTGCCAGACGGTTCATCGAAAGCGTCCTCTCATCCATCTTGTCAAAATCCGGCTCCACATTCTCCTTCCGTTTCGGGTCGGACAGTTTTAATTTATCCCACAGCGTATAATTATCATGTGCCGACACGTACGGAATAAGCTGACTCGCATTGCGCGGCTCATAGGCTCCTTTTCCGTCCATCCAGCCATCTGTTGCGGAAAGTATTCCTGCGGAAAGACGCTCTTTTCCATTGACATAGCCTCCCTCTGCGGCAATGAAAACACTTCCCTTAATAGAATCTCTCGTATCGTCACAGAACATGGAAATGCCGTCCATCAGCTTTCCGATATTCTGTTTATCCGACGGGAAATATCCCTCCTGCATCGCGCTTGCCGCTGCTTTCCATGGTTCACCGTAGACAAGAATCTCCTCGCCGCGCGGCATCCGGTTCAGTGCTGTGCGGATCGCATTCATGGTTTCCGTATCGTGCAGCGCCATCAGATCAAAACGGAATCCGTCAATGTGATATTCCTTCGCCCAGTAGCAAACCGAGCGCACCATAAAACGGCGGAACATCTCCCGCTCACTCGCCGTCTCGTTTCCGCAGTCGGAGCCATTGGAAATCGTGCCGTCCTCCCACTCACGGTAATAATAGTAAGGAACGGTTTTCTGAAGCGGCGAATCGAGATTGTACGTATGATTGTATACCACATCCATAATCACGCCGATGCCGGCCTTATGCAGCGCCTGAACCATTTCCTTCATTTCCCGGATACGTACCTCGCCGTGGAACGGATCGGTTGCATAAGAGCCCTCCGGCACATTGTACTGTACCGGGTCATAACCCCAGTTGAATGCTTCCGCATCGTCTTCCGGCACACTGCCGAAATCAAAAACAGGAAGGAGATGCACATGAGAAATGCCAAGCGATTTCAGGTAATCGAGCCCGGTCGCATGAATCCCGTCGCCGTTCAGCGTTGTGCCTTCTTCCGTAAAGGCCAGAAACTTTCCACGGTGCTTATCCGAAACACCGGAATGCGGATCACTCGAAAAATCCTTCACATGAAGCTCATACACGCAACGGTCCTCCGGCCGGATTTCCGGCCTTTTATCCTGCTCCCAGCCCACCGGGTCCGTCTCTGCAAGATTTACTACCATACTCCGCTCCGAATCAATACCGGAAGCCACGCCATACGGATCTGTCGTATCAAAAACGCCATCCGAGTGCAGGATATGATACGTATAATACGTTCCATACCAGGCCCCCTGCGCTGCACAGCTCCAGACACCCTTTTCGCCGCGTGTCATTGCAAGCGAAGCTATTTTTCGGTCCCCGTTCTCCCGGCTGCTGCCGCGGGAAAACAGCTCCAGCGAAACCTCCATCGCCGTCGGCGCCCAAAGCTTCCATTCTGTCACAAGCTGTTCATCCTTTTTCACCGAAACACCGAGGTCATCCCCTTCGTACGTAAAATTTTCCACAAATTCTTCCGATTCAAAAAAGCTTTTCCACTCCGCCGGCGTTCTTTTCACCACTGCATTCATCTTCTTTCCCTCCATCTCTTTGTAAACTCGCAGAATCTCTCCGACACTCCACGCCTGCGCATAGCAGCCCTTCGACATCACCGGCGCCGCACCATCATAAATCTCCGCAAGATGGAACAGACATCCTTCCTGCATCCAGCTTGCAAGACGGTCCAGCCCGCGGCGCACCTCCTGTTTTCCCTCTTTCGGGAAATAGTTCAGCACCGCACGGAAATACGCTCCCAGCGGAAATCCCCAGACAGTCCCCTGATGATATGCCCTGTCACGCTCCTGCTGGCTTCCGCCGATCCATGGATGAAACGCCGGATCCTCCATTTCCAATGACCGCAGTCCTGCTGTCGTGTACAGCTTTTCCTTGACCGCCTGTAAAATCCGCTGTCCCTGCTTCTGACTCACCATCTGAAACGGAAGTGCCAGCACAAACACCTGATTGCATCGGAACTGCATCTCTTCATACGTGCCGTTCAGCACATCCTTCAGGTACCCTTCCTTTTCCATCCAGAACTTTTCGAGGAAACTCTTTTTCACCTGCTCCGCAAGCTTCCCATATGCCGATCCGTCCTTTCCGACAAACGACGCCAGTTCTTCCAGAATCCTCAGACCATTATACCAGTATGCATTAATCTCCACCGGCTTCCCGTGACGCGGTGTCGGCAGCTCCTTGTCAATCCGCACATCCATCCACGTCACCTGCTCCAGACCGCCCCCGGCCATAATCAGCCCGTCACTGTCCATTTTAATGTGGAAATCCGTTCCCTTCTGATACCAGAACACAATATCCTCCATCACCGGAAACGCCTCGCGCACAAACTCCAGATCTCCTGTCTCGAGGTAATACTCATACACCACATCCAGAAACAAAAGTGCCGCATCCACCGTATTATACATCGGAAGCGCATCCCCCTCCGGAAACAGGTTCGGCATCAGTCCTTCTTTTGTATATGCCATAAAAGTCCGAAGAATGCTCTTGCACTCCTCATACTCCCCAATTGCCAGCGTGCACCCCGGCAGCGAAATCATCGTATCCCGCCCCCAGTCCGCAAAATAGGGAAAGCCAGCCATAATACTCTTCCCGCCTGTCGATGCCCGTTCCGTAATATACTGACTCGCACTCACTGCCAGCCGCTTTCCCACCGGATCAGAAATCCCGGACTTCTCCGCAATCGCCTCCTGCCGCTTCTCTTCCCCTTCTATCCACAGCGCAATCCTTTCCTCATCCCACTTATCCACATCATCCGCGAGACTATACACAACAAAAAAGACCTGCTCCCTGCCGTCTCCCGTCATCTCAAACCGAATCCGATGATTCACGACAGCACTTCCGATGCCATCTCTTCCATCCCGCGCGTCCTGCTCAAAAAACAAATCCCTCCAGATCCTCTCCTTCTCCATCTGAAGCTCCCCATTTGTCCCATAAGAAAGAATCACACCATTGCTCGCAATACACTTCCGATCCACCGCAAAATCCTGCCCCTCCTGCAGCTGCTCCCCCTTCGCAGCAAACCGCATCACCGGCCGAACCGAAAAACTTCCCTTTTTCCCACTTCTCACCCGATACCGGACAAGAACCGTATTCTCCCCCTGAACCATCCCAATCGTCTTCTCAATCTCAACCCCCTTCACCCGGTAAAACCATACCGGCAGACTCCCCATCTCAAACCCTTCCAGAAACCGAAACCCCTCCACATTCTGCGTCCGGTTCACAAATTCCTGTGAAAACAGATCCGTCTCCTCTCCATCCACCTCCAACGTCTCCCAGACATTCGAAATCAGATGCTCCCGCACCGTGGGCGCCTTCAGCGCCCCCATCAGCAGCGCCTGATCATTCCTCGCCGCATTCCCCATCACCGTCAACGAACAATAACCTCCCAGTCCGTTCGTCAGCAAAAAACACTTCTTTTCTCCACTCCGAAAATCCATCCACTCCGAAGCATTCAATCTAATCCTGTCCATACAAAAAACCTCCAACCTCTTACCATCCCTATTTAAAATTTGAAACTCCCATCTTTCCCACAACAACCTCACGCCGATTCGCCCTCCGGGCGAATCCAGCCCCCTCTCCCGTCCTCCAACCCCAGGATCTGGCTCCGGCGTCGTGGCACCTGCCGCACAGACGGGCGCATTGGCATCGGCGGCATGCGGATGATGTACGCGTGGGAGGCGGTGGATTGAGGATGACGGACGGCCATCCAGGCCGGGAGTCAAGAGGCTCTGAGACGGGAAATCATCAGATTTCCTGTCGAACAGCCTCGGTTCCTCAATCCACCGCCTCCCACACGTCATCATCCGCCCGCCGATGCCACCGCGCCCGTCTGTGCGGCAGGTGCCACGGCGTCGGAGCCAGATCCGTCCCCCCACAAACAAATAGAGCAGCCGACCCCTCATCGGCTGCTCCATAAATCATCCTTTGACGGCTCCTGAAAGCCCATCTGTATAATATCTCTGCATTACAACAAACAAAATCGCAATCGGCACCGAAATGCAAACCGCTCCCGCCGCAAAGCAAGTATACCAGCTGTCGATATACTCCTTCTCCAGCATCTTCCACAGACCCAGTGCAACCGTATAATACTTCGCATTCGCTCTGCAGATAACCTTTGCGAAAATAAAGTCCAGCCACGGTCCCAGAAATGCGCTCAACGTCGTGTACACAATAATCGGCTTACTCAGCGGAATTGTCACCTTCGTAAATACCTGGAATCTCGTTGCTCCATCCAGATAAGCCGCCTCATCCAGTGCCTTCGGAACCGTATCAAAAAATCCCTTTGCAAGCAGGAATCCCGCTCCGGAACCGCCCGAGTACACCAGAATCAATGCCACACGGATCATCGATCCCTCCGAAAGGCCAACTGCCTTTAAGATATAGTAGACAGCAACCATCGACATAAATGCCGGGAACAGACCTAAGATCATCGCGATATTCATGTAAGTCTTACGGATTTTAAAACGCATTCTCGACATACAGTAAGAAACCGAAAGCACGAATATCGTAGAAATCAGACAGCTGAACACCGCAATGATAAACGTGTTCTTAAACATCTGCGGAAAGTCTAACACCTGCGTATCTGTAAACAGACGCACATAGTTATGAAGCGTATATCCCTTTGGGAAAAAGCTGGTAACATAAGATCCCTTCTGTGTGCTGAAGCTTAAGAGTGCAATCCACAGAACCGGAATCACCCACACAATCGCAAGCAGTGCCAGAACCACATGTACAATCACATCGGAAATCATTCCGCGCGCTTTCATGGAGTGTGTTTTTTTCTCTTTGTTATTCATTATTGGAATCCCTCCTCGTTCTTGTAAGAACCAGTATTCCGGTACGTGATCAGTGAAACTACCGCCAGAATGACAAAGGTAAGAATACCGACAACCGCACCAACGTTAAAGTACTGTAAGTCAACCGTCAGCTTGTACAGCCAGGTAACCAGAAGGTCCGTCTTTCCGGCGGTTGCTCCGACCGGAACCGGTGCACCTGCAGTCAGCAGATAAATAACGTTGAAGTTGTTGATATTACCCGTAAACGTCGTAATCAGATACGGAGTCGTGACAAACAGCATGTACGGCAGCGTAATTTTAAAGAAAATCGTCACAGGGCCTGCGCCGTCCACACGGGCTGCCTCGTAAAGCTCTCCAGGAATATTCTGTAAGATACCGGTAACCTGCATCATGGTGAACGGAATACCAACCCAGAGATTGATGATAACAACCGTCGCTCTCGCCCAGGTCGCATTTGTCAGGAACGGAAGCGGACTGCTGATCAGACCGGCCTGAACCAGAAGATTGTTGATCAGACCGTTGTCCTTTAACATCGTACGCATCAGAAGAAGAGAAACGAACTGCGGAATTGCAGCGGAGAGCATAAAGCAGAATCTCCAGAATCCCTTGATGCGGGTCGTTTTACGGTTGATGACAATCGCAAGAATCATACCAAAAATATAGTTCAGGAAAGTAGCGAGTACAGCCCAGATCAGGGTCCATCCAAGAACAGACCAGAATGTCTTGCCGATCGAGTTGCCCATGCCAAGAACCGTACTGAAATTCTTCAGCCCAACCCAGTGGAAAATCGTCAGATGATCGCCGACTTTACTGTAGCTGGTGAAAGCCATACAGATCATAAAGACCAGTGGAAGGATTGTAAAAATCACAATACCGAGAATCGGAAGTGTCAGCAGAGTCCAGTGCAGTCTCTTGTCAACGAGTGCTTCCAGATCCTCTTTGATGGTATTAATATGTTTCCCTTCCTTTGCACGGCACTCTACCTCGTAAGCGCTCTTCATATTGACACGCCAGATCATAAAGAAGAGAGCCGTAATAAAAATCGTTGCCACTCCGTAGAGCAGGAACAGAATTGTCATATCGCCGCCGGTATATTCATAAATACCCTTGGCCTCGTTCCACACCTCTTCCTGTGCACGGCCGCCCAGGGTGATGAGATGGTAGATATTGTTGATACCACCCTCGATCATAAACAGGATATACGCAATTTCTACTGCCAGAAACAAAATACCCTTTACGATCTGTTTGTGAGCCAGATTTCCCAGTCCCATAACAAGCATGGAAAGCTTCGTGAGCGCATCGCCCTTTGTGATGGCTTTTGTCACCGGATAGGGAGTCTCAAACTCTTTGGCGCGTTTTTTCAATGATGCCATAATGTATCCTTTCCGAAAGACAGGCATTGTCAATGATGATGTCTGACAATGCCTGCGGTTTCAATCCTGTTGATTTCCGAACACTTCAGAGCCGGTTTTACTTACTCGACTGCAGAAGTATTCATGCTTGTGTTCAGTTTCTCTGTCATTTCTGCAGCGTTATCATGGGTAACTTCACCGTTAACCAGAGATTTACCGAAGTTCTCTGCCGGAGTCCAGTAGTTGCTCATATTCTTAACGAATGGCTGGATGATAGAAGTATTGTTGAAGGTATCGTTCTGAGCAGTTACCAGTGCATCGTCTGTGATCTGGGAAAGCAGCTCTTCGTTACACGGAACTACGTTTCTCAATTCATAGTGTGCTTTCTGGGCGTCTGCGCTTCCGAGATATCTTGCAAGAGCAACTGCAACCTGCGGATATTCACAGTTCGGATTCACACCGATTGCTTTCGAGCCGGAGAAGGATTTCATCTGTTTCTCCTCGCCGTTGATGGTGATGGTCGGAAGCTGTGCAACACCGTAATTATCACCGAGTGCCTCTTTAACTGCGGATGCATCCCAGGAACCGGAGAACATTGCTTTTACGGAACCATCACGCAGACCGGAAAGACCGGATCCGTCTGCATCGGATACGAAGTTCGGATTGTTTACCAGGTCAACCAGGTAATCGGTCACTGCTTTTGCTTTATCGCCTTCAAAGTCAACGCCTGCTGCCTCGTCTGTTCCGTCCTCACCGAACAGAGTACAGCCGTTTGCTACGTAGAAGGAAGCAATGTACCAGGAGTTTGTAATCGGGAAGGAAATCTTGTCTTTTGCGATCATGGTATCCAGGTTTTTCACTTCATCCTCCGTGAACGCAGATTTATCATAGTACATAAACCAGGTGTTTGTGGTGAATGGTACGCCGTAGATATCGCCATCAACAGATACGGAATCCACAATTGCCTGAGAGTTGTTCTTTTTTACATCCTCTGCTGTCTGTCCGCCGAGTTTGGAAATTCCGTTTGCAGCGATCAGGGATGTCAGGTTGTCGTTTGCAAACATGTAAACATCTGCTGCACCTTCCACGTCCTGTGTTACAGTGTCTTTTGCATCGCTCTCTGCGCATACGCCGTAATCAAAGGTAATGTGCCAGGATGGATGCTCCTCTGCAAACTGATTGCACATGGTCTGCAGCCACTCACCGCTTTCGCTTGCCTGATCCTCTGATGGAGACCATACGGTAAGGGTTGTGGTAATTTCCTCTTCCTCTGCTGCGTTGGAAGCAGATGCGCTTGTGCTTCCTGCCTCAGATGTGCTCTTGGAATCGTTTCCGGAAGCGGCATTCGAAGAACCGCTGTCGCTGTTTCCGCATCCTGCCAGCATGCCGGCTGCAAGTGCTGCGGTCATCATAATAGATACTACTTTCTTTTTCATATTGAAAATCCTCCTTGTATGATTTTTCTTTCTGGAACGTCTGCTGTCATATCGCATTTGCTGCTTAGTATCTCTCGTTCTTGTTGATTTTATTATAGCAGTCAGCGGATTTTCCTGAAATATCAAGAATCTATGATCTATGTTGGATTTCTACGTTACATTTCTACACTGGGAAAATTCTCTGCTTTGCAGAATTCTTTTCCGCAACAGAAAAAGAGACAGCGCACCATTTTCCCGGTGCGTCCTGCCTCTTCTTCTGTTTTTTATTCTGCTTTTTCTTCTGTCTTCTGTCCTTCCTGTGAACTCAGGCCTTTCCTTTCCTGAATCATCTCCTGAATGATCTCATTTCCGCCTTCCTCCTGCCACTCTTTTACAAAGTCGTCAAAAGAAGAAAGCTCAGACTCGCCCCGGATAATTTTTAAAAAGGTCTCCGACTCCAGTTCTTTTAAGGTGTAACGATATGCTTCTGTGATCTTCGTCCGGGTCGGATAAATCGTATTTACTCTTTGAATCTTTTCGTCGCTCAAAAGCGAGCAGGCTGTGATACGGGATAAATACGCGCTCCACTCCTCCGCACTCGCTGTTTTCGGGTTCTCCAGATAGGCGCGGCATACCTTTTCGAATGATTTTTCCAGAATCTCCAGCTCATCCTCCGATTTTTCCCCTTTCAGTGCCGCCTGCAGATTTTCGTAACAGATCGTCAGTGCCTGATTATAGTCGAGATTGATTGCTAAGGGGCGTGCCGTCGGATCGATATTTCCCGTATAATATCGCTGAAATTCCCCTTTCGGATCATCGTAGGAATAACGCATATAATCAAACATCACCGACAGAATTTTCGGCACAATCTCCGGATATTCGTACCCTTTTCGCACTACCACATAATTTCCGGTCAGCTTTTCGTTGCAGTACCGGACGCTGCCATCCTCCCCGGCCCGGATCAGAAACGGCTGCCAGTCGGCCTCCGGATCCGTCTCATGACAGCGCCAGAGCGGGTTGTTCGGTGCCCACCACGGTGCGAAAAAAATGCCGCAGCGTCCCTGGGCAATGAGATCGGCAATGTCATCCTGTGTGCGGATCAAAAAGTCCCGGTCAAGGACGCCCTCCCGGTACCAGTCGGCCAGCATGCCAAGTGCGTCTCTTACCTTGGGCTGAATGGAACCATAAACCGGCATTCCTTCCGCATCCGTCAGCCATCTTCCCGGATATGCACCAAATGAGGCAAAAATAAGATTCATGCCGTATTCCGAAGAAATGCCCGTGCCGCCGTACAGAGTTGTGCTGACTGCAAGGCCGATGTTGCCCATCTCCTGGTTTGCCGGATTCTCCTCTGCAAACGTCAACGCAATATTTTTCACATCATCGATCGTTTCCGGTACGGAAAGTCCCAGTTTTTCCATCCAGTCCTTCCGCACCCAGAGAAGATTCGGACCGTCTGAAATGTTAGTTTCCGGGAATGCCATCAGCTTTCCGTCAAAGGTACAGCTCTGCAGAATCTCCTCACCGTAGCTTGCATAAATATCCTTGATACGGTCGCTGGCACAGTTTGCATAAACCTCTGTAAGGTCGGCAAGCTGATCGTTTTTCTGCATGGCATTCATCGTTTTCTGATCCACAACCATGATATCGGCAATGTTTCCTGTTGCAATCATGGTAGAAATGCCAACGTTATAGGTATCACCGTAGTTTTCATAGACATCCTCGTTCTGTACATTAATGATTTCGCGGATCAGACGTGTATAGGCATTGTCCTCATAGGTTTCTCCCTCCGGGAGGTTGGAATTATTCACACCCGTCATTTTTGCCAGCGTGTACGTGATGGTTTCCGGGTAACGTCCGTACGGCGTTGTTTTCGCTTCCGTAAGAGCCGCAGCCTCATTTCCGGCAGCATCGGAAACAGAATCATTCCCTGCTGCTCCACTTTCTCCGCAGCCGCCCAGCGCCGTTCCCGCTGCCAGCAGTACAGCAAGGCCTGCTGCAAGTTTTTTTTGCATCATGCCTGTACCTCCCTTTCCACACCCGGAATCCGCACCGTCACTTTTGTTCCCTTTCCCGGCTCACTCTCAATCGAAAGACCATATTCTTCTCCGTATTCAAGCTGAATCCGGGAATTAACATTCCGCACACCGTAGCCGCTGCTCTTCTCCGTCAGAATTGTCTGTGCTTTTTCCTGTTCCATACCAACACCATTATCCGCCACGGAAAGTACCACACAATTTCCGTCAAGCCGTCCGCTGATTGTGATCACGCCGGGCTCACTGCCGCGCCGCCGGTCAATTCCATGCGCAATCGCATTTTCGGCAAGCGGCTGCAGAATCAGGTTCAGTGTACGGTAATCCAGAATATCCTCCGCCACATCCATTTTGACCGTAAAGCTGTAATCATGAAACATTTCCTGAATCTGCAGATACGAACGCACATTGTCGATCTCCTCGCGGATGGACATCGTATTTTTGCCTTTGTTCAGGGACGTCCGGTAGTACCGCGAAAGCGCCAGCGTCGCCTTGCTGATATCATCCGAACCGATTTCCAGCGCTTTCCAGTTGATCAGCGACAGGGAATTATACAGAAAATGCGGGTTAATCTGTGCCCGGAGCGCCGTCATCTCATACTGCTTCTGACGGATGCGGCTCTCATAGACTTCCTGAATCAGCTGACGGATGCGCGACAGCATCTGATTAAAGCCACGCGTCAGATCACCGATTTCATCTCTTTCCGTAGAAACCAGTTCCACTTCCAGGTTTCCTTCCTCTACCTCGGCCATCGTCTTTTTCAGCTTTTCAAGGCGGTGCGCCATATTTCCGGAGAATCTCATAATCACGACGGCAGAGAAAATGACGCAGCCCGCCCACATCAGAAGAACCATCAGAAGAATCGGCTGCATCGGACTGATGATGCCTTTTTTCGGCAGATAGCACGCGGCATGCCATCCATTCTGCTCAATCTCCTTTTCCAGAAGAATATAGTTCGCTGTATTCTGCTTCTCTTTTTTTTGTATTTTCTGAAAGTCGGAAAATTCCATCTGGTATTTTGCATTCCTGGTCATCTTCTGATTTTCATACAGCACTTCTTTGTCCTCATTGTAAACGAAAACGCCGTAATCCTCATTGACTGCAAGCTCCATGGAGCCAAAAATCTTACTGTAGTCCATGGAAATGTATAAAAAACCGCCTTTTCCGTCATCAATCAGCGGCATGGAGCGCACCAGCGTCACCGTTCCCTGGTCCATATCCGCATACCAGTGAACATCATTGTCCGCCGGCGCTTTCCATTCATCATTTTCAATTTCCTGCGCCGGACGCAGATACGTGCCGTGCGGAATGACAAAATCACGCACATAGACCGTAGACTGTCGGATTTCCGGGTAAAAATAGCTTAAGGAATCCATCATCGGATCAAACTCTTTCACCATGCGCTCGTACGCTTCGAAGCTGTTTTTGTCTTCTGCCTTTACAATCTGAACAATCGTCTGATCGAATGCCAGATAGTCCGACATACTCTGGTGCAGTGCAAGCTCCGTATTCACATCGTCCACCGCCTGATCAAAGGTGGTTTGCAGATTTTTGATCTCACGTTCAACGAGCACACGGCGCATCTGGGTGTAAAACAGTGTGAACATCAGGCACATTGGGAAAAGGCCTGTGAGAACGTAAGCCACGATAAGCTTCCGGTGTACCTTCATATCTGAAAATGCTTTTTTTATTCTGCCGGCAAATGATGTCATCTTACTCCCCCTGATCCCGGTATTTCTGCGGACTGATTCCAAAATATTCGCGGAAGCTCTGGCAGAAATAGGATACATTCACAAAACCGCATTTTTCGCAGATTACGCCGATTTTCTCGTTCGTATTTTCGAGCATCTCCCGTGCGCGCTCCATACGGAACCCCTTTAAGTAGCGACTCAGGTTTTCTCCTGTATTTTTCTTGAAAATGCTGCTCAGATAATTCGGTGTCATGCCAACCTCGCGCGCAAGCTGGTCAACACCCATGCCACTGTCAGAATAGTTCTCACGGATATACTGTTTGATCTGCTCGACTTCTCTGCGTTTCGCAACACCGCCATCCGCGCGGAAGACCGTTTCAAGCCGGTCAATACCCATACGGACCGCCTGAATCACATCGGCCATGTTGCTGCTGTGATACAGGGCGTCGATCTCACGGTCCAGCTCCCGCTCATCTTTTCTCTCGAGATTGTCGTAAATCTCTTTCAATAAGTTGGAAAACATAAATTTGATGTAAATCTGGGAAAAAATCGTCTGGTGCTCATACTTCTCGCAGAACTGGTCAAAGTGTTCACGCAGGCTCTCCAGATCCTTCATTCGAATGTCCTGCTGGATCTGGCGGATCAGGATTTCAGCATCAATCTGCACCAGCACCTCGGACTGCTCCTCCTGAAAGGGAAGAAAAACGTGGTTTCCCGTGTGATAAAAGCGACGTTCCATGAGCTGCTCCGTCTGTGCAAATGCATCGTAAAGCTCACCGTCCGGCGTGATCTCACCCGACACGGCCAGAAAGCATTCCTGATCCCACATTTCACGGATATACTGATACAGCTTCCGTCCGAACGCTTCCCAGCCGCCATCCGGCTCCTCGCCAAAAAACAGAATGGACTGCTGTGGGTTCAGGTTCAGATAGTGAAAGGGCATCTGCAAATCACTCTGCATCTTTTCAATCTGTTCGCTGTTTACCTGTTCAAAATAGTTGTTGGCACACTCCAGCAGTACCATACGGCAGAAATCCCGGACAAAGCTCATGTCGAGAAGCATCTGCGTTTTCTCCTGCATTGCGCTGCGGCTCTGTCCATTGACCATCAGATACAGCAAATGCTCCCGCAGAAATTCCATGCTTTCGTCCTTCCGTTTTTCCTCGCGCTCACTCTTTGCAAGCTTTTCAGTGATTTCACCAACCACCTTTTCAAATTCCTCCGGGTTGACCGGTTTTAAAATATAGGCGGAAACCCCGTAGGAAATCGCCTTTTTTGCGTAGGAAAACTCATCATACCCACTGAAAATCACCGTTTCTGTCCCCGGATACTCCTCATGAATCCGGGAAAGAAGTTCAATTCCGTCCATGAACGGCATATTGATGTCGGTCAGAAGCACGTCAATTTTCTCTTTTTCAAACACCTCCAGCGCTTCCTCTCCATTGGAGGCCTCCAGAATATTCTCCCGGATATTCATCCGCGAAAGCAGCATCCGAATGCCCTTTCGCTCTATCATTTCATCATCTACAATCAGATATGTGTACATGCATCGATCCTCTTTCTAAGCAGCCTGCCTAAAGCGGCGCATACTGGTTTTATTATACCATTCCCGCGGCAGAATTGCATAGCATTTACCGCTCAAAACCGTTACCGGAAACGCCAGGGAAGTAAAAACAGAGTCGGTGAAAATATTCTTATCCGACTCTGTTTTTATATTACATACTTTCAAAAAGCATCCCTGGATTCCCAACGCCGCTTTTCTTTCCGCCCAGTCCAGATCTGTTAAATCCGTCAGTTCTATAGCAAGACCCTCCAAATCTCCTCTCCCTTTTACTTCTGATATTCCTCAATTCTGCAGACATGTTCTTTTGTCTTTTTATTATAATTAATTCCTACCAGAAGCAAGTTTCCCTGATATTCTTCCAGACTTCTGCAATATTCTTTGTCCTTAATCTGCGCAAGCGCACCCTCTGCTGTTTTGTCCCACTTCAGTTCTACAACCAGCGCCGGTTTGTCCTGGTATCTTTTTCTTGGTACGAAAACAAGATCCGCAAACCCTTTTCCCCCCGGCAGTTCACGGTAAACCGTGTAAAAATTCCGTGCTGCATACAGCGCCAGTGAAATCGTATAGCTCAACGCATTTTCATCATTGTACTGAAGCTGTGACGTTTCAAAATGTGCCAGCCGAATTCCCTCTGCTACCTGTGTTTCCTGTTTTTCCCATACAGCCTGCAGAAGATCTGCGGAATTTTTCAGTGCCTTTGAAATATCTCCCCATTGTGAAACGGTTACCGCACTGGCATATTCTGACTGTACCTCGGCATTCGGAATAAAAACATATTTATTCTGTTCCTCATAACCAAGATATCCAAGATGAATCAGCAGTGTCAATACATCATCCTCTGTCCGGAAAGTTGTCATATCATTCGTAAAACTGCCCGTGTTCACCGGAATCTTTTTCCCTGCCATCATCTGCAGTACGTCATCCCGCAGGCCGTCAAAATTCAGATCAATATACCACTGTAATGCTTCAAATGTTTCTGTCTGATTCCAGTAATTGCCGATTTTCCGGAATCGCATGGCATTGACAACCGAACGCGGGCTGTAAACCGAACTTTCTCCCGGGAACGAATAGCCGTCATACCAGTTTTTAATTTCTGCCAGATCCATCTGATACCGGCCGCAGAGTTCTTCTACTTCCTGCTCCGTAAATCCCACATATTCTGCGAGCGGTCCAGGATCAAGCATTGTAAATTCATCAAACATATTCAGTGCAGAATGGGTTCCATATTTTTTAATCGGCAGAATTCCTGTCAGATAGGCAAGTGCCACGTAAACCTTATCTTTCAGAAAATCCCGCAGGAAATCAAGATACTCTTCCTGTGCTTTTTTATCCTGCTGATATTCCCGGAAAACGCAGTCCCATTCATCAATGATAATGACAAACGACTGTTTTGTTGCCGCATAAATATCCTGCATCGATTCTACCAGATCCGTATCGTCAAAGTAGTCCACGTCCGGATAACTGTTTTTCAGTTCCCGCAGCAGCATTCTTCGAACACGGTCAATCACCTGGCCAATTTCCTTGCTCCGGCTCAGAAATTCCTGCATATTCAAAAAAATCGTAGGATATTGATTTAAGTGCTGTGCAAATCCGGCATTTTGAGAAATTTTCAATCCAGAAAAAAGTTCTCTGGAATCGCATTCCTTCCCATAATAAGCCGTCAGCATATCCGCCGTCATAGATTTTCCAAAGCGCCGCGGACGGCTGACACAAACATATCTCTGCACGGTATTGAGCACCTGATTGGTATACTCGATCAGCCCTGTTTTATCCACATAAATTTCGGACTGGACCGCTTTTGCAAATTTTTCATTTCCCGAATTCAGATAAACTCCCATATTCCACCTGCGCCTTTCTCTTTCTACCTCTATCATACGATATTCTTTCCGCAAGTTCAATCTATCACAAGTTAAAAACACCAGAATGTTTTTAACTGAGGCAAAACATTCTGGCTGTTTTTTCTGGGATTGCTATGAGTCAATTAATTAATGAATAAAGAACGCGTCCTCTTCCTCATCTTCCACAACCGGTGTCATCGGGTTATACTCGGTTTCCACCAGTTTTTTCACCAGCTCGTGATCGAAGTTTCTGCGGATTTCGCAGGTTCTGTCGAAAATCATGGTTGCCTCATCCCCCGGGGTGCATGCCGGCCAGTTCGGAAGGGATGGAGTTTCCGGGCTTCCGTAACGGGCGAAGTTGATCCAGGCGGTGGCCATACGCTCCTGCAGACGGTCTGTTTCACCCGGGACATTACATACGGCAATGCGGTCGATGTTATGGAATACGAACGGAATCTCGGCACAATGCCATGCGGCTTTTCCGCCATCGATCGGGAATTCATAGGTGAACTGGTAGGAGTAGGTCGGCGCTTCTGCAAACTCCGATTTCTGACGAATGAATTCGATCGTTGCCGGACGGAAGAACGTATCCACAGACCACAGGTCGGCAATTGTTTTGTCCGGATATGCTTTTTCAAAAAGAGAAATCAGCTCCGGTGTCGCATCCCCATATTTTCTCGTCAGGAACGCAATCTGTTCCTCACGGTTCATCTCATGTTTTCCCGGCACAACCGGTCCAAAATCAAACTCACCGATGTTGGTTCCTGCCAGCACAGGAATCGTTTTGGCGTGATCCGTAAATCCGCACTTGATCGGATTTCCGTGGAACCAGCCATTTTCCATCGGTCCCTGTCCAATATAGCAGCCTTTCGCAGCAACCTCTGCCTCAACTTTATTGTACGCATTTGACAGCTCATAATACGGGATCGTCTCAAGCTTCTCCACCTCGGACTCGTCCAGATTCAGTTCTTTTAACAGAGCCTTCACAATTGCGGTGCCGTCTCCGTCCTCTTTCTGATAAACCTTTGCCTCATAAACACCGCTCTCGATGATACCCTTCTGGAACAGGCCGTCTGCTGCCGGCGTATTCATCAGCGTTGCCACCTTCATACCGCCGCCTGACTGGCCGAAAATCGTAACATTCTCCGGGTCTCCGCCGAATGCCGCGATATTGTCATGTACCCACTGCAATGCAGCTACTATATCTGCGTTTCCTGCATTCGCAGAATTTTTGTATTTTTCGCCAAACGGGGAGAGATCGAGATAACCGAGGATATTCAGCCGGTGGTTCACGGAAACAACAACGACATCACCGAACTCACTTAAGTGATCCCCCTCATATGCCACATGCTCAATCGCAGAGCCGGCGCTGAAGCCGCCGCCGTGGAGCCATACCATGACCGGCTTTTTCGCACCCGGATCAAGACTCTGTGTCCAGACATTCAGGTTCTGGCAATGCTCGTCCTGCGGCCAGTAGCGATGCGGTACCAGCACCTCCATGTTCGGCTCATCCTGCTTTAAAAGCGGGCATACATAGCCGTATGCCAGCGCATTTTTGATTCCTTTCCACGGTTTCACCGGTTGCGGCATCTGGAAACGGTCCGCCTCGGCGTAATGAATTCCGTGGAACGCATACGTCGTATTCAGGCGGAAACCGCGCACCTTTCCTGCTTTCGTCTCTACTACCGGATCTGTTTTACTGCATACAAAATAATCTCCCATATTTCAGCTACCTTCTTTCTACACTGTTCTGTGACGCGCAGTTTCCAAAAAGCCACCGCAAAATCCCCCTGATCTTTCCGTTTTTGCACCGGTCTTTGAAGCATCTGTTGTTTTTGCATTTACGCATCTGCTCCCTATTATACCAGACAATTTTTTCAGAAACAATTCTTTTTACTTTTGTTTTTAGCAGTTTATATCAATAAAGTCCGAAAATCGCGTCAAAAATGGATATTTCCATCACAACTTCAAAGTGCTACAATAAAAAAGAAGGTAAAATCAACGTAAAAAAGGGGACTACTATGACGAAAACAGTACAAAAGAGCAAAGCCCGCGATATGACCCAGGGCTCTATCTGGAAGCAGCTTCTTCTCTTCTCGCTTCCGCTGATGGCCGGAAATCTCTTTCAACAGCTTTACAACACCGTTGACAGCATCGTTGTCGGCAACTTTGTCGGCAAGGAAGCACTCGCCGCCGTCGGCTCCGTCGGTCCGATCATCAATTCCCTGATCGGCTTTTTCATGGGGCTTTCCACCGGTGCCGGTGTCATTATCTCTCAGTATTATGGCGCAAAGGCGGATGAAAAGGTCATCCGTACCGTCAGCACGACACTGGTGATGACATTTTTTCTCTCTATTGTCTTTACTATTCTCGGCATCTTCATTACACCGTACATGCTCCGCATGATGAGCACGCCGGACGATGTCATCCGTGAATCGGCAACGTATCTTAAAATTTACTTTGGCGGTGTTGCCGGTCTGATGTTCTATAACATGGGCTCCGGCGTTCTCCGTGCTGTCGGCGATTCCCGCCATCCGCTGTATTTCCTGATTTTTTCCGCTGTTGTCAATACCGTGCTCGACCTTTTATTTGTCGTTTCCTTCGGTATGGGAATCGAAGGTGTAGCGCTCGCAACCGTTATTGCGCAGTGCCTTTCGGCGGTTCTGACGCTGTATGTGCTGACCACAACAGACGGCCCGTACCGCATCCGTTGGAAAAAGCTCTGCATGGACTGGTCTTTGCTGTACCGTATCGTCTGTGTCGGACTGCCGGCTGCGATCCAGCAGATGGTAACTTCTGTTTCCAACGTTTTCGTGCAGTCCTACATCAATGTATTCGGCTCGGATGTTATGGCGGGCTGGAGTGCCTGCATGAAAATTGACCAGTTTATGATGCTGCCGATGATGAGCGTCGGTCTTGCTTCGACCACCTTCACCGGACAGAACGTCGGTGCCAGCTACATTGACCGTGCAAAGAAGGGCGCCACAACCGCATTCCTGCTTGCCGAGCTTGTAACCATTGTGATGATGATTCCTCTGCTGATTTTCGCTCCGCAAATGGTTTATCTGTTTAACCAGGAGGCAGCTGTGATTCGTTACGGAACCCTGTTCCTGTATCTGCTCTCCCCGTTCTACATTCTCTGCTGCGTCAACCAGGTTTACTCCAATGTCCTGCGTGGCGCAGGAGACACCAGAACGCCGATGATCGTGATGCTCGGAAGCTTCGTCGTGTTCCGCCAGATTTACCTGTTTGTGATGTCCCATATATTTGATTCCATCATTCCGATTGCACTTGGTTATCCGGCGGGATGGCTGGTATGCAGTGTTCTGATTTATGCCTGCTATCGGAAATTCCGGTGGGATAAAGGGATGCGGAAAAATTGAAGGACTTCTCCTGACATAAGTAAAAGGGGCTGTTGCACTAAGAAAAATTTTCACAAAATATAGATTTTCGTCTGCTAAATAATTCTATATTTTGTAATGTTTTCACGTAGTGCGACAGCCCATTTTTTCACATTATTTTTTCAGGAGTGCTGCTGAATGCTCTTTCATCAGAATAACTCTGCAATCGCCGCAATCTTCTCACAGTTTTCCGGCAGCGGACCATTGATTTTCGGTGACTGGCGCGTTGCCACGTAACGGCTTGCGATTCCGGCAGAGGCTGCGCCGTGGCAGTCAGCGATATCATCATTTCCTGTCATCAGGCATTCTGCCGGATCGAGGTGATACTGCTTCAGCAGCATCTCATAAAACGCCGGATCCGGTTTTTTCACACCGGCATCCGATGAGAGCAGGATTCCGTCAAAGTATTTCGTCAGTCCAAGCAGGGAAATTTCCGGCGCGGTGAAAAGCGCCTGTGCATTGGACAGCAGAAAAACCTTCTTTCCTGCGTCTTTTAAACGCTGCAGCATTTCCGGCACGCCCGGGAACAGTTTCAGTTCTTCTATTGAAATCACACGGAACATTTTCGCCAGATCCGCAATTTCTTCTTCCATTACCGAAACAGCTTTATCCTCAAACAGCTGCCGGAACACATCTGCAATGTCGATTTCCGGTACATGGCTGCCGCGGCATTCCATTCCAAGTGCAGCTTCCTGCTCTTTGATTTTTGTCTCATATGCCATCCGGAGTTCTTTCGGCTCATAGGCGGCGCCTTTCATCCCAAAGAACAGGCTCATTTTTTTCCAGAGATACGCTTTCTTTTCATTCGTATGTATATCTACCAGGGTTCCATATAAATCAAAGATATAATTCTGATACATCCTTCATCATCCTTTCTGTACGGAAGGTTTTCCACACGACACGTATTCTACCAGACTTTTCTCCACAATTCCATGTCTTTTTTCCAGACTTCCCATCTTTTTTCTCCATCCGGGCTGTCCAGCAGACCAGATCGTTGAACCCTGTTTTATCTTGCTCTCTGCAAGAAAGGCTCCTGCTACGGCAGGATTCTCCGTCCTCGGCGGGTCGCTTCAGCGACATAATTCCCTTCCGCCGCAGTGCGATCCTGCCCGGAGGGCTTTTTACTTTATCAGAAAATTCAACGAAGTTTCCGGTAACGTAAAAAAATTCCCCTGTACAGATTTTGTCCGCAACAGGGGAATTCATTACATTTCTCAGTTTCCTGCGAATTGTAAGCTTTGATTTACTTTCTCGCATCCAGCATCTCTTTCACCAGACGAATATACTCCGGTGTCGTTCCGCAGCAGCCGCCGACAATGCCTGCTCCTGCGTCTACCAGAATGTTCATATATTTTGCGAACGTCGGCGCATCCATGCTGTAGATTGCCTCACCGGTCGGCGTGATTTTCGGCAGGCCGGCATTCGGTTTTACGATAACCGGTACTCTTGCCACTTTTTTCATGGAATTTACGACTGCCTCAAGCTGATCCGGTCCTACGGAGCAGTTCAGTCCGACGGCGGATGCTCCCATTTCCTGCAGTGTCTCGACTGCCTCCACTGCATTTCCTCCAAACAGCGCAGAGCCGTCTGCTTCCAGTGTCAGAGAGCACATGATCGGCAGATCGCAGACAGAAAGTGCAGCATCCATAAAGACACACGTTTCGTCCACGCTCAGCATCGTCTCCGCTACCAGAAGATCAACACCCGCATTTGCTACTGCCGTTACCTGCTCTGTGTAGGATTCCAGCAGCTCTTCATAAGAGAGATCGCCTTTTGGCTGCAGCATTTTTCCCGGTGTGGAAAAATCTCCCGCGATCAGCGCACCTGTTCCGGCAAGCGCTTTTTTCGAAATGTCCACCAGGCGTGCATTCAGCTCCTCCACGTCGTTTTCTCTTCCATAATCCGCTAATTTCAGTCTGTTTGCACCAAAGGTCGGCGCATAGACAATCTGGCTTCCCGCCTCCACGTAAGCCTTCTGTAAATTTGCCAGAATATCAGGGTGCTCCAGAACCCAAAGTTCTGTACTGACTCCTTTTGGCATTCCCGCTTTTGTCAGATTTGATCCGGTCGCGCCATCCAATAAAATCACACCTGCTCCGGCAAGCTGTTCAAATTCTTCTCTTGTCATTTTCTTTTCTCCATTCTGCCCGAGTTACCTGCAGCACATGTCCGCGTATACTGACAAATCCCGGCTGTTTTTTCTGAACTTTTCGCACTTTTCGCGTCAAATTCATGTTCAGTATAGCATTGTATTGTTTCCCCGACAAGTAAAAAAAGAGGTATCCGTTTTGGATACCCCTTCTCCTGTTTCCGTTCACGGATGTTTGGCAAACCCTGACATCCTTAATCATGATGCGCGTCTGAATGATGTGTCTCCGAATGATGCGTCTCCGAATGATGTGTCCTGCCCGAGCTGTTCCCCCCACCGGACGGGGTATTCTTCGGTGACCCCGGAGACAAATTTGTTCCCTGGTTCACACGGGTTGCTTTCTGTCCATTTTCCATCTGTGTGGATGTCGATACCGTTGAAGCACCCGAATCGGAACTGTTTTCCGTTGCAGCATTTTTTCCACACGCAACGAAAGCCAGTACTGCTGTACCGACAAGTACAGAAATTACTGCCTTCTTCATGTTTTCCATCTCCTTTCTTAATTTTGCACGAACATTGGTTATACTTTTATTCTATAGATCCCCCCCCTGGTTGTCAATCCCCCTCCATTATTTCCCTATTATTTTCTCTTTTTGTTTGATTCTGCAAAGTATTTTCAGACACCAAAAAGCAGCCGGCCCACTTTAGGGATCTGGCTGCTTTCTGTCATAATCGTATGTTTTATTCCGCAGAGCCTGAGGATGTCGAAGCATCGCTTGTGCTGCCTGTCGATGTCGTTTCGGTACTGCCTGATGTCGTGCTGTCAGACGTTGTACTGTCTGTTGCTGTACTGTCCGTTGTGGTTCCATCTGTGGAATCTGTAGAAGCGCTGTCAACTGTCATCGTATACAGATCTGCGTCCGTTACTTCAAGCTTTTTCCAGTTGGATGCGACCTTGATATCGCTCTCCTTTACCCATCCGTCCAGTGTATCGTTGTACTTATCCGATTTACGGTTGGAAATGATAGTCTGTCTTCTGGACTCGGTTTTATCCTCGTCGAATGCTTTATCTACACGGATCACATAATATGCATCATCGCCTTCGATGACACCGTCATAATACTCGCCATCCTTCAGCTTTGCTGCTTCTTCCGCCACCTTATCTCCAAGAGAACAGGTATCGTCATCGTCTTTCTCCGATCCGGTTCCGAAGGATGTCTCGGAAGAAGTCAGGTAAGAAACCTCAGAAGAGGAATCGCTGCTCGAGCTGCTGGAAGTGCTTGTACTTGAAGTGCTGGATGCACTTGTACTGGAAGCACTCGAAGAAGAGCTGTTCTCATCAGAGCTGTCTTCGGAATCAGCAGAATCCGCGGTATTCTCCGCATTTAACTGATCGTTCAGCTCCTTACGCAGATCGGTAAACGATGCGGTGGCCGGATCCTCAGACTCTTTTAAGAGATCCAGGAATCTCTGTGCGATTTCTTTCTTTGCCGCTTTTTCTTCATCCGTCAAATCAATCGTTTTTCCATCGTCATCCTTCTCGGTTCCTGCTGTGGATACCGTAATGTAGCTGATGGAGGTCTGTTTTGCCTCTTCATCCGATACCTCGGTATCTACATCTGCGATGATCGGATCGTAAATTCTGGTCTGAATAACATACAGCTCCAGCGCATCCTGGATGTCCTCAACGGTTGCGTGCAGCTTTTTCATCACATCATCACCGTTCTTATCTGCGAATGCCTGTGCGGCCTCTTTCGCCTGCTGTTTTTCCTCATCTGTCAGGGAAATTCCATATTCCTCTGCGTGCTGCCGCATCAGAAGCTCTTTTTCGATCGTCTCAAGAGACTGCTCCTTGAACGTTTCCCCGGTGGTCTTTCCATCGTCGCCTTCCTTGTCGTACATCTCAGACGGCATCTGCATTCCGTACATCGAATACATCTGGGAATAATAATTGTACATGGTGGCCTGCTGATATCTCAGCATGAAATTTGCCTGTCCGAGTGTAATCGACTCGTCATTTACGGTAATTGCCGTTTTTGTTCCGTCCACATTTTCGGAACCGCAGCCGGTCAGTCCCATCGCTGCCATCGAAGCACTCAGCATAACGCAGACTGCTTTTGCTTTTAAATTTTTCATTACTTCCTCCTCATGCAGGATGAAATGTATGCTCAAAAAGAATTTACCTTTTCAAAATTGTCGGGGGCTTTCAAATGCCCGACTTTTTTACACGTTCGAATTTCCGGTCCTGCATCGATTTTTATAAACGCTTTTTCTATTATACCCTTTTTGCTGATACAGAGCAACTTTTTTCTTCCCTGTTCACGCCTTTTTCACACGATTTTGGGGGTATGCGAGTGTTTCACTCCTGTGTGATCCGCAGCAGATCTTCCACCAGTGCATGGCTCTTCTCCAGCAGATCGATCTTTTCCTTTGAATTTCTCCGCCGCGGCGTGTAGACAAACGCCAGCGACTCCATCTGAAATTTCAGTTCATCACGGTATTTCTGCAGCAGCTCCGGAATCCGCGCCACATCGATTTTGGCATGCTGCTGTAAGGTGACACGTACCGAATCGCCCATCTGTTTCAGCTCTGTCACATACGCGCAGTGCGCCAGCGCTTTCAGTTCTGCGACAGCCAGAAGATTCTGCACATTTTTCGGTGGCTCCCCGAAGCGGTCGGTCAGCTCCTCTGTCATATCTTCATACTCTTCCTTATTTTCAATCGCCGCAATTCGCTTGTATGTGTCAAGCTTCAACGCCTCGTTGCTGATGTAGCTGTCCGGAATATAAGCACTGACATTCAAATCAATCGTTGTCTCGAACGCCTCTGCCGGTGCGATGCCCTTCGCCTCCTGGACCGCTTCTGCGAGCATCTTACAATAGAGATCGTATCCGACCGACTCCATATGGCCTGACTGCTCAGCGCCCAGCAGATTTCCGGCACCGCGGATCTCAAGGTCACGCATCGCAATTTTAAAACCGCTTCCCATCTCCGTAAATTCACGGATCGCATGAAGGCGTTTCTCCGCCACTTCCTTCAACATCTTATTTCTGCGATACATCAGAAACGCATACGACGTCCGGTTCGACCTTCCGACGCGGCCGCGGAGCTGATAGAGCTGCGACAGTCCCATCTGGTCGGAATCGTGGATAATCATGGTATTGACATTCGAAATATCGAGTCCTGTCTCGATGATCGTCGTCGACACGAGTACATCGATCTCTCCGTTGATAAATCCGTACATGATCTTCTCGAGCTCGCGCTCCTTCATCTGTCCGTGCGCAAATCCCACATTTGCATCCGGCACGAGCTTCTGGATCGTGTTCGCCATATCCGCAATCGACTGAACGCGGTTATAGACATAGTAAACCTGCCCGCCCCGCGCCAGTTCACGGTTAATCGCCTCGCGGACCATTTCTTCATTGTATTCACAGACGAAGGTCTGGATCGGCTGGCGGTCCTGCGGCGCTTCCTCGAGCACACTCATATCGCGGATGCCGATCAGGCTCATGTGCATGGTACGTGGAATCGGCGTCGCCGTCAGTGTCAGAACATCCACATTCTTTTGCAGCTGTTTGATTTTTTCTTTATGCGTCACGCCGAACCGCTGCTCCTCATCGACAATCAGAAGGCCAAGATCTTTGAACTTTACGTCCTTCGACAGAACGCGGTGTGTTCCGATGACGATGTCCACGAGTCCTTTTTTCAGATCCTCCAGCGTCTTTTTCTGCTCTGCCGGCGTGCGGAAGCGGCACAGAAGATCAACACGCACCGGAAAATCCTTCATGCGCTCAACGAACGTATTGTAATGCTGCTGTGCCAGAATGGTAGTCGGAACGAGATAGACGACCTGTTTGCTCTCCTGTACTGCCTTGAACGCTGCACGGATCGCAACCTCGGTTTTGCCGTATCCGACATCGCCGCAGATCAGACGGTCCATAATCTTTTTGCTTTCCATGTCCGCCTTTGTCGCCTCGATCGCCGCAAGCTGATCGTCCGTTTCCTCAAACGGAAACAGTTCCTCAAATTCCTTCTGCCAGATCGTATCCTTTCCGAACTGATAGCCGGATGACGCCTGCCGCTCGGCATACAGCTTCACGAGATCCTGTGCGATATTTTTTACCGCATGGCGAACCCGTGTCTTCGTTTTATTCCATTCCTGACCGCCAATCTTATTCAGCTTCGGCACCTTTGCAGCTTCGCCGGACGCATACTTCTGCAGCGTATCGAGCTGGGTGGCCAGCACATAGAGGTTCGATCCGCCCGCATACTCGATTTTCATATAATCACGCGTTACGCGGTCCATCTCAATTTTCTCGATACCGCGGTAAATACCAAGACCGTGGCTCTCATGCACGACATAGTCACCGATCGAAAGATCCGCAAAATTCTGGATTTTCTGACCGGAATACTCCGATTTCTTCCGGTTTTTCTTCTTCTCTTTTCCAAAAATATCCGTCTCTGTGATCAGCACAAATTTCTGCATCTGATATTCAAAGCCTCTGCGGGCCGCGCCATGGATCAGCATGACCTCGCCCGGGTTCAGAACACGCTCTTCATTCTCGCTGTAGAAGGCCGGAATCTCCTCATTCTGCAGGTCCTCCGCCAGATGCTGCGCTCTCGTCCGCGACGGACTCGCCAGTACAATACGGTAACCCGCTTTTTTCCAGGATTTCAGATCTTTTACCAGAAGCGGGAACTGATTGTTATACGAATTGACCGATTTTACCGTCACACTGAACTCGTCACGGATATTCCACTCGCCTTTCTGCGGCTCCATCAGCGACACGGCAACACAGCCGCGGCGGTTCAGTCTCGCTGTCAGTTCCGATGTGCTGCACATCAGCTTCGCCTGCCCCGGCAGAAGATATCCCTTTTCGAGACGGTGGCTCACGCTCTCCTGAAACTCCGTTTCCAGCGCGGTGGCACACTCGATGATACGGTTTGGTTCATCGAGAAAAATGCGGCTGCTCTCCGGCAAATAATCGAGAAAAGAAACGGTTTCCGGATAAAAATAATGAAGATACTGTTCGGCTCCCTGCAAAATTTCACCTTCTCCGATCTGGTCGCAGATTTCCTCTGCCGCATGGCGAATCCGTGCCGCTTCTTCTGTCATCATTTTGTCGCGGAATTTTGTGCTTTGCGCTTTCGCCTCTTTTTTTATGGCTTTTACGCCGCGCGCGATTGTATCCTCTGTTAAAATCAGCTCCGATGCCGGATAAATCGTGATTTCCTCGAGGTTTTCAATCGACCGCTGACTCTCCGCGTCGAAGCTTCGGATGGAATCTATCTCATCGCCCCAGAGCTCAATCCGGATCGGGTTCTGTTCCGTCAGCGGATAAATATCGAGAATGCCGCCGCGAACGGAAAACTGACCGGTCGACTCCACCTGAAAGGTACTCTCATAGCCGAGCCGCACCAGCTTTTTTCTTATTTTATCCAAATCGAGTTCGCTGTCATTGCGCAGATGGATGCAGTGTTTTTTGAACACGTCAAGAGGCAGAAGAAAGTCCATACATCCCCCCACGCTGGTGATGATGGTAACTTCCTTCCGCTCAAGAAGTGCCTGGATCACCTGAAGCCGCTGCCGGATCAGCAGATTTCCGTGAATGTCTGCCTGATAGAAAATCAGGTCCTTCGCCGGATAATACAGCGTCTCCGGATCGTACAGCCGGTAATCCTCATATAATTCTTTTGCCTTTAATTCATTTTCCGCAATCAGAAGCCGCACCGGGGCATCCTCGGAAAGACCGGCGATCATGTGGGCTTTCTGGCTTTCCAGGCAGCCCGAGATCACCGTCACACCTGCGGCTCCTTTTTTCAGGTCACGGAACAGCTCGTCAAAACGGGCAATTTCTTTGATCGGTTCTAATAACGCTTTCATTTTCCTTACTCTGCCGGGTTTGCAGATTTGCGGTTATACTCATTCATAGCTGCGTCCACATCCCCGTTCAGCATCTGCTCGATTGCTTTTGCCGCATGCTCGATCGCCAGATTTACAAGGGGACGTTCGTCTTTCGTAAACGGACTTAACACATAGTCCGCCAGATCCCAGTTTTTCGGTTTCTCACCGACGCCGACCTTCACACGCATAAAGCGGTCGGTGCCAAGATTGGCGATGATGTTTTTGATGCCGTTGTGGCCGCCCGCGCTTCCTTTTTTGCGGATGCGGATCTGTCCCGGTGCCAGGCTGATATCGTCATACACCACGATCAGCTCGCTCTCCGGATCTGCCTTGTAATAGTTCACCAGATCCCGCACGGACTCACCGCTCAGGTTCATATACGTCATCGGCTTTGCAACGATGACCTTCTGACCTGCGATCATACCTTTTCCGAACAGTGCCTTGTGGCCTGTACCGGAGGAAGGGATCTGATATTCGTCAATCAGATAATCGATGGTATCAAATCCGACGTTGTGCTTCGTGCCCTCATACTGGCGCGTCGGATTTCCCAGACCTACTATAATATACATAAATTCTCCTGTCATCAGACCATTTTCCGGCGCAGTTTTTGTTCACGCCGCGGCCAAAGCGGATATTCGTAATTCGCTTCGCTACTTGCGCATAACCGAATAGCTGCTCCGCCGCACCGGAAAATGATGTATTGTTTTTCCATCTGCCGAATGAAAGAACACGAATAAAAGAGCAGTCGTTTTCCTGCTCTTTTGTTCGCTGAAACGCTTCGGCAATGCTTAGTTAAAGTATACCAGCTCACTCTCCGGCTTTTTGGTCGGTTTGATTTCTTTTGCATACAGAACCGGGCCTTCGCCGTCGTAAACCTTCATATAGCCCCACTTTACGGTTGCAGTCACGTCAACCCAGGAACCCATCACGAGAGATTTGGCGCTTGCGCATTTGCAGACATAGCCGATAAAAGAAGTATCATCTGCGCAGCAGGTCATTGCCATACGGCCCGGAACAAAGAAATCAGCTCCGACATCTTTGCTCTTTAATACCATACCGCGGAAATGAACAGTCTTGCCCTCGTAACGCTCCGGGTTATCGCCCATATCGACATACCAGATTCCATAATCGGCATCATCAATCTCGATCACATCGGCATCGGTATCAAACGGCATCTGATCCTCAAAAATGTTGTCAATTTCGCCTTCTTCGTTCTCAAACAGAACGTCGCATGCCTGATTGACTACTTTGATGCTGCGGCGGAATGCCGGAAGCGGATCTTCCGGACGACAGCGGTTGAACATAACCATATCCGCATTTTTTGCCATCTCCATGAAAACAGATTTCATATTCTGCATATAAATCTGGAAGCAGCTTGCATCGACCGTCACAATCTCCTGTACAATGCCCCAGCCGCGCGGCAGCTCCATTTCTTCCAGTTTTTTTACACTCCAGAGCGGATTGTATTCCAGAATAATACGCTCCGGGCGATATTTACGGTTCAGTTTTTTCAGGTAATCTAAGGTAAACTGCTCCGGTCCTTCTACGATTTCCAGCACGGTATTGTGTTTGAGCAGTTCTTTTTCGTCATACTCTACCTCACCCTCTTCGGTTGTAATCAGAAGGGTCGGTCCGTCAATCTGGAAATATTCCTGTGCTACGGTAAAATTAATAAAAGAGGTTTTTCCACTCTCCAGAAATCCTGTTATGAGGTAAATCGGAATTTCTACTTCGTCTTCTTCGTACATTTTGTACCTCCATTGTCTCTGACGTACTCCCGGAATCTTTCTGCACTTGCTTTTGCGGCTGAGATTCCGAGCGTACCTTTTGCTTTGTCTCTAAATCAAGAAAAAAGCTGCCACATCGGATTTTGTTTCTGATGCGGCAGCTTCACTACAGTTCACAGGTACCCTGCGGACCGTAATTTTCGCAGCTACTTTGTATTTTTACAGTCCGAACAGCTCTGCCAGCTTATCTTCTGCTAATTTGGAACCGATGACACAGATTCTTCCGGTGAATTCCGGTGCTCCGTCACGTACTTCGTACTCTTCCGGAACCATATCGAAATAGATCCACTGTCCATCTGCGCCTGCTACCATACCTTTGGCACGAAGAACCATACCATAAGCGGTATCCTCGGAAAGTTTCTTTAAGATGCCTTCGATCTGCTCTTTGGTGAAGGTCTTCACAGTCTCCTGACCCCAGCTTGTGAAAACTTCGTCTGCGTGATGATGGTGGTGATGCTCATGACCGCATCCGCACTCATCATCGTGATGATGATGCTCATGGTCGTGATCATGGCCGCAGCCGCACTCGTCATCGTGGTCGTGGTGATGATGCTCGTGATCATGGCCGCATCCACACTCATCATCATGGTCGTGGTGATGATGCTCGTGATCATGGCCGCATCCACACTCGTCATCATGATCGTGGTGATGGTGCTCATGCTCCTCGTCGTGGTCGTGACCGCAGCAGCACTCGCCGTCGTGGTCATGATGATGATGGTGATGTTCTTCTTCCTCTTCTACCTGCTCAAGGTTGATGATCGCACCTTCCATGGTATCGAGCACTTTCTTGCCGCCCAGAACTTCAACCGGTGTGGTGATGATGTGTGCTTCCGGATTCAGCTCGCGGAGCATCTTTACTGCTGCCTCTACTTTTGCAGTGTCAGCCTTATCGGTACGGCTCAGGATGATGGTTCCTGCACTCTTAACCTGGTTCTCGAAAAATTCGCCGAAGTTTCTAAGATACATTTTGCATTTCATAACATCGACTACGGTTGTTGCGGAATTCAGGGCTACGCCTGCTTCTTTTTCCACACCGTCTACAGCCTTGATGACGTCGGAAAGTTTACCTACGCCGGATGGCTCGATGATGATACGATCCGGGTGATATTTGGTGATAACGTCTTTTAATGCTGCGCCAAAATCTCCTACGAGAGAGCAGCAGATGCAGCCGGAATTCATTTCACGGATTTCGATACCGGCATCTTTTAAGAAGCCTCCGTCGATTCCGATTTCACCGAATTCGTTCTCGATCAGGACAACCTGCTGTCCTTTCAGCGCGTCTCCGAGGAGTTTTTTGATCAGGGTTGTTTTTCCTGCGCCCAGGAATCCTGAAATGATGTCTATTCTTGTCATTGATTTAACCTCTTTATCTTGTTGATTCCGTTTATAGTTAGCTACAAAAGGGCCGAAGTTTATCCTCCGCCCCACACTCACGCTTATTATAGCAACCATAGAACAAAAAATCAAGAGAATTTCCCTTGCTTTTTCTGCATTTCACCATTATAATATATTACATGTCTTTTCTACTTTAACGCGTTGAACAGGCAAATTATTTTACCTATGAATGGGGGATTTTTTTATGAGTGGAACGAAAGAAAAAAAACTCAATCTGCCACAGTCACTGCTTTTGCTGCTGATGATCATCGTATCCGTCGCAGTCTGTATCCGCCTGAAAACCGGCGGCCCTATGATCGGCCTGTTTGCAAGCTGGATTTTTATCTATCTGTTTTGTAAGATTTTCGGTATTTCTTACGCCAACATCGTTGCCGGCGCATACGATGCCATCCGTATGGTCGTCCCGACGCTCTGCCTTCTGATGGCCATCGGTGTCATGATCGGCACCTGGCTGCAGAGTGGCACCATTGCCACCATCATTTCCTGGGGCTTAAAAATGATTAACCCGTCCTGGCTGCTGCCTCTGACGCTGCTGTTCTGCTCCATTTTGAGTATTGTAACCGGTACTTCCTATGGTTCCGTCGGAAGTGCAGGTGTTGCCATGATGGCAATCGGAAACGCCATGGGTATCCATCCTGGCATGGTAGCCGGTGCTGTTATCTGCGGTGCCATGTTCGGTGACAAATTAAGTCCTCTTTCCGATACCACAAACCTTGCTCCGGCCGTTGCAGATGCCAAACTTGGCGATCATATCCGCTCGATGCTCTGGACCACCCTTCCAACGTATGTGATTACCTTAATTCTTTTTACTATTCTCGGTTTCCAGCAGACCAGCGGAAGCTATACCGAGGGAAGCATTACCGTTTACATCGATGCTTTAAACGGTGAATTCCAGCTCGGATGGATTACCATGATCCCTGCCATCCTGATTATTGTATTGCTCCTCTGCAAAGTAAATGCGATCTCTGCACTTGGTCTTTCCAGCTTCGCTGCCGGATTTGTTTCCTATTTTGTACAGCACGATACTCTGCAGGGCATCATCCGCACAGCTTACAACGGTTACACAACCGCAATCGAAGAACCGGTATTACAATCCATCTTAAACCGCGGCGGCATGGGAAGCATGCTCCAGTACGTAGCCATTATCTGCTTTGCTGTCGGCATGGGCGGCATGCTGGAAAAACTCGGTGTACTGGATCACATTCTTCAGGCGATTGTAAAGAGAATCAACAGCGATGGAAGTATGATCCTGGCAACGATGATTGTCGGTTACGTGACCAGCCTCATCAGCTGCTCCCAGCCGATGGCACACGTTCTGACCGGCCGTCTGATGGCACCTGTCTTTCAAGAGCGCAAGGTTGCACCGGAAATTCTTTCCCGTTGCCTCGAAGACTCCGGAACTATGGCTGGCCCTATGATTCCATGGCATGGCTACGGCGTATACATGGCCGGCACACTTGGTGTTGCATGGTCAGCATTTTTCCCGTACTTATTCCTGCTTTACCTGACCCCGGTTTTCAGTATTTTCTATGGATTTACCGGAATTTCCATTAAGCATCTTCCGGAAACCAAAAACAATGAATCAAAAGAAGAGAAATGAGGCAAAAACAGAAATCGTAACAGGAAATCATAAACAGAAACAAAAAAAGAAAAGGAAAATAGAAAGAATGCAGACAAAACTTGTTCTTCTCGGGACCGGCACACCAAATGCGTGTCCGAATGCCAACGGACCTTCCTCCGCTGTCGTGGTCGGTGACCGTGCTTATCTGGTAGATTTTGGCCCTGGCGTTGTCCGCCAGGCCTCAGCCGCCTATTTTAACGGCGTGGATGCCCTGCGGCCGGATCTTCTGACCGTTGCCTTCTGTACGCACCTTCACACAGACCATACCGCAGGATACCCGGATCTGATTTTTACTCCGTGGGTGCTGGAGCGCCCGGTTCCATTGAAAGTTTTCGGGCCAAAGGGCTTACAGCACATGACCGATCATATCTTACAGGCCTATGAAACCGACATTGATTTCCGAATTCACGGTTTCGAAAAAGCAAACGAATCCGGCTACCGCGTTGAGGTAACAGAAATTGAATCCGGCATTGCCTACCGGGATGACCTGGTTACGGTGGAGGCTTTTCCGGTCAGCCACGGAACACTGGAATGCTACGGCTATAAATTCACCACACCGGACCGCACAATCGTCATCACCGGCGATACCGCTCCGCTGGATCTCGTGGCAGAAAAATCGAAAGGCTGTGATATCCTGCTGCACGAAGTGGAATACGCCGCCGGAATCTCCTGCCGCGAACCAAAATGGCAGAAATACCACCGGGAAGTGCATACGTTAAGCACGGATCTTGCCGGTGTTGCAAAAAAGGCAAATCCGAAACTGCTCGTTACGTATCACCGGATTTACCATATGAATGTACAGGATAACCACAAAAACCTTGCCGCCGAGATGGCATGGCGCGATACTGCGATACTGGATGAAATCCGGGATGCAGGGTATGACGGATATGTCGTGAACGGAAAAGACCTGGATGTATTTTAATGAAATACGGAATAACGAACCGGCCTGTTTTTATTGTTTTTATTGTTTTTATTGTTTTTATTGTTTTTCCTGTTAACATTGTCATCAAAGATTACTTTGACATTATTCTTAACTGAACGTATAATCATAGTATTACAAGTCTGGCAGAACAGCAGGATTTTCTGCTGTTTACTGTTACAGGAACCGAGATGAAAGGCAGACAACTTGCATTTTCTGCCTTTCATCTCGGTTCCGGAAAGGATCCTTTATGGCAACGACTACTACAAAACCTGTAAAAAACGCTGGTAAAATTTCCGGCAGCACCCTAAAGATCATTGCTATGGTCTGCATGCTGATTGACCATACGGCAGCTGTACTTTTCGACCGAATCCTGATTTCCCGCGGTCTTCTGAATGCGGTGAACGCTTCGGACGGAGGCGCATCATTTCTCTCTACCGGAAACACAGCTGTGATTTATTATGCGGATATGATTATGCGCGCAATCGGAAGGATCAGTTTTCCGATTTTCTGTTTTCTGTTGATTGAAGGGTTCATGCATACGCATGATGTGAAAAAGTATGCGCTGAATCTTGGGATTTTTGCACTGGTTTCGGAGATTCCGTTCGATCTGGCATTTGCGGGAAAACCGTTTTATCTGGATTATCAGAATGTCTTTTTCACTTTATTTATCGGCCTTGTGATGATGATTTTTCTGCAGAAAATCGATTCAAAAGCACAAAAAGATGCCGGTGCATGGCAGAGGGCAAACTGGAAGGTTTCGGTTGGCAAGCTGCTGGTAATTGTGGCAGCCTGTGCAGTGGCCACGCTGTTGAAGACAGATTACAGTGCGATGGGAATTCTGACGATTGTGCTGATGTATAATCTGAGAAAGAATAAAATGTACTGTATCGGAATCGGATGTGCGGTGCTTACGCTGTTGAGTCTGAATGAAATCACCTGTTTTCTGGCTATGATTCCAGTGCATTTTTATAACGGAAAACGGGGATTGAATCTGAAGTATCCGTTTTATGCGTTTTATCCGGTGCATCTGCTGGTGCTGTTTGCGATTGCGGCGGTACTGGGGATGGCGGGGGTTGCGGTGATTTGACGGACGCCCGGAAGTGCGCCTGCGCCGCCTGGGACTGTGCCCTGGGGCGATGGCTGTGAGAAATGTGAAGTAGTTCTAATAGAAAAAGAGCGGGGCGAATGACAGACACCGGCATAATGCGCCAGGAAATCCGATGATTTCCCGGCTTAGTATGCCTTGCCTGCTGGTGTGGAACACCATCAGGCAGTCTCTCATTCGCCCCGCTCTTTTTCTAAGAACTACTAACACATTTCTCAACGCCACCGCCCCAGGGCACAGTCCCAGACGACACAGACGCACTTCCGGGCTGACATTGAGGCGGGCGGTGGGGAGGTCTGGATTTGCTGCGCAAATCGGCGTGAGATTCTACTTAATATACTTCTTAACTTCCAGCCGATACCCCAAAAGCTCTTCGCTGCGAATCACTTCAAAATTCTCCGGTTGAAAATCTTTGCGTAACGTCACGGTGTTCAGGCAATGATATCCCAATCTATGATAGAGTTTCATCGCTCCAAAATTTCGCGCAGCTACCTCAAGATAGACAGATTCAGAATACTTTTTTATCTCGGCTTCGACCAGCGCAATCGCATGACTTCCGTATCCGTTTCCCTGGTATTCCGGAAGTACGAAAAGATCTTCGATCCAGTCAACTTCCGCCCCGCGGCTTCCGAGATGCACAAATCCAATGGGGATCTCTTCTTTTAAGATAATATAAAACACATGCCCTTTGTCTGTCCAGGCAGCAAGATTCTCCGCAGCCTCTTCGTCGGTCATGACATAATCACCATGAGCCAGCCAAAAGCCTCGAATCAGATCTTTTGCAAGTTGTGCTTCGTTTTCATATTTCTGTAAAGCTATAATTTCATTCATTTTTTCATCTCCCTTGTTTTTTTAACCGAATCAAGTAAGTCCCAACCCCTGCTTATTGCTTCGCACAATGGTACCAGGCTCAAAAAGCTAATGCAAGCTCTGAATTGCCGAAGTGGCATAACTGATTCAGCCTCGAAGGACTCCCTGTCATACGCGCTGGGGTGTTTTTATATATGGCTCATCTCGTTTCCGTTTCTCATAAATCGCTTCCATCCATTCCAGCACATCCTCTTTGTTCTGCTGAAACGGTTCGCTATGGCTCAGGAGAAAATACGGCGCACGCACGTTTTTCAGAACTCGGATTTCTGCCAGCAGGCGCTCGGCATTATAAACGGTCTGTCCGTTTTTCTGCATCGCATATGCCGCATCCCCGAGAAAGCACCACGTCTCATCCACTTCCAATGCAAGCGATCCTTTGGCATGACTCGATGGAATCGGAAATAAATGTAACCGCACGTCACCGTCCTGAAACCACGTATCTTCTTCTATCACAGTTCCTGTTTTTGTATAACGAAACGTATTTTTCCCCTGGTAAACCGCTTCGCACGAAATCTCCGACAGATTCCCGATATGGTCGGGATGAAAATGGGATAAAATCACCCGAATTTCTTTTCTTGTCTGTTCTGACTTTTTCTGCAGAAATTCCGAAACCGCAGGATGATTTCCCACGTCATATACCCAGAGGAATGCATCACCCTCGATGATCACAACATTTGCCGAAAGTGGATGTTCTGTCGGTGTAAGATAGGAAATGTGATCGTTGATTGTCTGGATGTGCGGAATCTGTATCGGCTCTTTTCTTTCTTCTTTCATCAAATCAACACCTCTTTTCCTTCGAACACAAAACACAATGACCGACAGATTTAAGAAATCTCTTTCGTTCTCTGCCGGTCATGATATTAATGAAAATTAGTAGCTATTCAGAGCCCCATCTCGATTCCGCTTACGCTGCATCTCGATGTTGCTTCTCGCCATATGAAATTCCAGAAAAACAGCTCATTCCTGTAAACATGATTCGCGATTTTTCTTCCATTTCGCATGACTCTGAATAGTTACAAAAATTATCTTATTTAGAAACTGAACACCGCCACACCATACGCCGGAAGTGAATATGCAATCCGATATGGCTGGCCATCGCATTCTCCCGTTTTGGCGCGGTAGACTACCTGGCGTTTTTCGGTCGGACCGCCGTATTTCATATCGGAGCTGTCGAGTACCAGGCGGTACTGTTTTTTGCGCGGTACACCACACATATAATCCGGACGCTCGACCGGTGTGAAATTGCAGACGAACAACAGGTTGTTTTTTCCTGTCGGTGACCAGCGCACAAAGCTGTAGATGCTCCGGTCGCCATCGTCTGCGTTGATCCACTGGAAGCCTTCGTAGCCACAGTCATTCGCATAAAGTGCCGGGTACTTTCTGTACATTTTCAGCAGGTCACTAAAGAAGGCCTGCAAATGCTGATGTCCCTCTTCTGCCAGCAGGAACCAGTCAATCTCCCGTTCCTCGCTCCACTCGCGGAGCTGTCCGAAATCCTGTCCCATGAACAGCAGCTTTTTACCGGGATGGCCAAACATGAAGGCATAGCCCACCATCAGGTTTTGGAATTTTTCATCCAGATTGCCCGGCATTTTATTGATCATGGAGCATTTCAGGTGAACCACCTCGTCATGCGACAACACAAGAATGTAATTTTCGGAAAACGCATACGTCATACCGAACGTCATCTTGTTATGGTTGTATTTGCGGAAATACGGATCAAGCTTCATATAATCAAGGAAGTCATGCATCCATCCCATGTTCCATTTGTAGGAGAAATGCAGGCCGCCGTCCTCTACGCTTCCCGTTACCTTCGGCCACGTTGTGGACTCCTCGGCGATCATGATCACACCCTTGTTTCGTCCGCGCACCAGTGTATTCAGATGTTTGAAAAACTCAACGGCTTCCAGATTTTCATTTCCGCCATTCCTGTTCGGTACCCACTGACCCGGCTCTTTTCCGTAATCGAGATACAGCATGGAAGCAACCGCATCCACACGAAGACCGTCTACATGGTACTCTTCAACCCAGTAGAGCGCATTCGCCAGCATGAAGTTCTTGACTTCATTTTTGCCATAGTCAAAGATCTTGGTTCCCCACTCCGGGTGCTCGCCCTTTCTCGGGTCGGCGTACTCGTACAGCGGCTGTCCATCGAAGTCGGCCAGTCCGTGCGCATCCTTCGGGAAGTGCGCCGGTACCCAGTCTAGGATAACGCCGATTTTGTTTTTATGCAGATAATCAACAAGATATTTAAACTCTTTCGGTGTTCCATAGCGGGATGTCGGTGCATAGTAGCCCGTTACCTGATAGCCCCAGGAACCGTCAAACGGATGCTCGGCAATTCCCATCAGCTCTACGTGAGTGTAACCCATTTTCTTTACATAATCCGCCAGTGAATGGGCAAGCTGCACGTAATTGTAGAATCCGTCCGGGTTCGATTCAGACCACGGATGCTTCATCCAGGAACCCGGGTGCACTTCATAAATAGAAAGTGCGGATTTTTGAACATCAAATTTTTTGCGGTTCGTCAGCCATTCGCTGTCACCCCAGCGGTAGCCCTCGATTTCGGCTACTTTGGAAGCGGTACCCGGCCGTTTTTCGGATGCAAATGCGTATGGATCTGCTTTGTACAGTTCTCTTCCGTCCGGTGTGCGGATGTAATATTTATACATCATTCCCTCGGTCACGCCCGGAATGAACACTTCATAAACGCCGTCCTCGCCAACTTTCCGCATCACATTGGCATGGGCATCCCAGCCGTTGAATTCGCCGATGACAGATACTTCCGCCGCATGCGGAGCCCATACGGTGAACCAGGCTCCTACTTTGCCGTCTTTTTTGTCCAGGTGCGCACCCATTTTCCGGAAAATATCGTAATGGGTTGCCTGGCCAAATAAGTACTGATCCAGTTCAGAAAATCTTGGCTGATAGCCCGCCGGTTTTTTTGGCGCTTTTCTGGTTTTCGCTGTTGTTTTTGCCGTTGTTTTCGCAGTTTCCTTCATAGAAAAAATCCCCTTTATGCTTCTTTTTCAATCAGAACACAGCCGCACGGAGGTACTTCAACGAAAAGTTTTCCATTTTCCGGAGAAATGGCTTCTCCGGTTACCGCGTTTTTCCATGTTCCGTCGCAAGGTGCAGGAATCCAGACTCCCGCACTCTGGTTTTCATCATTATTTACTGCTGTGATCAGAGCGTCTGTCTCATCCAGGCGTGCAAAGGCATACTGGCGGTTGGTCAGCATGAGTTCGCGGTATCTTCCCGTTCGTGCTGCAGGATGTTTTTTTCTGACGTCTGATAATGTTTTGATCCATGCCGGAAGTTTTTCTGCCGGCGGATTTTTTTTCAGTTCTTCCAGATTCAGCGCCGGGCGCAACGGATCATCGTTTCCGCCTTCTTTTCTTCCCTCGATGCCGAATTCCGATCCGTAATAGATGGACGGGATGCCCGGCAGGAAGTACAGCAGCGCATAAATTGGAATCATGTTTTCTTTTACGTTCAGCTTGCTGGCCAGACGGTCTACGTCGTGGTTGTCAACGAAGCTGTACAGTTTCTTTCCTTTGTAAATGCCGCCGTTTTCGTCAAATTCGCGGCGGATCGTATGTGCAATTTCGAAGTAGTTATGATCGTTATGTCCCGAATAAAGTCCTTTGTGAAGCTCGTAGTTTGTGACGCTGTGCAGCAGATGCTGTCCGTCTCCGATGTAGCGTGCGTAGTCTCCGTGGATGACTTCGCCCATCAGCCAGAAGTCCTGTTTTTTAGCGGATGTGCGTGCGCGCATCTGCTCCATGAAACCGAAATCCAGGCAGTCGGCGCAGTCGAGGCGGATGCCGTCAATGTCGAATTCGTCGATCCAGAAGTCGATGACGTCGAGGAGATAGTCGCGGACCTGCTGGTTCTGGAGATTCAGGTTGACGAGTTCGAAGCAGTTTCTCCACGCTTCGTAGGAGAATCCGTCGTTATAGCAGGTGTTTCCGCCGAACCAGATTCCTTTGTACCAGCTGCAGTACGGGGACTGTTCTCTTTTTTCCTGGATGTCGCGGAAAGCAAAGAATTCGCGGCCGGTGTGGTTAAAAACACCGTCTACGACGACTTTGATGCCGAGTTCATGGGCTTTTTTTACGTATGCGGTAAAGTCCGCGTTGTCGCCTAAGCGGCGGTCTACCTGTTTGTAATCTTTTGTGTCGTATCCATGTGTGGTTGATTCAAACAAGGGGCCAATGTAGATTGCAGTGCAGCCAAGATCGGCGATATGTGAAAGCCACTGTTCCAGTGTGGAAAAACGGTGTGCCGTTTCTTCCGATTCATTTTTCCTCGGCGCACCGGTCAGTCCGATCGGATAGATGTGATAAAATTCTGCCTCTTCATACCATGGTGCCATTGTAATTGTCCTCCTTGTTTTTGCGTTATGAATAAATTCCATACATAAATTGGTGTACCAGACGGTAGACTTCTTCGTCCCGGATGACAAGCCCGGAAAGATCGGAGTGATTTCCTGCTGTCATCATCAGGTAATGCATCAGAGTTCCGGAAAAACCTACGGCGAATTGTTCCTGCCGGCCGTTCATGTTGCCGAGTTCTGCGCTGGCGTTGTCGAAGACATCGACGCACAGGCGATAGAAACGGTCGATCATGGGGTATACGGTGCGGAAGCCTTCGCTTTTTCTTCCGGAATAGAACAGTGACATCATCAGCATATAGAACTTCGGATCTTCCGAGGCTCCGTTGAAGAAGGCACGCGCGATGCGGTACAGTTTTTCGGGGATGTTTTTCCCGATCTCGGAGGCTTCGGTGAGTTTTTGTTCCATAGGCTGAAAGTGTTCGTTTAACAGAGCTTCGAGGAGGCCCTGTTTGCTGCCGAAGTAATAGTACAGGGTTGGTTTGGATACTCCGGCGGAGTCTACGATCTGCTGAACACCGACGGCGTCGTACCCGCTTTCGTAGAAGAGGGTCAGAGCTGAGTTCATGATTAGCTGACGATTGTCCATTTTGAATCCTCTTGGGGGCGGAAGGGACGCTCTCTGGAGTTCGCCGTGGACGGGAGCGCGATTTCGGAAGCGTTCCCGCCCACGGCGAACTCCAGAGAGCTGAGCCTGGCCGCGGTGTAGTTGGTTGATTATTAGTTACGTGTGAGTTTGCATTTGTTTTATTGTAAAATGCTTTTGTTGGTTGTTATAGTAAGAATTCTGCATGAGTGTGTGATGGTCGGATTGCGTAAGTTATTGGCAATTTTGACGAATTTTGTTGGATTTTGCAGGATTCTTATGTGTGTTTCTGTTATCATTATACCAATCGGTATATAAAAAGTCAATGCGAAATATATAATGGATGAAAATATATGCATAAAAAGAACCGGCGGGGAAATCTTTGGTTTTGGTTCTGAGATTTCTCTGCCGGTTCTTTTCTTATTTTCCGAGACTGTTTTTATACGAGTTCAAGTGTCTTTCCTTCAATGATTGCCCGAACTTCATCTTCTGACTTATCTGTGAACAATACGATCTGTTCCATAGGACAACCCTTCTGATAAAGTTTACGAATGATCTCGCTTTCGCCTTCAGCACGTCCTGCTGTAATTCCTTCCGCAAATGCTTCCTCCCTGATGCCATCGCTCAAACTGCCCATAATTTTCACTTCCTTTCCTAAATCCTGCTCCATTGGTATGTCATACTCTTCTTCTATTATATCACTTTTTCTCTCTACGGAAAGCTTTTTTGACAACAAAGCCCCAAGCAGACGATGCAGTTCATATTCTTCGCTCTGCTCCGGCAATGTTTTTCCCAGACCGATCATTACAATATTGATCAGATCTCTTTTTCCTTTCCAATGATACGATCCAAGGACGGACTCGTCTGTGAGGTGGAAGTAATTCATACAGTTTTCTTTCCAGTCCATACAGATCCAAATGGAATATATACGCTTGATATCATCGTAATTTGAATTTTTGAAATCTCGTTCTTTCTGTGACGAGATCATGCGACTGGCGTAAAATGTAGCTCTGTTCAGGATGTCGTATTCGCTTGAATCGCCGCGCTGGGCTTCAATATTGATGATGATCTGGGACAGACCGTCGCGCATTCGCACGTAAAAGATGATGTCAAAGCGAATCAAGCCCTCATTCAGTTCCTGATTTTCTGTATTCAGGCCGACGATACGCTCTCCGTTTTTTTCATATGTATGATTGGTCAGGCCAGGGTCAATTGGTACTTTACTGATATAGGGCTGGCCTTCAATTAAAAGTGCGGCGACTTTTGGGTTCATTCCGTAAAATTCGTCCACGGTTTTTACCAGGATATGTGCCAGGATGATTTTCTGGCCTAATATTCTTTTGGCACAGGCGTCGTACTGCGCACCCATGTCTGTTGTGGTTTCTATGATATTTTTAATTTCCTGATTCAATAGTCCTCCTTCTGCGTTTTTTGCATTTTCTCTTTTTGTTCTCCAATTGCTGTTTTCCTTCGGATGCCGTATAATGAAAACAGCATTTTTCAAATTCAATTTAAGGAGAACGTAAACTGATGATACGATTTAATAATGACTACAATCATGGCGCACATCCGGAGATTCTGGAGGCGTTAGCTTCGATTAATGAGAACAGTTATGGTGGATATGGTGAGGATGAATGGTGTGAGAAGGCTGCGGAGCTGATTCGGGAGAAGATTCATTGTGCGGATGCGGCGGTTCATTTTTTTCCGGGGGCGACGCAGGCGAATTTTATTGTAACGGCGGCAGCGCTTTCGCCGGTGCAGAGTGTAATTGCGGCGGATACCGGACACATTAACTGCCATGAGGCGGCTTCGATTGAAAATACCGGGCATAAGATTCTGGAGCTGCCGAATACGGATGGTAAAATTTCGGCGGAACAGATTGCTGCGTGTGCGGCGGCTTATTATGAAGGCGGTGAGCCGGAATATCTGACAGAGCCGAAGATGGTATATCTTTCATTTCCGACCGAACAGGGAACGCTGTATTCACTGCAGGAGTTGACGGAGATTCACGAGGTCTGCCGGAAGTATGATATGTATCTGTTTGTGGACGGGGCACGGCTTGGATATGGGCTTGGATCAGAGAAGAATGATATTTCTCTCGAGGATCTCGCTGCTCTCACAGATGTTTTTTATTTCGGCGGAACGAAATGCGGTGCGCTGTTTGGTGAGGCCGTTGTGATTACAGCTGACTCGCTGAAAAAGCGGTTCAAAACCTATATGAAGCAAAACGGCGCTGTCCTCGCAAAGGGATGGCTGCTCGGACTGCAGTTCCACTGCCTGTTGGAGCATGATCTCTATTTTACAGCGACACGCCGTGCCAATGAACTTGCCATGAAACTCCGCGAGGCATTTGCGGCGCAGGGGATTCCGTTATGGGTGGAGAGTTTTACGAACCAGCAGTTTGTGATTCTGAACGACGCCCAGAAGGAAACACTGGAAAAACGCTATATTTTCGAGCCGATGGGAAAATCCGCAGACGGCGGAAATATTGCGCGGTTCTGCACCAGCTGGGCAACGACGGAGGCGGAAGTGCAGGCACTGATTGATGACCTCAAAGCCTTATAATTTTTGACAAAACCGGCATTCTGCAAACACCGGCGATCTCTAAATCTGCTTTGCAAAGTTAAAGAAAAAGCTATCCGGCGTGCCACGAAAATACAGATTTTGCCTTGTTTTACTCTAAGAAAGGATTTCTTTATGTCTCATAAAATTGGCATTACCGCCTGCTCCAACCCCATGCGTCCTTCCTTTTCCGCCGATCTGGCGCGTCTCTGTCAGATTCTGCAGGAGCTGGGCTTCGAGCCTGTTTTAAGCCCATGCCTCTACGACAATGGTTCCGGCTTTTCCGGTACCGGCGCGGAGCGGGCAGCCGCGTTGATGAACCTTTACCGTGACCCGGAAATTACGGATATTTTTGATATTTCCGGCGGCGATATGGCGAATGAAGTTCTGCCGTATCTGGATTTTTCTGTCATCGCTGCTTCCGGCAAACGCTTCTGGGGATACAGTGATCTCACGACGATTGTCAATGTCATCACGGCTGCGACCGGAAATGAGTCGATGCTGTATCAGGTTCGGAATCTGCTGTACGACCGCAGCGCCGAGCAGATTACTCTGTTCCAAAACGCTTTTTCCGGGCAGTCTCCCAGTCTCTTTGACTTCCCGTGCACATTTCTGCAGGGCGATCACATGGAAGGCGTGCTGATCGGCGGAAATATCCGCTGTTTTCTGAAGCTCGCCGGAACAGATTTTCAGCCGGACTTCCGCGGAAAAATCCTGCTTCTCGAAGCCATGGGCGGCGGTGTTCCGCAGATGGTTACGTTTCTGTCCCAGTTGAAAATGATGCATGCATTTGAGCAGATCAATGGAATTCTCCTCGGAACATTTTCCAAAATGGAGTGCGACCAGCTGACACCGGATATGCCGCACCTTGTCCGTCAATTCGCCGGGTCGGATCTTCCAATTGCGCAAACTCCATACATCGGCCACGGCACGGACGCGCACGCTGCTGTGATCGGCAGATTCTATCAGATTTCTTCTGACTGATACACATCCGCGTAGCGCACGCCGAACTCCTGCGCATCTGCGTGATTTTCCATGTAGATATCAATGTGGCCGTACGGCGTGCCGCGGTCCTCGACCGTGTAAATTTTGCCGCCGATGTTCAGTTTTGTGCCGAACGGCAGAACACCGGTTGCAATGGTGCGGCCCTGCTCCGGCATTTTTCCGGACGCGGTCGGGCCGCCCGCCCAGCGGCCGCAGCAGACGGCGCAGTTGCAGTAGGCGGTCAGTTTGAAATTGCCGAGATATTTTCCCGAAGCGGTTTCCAACTGTTCACCTGCGGTACTGTTTTCTGCATTTTCTGCACTTGTCTTCTGCACATTTTCTGCTCCCGCCTTTTCTTTTCCACCATTCCCGTTTTCTACGGCCTGGTTTTCCACAGAATTTTTTTCTTTTCTCCCATTATCCACATCTTTCGTTTCTGTTTTGCTGTCACGCACTTCTTCCGGAATCACCCGCACGGCAAATTCCGTTGATTTTTCATAGTTAAAATCCGAAATCAGAATTCCCGTCGCCTCACTTCCAGCGTGAATCACTTTTCCATCGCCGAGGTAAATCATGACATGATAAATAAACCCGCTCTCCCGCTGGTAAAACAGCAGATCGCCAGGCTTTGCCTCCTGTACGGAAATGCGTGTTCCAGCCTTTGCCTGCTGGCGTGAGGTGCGCGGAAGGGCGTAGCCGAAATTGGAAAAAATCTGCTGGATAAATCCGGAACAGTCACAGCCGTTTATGAGACTCGTTCCACCCCAGACATACGGATTTCCCAGAAAATTTTTCGCATACTGCAGAAGCTCACCACGTGCTTCGCCTGAGGAAAGGAGTGTTTTTGTCGTCGCATACGTATAGGTATATGCCTTGTTATTCCATGGTTTTACCCACATTTCCGCCAGGGAAAAGCTTTCCTCTTGACGACGGTTTACCTCTTTTTCCGCCGCTTCTCCGCGCAGAAGATACCGCGCGCAGACAAATCCGCGGACGTCTCCCGATTCCACATAAACCCAGTCGGAATCTTCATCCGCCAGGATATAGCAGAGGCTTCCCTTCGGCAGGATTCCGACGATTTTCTGGTCTGTGCCTTTTCCTTCGCGGACGTGAAGCCAGGAATTGACATCGGCGATGGCATATGTTTTTTCTACCGTATGAAACAGCCATGGCATACGGGAAATCGTGACTTTTTCGGCCTCCGCCGCCTGCCACTCACTGTAGCTTTCCCGCGTGCGCTCAGCTTCCTGCTCTGCCGAAAAGACGGGTTCAGCCTCGGCGGCTGGCGGTTCTGCGGATGGCACTGAATTAGAACCGTCAGAATTTTCCATTTGCTTATTTTCATCGCTCATGTTCCCGCCTTCACCACTGCTTCCGACACTTCCAGTGATTCCGGTTCCGTTTTCCGCAGACTCATTTTCTTTGGGCGGATTTAACGTATCTCCGTCTCCGCCGCCGGTCTCCTCCTGTCCCGGCCATGGATCATTGGAAATATCTTCTCCTTCGCCCGGCCACAGTCCATCCGTTTCGCTGTTTCCCGATTTCTCCGGCACATCCGCATCTTCTCCTGATTCTGGCGTTCCCGGCGCATCTGTGTTCTCTCCTGAATCTGGTGTCTCCGCTCCTTCGCCATGATTTCCCGAATCCGGAACTTCCGACTCTCCTGGTTTCGTCGCCCCCGCGTCTTCTCCGCTCTCAGGTTTCTGCACTTCATCTGCATCCGAAACAGCCTCCGATTCCCCCGGATTCTCCACGTCCGCACTCTCTCCCAAATCCGGTCCCTGCGGCTCCTCCGAATCCGTTTCTTCTGTTCCATCATCCTGCGGACTTTCCGGTTCTGCCACACTGTCATTTCCAGCCTCTTCCGTCCCGGACGCATCACCATTTTCTTCCGCATTCTGTTCCACCGAAACTTCGGCCGCCTGCGCCTCCGCCGCATCTTCCTCCACGCAAAAAGAAGCAGCCCCAACGGCTGCTTCCCCTGCAATCTCAATTCCAATCTGTCCCGGATCTGCCGTTTCCTCTTCTGCTGCATAAACGGCTGTCGGATTTCCCAGTGTCACTGCGAGCGCACCGATCATCGCGGCGCGCACCAGCTCGGCGCATTTATCGCCCATCATTGTTTTATCAACCATTTTCGCTTTCTCCTATTCAATTTGTCCGGCCAGACGAAATTGATCCGAACAAATAAAACAGAAGAAACACCTCTTGTATCGCTTCCTATTTCTCTGCTCGAAACAGTCTGACCGCATTTTTTTCTGTCGTCTCAATGACTTCTTCTTCCGAAATTCCCTTGAGTTCTGCGATCTCCCGCACCACGTACGGCAGATACAGAGAAGAATTTCGTTTTCCCCGGTACGGAACCGGTGCCAGATACGGACTGTCTGTTTCCAGCAGAATACGCTCCATCGGAGCCATCTGAACCACTTCTTTGATCTTCTTCGCATTCTTGAACGTCACCACACCGCCAATGCCAAGATAAAATCCCATTTTCAGGTATTCCTCCGCCATTTCTGCGGAGTAGGAAAAACAATGAATGACGCCGCCGATCTCCTCCGATTTTTCCTCTTTCATGACACGGAGCGTATCGGCCGCCGCCTCCCTGCTGTGAATAATCATCGGAAGTTTTTCTTCCCGGGCAAGCGCAATCTGACGGCGGAACCAGTATTCCTGCTTCTCGTGATTCTCCTTGTCCCAGTAATAGTCAAGGCCGATCTCACCGACCGCGACCGCCTTTTCCATGCGGCAGAGTTCCCGCATCCGCGCCATCACGTCCTCGTTCAGATCACCCACCTCATCCGGGTGAAGGCCGAACGCGCCGTAGATGAACGGATACGCTTCCATCAGTTTTCTTGTATTTTCCAGTGATTCCAGATTTGCCGAGACATTGATGATGCGCCCGATCCCGTTTTCCTGCATCGAGGAAAGCAGCTCTGCGCGGTCTTCATCAAATTTCTCATCGTCATAATGTGCATGTGTTTCAAATATCATATCCGAATTTCTCCTTAAAAAAACGAAACAGAAACGGAAGAAAGCTCTGCATAGCCTTCCCCTGTTTCCGTTTCCACGTTTATCTATCCTATCGTTCGTTGTTTTTTGTAAAAGTAAAGTGCGCCGCTGCGCCTGTGCTTATTATAACGCATTCATTTTTCCCGCGTCAACCAGGAAACGAAAAAATATATCACAGATTAACACGATCACCGCCGCGCCGCGATCTCGTCCAGCAGGCAGCCAGCCACTTCGTCTTTTCCCATGAGCGGAAGCTCCTTGATGCCGTCCTTCGTGATCAGCGTCACCACATTCGTCGCCACGCCGAAGCCGGCGCCCTCCGTCTTCAGATTGTTCGCCGCGATCATGTCGAGATGCTTCTTCTCCAGCTTCGCGCGCGAGTTTTCCACCATATTCTCCGTTTCCATCGAAAATCCGCACACAAACAGACCCGGATGACGGTTCTTTTCCACCCATCCCAGAATATCATCGGTGCGCTCCAGCGGAATACTCATGTCGCCGTCTTTCTTTTTGATCTTCTGATCCGCCACTGTCGCAGGCCGGTAATCGGCAACTGCGGCCGCCTTGATCAGAATGTCTGTCTCCGGCAATGTCTCCTGCACCGCCTCCAGCATATCCTTCGCCGTCGTCACCGGTCGCATCGCAACGCCCGGAACCGGGGCTAATGAAACCGGGCCGGAAATCAGCGTTACCTGCGCGCCGCGGAGCATCGCCTCCCGCGCAATCGCGTATCCCATGCGGCCGCTGCTGTGGTTCGTCAGATACCGCACCGGATCGAGGGATTCCTGCGTCGGTCCTGCCGTCACGGTGACACGCACACCAGCGAGCGTTTTTTCGCGTGCCAGTTCCATCGCAATGTAATCAAGCAGCACCTCCGGGTTCGGCAGTTTTCCTTTTCCGACATCCTTGCACGCCAGCATTCCCACGCTCGGCTCGATGATGCCGAAGCCGTATTTTTTCAGCGTCGCCAGATTATCCTGCGTAATCGGATTTTCCAGCATCGCCGTATTCATCGCCGGAGCAACCAGCTTTTTGCACTGCGCTGCGAGCACCACCGTTGTCAGCATATCATCTGCAATGCCGTGTGCCATTTTTGCAATCACATTGGCGGTAGCCGGGGCAATCATAATCAGATCCGCCGCTTTTGCCAGCGAAATATGCGTCACCTCATATTTAAAATCACGCGCAAACGTATCGACCACGCAACGGTTGTTGGTCAGCGTCTCGAACGTCAGCGGGGTGATGAACTGCGTCGCATTTTCGGTCATGATGACATGCACATCCGCTCCGGCTTTCCGAAGACCACTTGCCACGTTTGCCATTTTATAGGCGGCAATTCCGCCCGTCACACCAAGTATAACACACTTTCCGTGAAGATTTTCCATGATAACTCCGTTCTGCTGCCTTAAAGCAGCTTTTCCTAAGATAGTTCCAGTATAACAGACAAAAAAACAGATTACAACCAATCCTGTTTGCCATTGATGCAAAAAGGCTTTATAATAAAAGGACAAAAGAGCTCTACTTTTAAAATAATCGCGAGGTATTTTTATGATTTTAGCCATTGATATCGGGAACACAACCGTTACGCTCGGCGGCGTCCGGACCGCACCGCAGCAAGCGTATTCCCTCGAATTCACAGCCCGGATTGACATCAACCACACCTGGTCTGCCAGCCAGTATGAATCTGCGATCGAGCAGCTTTTTGAAGACAAGAATCTTTCCCCGTCCGACTTTCAGGGCGTCATCATTTCCAGCGTTGTTCCGTCGGTTCTGACGCTTCTGCAGGAATGTGTCCGTAATCTGTTCGGCACAGAACCGCTGCTCGTCACATCCGAAAGTGATCTCGGCATGACATTTTCCATCCCGGAACCGGAAAAAGTAGGCCGCGACCGCCTCGTTGATGCAGCCTGGGCCGCCGCACATTATCCGCTGCCGGTCATCACCGTGGATCTTGGAACAGCGACGACCTTCAATGTCATCCGGGAAAACAGCGTCTTCTGCGGCGGCGCCATCGCACCGGGACTCGATATGGGACTTGGTGCCCTCTCCGAGCGGACCGCCCAGCTCCCGCGGCTCGACCTCCAGATCCCGAAACGTATCATTGGCAGAAACACCGAAGAATGCATTCTCTCCGGCACCATCGTCGGCATGGCTGCGATGCTCGACGGAATGGTCCAGCGCATCGAAGCCGAACTCGGCTCCCCCGCCACCCTCATCCTCACCGGCGGCGCGGCACGCTTCGTCGAACCGCTCGTTTTACATCCTCATATCTATGACCCGAACCTTCTGCTGAAAGGGCTGGCGTTCCTGTGTGAGCGGAATTGTGCAAATTAAAATCGTACTTCCAAATATTCATCAGACTCTTTCATTCTGCATGACGTTAAAAAGCGTGTCTGTTCTCCAGGCACGCTTTTCTCTATTTTTCTACGGAATCGCAACCCTTCTTTGTGTTGCCTCTCCGCTTTTCAGTTTTTCCTGATTCTCCTCTTTCAGTTTTAAAATACACGGGCGAATGCTTTCATCATACGTTTCTGTTGTCTGAAGTACATGACCATTGTATACAATCACATCATCGCAATACAGAAATACAAGCGCCATCTGATTCATCTCATGATCGTAGATCAGAAAATACCAGTTATAATCATACAAAATCCTCTCTGTCATGTTGAATACCCGTTTTGGCTTCTGGCAGGAAATTTTTTCTCCGTAAATGGTCGAGAGAATTTCGTCCATCTCCTCCTGATGATCCTCGCGCGTGATCGCGAAGGACATTCCGGCTCCGGTGTCTTCCGGGATATAAAGATAAATCATCTCGGCTTTGTCCGTATCAAAGGTTTCGATTTCCTGCAGCAGTTCCTGATCCGATTTTTCTGAGATGAAATCTGCTGCCGTCAGGAAAACATCTGTCGTACCCCGCTCAGGACCAATGGAATTTTCTTTCTGCGTATGCACCGCCGTCATTCTTTTTACCAGACATCCTGCGATCACACAAAGGATCACTCCAGCTAACACAGTGATTTTTCTCTTTTTCAAGGAAGTCACCTCTCTTCCAAAACAGACATTTCGGGAACCTTACAAAAGTTGAATTTTCTCTTTTCAGTATATCATGAATTTTTCCGAGATACACTCTTTTCCTTCTCCCTATGCATGGAAAAACTCCCGGCGCACTGTCGGGAGTTTATGACTTTCTGACTCTTTATTACTTTTTCACCTGCTCATACACCAGTCCCGGATAAGCTTCGAGGCTGACGCCGTTTTTTTCAAACATTGGAAATGCTTCTGCGCCGTATGCGCATACGGCGGTTGCCATGCTTGCCTGTTCAGTGTAGCTCTCCCAGTTGTCGGTGGTAAGGCCAGGCTGGTATGCTTCCCAGACGTTTTCGTATTCGGTGCTCTTATCGGAAGGGATTACGTCCTTCAGGCTCTCGCCGGACCAGACGGCAAGCTGATCTGCTTTTTTGTAAGTGTATTCCGGGAGCTGATCGTCGCCCAGCGACTGGTACAGCTCGTAGCGGGTGATCGTGTCTTTGGAACTGCCGTAGGATTTTTCCATCTCTTTTTTCACGGTATCCATGTCGGCATCATCCGGGTAGGTGATGTCTACTTCGCACAATACCGGTTTTCCCGTCGCTCCGGTCTGATCGAGGTTGATAAACTGAAACATAACTCTGGAAGTTTTCTCGCCGAAAACAGTGGCTTCTGTATCTACTGCGATCGCGGCTGCACTTTCGGTCTCGGAGAAAATTTCCACCTGGTCCCGATCCAGATTCCAGTCGGCAAGCACTTCATCCACCGTTTTCCCCCATCCGGTATCCGGCGACGTAATTTCCTTGCTACTCTCTTTCGCTCCCTGACATCCAGTCATTTTTCTTATTTTTTCTCAGATTACAATTACGTTTCCAGCACTCAACCCAAACACACCGCCTTTCTCTACAACATCCTCTCCAACTTCACCGGGCGAAGGAAACCATTAATTGAATATTTTTTTGTCCTCTACATATTTTTTCATAATCTTATAATTGACATTCATCTTATATAATTTCAGCAAGTCCAAATTTTGCCTAAAATACTTTTTGCATTTTTCTTTTTCTGTTTCCTCCAAAACACATGCCTGAACCATCAAGGAATAATCTATAGTTACTCCTTTTCCAGCATAGAGCATTTGTTGAATTGCTTTTTGACACACTTGTATTGCCTTTTCAAATTCTTTTACTTCTTCCAATGCCCTTGCATAGTTTCCAATATTCAATGTCCAGTCAAGAAGGTGAAAGATTGGTTTAACACGGCTACTCTGATATCTTTCTTCTATAAACTGGTAAATTTCTCTTGATTTCTCATAGTTTCCCACTCCCCAATAAATAAGCCCCACCATTGTCAGAATATCTGTTTCCAGTGTACTCAATACATATTCTATTTTTTGTCCTTCTTTCACTTCTAATGACATTTTAAGCAGTTCCATTAATTGTCTTATAAGTTCATCCGCGCTTTCCGTTTTCTTTTGATATTTTATTTTTATCTTTTCACTTTCTACATATTGTCTGTTTTGAATCACACTACAGTCCAACTTTTTTTCGATTTCCAGCAATATTTTTTCCGCATTTTCATATTCTTTTCGGTGAATAAACTTCGAAAACTCAATCTTCAATTCCAGTGTCTCATACTCTTCCACCTGAATCCCCGTCTCGATCCGATTTCCGCTCCGCCCCATTTTCTCCCTCATCTGGCGCAGATTCCCGCTTCGTGGTTTCTGGTTTCCGTTTTCGATTCTTGCCAGTGTTTCCTGCGCGCAGATATCTTCGCTCAGTTTCTCCTGCGTAAGTTTCGCCGCAGTTCTTGTCCGGCGGATCAGCTCTGCGTCGATCTCAAAATTCCGGACCACATGGTCAAACAGGCGGTAATTTTCAAAAGAGACGCCATGGTCACTTTCCAGTTCCAGAATGCTCGCACGTTCCTGACGCAGCAGTTGGATGAATTCTGCGTCACCATTCTCTTTTTCCAGAATTTTTGCATACTGCTTCAAAATTTCCGGCATATAAAGCAGTTTTCCTTCTTCCCGCAGATTTTCCAGTGCCGTTTCTGTTATCATTTTCAGATAAGTATCCTGTTTCCCGTCTTGGCTTGTTTTTGCTTTCAATAGTGCCGCATACGGAATCACTTTGACTCGTTCTGTTCTCTCAAAGTTTTTCTGAAAGATCTCTTCCGTCAATTCCTGCAGTTCTTTTTCTCCCCGCTCACGTTCCGTACCAAAACAGACTTCCCAGCGAAAGAGCAGCAACTTGTATTCTTCTACACTTAAAATCCCCGTCTTTCTCTGCGTTTCCGCTTCCGGCATTGTCTGCGCAATTGCTTTTTCCAGATGTTCGCAGACTGTCTCCGCCGATTCTCCACGCAGCCATGCGATCTGTGCATATTTCTGTTCAATGAACTGCTGATGCAACGGCTCCTCCGCTTTTCTGTTCTTTTGATATTCTTCCAGGCATTGCTCTGCTTCTTCCCATTTTCCAAGACAGATATTCTGCTGTATCTCCTGCCGCAGTTCATAAATTTCGTAAACCTCGATCGGCAGAACATACGTCAGCCTCTCCACCGACTTTCCCAACCGTCCCATCAGCCGATCAATCAGAAAAAAATCTATTTCCTGCTGATCGTATTCGATCCGTACATATTTGGCATGGGAGCAAAGTCCTTTGCATAACTGCGTCTGGCGTACGCCCTCCTTCTCCCTCAAATTCCACAGCAACTGCCCGATTCCTTTTGTCTGTTCCATAATTTCCTCGCAATACTTTTTGTTACAATCTGATGTTATTTTTTGTGACTTTTATTATAATTTTAAAATTGTATTTACAGCAAGAGAAATTATCACCATATTTTAATTTGATTTTTATACAAATCCACGTTTTCTATTTTTCTTTTAAAATAAAATATGGAATTGCCCTAAATCAGGGCAATTCCACGCATTATAATTTATCTTTCGTATGAAACCATTCCATTCTTTACCCATAGATTTCCATACCATCGACCGCATTGATATAAACATAATCTGTTCCCATACCCGTCTGTATTGTAAATTCCCACGTCGGAATCATATCGCATTTCCAGAATCTATCCGCATCCTGTTCCGTGCAGAGCGGGAAATAGATCAGTTCCATTTGTGTGATTTCCACATTTCCCGCAAACATCATTTCAAACTTGCGAGATAAAATTTCCACGATTTTATCATTCTGCTGAAATCGGAATGCAGCACTCGAAAAAAGACCATTTTTTTGTTCACCCCCGTCTCGTATGAATGTTCCGTGATACCATTTTTATATTTTCATGGTAACGTAAACGCCTGAAATAGTTTATGACGTTGGTCGGGATTTTCCAATGCAAAAAGCCCCGGCGTAAACCAGAGGCATCTTCGCACGCTCTTTCGAGCACTGATACAAATATTTTGATAAACTGCTGATGCAGAGGCCCACCTCCGCCCTGGAAATGGCCTCTGCTGTTTTTCTTTTATTTCTCTTCTACCTTCACATGCTCCGCCCAGTCGACATTCTGGCTGTCTTTGGCGATGATGTACAGCATGCAGGTGTCTGCTGTTTCGAGTTTTACTGCGTCGCCTTTTTTGAAGGCTGCGGTGTCGTAGTTTACGATTTCAGCGTTGTTCTTGCTGATGATGTAGATGTTGGAAATCTGATCTGCATCGATTCCTGCCTGATCCCACTGGATTGTGCCGCTTCCTGATGCAAGGGTGAATTCGAGATCACATCCGCCTTCGTATAATACGTTTCCATCGAAATCCCATCTGGTGCAGTTTCCGCTGGAATAGATGTGTTCCACGAAGGAATTTGTGAAGTTTTCCTCCGATACCAGAACATCCCCATCGGTCAGATACGCAGGAACGGATGTCTGACTGTCTGCTGTCCAGATTTCCTGCCCGCCGAAGGTGAGGGATGTGAAATCCTGCTCCACTACAACCGTTCCCGAGCAGCCCGTCTTTCCTGATTTTTTGATCAGCGGCCGCTTGTAGGAAAACGCCAGCTCCGCCGCCGAACCGTCTTTTGCGGTGATGCTGATCTGATCACTCGTACTGTACGCATCCGCCGGTGAACAGTCTTCCGGGATCAGATACCGTACAAAGAAGTGCTTCGCATCCGTCTGATAAACCGATACAATCTCAACATCCGACGGTTTCACTTTACTCAACTTCAACTGCGTCGCCCCAAACACAAGAACCACAGCCACCAGCAAAACACCAATCACAATACCGAAAATTTTCTTATTCTTCATATGTCGCACCTCCTTTTCTTTTCCTTCACGTTCCAAGGTATTCTTATTTTTATTATAACCTTGCGTAGGGGAAAAGTTTATGACGTTTTCTGAAACATTAAACAGGAAAATTTTTATTCATTTTCTCAAGTTGGAACTTTCTCCACCAGATCTTCTACCGTGCATACTAATACCCGTGCAATCTTCAACAGTGTTTCTGTCTGTGCCTTGTTAATATCTTTTCTCCGCTGTTCATATTGCTGAATAGTCCGAACCGAAACACCTGCCTGCTTTGCCAGCTCACTCTGACTTAAATTTGCAAAAGTACGCAGTTCTTTCAGATTCGTCTCAGGTTTTGCTTCATGATACAATTCATTCATTTTGTCTACAAACTGCCGTATATCCATTTCATGGTACGGCGTATAGAGCATTCGCACTTCGGTTACTGGGATAGCATAAACCCGTTCAAATATTCTCTCTTTATCATTATATTATCATAAGATCCAGAATCTTTATATGACGTTTTCCTTAACTTTTTCAAACGAAAAAAATCCCTCCCCACACATCACGCATGGAAAGGGATTTCTCTATTTACTCTATTTTTCTTTTAATCCATCAGCAGATCTCCGCACCTGCCGGCATTGCTTTTTCCGGGGTCATGAGGCATACGTTGCCTTCGGCGTCCTCGGCGCAGAGTAGCATTCCTTCGGACATCATTCCTGCCAGTTTGGCCGGTTTCAGGTTGGTGAGGACCATAACCTTCATTCCGATGGTGTCTTCCGGTTTGTAATATGCTTTGATTCCGGAGACGATCTGTCTTGTCTGGCTTCCTACTTTGACCTGGAAGCAGAGGAGTTTTTTGGATTTCTTCACTGGCTCGCAGGAGATGATTTCACCTACCTGGAACTGCATTTTTCCGAAGTCTTCAAAGGTGATTTCTTCCTTCGGCTCAAGGTCGATCACAGCTTCCTCTTCTTTTTCTTCTTCCTCTTCCTCTTTGGCAGCAGCCATGGCAGCTTTCTGTTTTGCCTGGATCACTTCTACTTTTTCCATAACCTCTTTGACATCGAGTCTCTGGAACAGGATCTGCGGCTGATCGGTTACCTGATTGCCCGATGTATACAGTCCGAACTGATCCAGCTCTTCGTAGCTGCGTTTCTCTGCATTCAACTGAGCCAGGATCTTCTCGGTAGTCTCCGGCATGAAGGACTCCAGCAGACATGCGCCGATGGTGATGCTCTCTACCAGGTTGTACAGAACCTCTTCCAGACGGTCTTTCTTTGCCTCGTCTTTTGCCAGTGCCCACGGCATCGTCTCGTCAATGTATTTGTTGCAGCGTTTGAACAGACCAAAGATCTCGGTCATTGCATCTGCCACACGCAGCTCTTCCATCTTGGCAGCAACTTTTGCTTTTGTTGCGGTAACGACTGCTTTCAGATCATCATCCACTTCTTCTGCTGCGCCTGTCTTTGTCACAACGCCGCCGAAGTATTTGTTGCTCATTGAGATGGTACGGTTTACCAGGTTTCCAAGAGTATTGGCAAGGTCGGAATTCATACGCTCAACCAGCAGCTCCCAGGTGATGACACCGTCGTTCTCGAACGGCATCTCGTGCAGAACGAAGTAGCGGACAGCGTCTACGCCGAACAGGTCTACCAGATCGTCTGCGTAGATCACGTTTCCTTTGGATTTACTCATCTTGCCGTCGCCCTGCAGCAGCCACGGATGACCAAATACCTGTTTCGGAAGCGGCAGATCGAGTGCCATCAGGAAGATCGGCCAGTAAATGGTATGGAAACGGATGATGTCTTTTCCGATCAGATGCAGGTCTGCCGGCCACAGCTTGTTGAACTGCTCGGAGCTGTTTCCGTCACAGTCATAACCGATTCCGGTGATGTAGTTGGTCAGTGCGTCCAGCCATACGTAGGTAACGTGCTTCGGATCGAAGGATACCGGGATTCCCCAGGTGAAAGAGGTTCTGGATACACAGAGATCCTGCAGTCCCGGAAGAAGGAAGTTGTTCATCATCTCATTCTTTCTGGAAACCGGCTGGATGAACTCCGGATGGGTGTTGATATAATCGATCAGTCTCGGTGCATATTTGCTCATTTTGAAGAAATATGCCTCTTCTTTTGCCGGTGTAACCGGGCGTCCGCAGTCCGGACATTTTCCGTCTACAAGCTGGGACTCGGTGAAGAAGGATTCACACGGTGTACAGTAAAGACCTTCGTAATATCCTTTGTAGATATCTCCCTGATCGTACAGTTTTTTGAAGATTTTCTGTACCTGTGCCTCGTGATCCGCATCGGTGGTACGGATGAATTTGTCATAGGAAGTATTCATCAGATCCCAGATTCTCTTGATCTCGGTGGATACGTTGTCTACGAATTCTTTTGGTGTGATGCCTGCCTCTTCTGCTTTCAGCTCGATCTTCTGACCGTGCTCATCGGTTCCGGTCTGGAAGAATACATCGTAGCCCTGCTGACGTTTGAAGCGGGCGATGCTGTCTGCGAGTACGATCTCGTAGGTGTTTCCAATGTGCGGCTTGCCGGATGTGTAGGCAATCGCCGTGGTGATATAATATTTCGGTCTGATTTTTTCCATTTTATTTATTACTCCTTTCCATTCTGCAGGATATCCGCAAAATAAAAAAACTGCCTTACTCCGCTCCTGTTGCCGTCGGAAGAAGACAGGTTTGTTTACCCGTGATACCACTTCTTTTCGTCCCTGCCTCACAGCAGGAACCTCTGCAGGTACATGTGCTATACCTCTCCGCTGTAACAGGCGGAACCTGTCGCAGCCTTACCGTTTCGGATTGTTGTTCTCACGGTTCGGTGCGCCTCTCGGAAGCCATGTTCGATCTGCCGCTCCTCCTCCCCTCTCAGCCTGCAAAACCGGAATGGTTTTCGGGGGTGTTCTCTGTAAATTCGCGGAAGCAGATGTACTCTCTTCGTCACTGTGTTTTCATTTTATGCACTGCTTTTGTGCGCTAGTTTTATGCTAACACATTTACATGAATTTGTAAACCGCAAAAAAGCCCGCCGAATGGGGATTTTTTCATATTTTTCCCATTCGGCGGACATTCTATTCATCGCAAAAATTATCTGTGGTTTGCTTTGATCACAGACATTGCTGCCTCATCTGCAACAACCGTCAGATCGTTGTGAAGCTGCAGGATGGAAGCCGGAACCTGCGGAGTAACCGGTCCGTACAGAACTTTATCGAGGATCTCTGCTTTTCCTTCGCCGCTGACGATCAGCAGAACTTTTCTTGCCTGCATGATGTTCTTGATTCCCATGGTGTATGCCTGGGTCGGAACATCTTCTACTTTTTCGAAGAAACGTTTATTTGCCTGAATGGTGCTCTCGGTCAGATCCACGCAGTGTGTCTCTTTCTCGAAAGCTGCGCCCGGCTCGTTGAATCCGATGTGGCCGTTGTTTCCCAGTCCGAGCAGCTGCAGATCAATGCCGCCGACGCTGCGGATGATTTCGTTGTATGCTGCACATGCTTTTTCGCTGTCCGGCTCCAGTCCGTTCGGAACGAAGGTGCGCTCTTTGTTGATGTTGACATGATTGAACAGGTTGGTGTTCATGAAGTAACGATAGCTCTGATCATTCTCCGGGGAGAGTCCTTTGTACTCGTCCAGGTTTACGCTGGTGACGTTTGCGAAATCGAGGTCGCCTTTGTTGTACCACTCAACCAGCTGTTTGTAAGCGCCGACCGGGGTAGATCCGGTTGCAAGGCCGAGCACTGCGTGCGGTTTCATGATCACCTGCGCGGAGATGATGTTTGCTGCTTTTCTGCTCATATCATTATAATCTTTTGCTTCAATTAATAACATTTGTTTTTCCTCCAAATTTCTTCTATATAATAAATTACATAATAACCTGTTTCAGGTTCAGTTCGTCGTCCACCAGAAGTACATGCGCTTTTTTGCCCGGTGCAATGGATCCTACTTCATCGTAGATACCGATGCTCTGTGCCGGATTTCTTGTTGCCGCAAAAATGGCATCTGCCAGCGGAATATCAAACGAAACTGCTTTTCTCATGCAGTCGTACAGGTTCGTAGCGGAACCCGCGATCGTCTCGCCGTCAGTCAGGGTTGCTTTTCCGTCTTTCATCCAGACAGCCTGTCCCCCGAGAGAATACGTTCCGTTCGGCATTCCCGTTGCCATCATGGAATCGCTGATGAGAACCATGCGCTCACTTCCCATCATGGAGAAGGTCGCGCGGACAACCGCACCGTGAATGTGATAGCCGTCACAGATCAGCTCCATGCGGCACTCGGGATCGTCGAATGCGGCGCCGATGACACCAGGATTGCGGTGTGCGAACGGCGGCATGGCGTTGTACAGATGGGTGACATGGTGTGCGCCTGCTTTCATGGCAGCCAGCGCGGTGTCATAATCTGCTGTCGTATGGCCGATGGAAACCATGACTTCATCGAAAACCTCTTTGATAAATTCCAGTGAGCCAGGCATATTCGGGGCCAGGGTTACGAGACGGATGTTTCCGCCGCTCGCCGCATTGCATGCGCGAAAGAACTCAGCGTTCGGAGCCACGATGTTCTCCTCTGCCTGTGCGCCTTTTTTGATCGGATCGATGAACGGTCCTTCCATATTGACGCCGGCGATCACTTCTGCTTCCGGCTCATCTTTGATTGCTTCGATGGTTCCGAAGATTTTCAGCAGATCGTCTTTTGGCAGTGTCATGGATGTCGGGCAGTAAGAGGTGATGCCATGCGCTTTCTCGTAGCGCAGGATCTCTTTTAAACCTTCCACGTCTCCGTCTGAAAAATCATGTCCGGCAGCGCCGTGGCTGTGTACGTCAACCAGTCCCGGCAGAACCATCATGCCTTTCGCATCGATCACTTCCCGATCGGTCACTTCTTCTTTTGTGGAAACGAAACGTTTTCCTTCTATATAAAGATCTTTTTCCGCAAACGTTCCGTCTTCCTGAAATACACGTCCGTTTTTGATAATCATTGTCTTGCCTTCTTTCTTTGATCTGTTCTGATTATAATTTATTTTGATTTTATTTTCAACTATTTTTATATTTTAGAAATTACTTTCACGTCATTAAAGTTCTTTCCGTTTTTCCGCCCGCTTTCCCGTACAATTCACACACAATTGAAAGTTGCTTCACCACTCTGCCTGTGATACAATAAAGCAAGAACTGATCTGAATTTTTTTCAGATATTTACAGATACCAGGAGGACCTACGTTCCATGGAACACTTTGAAAAATCGATTATTCCTGTTATTGAATCTGTCTATCCCTCGTTCACTCCCCTGGAACGGACGGTAGCAGATTTTTTTATTCATAATACCGACGAATCGGATCTGTCCGCGCGCCACGTTTCGGAGCTGCTCTATGTCTCGGAGGCTTCGCTCTCCCGCTTTGCGAAAAAATGCGGCTACACGGGCTACCGCGAATTTGTCTACCGTTACCAGGAAGGTCTGAACGCCGCACTGCCTGGCACGGACGATCACATCAAACAGGTGCTGAATACGTATCAGGAGCTGCTGAATAAAAGCTACTCGCTCGCCGACCGCGCGCAGATTGACCGCATCTGCCATATTCTCGCTTCGAAGCGTCGGGTGTATGTTTACGGTCTGGGAAGCTCGGGACTTTCTGCGCAGGAGATGAAGCTGCGGTTTATGCTTGCGGGCGTGGATATTGAAGCAATTACCGATATTCACATCATGAAAATGAACGCGGTTCTGCTTGATGAGAGCTGTGCGGCGATCGGCATCACCGTCAGCGGACGGACGCCGGAGGTGCTGCGGGCACTCGGCGCTGCAAAGGAAAAGGGGGCCTCGACGATTCTCTTTACCTCCCGCAGTTCGAGCGATTACGATACCTTCTGCGATGAGGTGCTGCTGCTGGCAGTCAAGGAGCATCTGAAGAACGGCGGCGCGATCTCTCCGCAGTTCCCGATCCTCGTGATGATCGACGTTCTCTACTCGCATTTTCTCACGACCGACAGTGAACGCAAGGAGGCTTTGTATGAATACGCCGTCACCAAACTCCATGAAACGTGATCCCGGCCGCGGCAGCGCGTATCTTCCTTTTCTGAAGAAACGCTGCCGCGATTTCTTTTTCTTCTGCCTGCTCCTCGGCGTTTACGTCGCCTTCATCACCCTCACAGGCATCGGCTGTCCGATCCGGTTTTCCACCGGCATTTCCTGCCCGGGCTGCGGGATGAGCCGTGCGGTACTGCTTCTGCTCTCGGGTCATTTTCAGGCGGCGTTTCGGATGCATCCGCTTGTCTATGCCGTGCTGCCCGCAGGCGTCTGGCTCTTCTTCGGGCCGGAACAGACAGCGGGACTTCGGCGTTTTAAAAAGGGGATCATTACGATGCTTGTCGTGCTGTTTCTCGCCGTTTATGCCTGGCGCATTTATCACCACGACCCGCTCCTTTCTATTGACCCCTCGCTCGGGCGCGTGCTACAATGGTTCTATCTTAATTAAAGGGGGTATTTACAAATGAATGTAAAAGACAACCGCAGTTTCTGGGTCTATCTTCTGCTCACATTTCTGACATGCGGACTCTACTCGATTTACTTCTGGTATGTCTATGTAGAAGATCTGAACACAGTCTTTTACGGCGATGGGGAAGACAGCCCGAACTACATTATCGTGCTGCTTCTGTCCTGGGTTACCTGCGGAATTTACGGTGTTTACTGGCGTTACAAACAGGCGAACCGTATGTACCGCGAAGCATACGACCGCTATGGGGTGATGATTGAGGAAAATGGTTCTGCCATTCTGCTGTGGACGCTGCTCGGCTACCTGACCGGCGGCATCGGCCAGCTCATTGCCGACTATTTCATGATCCAGAACCTGAACAAGACTGCGCTCGTTTACAATTCACGCGCGTATTGATAAGGGGAGGCGGTTTTTATGGCAACATCTATGGTGAAGGGAAATCCGATGAAGCTGATGCTTCAGTTTGCCTTTCCGCTTCTCATCGGAAATCTGCTGCAGCAGACGTATAACATCATTGATGCGGCGATCGTCGGCCAGACGCTTGGCCCGGAGGCGCTCGCCAGCGTCGGTGCAAGCAGCAGTGTACAGTTTCTGGTGCTCGGCTTCTGTATGGGAAGCTGCACGGGATTCAGTGTTCCGGTTGCAAAGTATTTCGGCGCCGGAAAGCTTGATAAAATGCGCGATTATATTTTTAATGGTGCTGCACTTGCTGTCCTGATTGCGGCCATTCTGACCACACTCTGCAGTTTACTCTGTGCACCGATTCTGCACCTGCTGTCGGTTCCGTCCGATATCTTCGCGGATGCCTACGCATATCAGCTTGTGATTTTCCTCGGGATTCCGTTTTCGATTCTGTACAATTATCTTTCCAGCATCCTGCGTGCCGTCGGGGACAGCCGCACACCGTTTCTGTTTCTGGCATTTTCGGCAATCCTGAATATTTTCCTCGACCTGTTCTGTATTATCATTCTGCATCTGGGATGCGCAGGCGCGGCGATTGCGACGATTTCCGCCCAGGCGATCAGCGGACTCTTATGTCTGTTTTTTATTTCCCGTAAGGTAAAGCTCCTGCTTCCGACAAAGGAAAACCGCATTCTGCGAAAGGATGCCGTGCAGGAACTCCTCGCAATGGGCATTCCGACGGGACTGCAGTTTTCGATCACGGCGATCGGCAGTATGGTAATGCAGTCAGCGAATAATGGACTTGGCAGTGTTTATGTTTCGGCGTTCACAGCTGCTATGAAAATCAAACAGTTTATGATGTGCCCGTTTGATGCGATCAGTACCGCGGCTTCCGTTTTCTGCAGTCAGAATCTCGGAGCAGGCCAGGCAAAACGAATCCGTCAGGGACTCCGCCAGGGTGTGCTTGTCGGTGTCGGCTATGGTGCGTTTGCAGGTGTCATCATGATTCTGTTCGGACGGCCGCTGACGAAACTCTTTATTGTCAGCTCTGCTTTCGAAGCAATCAACGCTTCGGCAAAATATCTGCGCTGCCTCGGATTTTTCTACTGGCTGCTTGGTATTTTGAATGTCTGCCGTATGGTAACGCAGGGACTTGGCTACTCGGGAAGGGCCGTTTTCTCCGGCGTAATGGAGATGCTGGCACGGACGATTGTCTGTCTGGGATTTGTCGGGGCGTTTGGCTTCACCGCAATCTGCTTTGCGGATCAGGCTGCATGGCTCGCCGCCTGCTGCTATATCGCACCGACATGTCTGTACTGTGTGAAGAAATCCACGAAAATGATTGCGGATCGCGGTGCGAAATAATAACGTTATTTTCTGTCTTACAGCGGCTTCCAGATACTTCTCAGGTTATCGCGGCAATCACCAGAAACTTGGTTCATCACGGATTTTGGTTCATTGCCCGCAAAAACAAGAAAAAGATACTGTTCTGCATGGAATCATCTTCCCCGCAAAACAGTATCTTTTTTCTTGTTTTTTCAGCGTTACCGCTCGATTCCATCTCTTGCCGCAAGACCCTTGTCAAACGGATGCTTGATTTTTTTCAGCTCCGAAACATAGTCCGCCCGCTCAATCAGCGCCTCCGATGGTCCCTGCCCTGTCAGAATCACTTCCAGCTTCTCCGGCTTGTGATCCAGAAAATCCAGAAGGAGCTGCTCATCAAACAGTTTGCTTCCGATCGTATAGACCAGCTCGTCCAGGAACAGCACATCGTATTCTTCCTGAATCGCTTTTTCTGTCACTTTCTGAAACTGCTCTTCATAATACCGCTTCTGCTCTGCCTTCTCCTCCGGCGTCATCAGAAACGAAAACTTTATCTTGTCCTGCCCCGGCACAAACGTCACATTTGGCGACAGTAAGAGCACCTTCCGCTCGCTCGTGCTGTTGTCTTTCATAAACTGATAAATTAAAACACGGTATCCATACCCTGCCGCACGCGTGCAGAGTCCCATACCACAAGTCGTCTTTCCTTTTCCATCCCCACAGTAGATGTGGACACAGCCTGTCTGTTTTTCCATGTTGGAATCCCTTTCTTTTTTACTATCCATATCTCATATGTAACGAGGAGTGTGATACTTAACCACACTCCTCTAAGAACATCTTTTGTAAAGAATTTTCTGCTGGTTGTCAGCCCCGGTATCCAGTTAAGATGCCTTTAACGGCATGGAAATTTATCCTGCTCCATCTGCAGTCCAACTTTTAACGATGCTCTTACATCGAGAACATTTCTGTTCTTACTTATTATACTCAATTCAAGTAAAAAATCAACCAGGCTATCATAATCGCGGACTAAAGCTGATTACAGTTCACTGGTATACAGCGACTTGTATGTAAGATTCGTACCTGTTCTAGACGTAAATTTAGCTTGCAGTGTCAACTTCATTGCTGCATAGAAGTTTGGCGTTTTTATTGCAATCATCAACGTTTTCAACTACTCTATTCTTCCCAGTATAGCCGGGAAATTTAGATTTTTCATTTATCAGTATTCACAAGTTTCGTAGCAAGGAATTCAGTAACAGCCTTCTCTGTATCCGCCAGACCATTTTCTTCCAGTTCGTTTACCATGTTGTCCCAATTCGCGTCAAATTCCTCTTCTGTACCCGAAACACATTTTACCAGCCCTGGCCAAGTAATATCTGAAATTGTATTCTGCTGCTCGGTCAGCTCCTGTGGCTGCTGATATGCCCAGAGTGCAGAATATGGAAGAAGCTCAAATTCTTCTGGCTGCGGAAACATATCTGTCAGCATTTCGATTCCCATTGCCTCGCATCCGGCTTTTTCCGCTTCGTTATAATTTGCAATCACAGATTCCTTCGTCGTTGGAGTATACGGGAATCCATCCTCAGTGTAAGAACCTGCTCCATAGATTGGAAATCCAGTATAGTTATCAATACCTGTGTTCTTATGATAGTCTGGATCTGACTGTGCTTTGGCAACTTCTTCATCGGTACGATACGGCTTTCCATTTTCGTCCAGGAAATAATTTTCTCCTTCAATTCCCCAATGATATAAAATCTGTCCTTCATCCGAGCACAGATAATCTATGAATTTGATTGCACGAACTGGGTCCTCACAGCTTTTTGTAATTGCCATTCCATATCCGACCGTTGTTCCCTGATACAAAAGAGCTTTGCAGACCTGATCCTCTCTTAAGGTTACCGGCAGTCCAACATATGTCTGATCTACTTTTCCATCAGCCATCAATGCTGTTTCACACTGACTATAGTGCCATTCTGAATCTGTCAAGGCAACAACACGGCCGCTGGCAACCTTTGCAATATAGTCATCATCCGTCTGTGTTGCAAAATTCGGATCCAGAATTCCTTCATTGTACATACGGCATAACCATCTAAAATACTCTTTTTCTTCCGGCGTAACCGTTTTTAAATGTACTGTATAGTCATCATCAATCAGCCACTGTCCATTATCCGGCGCTGCATCTGCGATAAAGCCTGCCGGGTTACTCAGTGTAATCAGCCAATGCCAGTCTGCTGCACTCATAGTAATTCCAATCATATCCAAACCATCTTCTGTCTTTGGATGAGCTGCCAAATAGCTCTTGATCATTTTTTCATATTCATCTATTGTTTTTGGATATTTGTAATCATTCTCTTTCAGTGCAGCCCACTGGATCTGGCAGGTTCCTCCTGTTGTCAGTGTTTTCTGATTTACACCCGCATAAGACAGCTGATAAATTCCCGGATCGTCTTTACTCCACTGTAACTTTTCCAGCTCATCTCCGTACATTTTTTTAATATTTGGTCCATATTTTTCAATCAAATCTGTCATGTCAATCAGAGCGCCTGCTGCATACAGATCCGTCGCATTCGATTTTGCATAAATCAAATCTGGATATTCATCATTTGCAATCATCAACGCAACGTCCTCTTTTGCATCTCCTTGCGATGCAACCGGATAGCTGACATCCAACGTAACACCTGTTGCCTCTGTGATCGCTTTCGCTACCGGATTATCCCAATTTCCATTTTTACCATCTGCATTGAAATATTCAAATGTAACTGGTGTCTTATCATCGCTTTCTTCTGTGTCTGCTTTTGTAGTCTCCGTTTCAGTTTCTGACGATCCGGAATTTACACTAGCACTGCTCTTACTGCTGCTGTCTGAACCGCAGCCTGTAAGCATTCCTGCGACCATAGTACCCGTTAGCATCACTGATATTATTTTTCGTTTCATAAAAACCTCCTTTAAAAACCTCTCTGATATTAGACAATAAACATTTTCCCTTTTAAAATTTGCAAATTTCAGCTCCTACAAACTCATATGATTTTGAATAGTCTCAGTATATCAAATATAATTTTTGTTTTATATTATATTTTTGATCTTATTTTTATCTTTTTTTTATATTTTTCGACACGCGAAATTTCTCCGCTGTGTTTTTATAAATTTATTTCTATATTTTTGCTGCTTTTCAATAACTTTTCCGTCAATTTCTATGCTATACTTAGAGCTATAGTAAAAGGAATGGGGGGTTCTACTATGCAATTTAAAACTGAAAAAATTTCAGAACACATTACAAGAATTCATGGATTCTGCACAGAATTTATGTATCTGATTGAAGGCAGCAAAGCAGCTGTCCTAATCGACACTGGATGCGGGTTCTATAGTTTAAAAGACTGTATCCATAACCTGACTAACAAGCCATTAAAAGTCCTGATAACCCACGGTCATGTAGATCACGCCATGGGTGCCAATGAATTTGAAGAAATTTATCTGAATCATAAGGATAAATCCGTATATCAGCTTCATTCTGAAAAAGGCTTCCGTCTGGAAGGCGCGAAAGGATTGTGTCCTGAAAAAGGGCTTATCAAAGAAACAGATATGATACCATCTGCTCCATTTGAAAAATTTCATAACCTGCAGGAAGGTGATGTTTTTGAGCTTGGTGGAATTCATGTTGTTATTTATGAATTACCCGGTCATACCCTGGGCAGTGTTGTCATGCTGATTCCGGAAGAGCGGACAATTCTTCTCGGTGATGCCTGCAATCCATTTTTATTCCTGTTTGATAAGTTTTCCACGGGACTTGCTTCCTATGAAAAAAATTTACAAGAGTTACAGAAAAAAACTGCTGGAAAATATGACCGAGTCCTGATCTCACATGGAAATGGAGATGCCAAGCCAACCACTTTAGAAGATGTGCTCAAAGTATGTCAGGATATTCGTTCTGGAAATGTTACGGATCGCAATTTTGTTTTTTCTGGTGAAACACATCCTCTCGCAGATAATGGAACTTATACCTTTATCTGCTATGACAAAAAACGAATAGAAGAATAAAATCAGATTACTCTATTATGTTTTCTCAACACTGTTCAATATACAACTGTCTCAATAATTGATGTGTATTAGCTGATAAGCTGTGAATAAATCATAAAAATCCCAGCTTATCAGCTTTTCTTTACTTATAGCAATCCCCCATGCACCGTATTGTTTCCGGCATTAAAATTAAAAGCACATTTTCTTCCTTGGGATTTATCAAAAAGACAGCTGTACACGAAAAAGACATAGGAAATGCAGAAAAAACGCACAAAAAGAGAGAACAGATTTCTCCATTCTCTCTTCAATAAATTTATTCTACTAAAAATTTTTTATTTACCGAAATATCTGGCCAGCAGACCAGCGAAAGCTTTTCCGTGTCTAGCTTCATCTCTTGCCATCTCATGCACGGTGTCATGGATTGCATCAAGATTCAGGGCTTTGGCACGTTTTGCAAGATCTGTTTTACCAGCGGTTGCGCCGTTCTCTGCTTCTACACGCATCTGCAGGTTTTTCTTGGTGCTGTCGGTTACAACTTCGCCGAGAAGCTCTGCGAATTTTGCTGCGTGCTCTGCCTCTTCGTAAGCTGCTTTTTCATAGTACAGGCCTACTTCCGGGTATCCCTCGCGGAATGCTACTCTGGACATTGCCAGGTACATACCAACCTCGGAGCACTCGCCCTCGAAATTGGCTCTCAGGTCTTTTTTGATATCTTCCGGAACGTCGGATGCTACACCAACTACGTGCTCTGCTGCCCAGGTCAGATCCTCGCCCTGCTCGATAAATTTCTCTTTCGGTGCTTTACAGATCGGACAGACTTCCGGTGCTTCTGCTCCTTCATAAACATATCCACATACGCTGCATACAAATTTTTTCATAGTCTTTCTTTCCTTTCTTTTTGTTGTGTATTTCATTTTATCATTTCCAATTTTGTGTTTTATAACAGTTTTTTTATTTTTAATATTAGTAACTGTTACTGATATTACTTTAGCATAAGCTCCGCTTTTTGTCAATGCTTATTTTTAATTTTTTCCTTCTTCCTGGGGATGCTATACGTTCCCCGGGTGATTTTTGCAATTCTCGCAGATACCGTAAAAATTTACAGAATAATCTTCGATCGTACCTCTGAAATTTTCCGCTGCCACATTCTTGATTTCACTGATGTCACGCATCGTAAGGTCTGTCACGCAGTGGCATTTTCTGCAAACGAAATGGTGATGCGTGGAAGTATCTCCATCGAACCGGTCGGGGCCATCGCCTGTTGTAAGGCGCTTGATCTCTCCTAATTCAGAAAGAAGAGACAGGTTCCGATATACTGTGCCAAGACTGATATTGGGAAATTCTTTCCGTACATCGGTATAGAGCATATCTGCGGTCGGGTGATCCTTTCGCCCCTGAAGGCAGACTTTGATGCTTTCTCTTTGTCTGCTATACTTGAGTGTTGACATAGTCTTTTTCCTTTCGTATCTTTCGATAACAGTAATTGTTATTATATTTATACTATAAGGCTGTTTTCTCGAAAAGTCAAGCGAAAGATTACTTCCAGATTCTTCCTTTTGTCTGCACAGATCTGTTCCCGGCATTCTTCAAAAATCTCCCCAAAAAACGAGGAGTGCCCAGGAACCTCTCGGCGCCTGGGCTATTATTATGAAAAAATCTTAATTGTGTAGTGATTGCATACACGCTGTTCCTTTGGAACTGAGATAACTATACCAATTAATTATGAACAAATTATGAACGAGCAGTGAATCTTCTGTTAATCTGCACATTTTTTAGAATTATTTTATACTTTCTTTGTGTATTTATCACATATTTTATTTCTAACTCTGTCCCTTACTCTCTCCACTCTGTCCAGAAATCATTTTTCTCCGTTAATTTTTCTATTCGTATTGCCCATCCCCGATTTTCCCTGTCATTTCTCTCTCATTTATGTTAAGATTGATGTACAGCCAATGCGGCAGAATGGAGGATTTTTTATGAGTACCGGAAATCAGGAATATATACGAGACATGAACCGCGCCCTGGTTCTCGAGGCAATCGCCAACCATCCGCCGCTTTCCCGCGCAGATCTGGCGAAAATGCTGCATCTGACAAAAGCAACCGTATCCACCATCGTCCAGGAACTGCTCGACCGCCAGCTCGTCATAGAACTCGGCAGCGCCGAAAAAACTTCCATGGGTCGAAAACCGATTCTGCTTACTTTTAATAATCGCTGCGGTTCCATCATCGCCGTCGATCTCGGCGTAAAAAAGATCACCATTCTCACCGGCGATCTGAAGGGAAAATCATGTACTGTAAAAGAATACCCGATTGATCCCTCCCTCTCCCTGGAGGAATACCTGATTTTCCTCCTCCACAAAACCAAATCCGACCTCCCCAAGACCCCGTGCGGCCTCGTCGGAATCTCCATCGGAATCTACGGCGTCGTCTGCGACGACCTCGTTTTATTCACACCCTACTACGATCTGAAACACTCCAACCTGAAAAACTACCTTGAAGAAGAATTTCAGGTCCCTGTCATCGTAGAAAACGAAGCCAACCTCTCCGTCATCGGCGAAGCCGCCTGCGCAGAGCACTTTAAAAATATGATCTTCCTGAACATCCACGAAGGCGTCGGCATGGGAATCCTCATTGACGGCGAACTCTACACCGGCCAGAACGGCTACGCCGGCGAATTCGGCCACACCATCCTCTTCCCCGATGGCCGGCCCTGCCCCTGCGGCAACCACGGCTGCCTCGAACAGTACATCTCCGAAGCCGCCGTCCTGAACGATTTTGCCGCCGCCGAAGGCTTAGAAAACGTCTCTGTCGAACGCTTCATCCAGTATTACCAGGAAGGCAGCCCCAACGCCCGCAAAGTAATGCAGGATTTCACCCACTACATCGGAATCAGCCTGAACACGGTTCTCCACACCTTCAACCCGGACGTCATCGTCATCAACAGCTCCTTCACCAACTACATCCCAGGTCTGATCGACGAAATCACCTCCGGAATCCAGAACCGCCTCCGCTGGTACCTCCACGTCCTCCCGGCTCACCTGCAGGATGTCTCCGTCCTCATGGGCGGAATCAGCCTCTGCTCCCGGAACTTCCTCGGAATTTCCACCTTTAAGCTGCTGGACCTGTAACCTATAGCAAGACCCGAAAATAATGCAAAAAAGGCAGTGCTGCAGAGCCCCGTCTCGATTCCGCTGCGCTGCATCTTGATGTGGCTTCTCGCCATATGAAATTTCAGAAAAAAGTGCTCATTCATGCAAGCATGATTCACAATTTGTTCTGAAATTTCGCATAGCTCTGAATAGTCACAATTTGTTCATGATTTTTTTACAACATGAACACGCTTTCAACATAATTTACCCGTATACTAAAAGCATAAATAATGAATGCCAACATTATTTACACAATTTTCTTTTTCATATTGCCGATTAGAAAATCGGCTCTCCTTCCTTTAAAAATAAAAATGAAAAAAAGCACTGTTTCGCCAACGGTGCTTTTTTTCATGCCATTTTTTATTTACACAATTCGTCTGTCAGCCGTGCAAACTCCTGCAGATTCAGTGCCTCGCCGCGGATCGTGAGCGGCCAGCCGCAGGCTGTGATTGCAGCCTCAATCTCCTCTTTCGAAAAATGCAGCAGCTCCGAATTTTTCAGTCCGTTCGCCAGCGTCTTCCGTCTCTGATTAAACGACGCCCGAATAATGGAGAACATCAACTTCTCATCCTTCGTCTCCACCGGCATCACCTCATGACGCGTCAGCCGTATCACCGCACTTCCAACCTTCGGCCGCGGCATAAAACAGTTCGGCGGCACATTCGCCACAATATACGGCTCTGCATAATACTGCACCGCCAGCGACAGCGCCCCGTAATCCTTCGATCCCGGCCCCGTCTGCATCCGGTCCGCAACCTCCTTCTGAACCATAACCGTAATCGAATCCACCGGCACATGATTCTCAAACAATCCCATAATAATCGGCGTCGTAATATAATACGGAAGATTCGCCACAACCTTGATCGGCCGTCCGTTGTTCTTCTCCTTCGCCAGCGCCGCCAGATCTACCTTCAAAACATCATTGTTGATAACCTCAACATTATCATAATCCGACAGCGTATCCTCCAGAATCGGGATCAGATTCTTGTCAATTTCCACCGCACACACACTCCGCGCAGCATACGCAAGATACTGCGTCAGCGTACCGATACCAGGTCCGATTTCCACAACAAAATCGTCCGGTCCGATACCTGCAGCGGCTACAATCTTATCCAGCACATGTGGATCGATCAGAAAATTCTGACCATACTTTTTCTGAAATACAAAGCCGTACTTCTGCAGTACGGCTATTGTATTCTGCGGCTCCCCGAGCCACGGTTTTACTTTCTCCATAAATTCTCCATGTATTTAGAACTCAAAGTCTTTCTCGTAAAGAATCACGCGGTCGTCCGCATCGGTATGCTTTCTGGACATGCGTCTTCCGAATTTACGGGTTCCCTTTTCTGCATGGGCGATGGCACGATCCACCATATCTTTGACCTGTGAAATCGTCATCGGCTCGCCCTCCTTCTGATTGTTGCCAATCTGTGTATACAGAGCAAGCACACCCATCTCGTCCATCTTGTATCCATTCTCACGCGCATACGTGCGGGCAAACGTAACCAGCTCGTCGTTCGTGAAAACAGGAATCGAAATGACCGTCTCAAACTTCTTCGCAAAATCAGGGTAATTCCGCAGAAGACCTCTCATGCTGACCTTCTCATCCTCGATGATCAGAACCAGACTGTCGGTACGGAAATCCATTGCCTGCGACAGCTTCTCGATCGTCTCCGGATACATCAGACCGGCACGCTCGATCAGGAGGAAACCTCCCGCCAGCTTTGCAACAATCTGCGCACAGTCCTTTTTGTTCAGAACAGATGCATCCAGACGGGCCATCTTCGTTGCCGGAAGTTTTAAGTCAGCACAGATTGCACGGACGAGATCCTCCGACAACTTCGTTTTTCCAGTGCCGTATCCGCCCATAATGGCAATGTTTCCATGACGGGAAGTACGGTCGCCTGCGTAATGATAAACACCATGCATTGCATCCAGAATCTGGATATCCATGCCTGGAACTTTCGCAAAGTAAGTAAACAGCGCTTTCTGCTCATCACTCAGCTTATCCGGCTGGGTGTCGTTCAGGATGCGGAGTCTCGCCTCCTCCGGCGTCTCCTCGCGGAGCACCTCTTCAATCGATTTCGCAACAGTTCCTTCCGGAATGTTGTCGCGGATCAGCTGAACGGTGGCATCCGTTGTTTTTTCGATGCTCATGTTGATCGTCGCATCGGATACGCGCTCACGCTTCGGCTCGGTCGGAACTTCGATTTCGATTTCCTCCGGGGTAATCTCGATCGGCTGGGTTCCTGCCGGCTCAAACGGATCGGCTGGCTCAGTCTCGGCCGGGGTTTCCGGCTCGTCCGGCAGTTCGATTTCCGATGCTTTTTCAGCTTCCTGCACTTCTGTGTTCAGCGCTGCCTGAAGCTCACTAAAATCGATGGTCGGCCGTGTCTCCTCTGCCGGTTTCAGATCCGGGATGACAACCGTTGCATCCATAGACGGCGTCTCCGCCGGTTCTACGGTTTCCTCAATTTCGGCTTCCGCCTGAGCCTCCTCGGCTGCTTCTGTTTCAGCTTCCACTGCTGATTCTGTAACTTCTGCTTCTTCAATTTCAGCCTCGGCTGCCGGTTCTATAATTTCTTCGGTCTCAGCTTCATCCATCGGCTCTGCAGCTTCTTCGGTCTCAGCTTCATCCATCGGCTCTGCAGCTTCTTCGGTTTCCGCTTCATCCGCCGGTTCTGTGATCTCTTCGGTTTCCGCTTCATCTGCCGGTTCTGCATCTTCTTCCGGCTCTGCTTCCGCCTGCGGCTCCTCAGCCGCTTCCCGTGCCTCTGCCTCGGACTCCGGATCCATCGGCTGCTCTGCGGTTTCGGCTTCTGCTGCCTGCTCAGCCGGCTCTTCTGCTTCTTCCTCCGCAACTTTCTCCGACAGGTTTGCTGCGGTCTCCTGGAACAGTGCTTCGAGGTCCGGCTCTTCGTATTTCTTCTCCGGCTTCGGTGCTTTCGGCATTACCGGCTCGGCTTTTTCCTTCGGTTTTGGCTGCGGTCTTGTCTTGATCGTCGTGTTGGCATCCGGGGATACCTCTACGTTTACATCAAGCTGCTCCGGCTCCAGATCTTTTACTTCGTACTGTACCGGCTCTTCGCTTGTCTCTTCCTCGACTGCCGTCTCTTCCTGTTTCTTTCCGCGGAAGGAGAAGACATCGCGAATGCTCTTTGCAAGCTCTGCGTGAAGATCGATCGTATTTCCAAGGTACGTCGGCGTGCTGTCTGCATACGCCTGCTCTTCCGGAATCTCCTCGATCGGCTCCTCTGTCTGCTGCAGTGCTTCGTACTCCTGCACCTGCTCTGCATCTGCCTCGGCCTGCTGTGTTTTCTCATATGCTTCGTACGGCGAACCGGCTTCTTTTTCTTCTTCACCGGCTGTATACTGGCTCATCACACCGCCGTTTACCGGTTTTACTTCCGGCGTCTCTGCCGGCTCTTTCGTCGCAGCCATTTCACCGGCTCCGCTCTCTCCGGCTAACCGCACTTCAAGTGCTTCCGGATTCTCGGACGGCTCTTCATTCTTTTTGTAGTCAAAACGATGCTCGTATTTGATCTGCTGGGACGGTGACAACGGCTCGTACTTCATTTTCAGATCCATTGCCTTTGTCACATATTTGCCCTCGCTGAACCACAGGATCAGCTCATCACAGGCATCGATGCATTTCTGCGTCTCTCCGGCTTTGCTGTAAAGGTTTGCCAGTTCATATGCCCATCTCTCGGTAAATTCCCGCTCTTTGTATTCCTCCAGAAGGGAAATCTGCTCCTCAAGCGGCGCTTTCTGTCCTCTTAAAATCTTGTATTTCAGCAGATACCGGGAATTATCGTGACGTGCGACTGCTTCAAACTCGTTGTAAAAGTCAATCGCCTCATCAAAGTCTTTCATTTTTACGGAGACCTCTACCAGGCGGTACAGAATGCCCTTTCCGATGGAGGAACGGTCATACGCCATCAGCAGAATCTTCTTCGCCTCCGGATATCGTTTGTTCGCCTCATAGACATCCGCTACCATGCCGAGCGTGCGCAGACTCTTGACACGCCGCCAGTCAACGGCTTCTACAACTGCAAGTGCCCCCTCATAGTCCTCTTTTTTTACCAGACTGTTCAGCTCTTCCAGCCGGCTTTGATATTCAGCTTTATCCAATCTTTTCACCTCAATACATTTCAGATTGTTTTAGTTCATAGACACGAACAGTGTACCACACTCCCCGTAGAATGTCAAAAGAATGCCTGTTTTGCAGGCATTTTTCGGGATGCAAATCCTTCCAGCAGGCATTAAAAAAAGAACACCCGCCCCTCCGGTTTTTCCCGGAAAAGCAGGTGTCCCCTAACTACTTATATTTGATTCCGATTACTTTCTGACAGTAATCTTGTCCAGATGCCAGATATCATCTACATACTGCTGGATGGTACGGTCGGATGTGAATTTGCCGCTGTGTGCGGTATTCAGGATCGCGCTTCTTGCCCATGCAGAAGTATTTCTGTATTTATCCTCAACACGCTCCTGTGCTGCCGCATAGGACTTGAAGTCTGCCAGGGTAAAGTACATATCCGGGCGCGGAGCATTCTTCGGTGTGAGCAGGGAGTCATACAGATCACGGAACATCATGGTGTCGCCGTTTGAGTATCTTCCGCTGATCAGATCCATCACTACGTTGTGGATGTCCTGATCGTGGATGAAGTAGCTCATCGGATCGTAGGTGTAGTTGTTCTCATATTCGATAACCTGATCTGCGGAAAGTCCGAAGATAAAGGCGTTCTCCTTTCCAACTTCCTCAACGATCTCTACGTTTGCACCGTCCATGGTTCCAAGAGTCAGGGCACCGTTCAGCATGAACTTCATGTTACCGGTACCGGAAGCCTCTTTACTTGCGGTAGAAATCTGCTCGGAAACATCAGCAGCGGCAAAGATCAGCTCTGCGTTGCTGACACGATAATCCTCGATAAATACAACTTTGATCTTTCCTTTGATGGTCGGATCGTTATTTACGACATCCCCAACGGAATTGATCAGTTTGATGATCGCTTTTGCACGCTCATAGCCTGCGGAAGCTTTTGCTCCAAAGATGAAGGTTCTTGGGTAGAACGGCATATCCGGGTTCTTTTTCAGACGGTCATACAGGTACATAATATGAAGAATGTTCATAAACTGGCGTTTGTACTCATGCAGACGCTTTACCTGAACGTCAAAAATAGAGTTCGGATCTACATCAATGCCGTTATGCTCTTTGATGTATTTTGCCAGGCGAACTTTATTTTTGTATTTAATCTCCATAAATTCCTTCTGTGCCTGTGTATCATCTGCAAGCTCAGCGATCTTTTTGATCTTCGGAAGATCGGTAATCCAGCCATTTCCGGCATACTCAGTTACCCAGTCAGCCAGGAGCGGATTTCCGTGAAGCAGGAAACGACGCTGTGTGATACCGTTCGTCTTATTGTTGAACTTCTCCGGAGTCATTTCGTAGAAGTCTTTTAAGGTCTGTTTTTTCAGGATCTCGGTATGAAGCTTTGCAACACCGTTGACAGAATATCCGCCTACGATAGCCAGGCGAGCCATATGAACCTGTCCGTCGTAGATCACTGCCATCTGGCGGACTTTTTCCTCATCACCCGGGTACTGCTCTCTTACCTGGATCAGGAAGCGGCGGTTGATCTCTTCTACGATCTGATAGATACGCGGAAGAAGTCTGGAGAACAGGTCAACCGGCCATTTTTCAAGTGCCTCTGCCATAATCGTATGGTTCGTGTATGCACAGGTCTTTGTCGTAATCTCCCATGCCTCATCCCAGCCAAGGCCTTCCACATCCATAAGAATTCGCATCAGCTCCGGAACAGCTACGGTCGGGTGGGTATCATTCAGCTGGAAGGTAACCTTCTCATACAGCTTCGTAATATCATCGTGATGTTTTTTATATTTTGCAACTGCTCTCTGTACGCTTGCAGAAATAAAGAAATACTGCTGTTTCAGACGCAGCTCTTTTCCTTCGTAATGGTTATCGTTCGGATACAGAACCTCTACGATGGTCTTTGCAAGGTTTTCCTGCTCAACAGCTTTGTGGTAATCACCCTTGTCGAAGGAATCCAATGAGAAGTCCTGAATAGCCTCTGCATCCCAGATAGTCAGAGTGTTTACAACGTCGTTGTCATATCCTACGATCGGCATGTCGTAAGGAATTGCATTGACAGACTGGTAATCCTTCTGTACAAAGTTTACGCGTCCGGTAGCTTCATCGTACTCCTGTGCCACATATCCGCCAAATTTTACCTCTTTTGCATACTCCGGGCGTTTCAGCTCAAATGGATAGCCGTTTTTCAGCCAGTTATCCGGTACTTCTACCTGATAACCGTCGCGGATCTGCTGTTTAAACATACCGTATTTGTAACGGATACCGCAGCCGTACGCCGGATATCCAAGGGTAGCCAGAGAATCCAGAAAGCATGCTGCCAGACGGCCAAGACCGCCGTTTCCAAGAGCCGGATCTCTCTCCTGATCCTCCAGAAGGTTCAGGTTCAGTCCCATTTCCTCGAGAGCTTCCTGTACCTGTTTGTATGCAGTCAGGTTGATCAGGTTATTTCCAAGTGCACGGCCCATCAGGAACTCCATGGACATATAGTACAGAATTTTCGGATCCTGTTCGTCCATTGCCTTCTGGGTTTTCAGCCAGTTATCAATAATAACATCTTTTACTGCATAGCAGACTGCCTGGTAAATCTCCTGCTGGGAAGCCTCTTCCAGGTTCTTTCTGTACAGCATTTTTACATTCTCTCTCACACTGTTCTTAAAAGTTTCTTTTTTGAACTCGGCGTTTAACATCTGCGTCCTCCTTAATAGCAGTCTGCGAGCGGAGAGCTTGTTTTTCTCCCCGCTCGCAGGCCAATTTCATATTAATGATCGTCGTGAAAACACATCCAAAAATAATCTTAGATACGTTCTACTGCCATGGTAACCTTTTCGGAGTTGATATTCCACTCCTTCTCATAGCCCTTTGTCTCTCCGGTCACGATATCTTCTGCCAGAACTTCAGATTTAATTTCATCACCATGGTTTTTCATGATGTCTACAATCTTATCGTTGTCTTTTGCGTATACACGGATCTTGTCCATAACCTCAAAGCCTGCCTCTTTACGCATGGTCTGGATTTTGCTTACCAGCTCACGTACAAAGCCTTCTTCGATCAGCTCCGGAGTCAGGTTGGTATCCAGAACAACGGTGATTGTATGATCGGATTCGGAGACATAGCCTTCCATCTGCGCCATATCAATCAACAAATCCTCTTCTAATAATACAATTTCCTCTCCGTCGATGTCAAGTTTAAGTTCACCGGTACTCTTCAGCTCTGCCATTGCCTTGTTTCCGTCAAGCTCAGACAGTACGGTTTTGATCTTATTCAGGAGTTTTCCGTATTTTGGTCCTACGGTACGCATCTGCGGTTTGAAGCTGTAGCTGATGAAATCTGCGATGTCATCTTTAAATACAACTTCTTTGACATTCAGCTCGTCCTCGATGATCTCTTTGTAGAACTCGGAAAGCTGGAATTCGCTCTTCACGTACATGGTTCCGATCGGCTGACGGTTTTTGATATTGGCAGTATTTCTTGCGGCACGTCCCATAACGACGATCTCCAGCAGGTCTGCCATATCCTCTTCCATCTTCGGATCGATCCAGTTCTCATGTACCTCCGGGAAGTCGCACAGATGGATACTTTCCGGTGCACTTGCATCGATGCTCTTTACGAGGTTCTGATAAATATCCTCTGTCATGAACGGAATCATCGGAGCTGCTGCTTTCGCAACGGTCACCAGTGCGGTGTACAGAGTCATGTAAGCATTGATCTTATCCTGCTCCATGCCTTTTGCCCAGAAACGCTCACGGGAACGGCGTACATACCAGTTACTCATATCATCAACGAAGGACTGCAGTGCTTTTGCTGCTTCCGGGATACGGTAATTTGCCAGGTTGTCGTCTACAGCTTTTACAGTGGATTCCAGACGGGACAGCAGCCATTTATCCATAACAGCCAGTTTGTCATACTCCAGACTGTATTTTGTTGCATCGAATTTATCGATGTTTGCGTACAGAACGAAGAATGCGTAAGTGTTCCACAGGGTTCCCATGAACTTTCTCTGTCCTTCCACTACGGTCTTGCCTGCGAAACGGCTCGGCAGCCACGGAGCACTGCTGGTGTAGAAGTACCAGCGGATCGCATCGGCACCGTAGGTCTGCAGTGCGTCAAACGGATCTACCGCATTTCCTTTGGACTTACTCATCTTCTGTCCGTTCTCATCCTGTACCAGACCAAGAACGATAACGTTCTCGTACGGTGCTTTATTGAACAGCAGAGTGGAAATTGCAAGCAGGGAGTAGAACCATCCACGTGTCTGGTCTACAGCCTCGGAAATAAACTGTGCCGGGAACTGTTTCTCGAAGGTTTCTTTGTTCTCGAATGGATAGTGATGCTGTGCAAACGGCATGGATCCGGAATCGAACCAGCAGTCGATAACCTCCGGTACACGGTGCATCTCTTTACCGCATTTCGGGCACTTGATGGTCACTGCGTCGATGTATGGGCGGTGAAGCTCGATGTCATCCGGGCAGTTGTCGGCTTTTTCTTTCAGCTCTTCGATACTGCCGATGCAGTCCTGATGGCCACATTCACACTGCCATACCGGAAGCGGAGTTCCCCAGTAACGGTTTCTGGAAAGTCCCCAGTCCTGAACATTTTCCAGCCAGTCGCCGAAGCGTCCTTTTCCGATGCTCTCCGGAATCCAGTTGATGGTGTTGTTGTTGCGGATCAGATCCTCTTTTACTGCAGTCATGCGGATAAACCAGGTCTCGCGTGCATAGTAGATCAGCGGAGTATCGCATCTCCAGCAGTGCGGGTAGCTGTGCTCGAACAGCGGAGCATCAAACAGAAGGTCTTTATCCTCGAGTGCCTGCAGAACGGCCATATCTGCTTTCTTGCAGAAGGTGCCTGCCCACGGAGTTTCCTCGGTCATCTCACCTTTTTCGTTTACTAACTGTACGAAAGGAAGATCGTATCTGTGGCCGACTTTGGAGTCGTCCTCACCGAATGCAGGAGCGATATGAACAACACCGGTACCATCGGTCAGTGTTACATAGGTATCGCAGACTACATAGTATGCTTTTTTGTTTCCGATTCTCTTCTCAGCATACGGGAACAGCGGCTCGTACTCTTTGAACTCGAGATCTTTACCCTGATAATGCTCCAGGATTTCAGCGCCCTCACCGAGAACGGTATCTACCAGAGCAGCTGCCATATAATAGGTATATCCTTTGCTTGTTACTTTTACGTAATCCTCATCCGGGTTGACGCAGAGTGCAACGTTGGACGGAAGGGTCCACGGTGTGGTGGTCCATGCCAGGATGTATGCGTCCTCGCCTTTTACTTTAAAGCGGACAACGGCTGAACGTTCTTTGACATCTTTGTATCCCTGTGCTACTTCATGGGAAGAAAGCGGGGTACCGCAGCGCGGGCAGTAAGGAACGATTTTGTGTCCTTCGTACAGAAGACCTTTCTTCCAGATCTCCTTTAATGCCCACCACTCGGACTCGATGTAGTCGTTATGATACGTAACGTATGGGTTTTTCATATCAGCCCAGAATCCAACAGTATGGGAGAAGTCTTCCCACATTCCCTCGTATTTCCATACGCTCTCTTTACACTGCTCGATGAATGGCTCTACGCCGTATTTCTCGATCTGGTCTTTTCCGTCCAGGCCAAGCTTTTTCTCAACCTCCAGCTCTACCGGCAGTCCGTGGGTATCCCAGCCTGCTTTTCTCGGTACCTGATAGCCTTTCATGGTACGGTATCTCGGAATCATATCCTTGATAACACGGGTCTCTACGTGACCGATGTGCGGTTTTCCGTTTGCGGTCGGCGGTCCGTCATAGAATACGTAGGACGGGTTTCCTTCACGCACTTTCATACTTTTTTCGAAGATCTGATTGTCTTCCCAGAACTTCTCAACCTGTTTTTCTCTCTCGACAAAGTTCATGTCGGTTGAAACTTTCTTGTACATGCTTGTACCTCCTGAAACTTAAGTTTCTCGTTTGATATGCTCGTTGTCGCGGCAGTCGCCAGGGTCACGTGCAGACACAGACTCTGACTCGTTACTCGCGTAAAATAAGAAAAAGCTCCCGCCCTGTAATAGGACGAAAGCTGTACTTATCGTAACCACCTGTTACATACTATCATATGCATTTCCTGTAACGGGGAACGGCCGGCAACTTCTTACCACTGCTCTCCGGCTTTCTATATTTTATGCACCGGGTACGCAGATTCAGAACTGCAACTTGGAAGTGATGTTCACCTGCCGCTACTTGTACCGGACTCCCACCATCCCCGGCTCGCTTTCCACAGACCGTTCACGCGCAGACTACTGTCTTCGTCATCGTTTTTCATGCCTTATTATAACTAGGGGCTGTGAGCGTTGTCAAGAGCGGAAAGCATATTTTATCGGTTCTTTTCCGCGATTTTACAGGATTTTCGGGGGTGTGCGTTGCTATTTGGATGGGGGAATGGTAAAATCGGGGTATAATTAAAAAGCAGAAGGGAAGTGGAATCATGGGAAGATTTGTGAATCCGGACAACAGTGCATTTCAGGTTGCTCTCAATTCTGAAATCTATGTGGACAAAACAGGACTTTTATCGTATACCAACAAAGTTCTGGACACCATGCAGGGCTATATCTGCAACAGCCGCCCGCGGCGGTTTGGAAAATCATTTGCTGCAAATATGCTGGCGGCCTATTACAGCAAGGGCTGTGATTCCAGAAAGATGTTTTCTGGCCTTGCGATCAGCCAGACGGCAGACTTTGAGAAGCACCTGAACCAGTACGATGTGATTCATCTGGATATCCAGTGGTTTCTTTCGAATGTCAGCGATCCGGAACAGATTGTGACCTACATTACAGAATGTACACTGGCCGAGCTGCGTACCATCTATGCAGATCAGCTTCCGCCGGAAGTTTCCACCGTTCCCGACGCTCTGTCCCGGATCAAAGAGGCGACCGGACAGAAATTTGTGATTATTATTGATGAATGGGATGTCCTGATTCGTGATGAGGCCGCCAACCAGAAAATTCAGGATGATTACATTAATTTTCTTCGGGGAATGTTCAAGGGGACGGAACCGACGAAATATATCCAGCTTGCGTTTCTCACGGGTATTCTTCCGATCAAAAAATTGAAAACGCAGTCTGCCTTAAATAATTTTCATCAGTATTCCATGCTGAATCCAGGCCCGCTGGCTTCCTATATTGGATTCACAGAAGATGAAGTTTCCGCTCTCTGTCAGAAATACGGACAAAATTTTGAGGAAGTCAGACGATGGTACGACGGCTATCTGCTTGGAAATTACCATGTATACAATCCAAACGCGGTGACAAGTCTGCTTCTGGATGGGACATTCCAAAGCTATTGGTCGGAGACGAGCACATACGACTCGATGGTTCCTTTTATCAATATGGATTTTGACGGATTGAAAACAGCAATTCTGGAGATGCTTTCCGGCGCCGCAGTTCCTGTCATGGTTACCTCTTTTAAAAATGACATGGTCAGCTTTGTAAATAAAGATGATGTTCTGACGCTGCTGATTCATTTGGGCTATCTTGCCTACAATCAGCAGACACAGATGGCATATATTCCCAACGAAGAAATCCGCAGGGAGTTTCTGACTGCGGTGACTTCCAATCATTGGAATGAACTTTTCGCTTTCCAGCAGGAATCTGTGGATCTTTTAGATGCTACGCTCGATATGGATGAAAATGCTGTCGCTGCCGGAATTGAAAAGGTCCATGAGGAATATACTTCCGTGATTCAGTATCATAATGAAAATTCGCTCAGTTGTGTCCTCACGATTGCTTATTTAAGTACGATGCAATATTACTTCAAACCCATTCGTGAACTTCCGACCGGGCGCGGTTTTTCCGATTTTGTCTTTCTGCCAAAGCCGGAATACCGATACGATTTTCCGGCGCTTGTAGTAGAACTGAAATGGAACAAGAATGCGGAAACAGCACTGGATCAGATCAAGAGACAGCATTACCCGGCTTCCATTGCATCTTATACGGGGGATATTCTGCTGGTTGGTGTTAATTATGATAAGAAGACGAAGGTACATGAGTGTCGGATTGAGAAATATTTGAAATCAGGAGAAAAATAATGAAAGTTGTGATTGCAATTGATTCTTTTAAAGGAAGCCTCTCTTCTTTGCAGGCTGGAAAGGCGGCTGCAGAAGGGATTCATCGTGTGAAACCTGAAGCGGAGACAGTTGTCCGGACACTGGCGGACGGCGGGGAAGGGACGGTTCAGGCTTTGACGGAAGGGCTGGGCGGACGGTTTGTATCAGTTCCTGTGACGGGCCCGACTGGTAAGACGGTTTTGTGCCAGTATGGTGTAATCGAGCAGACACACACGGCTGTCATTGAAATGTCCGGGGCTGCGGGCATTACGCTGGTGTCGGGCGCGGAGCGGAATCCGCTGTATACGACGACGTACGGTGTGGGTGAACTCATCCGGGATGCAGTGCTGCGGGGCTGCCGCCATTTTATTGTAGGAATTGGCGGCAGCGCGACGAATGACGGCGGAATTGGAATGCTGCAGGCACTTGGGTTTGGAATGCTCGACGCGGATGGAAAACAGGTTCCGTTTGGTGCGATTGGGCTGGAATCTCTCGCCGCGATTACGACAGCCCACGTTCTGCCGGAACTGTCAGAATGTACCTTCCGCATTGCCTGTGATGTGACGAATCCGCTCTGCGGTTCCAACGGATGCAGCGCAGTTTTCGGGCCGCAGAAAGGGGCGGATGCAGACATGATTGCGCGGATGGATTCGGCGCTTGCCTCTTATGCCTCCCTCTGTCAGAAACAGTTTCCAAAAGCTGATCCAGCTGCGCCTGGAACGGGGGCCGCGGGCGGTCTGGGATTTGCTTTTCAGACATTTCTGCCGGCAGTTCTCGAGCCGGGGATTCAGATTGTGCTGGACGAAATCAGACTTCGGGATGATGTGCGCGATGCCGATCTTGTCATCACCGGTGAGGGACGGCTCGACGGGCAGACCGTGATGGGAAAAGCACCGATCGGGGCTGCAAAGCTGGCGAAAGAATACGGCAAACCGGTCATCGCATTCTCCGGCTGTGTCACAAAAGACGCATCCACATGTAACGCTGCCGGAATTGATGCATTTTTCCCGATTCTGCGAAGCGTCGTTTCACTTGAGGAGGCTATGGATGTGAAAAATGCTGCTGAAAATATGACAAATACGGTGGAGCAGGCTTTTCGGCTGTTTTTACTTCATTAAAAGATAAGACCGTTTTCTCCTGTTATGATTGTTGCAGGAAAAAACGGTCTTGTATTTTCTTTATTTTCTTCCAAGGTAACGGTTTACGGTTCTCTTGTATTCCTCATATGGCTTTCCAAATGCTTTCGCAAGAAACGGCTCTTCGACGTTCACGATCTGGATGTGAAACATCACCATCGGAAAGATGGATGCTGCGCATAAAATCCCGTTAAAGAACATCAGCAGGATTCCCAGGTAGACCAGATCGAATCCAAGAAACGCAGGATTACGGCTGATCTGGTAAATTCCATCGGTAACGAGTTCTGTTTTGTCTGTTTCGGAAACGCCCGCGCGCCAACTGTCGCGCATGGTCAGAACGGAGACGATGAAAACCACATCGCCGCAGACCGCAAGTACAAATCCGATCACCCGCATAGCAGGCGGCATGGATGAGGCACTGCGCCAGATGCTGATGACTTCCACGATCAGCACCAGAAACGTAGCGGTTTTCATGGTAAGCTCAATCGCTTTTGTTTTCCCTGCTTTTCCTTTTCCCATCTGATCCGTCTGGATTCCCTGGCGTCTCTGTGCCATCATTTTTCCCAGATAGCATCCGTAAAATACGAGCAAAACTGCGATTGCCCCAAGTTGAAATCCCATGGTTCACCGCCTTTTATCGTTTGTCTTCCACGCCAAGAATCTGTCCCACAAACACGATATGCGGTTGCCAGCCTCCTTTGAAATCCGGGTAGACTTTTGGCATGGAAGCGTAGTATTCCTGGATTTCCAGTGCGAGATCTTCTTTGGCGAACTGGTGCTGATACAGTTTTTTGCAGAGGAAGGTCAGGTTTGCCTCCTCGTATGTTACGCCGTCGCCGATGGCAGCCGGGGTGAGGCCTGCGGCGGCAGCTTTGTCTCCGTCACGGCCGGAGTGACCGCCCATGTAGCCCAGCGCTTTGCGGTACTGATCCGGGTAAAAGCTCACGGTGAAGGTGTCGCTTTCTTTCAGGAACTCACTTGTGTAGCGCGCCGGGTGCACATAAACCGTTACGGTTGAAATGGTTTTCCGGTCGGCTGCCCAGATATTTCCGAGGCTTCCCCAGCCGATCGTACAGCTGTTGAAATGATCCATTCCGCCGGCGGTGACAAGCGCCCACTGTTTGTCGAACATTTCAAATACCTTGTAGTCTTCCTGTCTAAAATCTTTCATTGTAAAATCCTCCCATGTTCTTTTCTCTTTATTTTTTTACTGCTTTCACCAACAGCATCATCGGCCGGCGCAGCTCATCCTTCATCCCCGGGATGTCCATCATTGTTTCCGGCGGCATGGCTTCCTCCACGGCCTTCAGTTCGAAGCCGTTGTTCAAAATACCATTCCCTTTCCCATCAGATTTTTGCTAATCCTGCATAAAACCCACCTATTCATTCTGTAACTTTTGTCTTTATTTTGCTGTCCATTCTTTCAGCGCTGCCGTAACTCTTCGGTCGATGTCTTTTCGCGTTGCCTCGCATTCCTTTGGATAATCTTTTGCGGCTTTGAATACAAAGCGCATCACAAATTTCAGGCCGATCGGGAGTGCGATGCGGAGCATGCCTTCCGGCAGGACGAAATGGGTTCCGTGCTCGTAGGCGAGGGCCTCGTATTCGCAGGTGTGCGGGCGCTCCTGCAGACGCTTGTCCATGCGGCGGACGTATTTTCCGGCCTCCCAGAAAGAATCATCGTCTGCGCCGATCAGCAGCAGTTTTCCCTGAATATTTTCGACTTTGATCATTTCTTCCTCGGTGTGCGATCTTACTTTTTCGGAGTCGATAAACAGACATGTTGACCGCTCGATATCTCCGGAGCCTTTTGTTTCTTCCTCAACTTTGTGCCAGTAGGTCGGATGCTCGTACACGAACGGCATGTAAGGAAGCGGCTCGCCTTTCCAGGAAATCGTCGATGCATTCGGAACCGGCCATTCGCGGCAGCCGTCCCGCTTGCCCTGTTTAAAACCCTGCCATACGAAATCGCTGCCGGTAAAGCTGACGGTCAGTGTGAGCTCCGGCAGATACGATGCGGCGGCAAGCGCAACCATTGCCGTTGTGCTCATTCCCATGATACCGATTTTTTTATTTCCATGCGCTTTCAGCCAACGGATCGCGGACTCGATACGCTCCAGCGGATAGTTGACATGACTGTAATTTTTCTTTCCGGGAGATACACAGAGCGCGTTCACGCCATTTCTGTGCAGCCATTTTGCACCGCATTTCGCCATGTAGTCATTCGGATCATCCCCGAACAGGCCGATGACGGCATGGTCGGCACCGTTTGGATTTTCATAATAGGTTGCGTAGAAGCCATCTGTTTCTGTTTCAAAAAACTGTTTTTTCATATTATTCGCCCTCGTTTTTTCAAATCCAGATTTCAGTTATACATTCCTAACTCTCATTATAACGGGAGAAATGGAAAAAGCAACTTGAATCCAAATTTGTTTCCTGAGGCTGAGTATTCTTCTACAAAAATGCAAAATAGCCGACTGCCCGGAAATGATTGTTTCGGGGCGGCCGGCTGCTTCGTAAACTATTTTTCTTCACCCATGAGATACTGGATTGCTGCTCCAACGCCATTATGGTCATTATCGGCGGTAATATATTTACAAATTGCTTTGATCTCATCGTTTGCATTTCCCATCGCAACTGGGAAACCTACACTGCCAAGCACAGCGCGGTCATTGTCTGCATCACCGATACCAACAGTCTCGCCGAGGGTTACGCCCAAACGCTTTGCAAGCTGCGCAAGGCCGGTTTCTTTTGTCACATGCTCCGCGGTCATTTCCAGTGACGTTTTCTCGGCAAATGCGAAGGTCAGCGGCAGGGCTTTTAATTTCTCATACGCCCGGCTCCGGTCCTCCTCGGAACGGAAATAGATGTTGATTTTCGGAACGGAATCGTATCGCTTGGCTTCCTCTTCCATGCTCTCGACCTGCGTCGCCACTTTTAAAAACAGCGGCTGATAAACCCCCATGCGGAACTGGTCCATATGCTGGATATCACTGGATGAAACGATCGAATCGTTTTCCGTCAGGATATGCGGCATTGCCTTGTATTCTGCTGCCGTTCGCACAATCTTTTCTATGTATTCCCGCGCAATCTCCGCCCGGTAAATGGCCTTTCTCTCCGCGCTGTCATACACCAGTGCGCCGCTGTAGCAGACCGCATAGCGCATCATCGGCAGAACCGCAAAATACGGCTCCAACTCCACCACCGCCCGGCCGGTACAGTACACAACCGGAATCCCGCCATCGACCGCCGCCTGGATATCTCTGACGGTGTCCTCATGAACTGTCTTATCCGACTGCAGCAGCGTTCCGTCCATGTCTACGGCGATCAGTTTGTATGCGTTTTTCATGATTTTCTCCTCTTACGCAATCCTATCATTCACTGCTTCCATCTCATACAATGTAAATGGATCAATATCTATACAGTTTGTTTCATCCCATTCTCCGGAAATATCCCAGGCGAGTGTTCCATTCATAACGGTACATGCATCTTTGAATTTCTCAATTTCTCTTAACGGTGCAAAAATCTCTGCTTTCAAATCATCCGTTGCATCATAATCAACGATTTTTCCGTCATCAAAAAAGACCTGTACATGAAAATTATCTAACGGAATCACCTGTACAACCGTAGGAAAATATTCATTCATAGACTTTCACCTCACGTCTTATATCAGTGGATTAATTCTGTTTAAAGGCTTCATATCCTTTGCCAGCTCCCAGTTTTGCATTAACTCATCCTGGTGAATGGTGCACCATGCCAAAATCAGACGTAATTGCTTATTTGGCAATGATCCTTTTATTACCTGTATATGATTAATGTCGACCAATGCTTTATTCCCATTATATTCTGCATGAAAATGAGGAGGCATATGGTCTTTATAATACATTGTTACCCGAATCCCTTGACACTCCCCACAGCTAAAGCAGGAGGATTCTTGTTTCTACCACTACTGCATTGACGAATACTTTACGGTACTGCAATGT